>JGI12269J14319_10003188_pt1 | contig 15477 bp, 14 predicted proteins | sample PeaSoiSIISIP2007_FD_14319 | JGI IMG/M metagenome (IMG submission 14319) | reverse complement strand
GCTCGAGAACATCTCGATGCTCCTCCCGGACATCTCGCCGGTCGCCGTCACGACGAAGAACGTGATGGGCGTTCGCACCCCGCGCGTCGACCGCGGCGGCTACGGCCCGACCGCCACCGCCGACCTGCTCGACCTTCCGACCTCGATCCAGGAATCGGTCCGCCGGTTCCAGGGCATCTACCAGGTCGTCCTCGACATCGCCGAGAAGGAGAACGCCCTGCGGCGGCTCCTCAAGGAGATCGAGAAGACGAAGCGCCGGGCGAGCGCGATCGAGAACGTGCTCATCCCCCGGCTCCAGGGGATCGTCCGGTACATCAAGTTCCGATTCGACGAACTGGAGCGGGATTCGTTCAGCATGCTGAAGACCGTGAAGCGAAAGATGGAGCAGGAGGGCAGCAGTGCCAGCGCCGCCTAATGTCGCGGTCCGTCGGTTCGCCACCGTGCGGGCGGTGGGTCTCGGGGTCAAGCTCGCGGCGCTAGCGGTCTTCCTGGTCGTTCTCATGAAGATTTTCGGAGGGTTCTGACGATGGCACCGGAAACCGCGATGACCGCCCCGAGCGGGTCGGTCGAGGCGCTGAAACGCGTGAAGTCGACCGAGAACGAGTGGGACGCGCGCCTGACCGCGGCGCGGACCGAGAACGAAGCGACGCTCCGCCGGCTCCGCGAGGAAGCCGATGGCGCGGTGAAGGCCGCCCAGGCCGAAGCCGACCGGCACCGGACCGAGAGGATCGAAAAGGCCCAGGCGGAGATCGCGGCGGAAGCGGACGCCATCGTGGCCGACGGTCGGAAGGCGGCCGAGAGCGCGACGCGCGGCGAGGGTCGGCGCACCTCGGACAAGAAGGACGCGATCCTGGACGTCGTCTTAGGGTCGTTCGGGAAGGATTAGGGGTCGTCGAGCATGGGGCTGCGCCCGGTCCGCATGGTCAAGGTCGGCTTCCTCGGCCTCAAGGAGGACGAAGAGCGGACGCTCACCGTTCTCCACGACCTCCGCGTGGCCCAGGTCGAACCGCTCTCGCCCGAGGCAATGGCCGAACTCGGCCCGGAACGGGGTCCCGAAACGCTGCGCCAGGTCGGGGACGAGACGCTGCGGTTCCGAGGCCTCCTGAGCGCCCTGCCCTCCGTTCGCGCCGGCCCCCCGCGTCGGTTCGACTCGGTCGCGGAGATCCTGGCGGCCACGAGGACGGTTCCGATCGACGCCGAGGTCGGTGAACTGAAGCGCGAGGACGATCGCTTGGTGACCGAACAGAAGGCGAGCGCGGACACCGTCCAGCTGCTCGAGCGGCTCCCCTTCTACACCGACCGGCTCGAGTACCTCGATTCCCCCAACTTCCTCACTTTCTATGGCGAGGCGCCGTCGGAGGACTACCAAGCCTTCGTGACCGCGCTCCCGCCTGAGGCGGACGCCCAGTTCCTGCTCGGAGCGGCGGGCGAAACGGTCCGGTTCCTCATCCTGCTCCGACCGGCGGGCGCCGACGCGCTTTCCCGCCTATCGCAGGCGCGAGGGGTGCGGCTCGTCGGGGTCCCTCGACTCAAAGGGACCCCCGCGGAGGAGCTCGCGGCCCTGCGGGCTCGGTCGCTCGAGGTCGTCCGTCGACGCACGGAGATCGCGGCGCGCCTCGCGGCCATCGCGCACGAGTGGTATCCCCTCGTGAGTGCGATCGGAGAAGCGCTCGAGATCGAGAACCGGAAGGCGGAGGTCGTCACGAAGCTCGGCGCGAGCCGCACCGCCTTCGCCCTCGAGGCCTGGGTCCCCGAGCGGGATGTCGCCCGGCTCGAGTCCGTCGTGCAGCGCGCGAGTGGGAACCGGACCTTCTTCTACCGGGTCCCGACGAAGGAGGAGCCCCCCACGCTGATGTCGAACCCGCGCGGAGTGCGTCGGTTCGAGTTCTTCGTGCGGTTCTATTCGCTGCCCCAGGCAACCGAGTGGGACCCGACCCTCGTGTTCTCCATCGTCTTTCCGATCTTCTTCGGGTTCATGCTCGGCGACTGGGGCTACGGCATCGTCATCCTGCTGATCTCGCTCTGGATGATCGCCGGGTTCCCCGGCGCCCGGTTCCTGCCGAAGTTCGGCCGGAACTTCGTCAAGATGATCATGGGCCCGAAAGGGATGCAACAACTGGCCTACGCGCTGCTTCCCGGCTGCGCGATAGCTATCGGGCTCGGATTGTACACGGACGAGTTCTTCGGCTATCCGCTCCTCCACACGCTCGTCGGCTACGCCGGGCACGACCCGGCGAAGAACCTGCCGACCTACCTCCTCATTGCCGGGTTCATCGGTCTCGGCATGGTCGCCTTCGGCTTCCTGATGGGCGCGCTGAAGGAGTTCTTCCACCACCACCCGAGGGGGGTGGTGGCGAAGGCGGGCGGCATCCTGTTCGCGTTCGGGATCGCCTTCTTCGGTCTCGCGGTCATCCACAAGGCCACCTCCGTCTCGGCGCACCCGATCATCGTGGTCTGGTACGCGTTCCTCGCGGCCGGTCTTGCGATGCTCCTTTTCGGCGAAGGGATCCAGACGGGGATGATGGGCCTCATCGAGGTCGTGAGCCACATCCTCTCTTACACGCGGCTCGTGGGGATCCTGCTCGCGAGCGTCATTCTCGCGCTCGTCATCAACACGATCGGCGGCGGGCTCGTGCTCGGCGGCACCGTGGTAGGGATCGTCGCAGGCCTCGTGATCATCGTGATCGGGCAGTCGTTCAACGTCATCATCGGCGTCTTCGAGCCGGGGATCCAGGGCGCGCGGCTGATCTTCGTCGAATACTTCTCGAAGTTCTATTCCGGCAACGGGAAGGTATTCCATCCCTTCGGAGCGGCCCGAACCCACACGGTCTCCTCGCTGGAACCCGAAGGGTCGCTCGCCACCGGACCGATCGTCCGGACCCCCGGCGAGTGACGCGAGCCCCCGTCGTCGCTAAAGGCGCGGGGACACGAGCAAGGGCGTGAGCCGCTCGGCGGAGAACCCGTAGAGCCGGCCGAACATCGCCCGGCGCAGGTCGCTGCGCTCGAGCTCGTTGCGCAAAAGGTACGCGAAGATCACGCTGAGCGAGAGCGGGTAGGTGCGCATGCGCTTCAGCTCGGAGGCCGCTCGCTCCCGTTCGAGGGCGACCTCGTAGCCGGAGAGGGTACCGGCGGACGAGTACTCGCCCTCGCCTTCTCCGATCGACGGGAACCGAGCGGCGAGGCGCTCGGCGAGGTCCGGGACGCTGCGCGCGGAATAGAGGTCCGGCGCCTGGGCCGCGGTCAGGGTGCCGCCCTCCAGCCACCGGGAGAGCACGTCTTCGAGCGGGAGGTCGTGGTCCTTTCCCTTCAGGAGAAGCAGCGCGTTGCGCGCATCGATCTCGCTCTGCACGAGCGCGCGCACGACCCATTCGTCGCCCTGGAAGAACCGCGCCTGGGCGAGCACGTTGCGGTAGTATTCCTTGTCGAGGGCGTGCAGGATCGGGAAGATGTTGTGCGTCCGTTCGAACGCTTCGAGGAACGGAAGGATCGTCGCTCCGTAGCCGTACTTGACGAGCGAGGTGACGGTCGCCTCGACCGTCGTCTGGCCGAGGAGGATGCGGAAGTCGTCGAGGTTCATCGCGCCCGCGTAGAGCCCGGCGGGGATCTCCCGGCTCGAGACGAGATGGTCCTCGGTCTCGGTGATGCTCCGTCCGTCGACCTTCGCCGTGAGGATCATCTCGATGTTCTGGATGTCCCACCGACCGAGGTACGCGGCTACGATCGAGCGGCCCGCGAACGGGGTCGCCTCGAACGCGTGGCGGTTGCGCCGGACGAACACGCGATTGATGGCGAGCTCGACCAGCGAGACGTCCGAGTGCGTCGCACGGATGCGGGCGATGTCCGCGGCGTAGGGGGTCGTCTCGAGGACCTTCGCGAACTCGTTCGGGTCCTTGGTCGAAAGGAGGAGCGGGTACGTCTCCTTCGGAAGGAAGGAGGGGAACTCCGGCTTCAGCCGGCCGAGGGCGCTCGCGTAGGGGGAGGCCGCCATGGTGCCGGACTAGGCGAGGATCTCGCGGACCCGGTCCTCGCGCAGGCGGAGGAGCTCGTCGAAGGAAAGGTTCAGCCGTCGGCTCCCGTCAGGGGTCTCCGCGACGAGGCCCCCGACGATCGGTTGGGGGGTCGGGTCGAAGCCCTTCCCGGAGACTCGAGCGAGCAGCGCCGCGTCCTCGGCCCGGCCCGAGATCCGGATCCCCTTCCCGAGGGTATCGTTCGCGACGGCCACCATTCGCTTGAGGGCCGCCGGGTACTGGGCCGAGCGGGTGTACTCCTGGAGGATCGTCCGGGTCTCGCCCATCGCGCTCGAGAGGCGCTTTTCGCGGGCCTCGTAGAGGAGCTTGCGCGCCTGGAGCTTCGCGCCGGCGAGGCGCTGGGCCCGTTCGCGGGCGACCTCCGCGTCGGTCGCGCGGGCGCTCCCCACCCGGACCTCCTCGATGCGACGGTCCCTCTCGGCGACGAGCTTGGAGAGCTCGGCATCGCGGCCCGCGGTCACAGCGGAGAGCTCCGCCTCGCCGCGACGACGGATCTCCTCGACCAGGCTCTCGAGGCTCATGGGTGCGAGCGACGGGCCTAGAGGATCCCGAGCAGGAGGATGATCCCGAGCACGAATCCGATGATCCAGAGCGTTTCGGGAATGACGAAGAAGAAGAGCACCTGACCGAACTTCTCGGGCTTCTCCGCGATGATCCCCATGCCCGCGGCGCCGATGCCCGACTGGGCCATACCGGTCCCGATCAATCCACCCGCGATGGCGATCCCGGCGGCCAATACCGAGGCAGCGGTCACGATGTCGGCGACCATGGAGCGACCCGGGCGGCCGAGCAAGGTTGGGTATATAACGCGAAGCCCACGAGAGTGCCGCCGCTCCACCGGCGAGAGAATTAGGGGTTTTCCGGGGCGTTCGTTTCCCCCTCTGGGGAGGCCGTTCCGGTCGACCGTTCCGGGGTCCGGGGTCGGGCCTTCGCACGGACCTTGAGGACCAGCAGGATCGCCCCGCCCCAGGCGATGAACCCGAAGACATAGGCCGTGAGACAGACGAGGCAGAGCGCGCGGATCTCGACGAGCTCCACGTACCCGAAGTAGAAGGAGAGAGCGACGCCCCCGGTCGTGAGGAAGAGCAAGAGGTACGGCCAGAGGAGCTCGCGGCGACGGGACTCGGCGATGCCGGCGACGAGCAGGATGAGGACGAATCCTCCGATGCCGATGAACGAATCCGAGATCCCGAACGTGGTCGTCTTGCCGCTGTTCGCGACCGCCGCGCACGAGACGAACGCGTTGACCGTGCAGAGCGACTGCAGCGACGCTTCCAGCGCCTCGAGGTAGGTGAAGATCGATACGATGAGCCCGAGCCCGCCGGAGAAGTAGATGAGCGACCGAATCGAGCGCGTGCGCATGCCGGGCCCTAGTGGATCTGGGCGAGGTCGCTCGCCACGGTACTCTGCGTATTGCTGCCCCAGACGGCGGCGTTGCTCCATCCGGAGTAGTACGGTTGCTGGGCGAGGTTGCCGGGCGTCGCGCCGGCCGATTTCGCCATGAACGCCATCATCCACCAGGTCTGGACCTGCACGATCGACCACGGTTGGCCGGTCGCACTCCCTACGTCCTGCTGCATCGTCGTAGTGCTGTACGAAGCGACGGCGCTGGGTTGAATGATCGTCGCTCCACCGTGGACATAGACACCGTTGATGACCAGGAACGGGATCGAGCCGCCGGCGTAGGCACTCACGTACGCCTGCTCGACGCAGTTGGTCGTGCCGGGAAACGTTCCCGTTACCTGGGAAGTGTCCAAGTTCGGGATGAACGTAATGGCCGGATTGGCGGAGTTGACCTGGGCGGCCGAGAGGTCGACCTCGGGAATGTTATCCTCGGCGGAGTTTGTGAACGAGACGGGGCTCACTGTACCAAACCCGCTGAGCGCCTTCCAGATGGCCCAACTGCTCGCCGAGCAGTACGGGCACCACGTAGCCCCGTAGAAGTAGACGACGGGGAGCCCCCCCTGATGCCAGGGGGCGGCGCTTACCGAGATCCACCCCTGTCCGCCGGGTTGTTGGGTACCGGAGGCCGCCGGAGGCAGGTACGGGCATCCAAAGAACAGCACTCCGGCGAGGGCGATGACCGCGGAGATCACGAGGCCCAGAACGACGCCCAGCACGAGGGTCGTGCGGTACACCTTCGACCAACGAGGCGCCGACGAGCGGAACAGTCCGAAGAGGAGGAGGAAGGCGGCGACCACCAGCCCGAGGGCGAGGTAGGGGATTGCCGGCAGGACGAGCCCGACGGGCGAGGGAACGAGGTAGGCGATCGTGAACCAGATGGCGAAGATGGGCAGGAGGAGGTAGCCGATGCGCGGCAGGGTCCACTTCCGCTCGACCTTCTCGCGGTCCTGCTTCGAAGGGCCGGGGGTCGCCGTGTCCTCTCCCTGCCGACGCGCGCGCGAGCGCTGCCGGTGATAGAGCCCCCGAAGGGCGCGTCCGGGCTCCTGAACGGACGCGTCGGGGTGGAAACCGACCTTGGGGTCGTCCGCGATCTCCTCCCAGTCCCGGCCCTTTGACCGGAGATCTTCGACTCGATCCCAGTCCACCATCGGTCGACCAACCGACCCACCCCTTTTCCCCTTTTGCCTCGGAGAGGGCACGAACCCGCCGCGGAAGAGTCCCCCGACGGCCTTTTACTCGGGACGGGGTGGCTCGTCCGATGCGCCTCACCTTTCTCGGCACGGCCGGCTCCTGGCCGACCAAGGAGCGGTCGGCGAGCGCGATCGCCCTCGACACCGAGAAGGAGCTCATCCTCCTCGACTGCGGAGAGGGCACGCAGCGGCAGTTCTTCCAATCCTCCGCCTCGTTCATGCGGGTGCGCCGGGTCTTTCTGACGCACTTCCACGGCGACCATTTCCTCGGCCTCCCCGGGCTCATCCAGAGCATGTGCCTCAACCATCGGACGGAGCCGCTCGACATCTACGGCCCCCCGGATGCGGAGGAGATGGTCGGCCGAGCGCTCAAGATGGGGTACTTCACCCTCCGCTTCCCGGTCACGGTCCATCCCCTGGCTCCGGACTCGACCGTCGAGCTCGATGGCTACTCCGTGAGGACCGCCGCCGCCATCCACCCCGTGCCCTCGCTTTCCTACCGGGTCGAGGAGGGTCCCAAGCGGGGCCGGTTCGACGGCGAGAAGGCCCGTTCCCTGGGGATCTCCGGCCGGGACTTCGCGACTCTCGAGGCCGGCGACCCCGTCCGGGTCGGTAGCACGGTCGTCCACCCCACGGACGTGATGGGGCCGGCTCGACCGGGTCGGTCGGTCGTCTACTCCGGCGACACCGCACCGTCTGAGGAGGTGCGCCGCCTCGCGCACCGCGCGACCGTGCTCATCCACGAGGCGACGGTCGCTCAGGAACTCGAGGCCGAGGCGAATGAATGGGGGCACTCCTCGACCCGTCAGGCCGCCGAGCTGGCGAACGCCGCGGAGGTCTCCACGTTGTTCCTCACGCACTTCTCCGCCCGCTACAAGGACCTCGCTCCCCTCGAGTCGGAGGCCCGCATCCTCTACCCCGGGTCGATGGTCGCCCGAGACCTGCTCGACCACCTGATCCACCAGCCATGATCCGGGCCGACCTCCTCGTCACCGACATCGGGGAGCTCGCGACCCTGGCCACGGGACGCATCCCCCGGGTCGGCCGGGACGCCCAGGAGCTCGGAATACTCCACGGAGCCGCGGTGGCGGTCGCCGACGGGCGGTTCGTCTGGGTCGGCCGCGAACGGGACCTCTCCCGGTCCGTCCGTCTGCGCGCCGGAGGTCGGCGGGTTTCGGCGAAAGGCGGAGCGGTGGTCCCCGGATTCGTCGACGCGCACACGCACGTCCTGTTCGGGGGAGACCGCGCCTTCGAGCTACCGCTCAGGGCCCGGGGGATGGGCTACGCCGAGATCGCCCGCGCGGGCGGCGGTCTCTACGCCTCCGTGCGCGCGACCCGGAACGCTTCCGACGCGACCTTGCTCGCGGCGACCGCCGCGCGTCTTACCCGCATGGGCGCGTGGGGGTCGACCTCGGTCGAGGTGAAATCCGGCTACGCGCTCACCACTGCCGGAGAGCTTCGTCTGCTGCGGCTCATCCCCCGCCTCGCCCGGGCCACGGGCCTTCGGCTGGTGCCTACATTCCTCGGAGCGCACGCCGTCGCGCCCGAGTATCGATCGCGCCCCGACGCCTACGTCGATCGGCTCATCCACGACGCGCTGCCCCAGGTCGCTCGGGAGCGCCTCGCGCGATTCTGCGACGTGTTCTGCGAGCCGGGGTTCTTCTCGGTCCGTCAGTCCGAACGGTTGCTCCGAGCGGCGCTCGCCCTCGGCCTCGGTGTCAAGGTCCATGCCGAGGAATTCGTCCTATCGGGCGGAGCTCGCCTCGCAGCCCGCCTGCACGCGGTGTCGGCCGAGCACCTGCTCGCGGCCCGAGCGGAGGACCGCGCCCTTCTCGCGAAGAGCGGGGTCACCGCCGTTCTCCTTCCCGTCACCGCCCTCGCCGCCGCGCCCGGGGTGCGGAGCCCCGGCCGGGAGATGGTCGACGCCGGCGTGCCGGTCGCCCTCGGCACCGACTGCTCGCCGAACTCCTGGGTCGAGGCGATGCCGCTCGTCCTCGCGCACGCGGTACACGCCGCCCGGCTCTCGCCGGCCGAGGCGCTGACGGCGGCGACCGTCAATGCCGCGCACGCGAGCGGTCTCGAGGACGCGGGGACCATTGCGACGGGCCGCCCCGCCGATTTCGTCGTCTTCCCGGTCCGCTCGGTGGACCAACTGGGATATCGTTTCGACGTGATTCCGGCCGTCGTTTTCCGTCAGGGAAACCGGATTTCTCCGCCGACACTCCGTCAGTACTTCTAAATAGGGGGGTCTTCCTCCTCGCCGATGAGGTCGCCAAAATGGCGGAAAAAGTGGGCAAGGAGCAGATCAAGCGAGAGAAGGGTTACCTGTATTATCTCGGCAAGGACGGGTACCTCTGGAAGACCCCGACGAAGCTGAACAAGTCCGGTAAGAAGGGACGCGTCGGCACCGAGAAAATCACCCGTCAAGACGGTTACATGTACTTCCTTGACAAGAAGGGGTTCATCTCGCGCGCCAAGATGAAGAACGCCTGAACGGCGCTACCCTTTCTGGGGGGCCTTCCTTCGGGAAGGACCCCCAATCTCTTTTTTTCTCCTCGATGCGAATTTCTAGGCGATTCCTGAGTCCCGTGGGCGACCCATCGGCGGGGATTTCCAAATAGGAGCACTCCCTTCCCCCCGGCGGAGCACGACATGGTCTGTCGGAACGATCCGGACGACCCGCGCAAATGCGAACGGTGCGGTGCGTTCCTGTGGGTCGCCGACGAAGGCCTCTACTGCGGCGATTGCGGCGCGATCATGCCGTGCACGATGCGCCTCCTCCCGCCTCCGCCGGATCCCCGACCGGCGTCCGTAACGACGACCTAGGTCGCGCCGAGAGGCGGCTGTGGCAGGCCCGGACCGTACCGCTTCCACAGGGCGTAAAAGAACAGCACGAAGAGGACGTCGACGACGAGCTCCACCGGTAAGCGCAACTGGAACAGAAGTCCCGTCGCGAACAGCGGCAGCAGGGCTCCGAGAGCGAGGACGGTGAGCGCGGCCTCGTTGCCGACCCGGCCGATCTCGCGACGAACGAATAGGAAGAGGGCGCCCGCGAGAAGGATCTCGATGGCCATCGTCGCGGGAGGCCAGACCGAGAACGCGTTCCCGAGTCCCGGGACGAGGAGAAGGATCGGATAGAAGGCGAGCCCCATGAGGAAGAACGTCCAGANCGGAAGACGCGGGCGTTCGGCGCCCGGGTCCAAGGCGCCGTGGGGTAATCGGTGAGTGACCGCGTAGAGGATCNCGGCGAGGAGGGCGGCCCCAAGGAGAAGCCCTGGGGCGGTCTGCCAGTAGTGCGTCGCGAAGACCAACACACCGATGTCCCCGGCGTAGATCACTAGCGCGATCGGGATCTGTCGTTCTGAGAGCAAGGGACGACCGCGAGTCTCGGGGAGAGCGAGTCCAAGGAGGAGGATGGGGAGTCCCACGCTGTAGACGATGTGCACGCCGAGCACTCCCACCGCCCAAACCCAGTTCACGCCGGAGAAATGGCCGTAGTACCCCTGCGCGCCGACCACGGATGCCTGCGGGTTGAACAGGGTGCTGAGCGCGGTCCCCTCCTCGAGGAGACCGTAGGCGGCACCGAGCAGGATCACGCCGGCCCACCCGGGCTTCCAGCGTACGAACGCCTCGCGTGCGAGGAGGGCTCCGGGTCCGTAGAGCCCGAGATTGAGGGCGAGGAAGAGAAGGAACCCACCGGGGGCGTAGAGGAGGGCGGCCGTGGACGTCGACCCCGAGAGGTACTCGGGAATTCCCGGCGTGAACGCGAGGAACAGCCACACCGGGTGTCGGCGGAAGAACGCCACGACGCGAGGGAACGGCGTTCGGCGGGGTCCCTCCATCATCTCGCGAATCGTGGTCGGTTCGCGTACTTAGAATCGGGCCGCGGTCGGAAAATCGGAATGCGTCTTACCAAGTAACGGCGTGTGCGCTTCGGCCGACGCACTTTTCGACGGTTTCGACCTTTGTCCGACCAAGCAAACTTATAGCGGGTCAGGCTTGGCTCGCCTCCGGAGGGTTTTCACGGTGTCCCGCGCGACACCATCCGCGTCCTCGACCGCCCCCGACCGGTGCGAAACAGCCCCTCGACTGGAGTGTTTCAGTAACCGACCGCCGGCGGGTTAGGGTCTCGCGTGGTGTTATTACCTATCGGCAGGGACAACCCATCGACCCTTCAGGAGTAAATTCTCATGGCAGTGGCCAAGAAGCGCGCCGCGCCCGCGTCGGAGGAATCGGTCCATCGACCGGCCACCCGGATCGGGCGGGAACCGATTCCCGTACCTCGACTCGTCCCCCGCGGCAAGACCGCCTTCGATACGGTCCAGTGGAGAACCCACGATGCCGTGATCAAGAACGCCGAAGGGAAGGTCATCTTCGAGCAGAAGGGCATCCACGCCCCGACCTCCTGGTCAGAGACGAGCGTGAACATCGCTGCGTCGAAGTACTTCCGGGTCATCCAAGGACGGCGGGAGAACTCCGTCGACGGAATGATCCGCCGCGTTTGCCATTTCATGGCGGAGCGCGGTCTTGACCTCGGCTACCTCGACACCGCCGACGAGGCGACGACCTTCGAGGAGAGCCTTTCGTACCTGATGGTCCAGCAGATGGCGGCGTTCAACAGCCCTGTCTGGTTCAACGTCGGGGTCCGCGAACCCCCCCAGTGCTCCGCGTGCTTCATCCAGTCGATCACCGACGACATGGACGCGATCCTAGCGCTCGCGACGAGCGAGGGCCGCCTGTTCAAGGGCGGGAGCGGGACCGGCACCAATCTCTCTCCGCTGCGCGGCAGCCATGAGAAGCTCGCCGGGGGCGGGATCGCCTCGGGACCCGTTTCGTTCATGCGGGCGTTCGACGCCCTCGCCGGGGTCATCAAGTCCGGTGGGACCACCCGACGCGCCGCCAAGATGGTCATCCTCAACATGGACCATCCGGATATCATCGACTTCATCGACTGCAAAGTCCGCGAGGAGGACAAGGCCGCGGCGCTCATCCGCGAAGGATACTCCTCCAACTTCGACGGGGTCGACCCCGACTCCGCCTACGCCTCGATCGCCTACCAGAACGCGAACCACTCGGTCCGCGTCCCCGACTCGTTCATGGAGGCGGTCATCCGCGACAAGGACTGGAAGACGACCCTCCGTACCGACCACTCGGTCGCCGGCACTTACCCCGCGCGCGAGCTCTGGCGCAAGCTCGCCTACGCCGCCTGGCGCTGTGGCGACCCCGGCGTCCAGTTCGACGACGTGACGAACGACTGGCACACGTGCCCGAACACCGCCCGGATCAACGCGTCCAACCCCTGCAGCGAGTACCTGTTCCTGGACGACTCGGCATGCAACCTCTCATCGATCAACCTGATGAAGTTCCTGGACGGAAAGGGCCAGTTCGACATCGAGCTGTTCCGCCAGGCGGTCCGCACGATGATCCTCGCCATGGAGATCATCGTCGATGCTTCGAGCTATCCGACCGCCCCGATCGCGCAGAACTCCCACGACTACCGGCCGCTCGGCCTCGGGTACGCCAACCTGGGTTCCCTGCTCATGCACTACGGACTCGCCTACGACTCGGACGCGGGCCGCACGCTCGCAGCCTCGGTGTCGGCGTTCCTCTCCGCCGAGGGATACCACATGTCGAGCGAGATCGCGAAGCGGGTCGGCCCGTTCCCCGGCTTCGAGCGGAACCGGGCGCCGATGCTCCGCGTGATGGGAAAGCACGCGAAGGCGGCCGAGGAGATCCCGCACAACGATCCCCGTTTGACGCCGTTCGCCCACGCCGCGGTCGACCGCTGGCACGACACGGTGAAGGCGGGCGAGCTGTGGGGTTACCGCAACGGCCAGATCTCGGTCATCGCGCCCACCGGGACGATCGGCCTTCTGATGGGCTGCGACACCCTCGGCCTCGAACCCGAGCTCTCGCTCGTCAAGGTGAAGAACCTCGTCGGCGGCGGGGTCTTGCGCATGGTCAATCGGACCGTGCCGGACGGGCTTCACGCGCTCGGCTACTCGCCGGACGAGATCCGCGCCGTGACGAGCCACATCGAGAAGACCGGGACGATCGAGGGCGCTCCGGGCCTCGAAGCCGAGGACCTCCCCGTCTTCGACTGCGCGCTCGCGCCCCCCGGCGGCTCCCGCACGATCCTGCCGATGGGGCACCTCAAGATGCTGGGCGTCGTCCAGCCGTTCCTCTCGGGGGGAGCGTCCAAGACGATCAACCTCCCCAACGAGGCGACCGTCGAGGACATCGAGAAGATCTACCTCGAGGCGTGGAAGCTCGGTATCAAGTCGGTCGCGCTCTACCGCGACGGCTGCAAGGCCTCCCAACCGTTCGAAACCGGCAAGGGACGCGCCACCGCGCCCGTCGGACCGCGCGGACCCGCTCGGGAACGCCTCCCGGACGAACGCAAGGCGATCACGCATCACTTCTCGGTCGGGGGCCATGACGGCTACGTCACCGTCGGCCTCTATCCCGACGGACGGCCCGGCGAGATCTTCTTCCGGGTCACGAAGGAAGGGTCCACCGTCAACGGTCTCATGGACTCGCTCGGGATCTCGATGTCGATGGCGCTCCAGCACGGAGTGCCGCTCAAGGACCTCGTCCGCAAGCTCGCCCACCTCCGCTTCGAGCCGGCCGGGGCGACCAACAACCCGAAGATCCGCTTCGCGAAATCGATCCCCGACTACGTGGCACGCTGGCTCGCGCTCGAGTTCCTCACCGAGGACGAGCGCCGCGCGATCGGGCTCGAGGCTCCCGCGGAGGGGAACGGCAACGGCCACGCTCCCGCCCCCGCGACCGGAGGCAAGACGACGACCCCACGCCCCACCACGGTGAAGTTCGAGACGCGCGCCCTGGACGCGTTCTCTCCGGACATGTCCGGCGGCGTGAGCGAGGACTCTCCTTCGTGCGCGGTCTGCGGCGGGATCATGGTCCGCTCGGGCACCTGCTACGCCTGCACAGTCTGCGGGTCGACCAGCGGCTGCTCGTAGTCTCCGGGCCGTTTCTCCCGTGGTCCCGCGTGGACCCGGAAGGAGGAGGCACGTCGGTGGGAACGACCGCCTCTTGGGGCCGGTCGCAATTCCCGGGGGGTGCCCGGATTCGTCGGCTCGGTAGGATTATTGCCTATGAGTCGGTCCGCGACCCGGGCCTCGAATCGTTCGTAGCGGATGCATCGAGGGGGGAGACGAATGGACCGACGGTCGACCCGGTGGACGGTGGTCGTCGCCGTTGCGGTGATCGTCCTACTCCTGCTCGAGGGGATCCCTGCGCCGGGCTCTGCGGCACCCGCGAACGGGCATTCCACGACCCTCCTTCGGGCACCCCCCCCGGTCGCCTCTCGCGGACCTCCTTCGACCTCTCAGACGAGCATGAACCCCAGCTCGGGCCCGGGGTACCAGTCCCTCTGCCTTCTGGGGGTCCTCCTGGATTGCACCGGGGACCCGCACGGACCGGGGGCCGCTCCGTTGGGTTCGGATCCCGTTTCATCCTGGACGAACATCACTCCGCCTTCGGGGATGCCCAACCCCGTCGCCCGCACGTTGCCCTCGATAGTCTACTATCCGGCGGGTCACGACGACCTCCTCTTCGGAGGGAGGATCAACACGCTCCCGTTGTACGAGCAAGACACTTGGTCGTTCGCTCACAACCATTGGACGGAGCTCATCGCGAACACCAGCTGCACCCCGACGACGTGCCCTTCGCCCCGGGCCGACGCGATGATGGCGTACTATGCCCCGCTCCATGCCATCCTCCTGTTCGGCGGGGAGGTTTCCTTCCTGTTCTCCACGACCGCCTACAACGACACGTGGCTCTTCTACGGGGGTCTGTGGCACAACGTCACCGCCACCGCCGGTCCGGCGCCGTCCGCCCGATTCGGCGCCGCGATGACCTGGGATTCCCTCGACGGCGACGTCCTCCTCTTCGGGGGTGCCCTCGCCGGCGGGCAGACCCTCGGTGACACCTGGACCTTCCAGGGGACGTGGAAGAACATCTCGGCGTCGTTCGTCGGGACCTCCCCCTCCACCCGGGCGGGCGCCGCGATCTCGGATTCCCCGTCCGGGTACCTCATGATGTTCGGCGGAGAAGAGTGGAACGGAACCGCCGACGCGGTCCTCTACGACGACGCCTCCAGCTGCTTCCCGCTGCCTCACGTGGGCTGGTGGTTCTACCGCGACAGCTGGACACCGATGAAGTATGGCGGGGTCTGCATCCAGATCGCGACCGGGGCTCCGGCCCAGCCCGCCGGCTACTATCCGCCGTGCGGCCGCGTGGGGGCGGCGCTCGGGTGGAGCCCGAAGAACGACCGGTTCGTCCTCTATGGAGGATACGGTCCGGTCTACTCCTCGGGCATGGTGTGCAGCGGCCCGGACGGCTACCTGAACGATACCTACACGTACACGAACTCGCCGGGCGCCGGCTTCAACTGGCAGTACTCCGGGGATTCGGGGGACCCCTCGAACCGGACCTACGCGGGGTATGCGAGCGATTTCACGGACGACTATTTCCTCATCTTCGGTGGCAGCGACGCGACGGGCGCGTTCAACACGTCGTGGCGCTATTACGCCCTCGTCCACGCGAAGCTCACCGGCCCTTCGACCATCAACACCAACGCGAGCCAGCTTTCGTTCAACGTTCCTTTCACCGTCGTCGGGTTTGGCGGCAGCGGCTTCCTGGAGTACACTTTCGCCGTCGCCAAGCTGCGCAATGCGAACAACCTCATCGACGGCGGTCAGAGCGACTGCGGCAACCTCACGTCGGGCTCGCCCTACCCACTTCCCTACGACGGGACCTGGCAGGTCTCGTGCACGCCGAGCCAGCTCAGCTACAACGTCTACCGGCTGACGCTTTATGTCTGGGACGTG
>JGI12269J14319_10003186_pt1 | contig 15477 bp, 14 predicted proteins | sample PeaSoiSIISIP2007_FD_14319 | JGI IMG/M metagenome (IMG submission 14319) | reverse complement strand
TGTCGCCGGCGGCCGTCGCGCTCGGTAAAGCTTCGCAGAACGGCTTACGCCGCGGCCTCCGACTTCTTCTGATAGGCCATCGAACAATGGGCGGCGCAATAGGGGCGGCCGGCCAGCGCCTCCTGGCCGCAGAAATGGAAGCCCGGCTGCTTGGGATCGCCCACGGGCCAGGAGCAGGCCCGGCCGCGCGCCTGCGGCGCCTTGGGTTGCACCGCCGGCTGGGCCGGAGCAGGAGCCGGGGTTTCGGCCACCGGCCGAGGCGCCGGCTCGGCGGCGGCTTCTTCAGTCGGCTGGGCCGGCTGGCTCGGGCGGCTCACCCGGGCGAACGGCGCGTTCTCGTCGCGCCGGATGGGGGAAGGCCGGCCCCTCAGGCCCAGGCGATGGGCCTTGCCGATCACAGCATTGCGGGTGACCCCGCCCAGGAGCTCGGCGATCCGGCTTGCCGTCTGGCCTTGACCCCACAGCCGGCGCAGCTCGTCCACCTTATCGTTTGACCAGTCCATGGCAGCACCTACGAGATGTAGTGGATGGAATATATCATCCTACTACATCGGGTAATGCAAGCGTCGAGTCGGGGCAGCTGACCTAGGAGACGATGCGCAGTTGCCGCTCTATCGCTGCAAGGGCGTCGCTCAAGTCCTTGCTTTCCTTGATTCTCCGGCCGCCGGCCAGGATCCGGTATTGGGGTCCGCGCTCGCCGTCCAGGGACTTGACGATGGCGTAGAGCGGCCGGTCATGGCTGTGCCGGAAGACCGAGAACAGGGCCATGCCCGGGCGGTGGTCGATGGCGTAATCCCGCCATTCGCCTGCCCCGACTCGGCGGCTGTAAAGGGAAAGCAGGAGGTTCAGTTCGCGGCGGGTGAAGAACAGATGGCGGGCTTGGGCACGGCGTTCGGCAATTCGAATCAGCTCGGACATCGGCCTGGAACGGGCTCCTCTGGCATTCGCGATCAAGTTTCACCCCATTCTTCGCCAGGGTCCAGAGCCAAAGTCGCGCCTTCGTCGTGCAATTGGCTTCATGGTTCGACAGGCTCACCACGAGGATTGAAGTTCGGCCTCATCCCGAGCTTGCCGAAGGAGAGGCCGGCAAAAGCCACTGGCGGCGTTCGCGTTGCGGCCGTTTGCATGGGGCATATGTAGTCGCTATGTTAGCCCGCTTTTCGCCGCCCCGAGGCCCCCGTGACGGACATTTTTCGCGAAGTCGATGAAGACCTTAGGCGCGATCAGGCGATCGTGCTCTGGCGCAAATATGGGCGGCTCATTGTCGCCTTCGCGGTCGCCGCCGTGCTCGCCACCGCCGGCTTCGTGGCCTGGCAGAACTATAGCGAAAGCCAGCGCGAGGCGGCGGCGCGCTCCTACGCCCAAGCCATGGAGCTGGTGGCCAAGAACGACGTGGCCGCCGCGGCTGGTGCCATGGCCGACGTGGCGAGCGGGGGAAGCGCCTACCGCCAGCTGGCACTGCTCCAGGAGGCGGCGCTCGAGGCCAAGGTCGGCAAGAAGTCGCAGGCCGCAGCGATCTATGACCACCTGGCGGCCGACGATTCGGCCGACCCGGCCTTTCGCGACCTGGCGACGATCCTGTCGGCCATGATCGGGCTCGAGGGCTCCGACCTTGCCGCGGTCGAGAAGAAGCTCCAGCCGCTCGCGGCCGAAGGCCAGGCCTTCCGGCCCTCGGCGCTGGAGCTTTGGGCTATGTCGCCATTCAGCAAGGCGACTTCAAGACGGCCAAGTCTCGTTTCCGGACGATCGCCGACGACATGGCGGCGCCCACGGGCCTGCGCCAACGGGCGACGCAGGTCCTCGCTTGGATCGGCGACAAAGGGGGCGCTTGATGCGCCGCATCGCGGCGCTGCTGCTGGCCGCAGCGACGCTGGCCGGCTGCGCCCAGGCGACCAGCTTCTTCGGGTTCGGCACCTACAAGAAGCCGTTGCCGGGCGAACGCATCTCGATCCTCCAGCTGGGCCAGACGGAATCCGCCGACCCGACGCTCGCCGACGTCAAGATCCTCCTGCCCCAGCCGTTCGCGAATCCCGATTGGCCCCAGCCGGGCGGCTATCCCAGCCACGCCATGCAGCATCTGGCGCTGGGCGCCGCGCCCAAGGTCATCTGGACCAGCAACATAGGCACGGGCAACGATTCCGATCTCTGGCTGCTGTCCGAGCCGGTGGTCGCCCAGGGCCGGGTCTTCGTGATGGACGCGGAATCCCGCGTTTCGGCCCTCGACGCCAATTCCGGCGCGCGACTCTGGCGCGTCAACCTGGGCAGCGACGTGGCAAGCGGCAAGCTTCTGGGCGGCGGCGTCTCGTACGATGCCGGCAGGATCTTCGCCGGCACCTCCTTCGGCCAGGTGGTTGCCATGGACGCCGGCACGGGCAAGGTGCTCTGGCACAAGGACGTCAACGGGCCGATGCGCGCCGCACCTGCGACTAGCAGCGGCCGAATCTTCGCCGTCACCATCGACAACACGCTGCATGTCCTGGCCGAGGACGACGGCCGCGAGCTCTGGACCCATAGCGGGCTCGAAGAACCGGCCGGCATGCTGGGCACGGCCACGCCGGCGGTGCAGGGCAGCACGGTGGTCGTGGTCTACAGCTCCGGCGAGATCTACGGGCTGAAGGCGGATACAGGGCGCACCCTGTGGAGCGACACGCTGGCGGGGCAGCTGCGCGGCGGCTCGACCGAGACCATTGCCGACATCCGCGGCCGGCCGGTGATCGACCGCGACTACGTCATCGCCATCAGCCACAGCGGCATCATGGCGGCTTTGGACGCCAAACGCGGCGACCGGTTCTGGGACGCCGATTTGGGCGGCGTCCACGAGCCCTGGGTCGCCGGCGACTACGTCTTCGTGCTGACCGACCAGCAGGAGCTGATCTGCCTTACCCGGACGGAGGGCAAAGTGCGCTGGGTCGGCGGCCTGCCCAAATACGCCAATCCGCCGGACAACACCCAGCCGATTCTCTGGCAGGGGCCGGTGCTGGCCGGCAACCGCCTGATCCTGACCGGCACCGACGGCAAGGCTATCGCGGTCTCGCCCTATACCGGCAAGCTCCTGGGCCAGATCGACCTGCCGTCCCCGACCCATCTGCCGCCCGTAGTCGCCGGCAGCACCCTCTACATTCTCACGGACGACGCCGATCTGGTTGCGCTGAGGTAGGGGCGGTCATGGCCCTCACCGTCGCCCCGCTGACCGTGGCCATCGTCGGCCGGCCCAATGTCGGCAAGTCCACCTTGTTCAACCGGCTGGTGGGCAAGCGCCTGGCCATCGTCGACGACACGCCGGGGGTGACCCGGGACCGCCGGTTCGGCGAAGCCCACCTGGCCGACCTCAGCTTCACCGTGGTGGACACGCCCGGCTTCGAGGACGAGCAGGGCGAGGGGCTGATGGCGCGCATGCGGCGGCAGACCGAACGGGCGGTGGCCGAGGCCGACCTGGCGCTGCTGGTGATCGATGCCCGGGCCGGCGTCACGGCACTCGACGGCCATTTCGCCGCCTGGCTGCGCAAATCGGCGAAGCCCATCCTGCTGGTCGCCAACAAATGCGAGAGCGGCGCATCGGAGGCCGGACGGCTCGATGCCTTCCGTCTCGGCTTCGGCGAGCCGATCGCCATCTCGGCCGAGCATGGCGAAGGCTTGGCCGATCTCTATGAGGCACTGGCGCCGCGGGTCGCGGGCGCGGGCGCGCCGCAAGGCGACGGCGAATCGGAAGCGGAGAAGGAAAAGGACGAAGGCGCCGAAGAGCCCAAGGCCCTTCAACTCGCCATCGTCGGCCGGCCCAATGTGGGCAAGTCGACCCTGATCAACCGGCTGGTCGGCGAGGAGCGTCTCTTGACCGGGCCCGAAGCCGGCATCACCCGGGACGCCATCGCGGTTGAGTGGCTACATCGGGGCCGGCCGGTCCGCCTCGTCGACACCGCGGGCATGCGGCGCAGGGCCAGGGTGGTGGAGAAGCTGGAAAAGCTCTCCACCGAAGACAGTCTGCGCGCCATCCGCTATGCCCAGGTGGTCGTCCTTGTGCTGGATTCCGCCGATCTCCTGGAAAAGCAGGATCTGACCATCGCCCGCCTCGTCGAGGAGGAGGGCCGGGTCCTCATCATCGCCATCAACAAATGGGACTTGGTGGAGCATCCGAAGGAGACCCTGTCGCGCCTCGCCGACCGGCTGCAGACCTCCCTGCCGCAATGCAAGGGCCTGCCGGTGCTGCCGGTTTCGGCCAAGACGGGCCGGGGCCTCGACAAGATCCTCGACGAGGCTTTCGCCATGGTCGAGGTCTGGAGCCGGCGCGTCGGCACGCCCGCCCTCAACCGGTGGCTCCAAGCGATGGAGGAATCCCACCCGCCGCCGCTGGTCAAGGGCCGGCGGCTCAAGCTGCGCTACATCACCCAGACCAAGAGCCGCCCGCCCAGCTTCGCGCTGTTCTGCAACCTGCCGAACGAGATGCCCGAGTCCTACCTGCGCTACCTGGTGAACGGCTTGCGCGAACGCTTCGAGCTTCCGGGCGTGCCGATCCGGATCGAGCTTCGGCGCGGCGACAACCCCTATGCCAGGCGAGGGCGGTCGTAGACGCTTTGCGTCACGGCTCCGTGGTTGAGTTGAAACCCTTCGCCTTCAGTCGTGCCCCATGCCAGCGGCAGGCGTCCTCGGCGAGCGCCACGAAGATCTCCGTCGCCGAGTCCGGCGGCGGCAAAGTCTCGGGGTTCTCCCCCGGATAGGCCTGCGCGCGCATGACCGTGCGCAGCCGGCCGGGATCGACGATGTTGACCCTGAGCGCGGTCCTCTCGACTTCCTGGGCATAGATGCCGGCGAGCTGCTCGAGCCCCGCCTTGGTGACCGCGTAAGCGCCCCAATAGGCAAGCGGTGCCGCCGCGGCGGAAGAGCTGACGAAGATGGCCCGGCCGGCGGGTGCCGCGCGGAGCAGGGGATCGAGGCTGCGGATGAGGCGCCAGTTGGCGGTCAAATTGACGTCGACCACACGCTGCCATTCCTTGGGCTCGATATGCGCGAGCGGCGACAGCGTGCCGAGGATGGCGCCGTTGGCCACCAGCACGTCGAGCCGCTTGTGGCGCTCGAAGATCGCGCCCCCCAGCCGGTCGAGGGCGGCGAAATCGGTGAGGTCGAGGGGTACCAGGGTCGCATGTCCCCCGGCCGCGCGCACCGCATCGTCGGTTTCCTCGAGCCCGCCCACGGTGCGGGCAAGCAGGATGAGCTCGGCCCCCTCGGCGGCGAAGCGCCTGGCGATGGCCGCACCCAGCCCGCGCGACGCGCCGGTCACGAGCGCGACGCGCCCGGCAAGGCGTCCGCCCGCCATGGCGATCAGGCCGTTTCGGCCAGAAGGGAGAGCTGCTCGGGCGGACCCTGGCCCTGGTCGGTCAGGCTGGTGGGGTAGTCGCCGGTGAAGCAGGCATCGCAGAACTGGGGCTGGCCCGCCTCGCGCCTGGCTTCGCCCATGGCCCGGTAGAGGCCGTCGATGCTGATGAAGGCGAGGCTGTCGACGCCGATGATCTGGGCCATTTCCTTGACGTCGGAGCGCGCGGCCAGGAGCTGGCTCCGCTCGGGCGTATCGATGCCGTAGAAGCAGGAATGGGTGGTGGGCGGGCTCGAGATGCGCATATGCACCTCCTTCGCCCCGGCGGCGCGCACCATCTCGACGATCTTCCGGCTGGTGGTGCCGCGCACGATGCTGTCGTCCACCAGCACCACCCGCCGACCCTCGATCGAGGCGCGGTTGGCGTTGTGCTTCAGCTTTACGCCCAGATGCCGGATATGGTCGGTGGGCTCGATGAAGGTGCGCCCGACATAGTGGTTGCGGATGATGCCGAGCTCGAAGGGAACGCCGGCCTCGGACGCGTAGCCGATCGCTGCCGGCACGCCCGAATCGGGCACCGGGATGACGACGTCGGCAGGCGCCGGGGATTCCCGCGCCAGCTCGGCGCCAATGCGCTTGCGCGCCTCATAGACGCTCTGGCCTTCCACCATGCTGTCGGGCCGGGCGAAGTAGATGTATTCGAAGATGCAGAAGCGCCGTGGCGCGGCGGGAAACGGCCGCATGGAATGGACGCCCGAGCTGTCGAGGATCACGAGCTCGCCCGGCGCCACGTCGCGCAGGTAATCGGCGCCCATGATGTCGAGGGCGCAGGTCTCCGAGGCCAGGATATGCCCCTCGCCCAGCCGGCCTAGCACCAGGGGCCTGACCCCCAGCGGATCGCGCACGCCGATCACCATGTCCTTGGCCAGCGCCACCAGGGAATAGGCGCCCTCGACCTGGAGCAACGCATGGATCAGCCGGTCGATGACGCTGCCGCGCATGTGGGTTGCCATCAGGTGGGTGATGACTTCCGTGTCCGTCGTCGACTGGAACAGCGAGCCCCGGCGCACCAGCTCGCGGTGCAGCGCATGGGCATTGGTCAGGTTCCCGTTATGGCCGATGGCGAAGCCGCCGAACTCGAGGTCGGCGAAGAGCGGCTGGACGTTGCGCAGGATCGTCTCGCCGGTGGTGGAATAGCGGACATGGCCCATGGCCGCATGGCCCTTGAGCCGGCCGATGACGGCTTCCGAGGAGAAACTGTCGGCGACATGGCCAAGCGCCCTGTGGGCGGTGAACTGATGCCCGTCATAGGCGACGATGCCGACGGCCTCCTGGCCGCGATGCTGCAGGGCGTGCAGGCCCAAGGCGCAGAGCGCGGCGGCCTGCTCGGCACCGTAGATGCCGACCACGCCGCACTCTTCCTTGAGCTTGTCGTCGTCGAAGGGATGGGTGCTGATCGTCTTGGCCATATGCCTATTGGCTGCCCTTGATCAGTTGATCGAGGCCCTTCCGTTCGCTGTCGTTATATCCCGGATCGGTCTTCGTCGCAGCCGATTTTGGCGCCGGCTGGCTGAGGGAATCGATCGCCTGCTGGCCGATCTGCTGCTCGACAGCGGTCTTGGCCGCGTCGGCGGCCTGGCCGCTCTTCTTTATGATGTCTTTGGGCAGCAGCGATTGAATGAGCGTTGCTCCAGCGTCGATGAGCGGGAGGCTCTTGGCCTGCTTGATGGCGTCGGGCTGGTCTTCCGGCTTGGGGACGATCCACAGGAACAGCAGGTAGGCCAGGCACACGAGGACCGCGCCCCGCGCCAGGCCGAACAGGAAGCCCAGCGACCGGTCGAGCGCGCCGAAACCGCTGCTCCGGACGTTGCGGGCAAGCATATGGCTGACGGCGGTGCAGACGAACAGGGTCACCACGAAGATGGCGACACCGGTCGCGATGTTGGCCAGAAGATCGCTCTTGATGTAGACGCCGGTGAAAGGGCGCAGATGGGGAAAGGCGTAGATCGTCACAACCGCGGCACCAACCCAAGCGCCGATGGACAATACCTCGCGCACGAGGCCTCGGCTGAAGGCCATCAGCCCGGAAATGATCAGGACCCCGACGACGGCGATGTCGACCAGGTTGAACGGCAGATGGTTCAAGCCTTCCGGCCTCCGCCGAATCGCTCGATCAGCGCGCTGACATGGTCGACCGGATGAAGCGCAAGGGCGCTTCCGGCGGACCTGCGCCGGCCGGCCGATTTCGGGATCAAGGCGTCGGTAAAGCCCAATTTCTCCGCCTCCTTGAGGCGCTGCTCGCTCTGGCCCACGGCCCTGACCTCGCCGCCCAGCCCGATCTCGCCGAAGATCACGAGGCCGGCCGGCACCGGCCGGTCGAAGCGCGACGATACGAGGGCGGCAGCGACGGCGAGATCGGCCGCCGGCTCGCCGATTCTGAGCCCGCCAGCGACGTTCAAATACACATCGTGGCCGGAGAGGGCAAGGCCGCAGCGGGTTTCCAGCACCGCCAGCAGCATGGCAAGGCGCCCGCCATCCCAGCCGACCACGGCGCGCCGGGGCGTGCCGGGCAGCGATGGCGCGAGCAGCGCCTGGATCTCCACCAATACCGGCCGGCTGCCCTCGATCCCGGCGAAGACCGTGGCCCCGCTCACCTCGCCATGGCGCTCGGCCAGGAACAGGGCCGAGGGGTTGGGCACCTCGATCAGGCCGGCATCGGTCATCTCGAATACGCCGATCTCGTTGGCTGGCCCGAACCGGTTCTTGACCGCGCGCAGGATGCGGAACTGGTGGCCCCTCTCGCCCTCGAAATAGAGCACCGTATCGACCATGTGCTCGAGCACCCGGGGCCCGGCGATCATCCCCTCCTTGGTGACATGGCCGACCAGCAGCAGGCTGAACCCGCGCCGCTTGGCGAGCCGCACCAGCTCGGCCGCCGAGGCCCGGACCTGGGCCACCGTGCCGGGCGCGGAATCGAGGTTGTCGACATACATGGTCTGGATCGAATCGACGATCACCAGGTCGGGCGGGGCTCCGGTTTCCAGGGTCTGGGCGATGTCGCGCAACGAGGTCGCGGCGGCGAGCGCCACCGGCGCGCGATCCAGGCCCAGGCGCCGGCCGCGCATCCGGATCTGCTCGATCGCCTCTTCGCCGGAGATGTAGATAGCCCTAGCCGCCGGACCACTGCGACCGAGCGCCGCGGCGGCCTGGAGCACGAGGGTGGACTTGCCGATGCCGGGATCGCCGCCGATGAGCACGGCCGAGCCCTTGACCAGCCCGCCGCCCAGCACCCGGTCGAACTCGGCGATGCCGAATGGCCGGCGCGGCTCGGGCGCGGTTTCGCCGGTCAGCGGCTCGAGCTCGATCTTGCGCCCGCGCCCGCCCGACAGGCCCTTGGGTGCCGCCTCCCGCGCCGCTTCCTCGACGATGCTGTTCCATTCGCCGCAGGATTCGCAACGCCCCGCCCAGCGCGGGTAACTGGCCCCGCAGGCCTGGCAGACATAGAGGGCGGCGGTCTTGGCCACCGGGTTAGCGCCGCGGCTTAGAGCGACCGGACGGGCATCTTGATCGGTCCCTCGGCCCGGCCGTGGATGAACTGTTCGACGAAATGATTGCCGGACCGGTCGATCTCGCCGGCCCTGCCGTCCCAGACGATGCGCCCGTCATGGATCATGGCGATGCGGTCGGCGATGAAGCGGGCGCTCACCATGTCGTGGGTGATGGAGACGGCGGTGGCGCCCAGGTCGCGCACGCATTTGACGATCAGCTTGTTGATCACGTCGCTCATGATCGGGTCGAGGCCCGTCGTCGGCTCGTCGAAGAAGATGATCTCGGGTTCCTTGGCGATGGCGCGGGCCAGCGCCACGCGCTTCTGCATGCCGCCCGAAAGTTCGGCCGGATAGAGTTCGGCGACCGGCGGCTCGAGGCCGACGGCGGCGAGCTTGGCGAGCGCCACCTCCTTCGCCTGGCGCCGGGCCATGCGCTCGCCCTCGATCAGGCCGAAGGCGACGTTTTCCCAGACCCGGAGGGAATCGAACAGGGCCGAGCCCTGGAACAGCATGCCGAACTTGCCGCGCACCGCCTCGCGGGCGGCACCCGAGAGCTTGGTCGTCTCCCGGCCGTCGATGCGGATGCTGCCGGCGTCGGGGCGCATCAGCCCGATGATGCATTTGATGAGGACGGATTTGCCCGAGCCGGATCCGCCGATGACCACGAGGGACTCGCCTCGTGCCACCTGGATCTCGATGCCCTTCAGCACCTCTTTCGGCCCAAAGGACTTGTAAAGCCCGGCAACAGCGATCTTGGGCTCTTCGCTCATCGCGAGAAGAAGGCCTCGGTCAGCATGTAGTTGAAGACCAGGATCATGATCGAGGCCGAGACCACGGCGTTGGTCGTGGCCGCGCCCACGCCCTGGGCGCCGCCGCGGGAGTGATAGCCGTTGTAGCAGCCCATGAGGGCGACGATGAAGCCGAACACCGCGGCCTTTACCAGGCCGGAGACCACGTCGAGGCTGGTGACGAAATCGACGGTGTTCTTGATGTAGGCGGACGAATTGAATCCCAGCTTGTAGATCGCGATGACGTAGCCGCCGAAGACGCCGATGATATCGGCCACCGCCACCAGGAGCGGCAGGCTGATGAGCCCGGCCAGCAGCCGCGGCACCACAAGATATTTGATCGGGTTGGTCGAAAGCGTGCTGAGGGCGTCGATCTGCTCGGTCACCCGCATGGTGCCGATCTCCGCCGCCATGGCGGCGCCGATGCGCCCCGCCACCATCAGCCCGGCCAGCACGGGCCCGAGTTCCCGGGTCAGCGAGATGACCACGACATTGGGGATCGCGGCCTCGGCGTTGAAGCGGGTGAAGCCGGTATAGCTCTGCAGCACCAGCACCATGCCGGTGAAGATCGCGGTGAGCCCCACCACGGGCAGCGAGTAGTAGCCGACATCAATGAGCTGCCGGCCGAGCAGGCGCAGGCGGAAGGGCGGGCGGAAGGCGAGCGCGAGCGCCTCGATGGCGAAAAGGGCGATGCGGCCGATCTGCTCCAGCGCGATCAGGACCGCCGCGCCGATCGGCTGCAGCAGGTTGGTCACGGATGCTTCCCGGCCGGCAGATACGTCCGACGGGTTCGGCCGCCAAGCGCGGTCAGGATCTCATATCCGTTGGTGCCGGCTTCGGCAGCCAGCTCTTCGACGCCGTGGGAAGGTCCGATCAGCTCCACCATTGCACCCGGTACGGCCCCGTCCGGCGCCGTGGCGCCGAGATCCAGCGTGATCAGATCCATCGATACGCGGCCCATGACGGGAAGGCGTCGATCCCCGAGGAAGGCGCAACCGCGATCGGCCAGGGAACGCAAGAGGCCGTCCCCGTAGCCCATGCCGGCGATGGCGATGAACCCCGGCGCCGCTACCCGGCGCGTCGCACCATAGCCAACGCTCATACCCCTGTCAACGCGACGGACCTGAAGGATTTTTGCTTCAAGTTTAATGACTTGGCGCATCGGGTTCGGCTGATTGTTGAGCGGCGCGATGCCATACAAAGCCGCTCCCGGACGGACCACAGCGAGGCGAAAGTCGGGCCCGAGGAAGATGCCGGAAGAGGCCGAGATGCTGAGCCGCTTTCCCGAGAGGCGGAGGCGCCGGACATCGGCCTGGAATTGCTCGAGCTGACGACGGTTCATGGGGTTGTCGGCCTCCTCCGCGCAGGCGAGGTGGCTCATCACCAGGGCAAGATCCAACTTCGCCAGGCGCTCCGGCGCCCCGGCCAACTCTGACACCTCTTCGCGCGTGAGCCCGAGCCGGTTGAGGCCGCTGTCCATCATGAGGGCGGCCGGCGCTTGTGCTCCGGTCCAGCCCTCGATGTCCACCATGCTCTTGAGACAGGGGATGAGCCGGTGGGCGAGCAGGCCAGCCGCGCCGCCGGCGGGCAGGCCGTTCAGCACATAGATGCTGGCGACTGGCAGCAGCCGGCGGAGTGCCGTCCCTTCCTCCAGGGTCGCCACGAAGAACTCGCTCGCCCCCGCCGCCGCCAGGGCCGGCGCCACTTCGGCCATGCCGAGCCCGTAGGCGTCGGCCTTCACTGCCGGCGCGGCGATCGCGGGTGCTGCGAGCTTCGCCAGCATGCGCCAATTGGCGACGATGGCGGCAAGGTCGATCGTGAGAACGGGCCGGTCGTCGCCCGTGGCTGTCTCAGCCATCCGACAGACGGTCGTCGAGCACGAGGTTGTCGAACTTCGTCACCACCCCTTCGAAGCGAAGCTCGACCGTGCCGATGGGGCCGTGGCGCTGCTTGGCGATATTGATCTCGGCCTTGTTGTGCGCGAGCTCGCAGCGCTGGACCCAGTCGTCATGGCGCTTGGCGAACCGGTCATTGGCCTCGTCCTCGCGCTGCTTCGGCTCGCTGCGCTCAAGGTAGTACTGGTCGCGATAGATGAACATGACCACGTCGGAGTCCTGTTCGATCGAGCCCGATTCCCTGAGGTCCGAGAGTTGCGGACGCTTGTCTTCGCGCTGCTCGACGGCACGGGAGAGCTGGGCCAGGGCCAGCACCGGCAGGTTCAGCTCCTTGGCAATGGCCTTGAGCCCGCGGGTGATCTCCGAGACCTCCTGCACGCGGTTCTCCGGCTTGAGGCCGGCCGGCAGGCGCATGAGCTGGAGATAGTCGACCACGATGAGGCCGAGGCCGTGGCGCCGCTTCAGGCGCCGGCTCCGGGTGCGCAGCGCCGCGATGCTGATCCCCGGCGTGTCGTCGATGAACAAGGGCAGTCTCTGCAGCTCCTGGGCCGCTGCCACCAGCCGGGAGAAATCGTCATCCCGGCTGATCTCGCCGCGACGGATCCGGTCCGAGGAGATCTCGGTCCGCTCGGCCAGGATGCGGGTCGCGAGCTGCTCGGCCGACATCTCGAGGGAGAAGAAGGCGACCTTGGCGCCGTTCACCACTTTGGTCTCACCCGCGGGTCCGGTCGTCTCCTCATAGGCGCGGGCGGCGTTGAAGGCGATGTTGGTGGCCAGCGCCGACTTGCCCATGGAAGGCCGGCCGGCCAGGATGATCAGGTCCGAGGGCTGGAGCCCGCCCAGCTTCTTGTCGAGATCGATAAGGCCCGTGGTGACGCCGGTCACATGGCCTTCGCGCTTGACCGCCGCCTCGGCCATGTTGATGGCCCCGGTCAGGGCATCGGTCAGCGGCCTGAGGCCTCCCTCGGTATCGCCGGTCTCGGCCAGGCGGAACAGCTTCTCTTCCGCCGTTTCGACCTGCTGCAGGGCGGAAAGATCGAGGTCATGGGTATGGGCGTCGTTGACCACGTCCTCGCCCAGCGCGATCAGCTGCCGGCGCAGATGCAGGTCATGGATGGCATGGCCGTAGTCCTCGGCATTGATGATGGTGACGACCGAGGCGGCGAGGCGGGCGAGGTATTGCGCTCCGCCATGCTCGACCAGGGCCGGGTCCTGGTCGAACAGGTTCTTCAAAGTCAGCACGTTGGCGATCTGGCCGCGCTCGATCAGCTTGCCGGCCGCCTCGTAGATGCGCCCGTGCAGCGCGTCGGCGAAGTGATCGGGGCGCAGGAACTCGTTGACCTTGTCGAAGACCAGGTTGTTGGCGAGGATCGCGCCCAGGAGCGCCATCTCCGCCTCGTAGTTGTGGGGCGGGACGCGCGCCGGCAGTTCATCCGTCTGGCGCAGCGGCGTGACGTTGCGGCTGTTGCCCGTGGTCTTTGCTTCCATCGGCCGACCCTAACAGGACCGATCAGTCGTCATTCGACGATTGTGGCGCCGAGCCTGTGCATAGAATCAAATTGCGTGGATTGATTCGCGTCCGCCTGTCAAGCCGAGACGACCCGGCCCGCGTTCTCCCGCTCGAATTCGGTGACGTAGTCGCGGGTCAGCGGAACCGCATCCTGGCGCTTCGCCAGCTGGAGCTGGAACACCATCTGGTTCATGTGGCGGAAGGCGACCTCGCTGCCGGCGAGATAGAACTCCCACATCCGCCCGAACCGGGCATCGTAGAGCGCCTCGATCTTCTTGCGGTTGGTCTCGAAGCGCCGGCGCCATTCGCGCAAGGTCGAGGCGTAGTGCAGGCGCAGGATCTCGATGTCGGCGACCCAGAGCCCGACATCCTCCACCGCGCGCAGCACCTCCGAGAGCGCCGGCGTGTAGCCGCCCGGGAAGATGTATTTCGTCAGCCAGGGGTTGGTCGCACCCGGCGGCTCCATCCGGCCGATGGAATGGAGCAGCATGACGCCGTCCTCGGTCAGCAGCTCCTTCGCCTTGCGGAGGAACTCCCGGTAATGGGTCGGGCCGACATGCTCGAACATGCCGACCGAGACGATGCGCTCGAAGGATCCCGTCTGCTTGCGATAGTCGCGCAGGTCGAAGCGCACCCGGTCCGCGAGGCCGGCCGCTTCCGCCCGATCCTGTGACAACTTCTGCTGCTCGACCGAAAGGGTGATGCCGGTCACGTCGACACGGGCGAGCCTTGCGAGGTAGAGGCCGAGCCCGCCCCAGCCGCTGCCGATGTCGAGGAGCTTTTGCCCGGGCGCGAGGAGAAGCTTGGCGGCGATGTGCAGCTTCTTGTTTGCCTGGGCGGTGTCCAGGTTGTCGTTGTCGCTGGAGAAATAGGCGCAGCTGTATTGCCGGTCCTTGTCGAGGAACAGGTCGTAGAGCGCGCCCGACAGGTCGTAGTGGTGGGCGACGTTGCGCCGCGCCCGGCCGATGGGATTGTAGGTCTGGAAGAAGCGGGCGATCCGGTCGAGCGGCGCGCGCCAGCGCTGGCTCGGATGCCGTTCCAGATAGGTGATGTTGCGCGACAGGAGGTCGAGGACGTCGTAGAGCGAGCCGTCCTCGCAGGTGATCGTCCCGTCCATATAGGCCTCGCCGAANGCGAGCTTCGGGTTGACCAGCAGGCGCCANTGGAGCGANCGCTCATGCAGGCGGATCGTATAGGCAGGGCTGTNGCTGCCGTGAAATACNTGCCGGCGCCCGTCGGCATCGATCACGGTCAGGCAGCCGATCTTGATGGACGAGCGAAGCAAGCTGGCGAGCAGCATCGATCCGGCACTCCTCGGACGAGGAAAGTCTAGCCAAAAGGAAATCTCTGTCCAGGCGTGAGGCTTGCGTTTCGGCGATGGCCGGAACGCAAAAACGGCCGCCGGCGAAGGCCCGGCGGCCGTCCACTGCTTGCTGCGAAAGGGCGGGCCGGTTCAGCCCTTCTTGGGCTTGCCCTTCGCCTTGGCCTCGCCTTTGGCCTTGCCCTTGGGCTTTTCCTCTGCCTCGGGCGCGGTTTCGTCCTTGGCTTTGGCCTGCCGCTCCGCCTTGGCCTTGCGTTCGGCCTTCGGCTTGGCCTCGGGGGCAGCCTTCTCCTCGCCCTCGGGCTTCGCCTCGGCTTCCGCGGCGCCGCCCGCGGGCTCGACCGCGGCCAGCAGGCTTTCGACATCCGCCGGGGTCTCCTCGACCCGGCCGACGAAGCCGCCGGCCTTCTCCTGCGCCTCGGCTTCCTCGGCCGATTTGGCGACATTGGCGCTGACGGTGACGATCACCTCCGGGTGGAGGGCGACGCGCACCGGATGCAGGCCCAGAAGCTTGATCGGATGGTCGAGGATGATCTGGCGCCGGTCGACGGTGAAGCCCGCCGCCGTCACCGCGTCGGCGATGTCACGGCTGGTGACCGAGCCGAAGAGCTGGCCGGTCTCGCCTGCCTGGCGGATCACCACGACCTTGAGGCCGTCCACCCGGTCGCGGATCTGCTCGGCTTCGGTCCGGCGCTCCAGGTTGTTGGCTTCGATCTGGGCCCGCTGGGCCTCGAACTTGGCCTTGTTGGCCTCGGTCGCGCGCAGCGCCTTCTTGTGCGGCAGCAGGAAGTTGCGGGCATAGCCCGCCTTCACCTTCACCACGTCGCCGATCTGGCCCAGGTTGTAGACGCGCTCGAGCAGAATGACGTCCATGGCCGCCTCCTAGTTCAGCAGGTAGGGCAGCAGGGCCAGGAAGCGGGCCCGCTTGATGGCCTGGGCCAGCAGGCGCTGCTTCTTGGACGAGACGGCCGTGATGCGGCTCGGCACGATCTTGCCGCGCTCGGAGAGATAGCGCTGCAGCAGCTTCACGTCCTTGTAGTCGATCTTGGGCGCGTGATCGCTGGAGAAGGGGCAGGTCTTGCGCCGGCGGAAAAAGGGCCGGCGGCCGCC
>JGI12269J14319_10003180_pt1 | contig 15495 bp, 13 predicted proteins | sample PeaSoiSIISIP2007_FD_14319 | JGI IMG/M metagenome (IMG submission 14319) | reverse complement strand
GGAGGTGGCGAGCCGTGCCGCCTCGTCGAGCACGGCACGAAGGAGGTCGAAGCTCTCTTCGGGATGGCGGGCGAAGTTGTGCGGGTGCCACCACAGGTGGAAGACGCGCCCGCCCCGGGCCGCAGCGCGGAGTCCGGAGACGATGCGGGCGCGGCGTAGAGGTTCGAGGGCGCGCCGCCGCGGTGAGTACGGGCGGAGAAAGGCGCTGGCCGGGACGTTGCACAGTCCGGTGTCGTCGACGAGATCCTCCCACTCGAAGGTGGGAGGAGCCGACAGTCCCGCGTAGGTGTCGGCCAGCCGCGCCGCACGGCGCACCGGGCTCGTCGTCTCGGTGCTCTGGGCGTGGTAGCCCCACGACGGCTGAGGACCGCGGTAGCACGTGAAGCCGCACTCACGGACGGCCGCTGCGTACCGCGGGTTCCACTGGTTGCGGGGCAGGACGAGGGTGCGCAGGGGCAGGCCGAACGGGGCGGCGATGGCCCGGGCGGCGTCGAGGTCGGCGCGCAGAGCCTGTTCGTCCTGGCCCTCCTCCAGGCAATAGAAGTGGGAGAAGGTGTGCGAGGCGATCTCCTGACCGGGGGTGGCGGAAAGGTACCGGACCAGAGAGCCGGCGAAGTGGAGGGGGTCGTCCTCCTCGTCGTCGCCGAGGACCTCGACATACGGGTCCAGTTCTTTGCGTGCGTACCGGGGACGGATCGTCGGTAGGAAGGGCGCCAGCTCCCGGCGCGACGAGGCGAAGAGCAGACCGACCGTGGCCCAGGTGGCCCTGATGGAGCGCTCGGCAAAGAGGTCGGCCAGTTGGCGGACATGCAAGCGGCTGCTCACGAGGTCGGCGGCCACGACACCGCGGCCCTCCTCGTGGTCGCGCATCCCCCAGTGCAACTCGAAGTCGAGGGAGATGACGAAGGCGCCGGCGTGGGTGCTGGTGGGCACTGTGGCAGTCAGGGTAACAGCTGGGTTCGTGATGGCGGCCCGGTCACCGATGTCCGGGGGCCGGCGAAATGGGCGGGGTGTCCGGCGATACGGCTAGCGCCGGGAGTGTCGCTGCGCACGACGGGCCCGGGCGGTGATGCGGGCGACGAACCGGGCGGCGTGGTGCGGTGCGTCGGCATGGGCGACGGTCACGGCGCCGGCAACGGCGGAGTAGGCCGGAGCCCAGGACCCACCGGAGACCTGGACCGTGCTTCCGGCGGCGCCTCCACCGAGGCTCTGGCAACCCCGAACGGAGTCGCCTACGAGTGTGAGCGTGCTGGCTCCGGCGGCGTTGTACAGGTTCTCGTGGACGGTGCTGTGGCCGGCGAACCTGATGGCGCTCTGGGTCACTGACACCTTCGCCCCGTTCAGCTGGAAGCAGCCCACGTAGTCGCTGGCGCCGCACCACAGGGTGTCCTCGGAGAAGGTGATCGGTCCACGCCGTTCGCCGCCGCCGGTGATGTTGTCGACCAGAACGGCGTCGCCTCCTTGCGGCTCGAGCATCCGGCAGTTCTCCACCACGATGCCACCCGTCTGCTTCCCGTTGCCCGCTCCGCCGTTGGCGAAGAACGAGCCCCCGTTCGCCGAGCTCGATGTGCAACCGTCGATGGTCACGTTCTCGGCGCCCTCGTTGGCCTGGTCGGCCTCCACGTCGAACGTGTTGATGCCGACGTCGGACAACGCCACGTCGTCGATGTCGGCGCCGTTGACACTGGCCAGGGTCATCCCCTGACGGCCGACGCCGGTGATGACCACCCTGTCGACGGTGAGATCGGTCGTGGCCGACAGGATCGCCCCCGACAGGTGGTCACTGGCGCCGCGTAGGGGATCGAGGGAGATGCCGTCGCCGTAGACGTGCTCGACGGCCACGTTCCTGATGTCGGCGTGAGCCGTACCCTCCAGCTCGATGCCGGCCTCGAAGGCGAGAGGGGGGTGGTAGCCAGCGGGGTTGGCGCCCTTGATGGTCAGGTCCTCGAACGTCACCTGGGAGCCGCCCACCACGGCGAAGGTGGCGCGTCCGATCCCGTTCCCGGGGAAGGTCCTCACGGTGGTGCGGTTCTCGAAGGTGCCGCCGTCGATGGTCAATCCGTGGGGGAACGGGAGGGTGATGCCGCGGTCGACCTCGTAGCACGCGCCCACCGGCGGACGAACCAGCGTCCCCGGGGGGCGCGTGCTCAACCACCGTTGCAACGCGCCGGAGACGTCGACCGAGCAGTTGTCGGCGATCGACGGAGGCGGGGCCACACCGGGAACCCCCGCATCGAGATCGACGTGGCCCGGGACGTCGGCCGTCGTCAACATGGCGGTCGTCGGCGCCCGGTGACGGCGACGGGACCCGACCGTCGTCGACGGCACCGCCGGGGGGTCGGGCCGGTGGGGCGATGATCGAGATGACGGCGCCGAGGCGGAGGATGAAGATGTCGGCGCGTTCGCTCGCCCTCGGGCCTCCGGGACGGCCCGCCCCCCGGTGGCGGCGGTGCCTCTCCATGACGACGCCGAGGCGATGGTGGGGCCCACGACGACGACGACCGCCACCAGCCCGAGGAGGACGAGGCCGATGATCGTGCCGAGACCATGGGTCCGGGGCCGGGCACCGCTCGCCCGCCATGAAAGGTGACGCATATCATGGTTGTATCGACACTCTCCGTGGGAATCTTGACCTGGGGCCGCCTCACGGGCTCATCCGGGGACTGAGGTCGGCCCGATCCGGGGAGGGGGCGTCAGCCGGCGAGGGCGCAGATCGTCTCCGTGACGCGGTCGAGATCGGCGACGCCCATGCGGGACCCGCTCGGCAGGCAGAGACCCTTCTCGAAGATGGAGGCCGCCACGGCGCCCCCGACGGTGGGGGCGCCGGCGTAGACGGGTTGGAGATGGAGCGGCTTCCAGGTGGGGCGCGACTCGATGTCGAGGGCCTCGAGGGCGATGCGGATGTCCTCGCCCGTGGCGCCGAAACGGTCGGGGTCGACGAGAACGCAGGTGAGCCAGTAGTTGGGCTCCCCGTACGATGCGACGGGCATGAACTCGAGGCCCGGGAGTTCGGACAGCGCGGCGCGGTAGCGGGCGTTGATGGCCCGGCGCCGGGCCACGCGGTCGTCCAGGCCCAGCAGCTGCCCCCGCCCCACGGCGGCCAGGAGATTGCTCAGGCGGTAGTTGAAGCCGACGGCCAGGTGCTCGTAGTGGACGACCGGCTCGCGGGCCTGGGTCGACAGATACCGGGCCCGGTCGATCAACGATTCGTCGCTGGAGACGAGCATGCCACCGCCGCTGGTGGTGATGATCTTGTTGCCGTTGAACGAGAACACGCCGGCGGCGCCGAGGGAGCCCGCCGGCCGTCCGCCGTAATTCGCACCCAGGGCTTCGGCGGCGTCCTCGAGGAGGGGCACCTCGAACTCGGCGCAGGTGCTGAGGAGCCGGTCGTAGTCGGCGCACTGCCCGTACAGATCGACGGTGACGACCGCCGCCGGGAGGCGGCCTTGGCGGGCCCGGACCTCGAGCTCGTCGGCCACGAGCACCGGGTCGATGGTCCAGGTGCCGGGGTCGGAATCGACCAGGACAGGACGGGCGCCGACGTAGGTGACGACATTGGCGGTGGCGATGAACGTCTGGGTGGGGACGAAGACGTCGTCACCGGGTTCCACACCGAGGAGGATGAGGGCCAGGTGGAGCGCGGCAGTACCGCTGGACAGGGCCAGGGCGCCGGGGACGCCGATCCGCTCGGCGACCTCCTTTTCGAAGGCGTCCACGTGCGGGCCGAGCGGGGCGATCCAGTTGGAGTCGAAGGCCTCGAGGAGAAGCCGTCGCTCCTCGTCGCCGACGTCGGGAGGAGAGAGGTAGACCCGCGTCATCGGTCGCGCCCCGAATCGGGCACCAGGGAGCCGGTGAGGGCGGCGGCCACGACGAGAAGCAGGGCCGTCCCCGCCGCCGCGGCGGCGGCGGGGATCTCGCTGCGTGGCCGGGCGACCGCCACGGCCACGATGGCCAGGCCGAGCTCGACGCCCACGTAGGCCATCGCGGCACCGAGCGTGGGCCAGCCTCCGGTCACGAGACGATCGTAGGGGTGGCCCCGGTCGCCGAGGACCAGGGAACGTCGGCTGCGTGTCCGGCGGACGACGGCGAAGAGAACCTCGGCCGCCGGGACGGCGACGAGGACGAGACCGGCGGTGCCCGTGGCGGCCCGTACCCCCGGTCCCCACGCCGAGGCGAGGAGGATGGCCAGGGCGGTGCCGAGGAGGTACGACCCGCCGTCGCCGAGATAGATGCGGGCCGGGGGGCGGTTGTAGAAGAGGAAGCCGACCAGGCCGCAGGCGAGGGCCAGGGCCAGGTCGCGGGCATCGGCCCGCAGGAGCCACGCGAAACCCCCGGCGGCCACGGCCACCAGTCCGCCCGCCAGGGTGTCGAGGCCGTCGATCATGTTGACGCCGTTGATGAGGAGCACCGTCACGGCGATGACCAGGACGGGGCCGAGCGCCCCCGGCAGGTGGGTGGGGACGGCGGCGGCCACCACGGCCCCGACCGCCGCCTGCCCGGCCAGTCGCGTCCAGGGTGGGAGATGGACGGCATCGTCGGCCACCCCGAGGAGCAGGACGAGACCGAGGGGGAGCAGGAGCAGGGGACGGCCCGCCGCCCCACCGATGACGACGGCCAGAAAGACGGCGGCGCCTCCCAGATAGGGGACCGGGACCCGCTGGGGCTTGAGCGGCGCCGGGTGGTCGACGACCCCGGTGTGACGGGCCACGGCCATCGCCACCGGCGTCGCCACCAGGGCCGTCGCCGTCGCCGCCGCACCCACGACGACCAGGGTGTTCATCCGGGTCGTCGCATGAGGAGGGAAGTCGTGCCGCGGTGCAGCTCGAAGGTCCGGACGGGCGTGAATCCGGCCCGGCCGTACAGGGCCACGGCGGGGGCGTTGTCGGCACCGACCACGACCTGGGAGGTCGGGATATCCCGGCGGTCGAGCTCGTCCAGGAAGCCCGCCACGAGGAGGGCGCCGACGTGCCGGCCCCGCCACGCCGGATCGACGGCGACGGAGAGGAGCTCGGCGCCGGCGGTATCCGGCGTGGCGGGGCCGGCTCCATGGCGCATCGTCTCCCACACCCGTGGCAGGGCCCCCACCAGGCGGGGCAGTGAGGGCACGGCGGCGGCCAGGCCGTGACGGAGGGTGAAGCGGCGGTACAGGGCCCGCAGATCGAGTGCCCCGGCCAGGAACCCGGCGATGGGCGGCAGGCCCGGTGCGTCGCCGGTGCGCCCTTCGGCGATCAGCAGGAAGCAGTCCGGGCCGCGGGCGACGCAGCGGTAGAGCTGGCGCAGGAACCGGGGACCCAACCGGGCCAGGAACCCTTCGGTGATCAGGCCGGCGTGGAGCCGGGCGGCGGCGTCGGCGTCGGCGGCGGTCCCGGGACGGATCACGACGGGGACGCCATCGGCCTGCTCGTTCACCCGGGTCACGTTACGGGTCGTGGCGGAGGGCCACGAGGACCTCGGCGGCCAGTTCGGGGCGGCAGATGAGCAGGTCGGGAAGCCAGGGATCGGGATGGTCGTAGGTCAGGACCGATCCGTCGAGCCTGGTGGCGTGCACCCCGGCGGCCACGGCGACGGCTACGGGGGCGGCCGAGTCCCACTCGTACTGGCCTCCGGCATGGATGTAGATGTCGCCCTCGCCGCGCACGACGGCCATGGCCTTGGCGCCGGCGGAGCCCATGGGGAACAGCTCGGCGTCGAGGCGGCCGGCCACCGCTGAGGCTTCGACCGGGGGCCGGGTGCGACTGACCAGGAGGCGGAGACGCCGGCGACGGCGGGGAGGCAGGGCGGGGGGGTCGGCGGTGGCGAGGACCAGGTGCTCGGCCGGGAGGGCGACGGCCCCCGCCGTCGGGATCCCGTTCTCGACCAGAGCCACGTGGACGGCGAAGTCGGCGCGACCTTCGGAGAACTCGCGGGTGCCGTCGAGGGGATCGACGATCCAGACCCGCCGGGTGGGGCCCGCCGCGCCATGGGGTCCGCCCTCCCCGGACCGCCCGCCCGCGGCGCCCTCCCCCGACGGCACGCCCTCTTCGGACAGCAACGCGTCGAGAGGGCGGGCTTCTCGGAGGGCCGTGGTGATGAGCTCGTGCGCCCGGCGGTCGCCTTCCGTCCCCACGGTACGGTCGTCGCTGCCCGCGGCGCCGGCCCGGACCTCGAGGAGCAGGGCCCCGGCGCGCTCGGCGATGCGGGCGGCGAGCTCGTGATCGTCGGCAGTGGCCATGGGGAGAACCTCGCGGGGCGGACGGAGAGTGGGTCTGATGACCCTAATTGACCCGGCCGGAACCGGTTCCCAGGTGGTCCGGACTACTGTGGAAAACCATGGAACAGGGGGGGGTGTCGGCCGGTCCGGGGCAGTACCAGCTGTCACACCTCGAGGCGCTCGAGGCGCAGTCCATCCACATCATGCGGGAGGTGGTGGCCGAGTTCGAGCGGCCCGTGCTGCTCTTCTCGGGCGGGAAGGACTCGATCGTGATGCTTCGGCTGGCCCAGAAGGCCTTCTGGCCGGCCCGCCTGCCGTTCCCGGTCATGCATGTCGACACCGGTCACAACTTCCCCGAGGTGATCGACTTCCGCGACCGGCGGGTGGCCGAGCTCGACGCCCAGCTGGTGGTGGCCTCGGTGCAGGAATCCATCGACAGCGGGCGGGTGGCCGAGGAGCCGGGCCTCCATCCCTCGCGCAACCGGCTGCAGACGAGAACCCTCCTGGACGCCATCGTGTTGCAGCGATTCGACGCCGTGTTCGGCGGGGCCCGACGCGACGAGGAGAAGGCCCGGGCCAAGGAGCGCGTCTATTCGTTCCGCGACGAGTTCGGCCAGTGGGACCCGAAGAACCAGCGACCCGAGCTGTGGGGGCTGTACAACGGCCGCCATCACCCCGGCGAGCACATACGGGTGTTCCCCCTGTCTGACTGGACGGAGCTCGACATCTGGCAGTACATCGCCCAGGAGCAGGTGGAGATCCCGTCCATCTACTTCTCGCACCGTCGGCCAGTCTTCCGGCGCGACGGGATGCTGCTCTCCATCGGACCTCACACGAGCCCGGTGAGCGGCGAGGAGACGTTCGAGGCCACCGTCCGTTACCGGACCGTCGGTGACATGACGTGCACGGGGGCGGTGGAGTCGACGGCCCTGACCCTGGTCGAGATCATCGAGGAGATCGCCGTGTCCAGGCTCACCGAGCGCGGTGCGACCCGCGCCGACGACCGTATCAGCGAGTCGTCGATGGAGGACCGCAAGCGGGAGGGGTACTTCTAGCCGTGGAGCTTCTCCGATTCGCCACCGCCGGCTCCGTCGACGACGGCAAGAGCACGCTGATCGGGCGGCTCCTGTACGACTCCAAGGCCATCTTCGAAGACCAGCTGGAGGCGGTCGAGCGGGTCAGCCGCCAGCGGGGGGAGGAGTACACCGACCTGGCGCTGCTCACCGACGGCCTGCGGGCCGAGCGCGAGCAGGGGATCACCATCGACGTGGCCTACCGGTACTTCTCCACGCCGGTGCGGAAGTTCATCATCGGCGACACCCCGGGCCACATCCAGTACACGCGGAACATGGTGACGGGGAATTCCACCGCTGATCTCACCCTGGTCCTCGTCGACGCCCGCAAGGGGATCGTCGAGCAGACCCGGCGCCACGCCTTCCTGGCCTCGCTGCTGCGTGTCCCCCACCTCGTCCTGTGCGTCAACAAGATGGACCTCGTCGGCTACGACGAGGCCGTCTTCCGGGAGATCTGCGAGGAGTTCAAGGCCTTCGCCACCCGCCTCGACGTGTCCGACCTGGCCTTCATCCCCATCTCGGCGCTGAACGGGGACAACGTCGTCCAGCGCTCGCCCAACATGGGGTGGTACGAGGGCCAGTCCCTGCTCCACCATCTCGAACAGGTATATATCGCTTCGGACCGGAACCTGATCGATCCCCGGTTCCCGGTGCAGTGGGTGGTCCGACCCACGGCCTCGACCATCCGGGACTACCGCGGTTACGCCGGCCGTGTGGCCGGCGGGGTCTTCCGACCCGGCGACGAGGTGACGGTGCTGCCCTCGGGCCTGACCACGACGATCGCGTCGATCGACACCTTCGACGGACCGGCCGACGAGGCCTTCGCTCCCATGTCGGTCGTCGTCCGGCTGGCCGAGGATCTCGACGTCTCGCGTGGCGACATGATCTGCCGGTCCCACAACCACCCGTCGATGGGCCAGGATATCGATGCGATGGTCTGCTGGATGACCGACAAGCCCCTGCGACCGGGGGATTTCCTCTCGGTGAAGCACACCACCCGGTGGGTGCGGGCCGTGGTGAAGGACGTGCACTACCGCCTCGACGTGAACACCCTGCACCGCGACGAGTCGGCGGAGTCGCTGACCCTCAACGAGGTGGGCCGCGTCGGCCTGCGGGTGACCCAGCCCCTCTTCTACGACAGCTACCGCCGCAACCGCACCACCGGATCGTTCATCCTGGCCAGTGAGGAGACGAACGTCACGGTGGGTGCCGGCATGATCCTGGGCCCCGATTGACCGTGGAGGTGCACCCCGACGTCGTCTGGTCGCCGGCCATGCTGAGCCGCCGCGACCGCTGGCGGGCGCTCGGGCTCAAGGGTGCCACCGTCTGGCTCACGGGCCTGTCCGGGTCGGGCAAGTCGACGGTCGCCGTCGCCCTCGAGCACCGCCTGGTCGAGTACGGCCGGCCCGCCTACCGCCTCGACGGCGACAACGTGCGCATGGGGTTGTGCAGTGACCTCGGGTTCGACCGGGCCGGGCGCGACGAGAACGTGCGCCGGGTGGCCGAGGTGGCGTACCTCTTCGCCGAGGCCGGGCTGGTGGCCCTGGTCGCCCTGATCAGCCCCTACGCCGATGCCCGACGCCTGGCCCGCCAGCGGCACGAGTCGGCCGGGATCCCCTTCGTCGAGGTCTACGTGGCCACCCCCGTCGCCGTTTGCGTCAGTCGCGACCCGAAGGGCCTCTACGCCCGGGCCGAGACGGGATCGGTGGCCTCCATGACGGGCGTCGACGACCCCTACGAGGTGCCCGTGTCCCCCGAACTGGTGGTGGCCGGGGACGCACCCGTGGACGAGTCGGTCGGCCTCATCCTCGACTGCCTCCTCCGGGGGGCCGGGGCGCAGTGACTCCGGAGGACCGCGCCACGTGACGGTTGGCCCCGCCGCGCCGGCCTCCGGGCCCCGTCGGCCTCCGAAAGGGACGCCACGTCATCAGAATTGGTGATGTCCCGAGCGTCGACTTCGATCAGACTTTGCTGATGCGGCCGCTGCGCCGCGCGCACTCGTCGGGAGGCGGAAATATGTTCAGAGGTCGAGGCAAGAAGGTGGCGGCCGCCGCGGGAGCCAGCGTCGTGATGGCCATGACGTCGTTGGCAGTTGTTCCCCTGGTCGCCAGTGCGTCGGGGACGGGAACGGCCACGGCTTTGACGGCCACCCCCACCCACACCGCCACCGGGAATCCCATCACGATCAGCGCCCAGGTGTCGGTGCCGGTGACGCAGAACGCCGACATCCCGACGGGGACGGTCCTCTTCACGATCACCGGCCATAACCACAGCACGGTGAGCTGCTCGAAGGGCAACAGCAAGGCGATCTCGGGCTCGGGCCTGGCCCAGTGCAAGGTGGCCGCCGGGTTGTTGCAGGGGGCGGCATCGCCGTACACCATCGAAGGGGCCTACTCCGGTGACTCGAACTTCGCCAGCAGTAGTGGCACGACCACCGAGACGGTGACTGCGGCGAAGACGAAGATGAAGCTCACGGTGAAACCGGCGGTCAAGAACGATTCGGCCAACACCTTCACGGCCACGCTCACGGCCAAGAAGGCCACAAAGCTCCTGGCTGGCCAGCAGGTGGTGTTCTCGGTGTCCGACGTACCACCGACGAAGAACGCCAAACGGATATGCGCCGGCGGTGACTCGGTGACCGTCATCGTGAAGAAGAAGGTCGCGACGGCCAAGTGCCTCCTGGCTGCCGGTTGGTTCACCTTGCCCAAGCACACCCCGGAGGCCACGTGGGACGTGACGGCGTCGCTGGGGACGAGCGCCAACTTCGTGGGGAAGACGGAGACGCTGAACGGGATGTTGAACTGACGGGCTGACGAAGCCGAAGGGTTCGATACCAGGCGCCGGTTCCCGGCCCCCTGGTGGACAGTGCGCCCGGCTCCGGCCGGGCGCACTGTCGCGTCGGGGCGAGCCTTCGCTGAGGCCCTTGGGCCCACCGATAGGCTGGGCCGATGTCGCCGGCCACCTATCTCGACGGGATCCTGGCCGCCCACCGCGCCGCCGCCGCGGCCGACCGGCGTGACGTCGACGCCCTGCTGGCCGAGGCCGGGCGGTGCCGCCCACCCCGGCCCTTCGCCGCCGCCCTGACCGGGTGCGAGGGCCTGGCCGTCATCGCCGAGATCAAGCGCCGGTCGCCGTCGCGCGGGGAGCTCGACCCCGGGCTCGACCCCGCGGCCGTGGCCCGGGACTACGAGGCGGGCGGGGCCGCCTGCCTGTCGGTGCTGAGCGACGCCGAATTCTTCGGGGGGTCGGCCGACGACGTGACCCGGGCCGCCGCCGCCTGCGCCCTCCCCGTCCTGCGCAAGGACTTCACCGTGGCCGACGCCGACGTGGCCGACGCCCGGTTGATGGGGGCCGACGCCGTGCTGCTGATCGTGGCCGCCCTCACCGACGCCGAGCTCGGCCACCTCCTAGGGGTGGCCCGCGCCGTCGGGCTCGACACCCTGGTCGAGGCCCACGACGAGACGGAGGTGGGGAGGGCCCTCGATGCCGGCGCCGAGCTGGTCGGGGTGAACCAACGCGACCTGGTCACCTTCGCCGTCGACCATGAGCGGGCCCTGCGGGTGGTGAGGGCCATCCCCGACGGGGTGGTGGCGGTGGCCGAGTCCGGTATCCGTGACGCCGGGGACGCCCGCCGCCTGGCCGACGCCGGTTACCGGGCCGTGCTGGTGGGGGAGACCCTGATGCGGGCGGGTGACCGCCCCCGGGCCCTGGCCGCCCTGGTCGGGCATCGGGTGGGCCGTCGGGGGCTGACGTGATCGTCAAGATCTGCGGGATCACCACCGAGGCCGACGCCCTCCTGGCCGTGGCGCTCGGGGCCGACGCCATCGGGTTCATCTTCGCCCCGTCGCCCCGGCAGGTCTCGGCCCAGGCCACCCGGCGGATCATCGAGCGGGTCCCGCCCGAGATCGTCACCGTGGGGGTGTTCCGCAACGAGGCCCCNGCACGCGTGGTCGAGATCGTGAACAGCATCGGGTTGCGCGCCGCCCAGCTCCACGGTGACGAGACGGTCGACGACACCCGGTGGGTGGCCGAGCGGGTGGCCCTCACCATCAAGGCCTTCCCGGCCGGGCACCCGGGGATAGGGCGGATCGACGACTACGGCGCCGCCCTGGTCCTGGTGGACGCCGAGTCACCGGGCTCGGGCGAGGTGTTCGACTGGCGGCTGGCCGAGGGTGTCGTCGACCCGGCGCGGCTGATCGTGTCGGGGGGGCTCCGGGCCGACAACGTGGCCGACGCCGTGGCCCATCTGCGGCCCTACGGTGTCGACGTGGCCTCGGGGGTGGAATCGGCGCCCGGACGGAAGGACCCGGTGAAGGTGCGCGCCTTCGTGGCCGCCGCGCGCGCCGCCGCCGGCGAGGATGTGACCGGGGCGGAGCACGGCGCCGGAGACGACGGGGGCGGCGACGGCGACGATCCCGACGCCCCCGGCGAGCGCCCGTTCGACTGGCGGGAGGAGGGGGGATGAGCGCCGCCGTGATGGGGGAGCCGTCGGCCGACGGCCGGTTCGGGGAGTTCGGGGGCCGGTTCGTCCCCGAGTCGCTCGTCCCCGCCTGCGAGGAGCTGGAGCGGGCCTTCCGGGAGGCCTGGGCCGATCGGGGATTCCACGAGGAGCTCGACGGGATCCTGCACCACTACGCCGGTCGCCCCACCCCGGTCACGGAGTGCAAGCGGCTGTCGGCGCGCCTCGGGGTCCGGGTGCTGCTCAAGCGCGAGGACCTCACCCACACCGGGTCGCACAAGATCAACAACGTGATGGGCCAGGCGCTGCTGGCCCGGCGGATGGGAAAGAGCCGGCTCATCGCCGAGACGGGGGCGGGCCAGCACGGGGTGGCCGCGGCCACCGCCGCCGCCTACTTCGGGATGGAGTGCGTCGTCTACATGGGCGCCGTCGACACCGAGCGCCAGGCCCTGAACGTGTTCCGGATGGAGCTCCTCGGTGCCGAGGTGGTTCCCGTCCACTCGGGTTCGAAGACCCTGAAGGACGCCGTCAACGAGGCCATGAGGGTCTGGGTGGCGCGGGTGGACGACACCCACTACTGCCTGGGATCGGTGATGGGACCGCACCCCTATCCCTGGATGGTGCGGGAGTTCCAGAGGGTGGTGGGCGACGAGGCCCGCGGGCAGTGCCGGGAGATCCTCGACGGCGCCGACCCCGACTGGGTGGTGGCCTGCCTGGGCGGGGGGTCGAACGCGGCGGGGACGTTCGCCGGCTTCGTGGACACCGCCGCCGTGCTCGTCGGGGTGGAGGCGGCCGGCGGTGCGGCGGTGAGCCACGGGGTGCCCGGGGTGGTGCACGGGATGAAGTCGTACTTCCTCCAGGACGAGGTGGGGCAGATCAAGGAGGCCCATTCCATATCGGCCGGGCTCGACTACCCGGGCCTCGGCCCCGAGCACGCCCACCTGGCCACCACCGGGCGGGCGCGGTACACCCTGGCCGGCGACGAGGAGGTCCTCGCCGCCTTCCGGCTGCTGGCGGAGACCGAGGGGATCCTCCCCGCCCTCGAGCCCGCCCACGCCCTGGCTTGGGTGGCGCGGGAGGCGGGCCGGGGGATCCCCGCCGGGTCCACCGTCCTCGTCACCCTGTCGGGCCGCGGCGACAAGGACGTGGCCCAGGTCCGCGAGCTCCTGGCCTGATGGTCACGGCTCACACCACCGACGCCCGGGAACCGGGCGCCCTGGAGAAGCGGCTGCGGGCCCGGCGCGACGCCGGCGCCAAGCTCCTGGTGCCCTACATCGTCGGCGGGATGGCCGACGACTGGCTCGACGCCGTCCACGCCGTGGCCGACGCCGGAGCCGACGCCATCGAGATCGGGATTCCCTTCTCCGACCCTGTCATGGACGGGCCGACGATCCAGGAGGCGTCGGTGAGGGCACTGGCCCGGGGGACCACCCCGGCCTCCATCCTGGCCACGCTGGCCCGCACCGAGATCGGGGTCCCGCTGGCCGTGATGACCTACTACAACCTCGTCTTCCGGGCCGGGCACCGTCGTTTCGCCGACGCCCTGGTGGCTTCGGGGGTGGCCGGGGCCATCGTGCCCGACCTCCCCCTGGAGGAGGCGGGCGGGTGGAGCGAGGAGGCCGACGCCGCCGGCGTCGAGACCGTCTTCCTGGTGGCCCCGTCGACCCCCGACGAGCGGGCCCGGCGGATCTGCGCCCGTTCCCGCGGTTTCGTCTACGGGGTCGGGCTCATGGGGGTGACCGGCGAGCGCGCCGAACTGGCGGCGACGGCCCGGGAGGTGGCCGGTCGCCTCCGTCCCATGACCGATACCCCCGTCTGCATCGGGATCGGGGTGTCGACCCCGGCGCAGGCGGCCGAGGTCTGCGCCGAGGCCGACGGGGTGGTCGTCGGTTCGGCCCTCGTCCGGCGCCTGCTCGACGGCGCCGGTCCCGGCGGCGCCGGCGCCTTCGTGGCCGAGCTGCGCGCCGGGATCGACACCGGGCGTTAGTGTCGTGAGTCGGAGATCAGCGCGCACTATGTAGCCAGCGTGTCGAGTTCCTTGGTCGAGCGGTGTGTGCCGCGTGGCAGCCATTCGTTGGTCAGTTCGGCGAACCAGCGCTCGACCAGTTTCATCCACGAGCTGTAGGTGGGCGTGAAATGCAGCGTGACGCGGGGGTGTCGCAGCAGCCAGCGATGGATCTCGGGATCTCCGACTCACGACACTAGGAGCGGCGCCGGAACGGAGAGCGCCGCCGCCGCCGCTGACGTTGCTCCATCCGGTGCCGGATGACGTCCCGCCGTTCCTGGAGCTCGCGGTAGGTCAGGTGGTCGACCGGCTCGGTGATCCCGAAGGAGGCCCGGATGCCGTCGATGTCGACGGCGGGGACGGTCCCGTCGGCCAGACCCATCTCGCGGGCGATCCGCTCCCCGTGGTGGACGTGGAAATACATGACGACGGCCACGATCTCGGCCAGGACGTCGACGGTGGGGGCCATCGAGGCCATGGCGCCGTCGAGAAAGACCATGTCCTTCACGAACAACATGAGCTCCTTGGGCATCCGCGCCCCGTAGCCGAGGAGGGCGGTGGTGATGGCCCGGAGCTCGGCGGTGAGCTCGTCGGCCGTGAGTGTCGTCGGATCGACGGGGGGCCGGTCGAGGCCGAGGTCGACGATGACCGATCCCACGTCGACGTCGCCGGGCAGGGCGCCGAGGTCGCGCAGGGCGGTGATCTGCCCGGGGATGTCGTTGGCCGACGCCGTCATGACCAGACGCAGAAGGGCCAGGCGCTCGGCCTCGTTCAGCCGGCCCGTGATCCCGAAGTCGAGAAGGGCCACGCGCCCGTCGGCCTGGACGAAGAGGTTCCCCCCGTGGAGGTCGCCGTGGAACACCCCGTGCAGGAGGGCGCCCTCGAGGAAGGCTATGAGCGCGGCCCGCAGGACCGCCTCGGTGTCGATGCCGGCGTCGCGCATGGACTGGGCATCGCCCCACCGGAATCCGTCTAGACGCTCCATGACGAGGACCCGGCGCGTCACCAGGCGCGGGTGCGGACGGGGCACCACCAGGGCCTTCTGACCGGCCTCGGCCAGCACCCGGGCCACGTCGAGCATGTTCTGCGCTTCGAGCCGGAAGTCGAGCTCCTCGACGATGGTCTCGGCGAAGAGCTCCACGAGGGCCGGCGGGTTGGCCAGCGCGGTGACGGCGATCCGTCCCACCAGCAGTGGCGCCAGCCAGCTCATGGCGGCCAGGTCCCGCCGGACGACCCGGGCCACGGTGGGGCGCTGCACCTTGATCACCACCCCTTCGCCCGTCCGCAGGCGCGCCGCGTGGACCTGGGCGATGGAGGCGGCCGCCAGGGGCACGGGGTCGACCGAGGCGAAGAGCACCTCGAGCGGTCGCCCGAGATCCTCCTCGATGATCTGGCGCACCACCTCGAACGACTCGGCCGGCACCCGGTCGCGCAGCAGCCGGAATTCGTCGACCAGCTCCTCGGGGAAGAGGCCCTCACCCGAGGAGAGGATCTGGCCCAGCTTGATGTACGACGGCCCCAGGCGCTCGAAGGCCCGCCGCAACCGGCGGGACAACCCGGCGCGGGAGTGCTCACGCGTCCCCCGGCGCTCGACCATGGCCCAGCCGACCACGGCGCCGCCCAGGACGGCGCCGACGCGGACCACGCGCACGCCGGGGGGCAGGCGCCGCCGGCGGGTGAGGGCCGGGGCCTCGGCCCGTTGGGCCGTCCGCAGGGCGTCGATCCCGACGGTCCAGCTCAGATCGGCGGGATCGACCAGCCAGGGGGG
>JGI12269J14319_10003176_pt1 | contig 15507 bp, 12 predicted proteins | sample PeaSoiSIISIP2007_FD_14319 | JGI IMG/M metagenome (IMG submission 14319) | reverse complement strand
GTTCCTCTCGCTCCACGCCGGCACCCCCCCGCTTCTGCTGCCGAACCCGTGGGACACCGGCTCGGCCCGACTCCTGGCCTCGCTCGGGTTCCGCGCCCTGGCCACGACGAGCAGCGGCTTCGCCGCGACGCTCGGTCGTCTCGACGGAACGGTGACGAGGGACGAAGCCCTCGCCCATGCGCGGGCCATCGTCGGTGCCACCGATCTCCCGGTGTCGGCCGATCTGGAGAACGGGTTCGCCGATGACCCGACGTCGGTGGCCGAGACCGTCGGCGGCGCCCTCGAGTGCGGCCTGGCGGGCTGTTCGATCGAGGACGCCACCGGTCGCTCCGACCCGCCCGTCTACGACGTGGCCGCCGCCGCCGAGCGCGTCGCCGCCGCCGCTCAAGCCGCCCACGCCGGCGACGCCCACCTCGTCCTGACGGCACGTGCGGAGAACCACCTGCACGGCATCGACGATCTGGCCGACACCATCGCCCGGCTGCAGAGGTACCAGGAGGCGGGAGCGGACGTCCTCTACGCCCCCGGCGTGACCCGCCTGGAGGACATCCGCCAGATCGTGGCCAGCGTCGACCGACCCGTCAACGTCCTCGCCCTTCCCGGCGCCCCGCCCGTCTCCGAGCTCGCCGCCGTCGGGGTGGGGCGGATATCGGTGGGCGGGGCGTTCGCCTTCGCCGCGCTCGGAGCCGTGGTGCGCGCCGCACGCGAATTGATCGACGAGGGTACCTACGGCTTCTGGGAACAGGCCGGCCCGGGGGCGAAGGCGGCGCGCGCCGCCTTCGCCGACTGAGGCACCGGCGTCGCCGTCGTCGACGGATCCCCTCCGCCGGCCAGGTACACACGAGGTAGCCTGCAGGTGGAGCACCACCCGGTCGGGGAGATGTCGATGCCAGCCACTTCTGCGTACGATCTCGAGTTGCCCGAGCTCGAAGTGGCCGGCTTGGAGCGGGCCGAGGTCCTGGACCTCATCGGCCGAGCGCGGGACCGGCATTGGCTGGCCCGGACGCCGATGGGATTCCTGCTCACCAATTACCGCGATGCCGTCGCCGTCCTGCGCGACCGACGGTTCCATTCGGCTCTCTCGCTGATTCCCCAGATGGCGGGCCTCGAGCCCGACACCTACATGCAGAGCCGCCGGCGGTCGATTCTGGCCATGGAGGGTGACGAGCACGCTCGTCTGCGTCGACTCGTGGCGCCGGCCTTCACACCAGCGTCCACGGACCGGCTCCGACCCTTCATGCGCCAGGTCGTCTCGGAGCTCGTCGACGCCGTCGTGACCGAGGGCCGGTGCGAGTTCGTCTCCGACATCTGCGAGCCGTATCCCATCCCCATCATCTGCGAGTTACTGGGAGCGCCGAAGGAGGACTGGAAACTCTTCTCGTCGTGGGCCACGGACATCTTCCGGATATTCAACCAGGATCTCGCCGCCGATCTTCCCGCCATCGAGCGCGCCTCGGGGGAGCTCGAGGCATACGTGAACGCCATGATCGACGAACGCCGCAGCCACCCCACCGACGACCTCCTCAGCACCCTCATCGCCATCGAGGAGGCGGGGGACCGCCTGTCGAGCGACGAGCTGGTGATGCTGACCGAGGCCGTCCTGATGGCAGGAACCGACACCACACGGAACCAATTGGCGTGCAGTGTGGCCCTCCTCTCCGAACACCCCGACCAGTGGGCGCTGCTCGCCGACCGGCCCGAGCTCGCCCCCCGTGCCGTCGAGGAGACCATGCGTTACCTGGGCGCGGTGCGGGGGACGATCCGGGTCGCTTCGCAGGACATCGAGTACCGCGACGTCCTGTTCCCCGCCGGCACGATCGTCTCCATCGCCCTGGCCGGCGCCAACATGGACCCCGACGTCTTCGCCGCACCGGACATCTTCGACATCACCTGCGAGCGCGACGCCCTGCAGATGACCTTCGGCTCGGGCATCCACTTCTGCATGGGGGCGGCCCTGGCCCGGGCCGAGCTGCAAGAGGCGCTCCCCCTCCTGGCCCGGCGCATGCCCGATCTCGGCCGCGACGGGCCCGTGGAATGGAAGCCGGCCACCTTCGGCATCTGGGGACCGGCCCGACTGCCCTTGCGGTTCCGTCCTACGACCTGATCGCCTCCCAGGCGGCACCGAGGCGCTCGACGCCCTCACGCAGGACGGCCGGGGGGGAGGCGAACGACACACGGATCCGATCGGCATGACGGTCGGAGACCGACAGCGCGGTGGCGGTGGCCACGGCCACGCCGTGGCGCAGTGCCGTCTGGGCGAAGCGCTCGCCGTCCACGTCACCCAGGCTCACCCAGACCGACAAGCCGCCGGACGGTTCGGTGAAGCGCCATCCGTTCAGTCGGTCGGCGAGGGCGGCGGCGAGAACCTCGTAGCGGCGGCGGAGCTCCACGGAGCGGATCCGCCACACGCCCGGTGAGCCCGACAGGAGGCGCTCGGCCAGCAGCTGGCTCACGGCCGACGTCCCGAGATCGCTGGTGGCCTTGACCCGGGCGAACCGCAGGGCCAGGGGCTCGGGGGCCCGGACGAACCCGAGACGGAGGCCACCCCACAGGACCTTGCTCAACGAGCCGACGACGGCCACCGACGCCTCGGGGCAGAGGGCGGCGACAGGTGGTGGGGCCGGTGCCCAACTCAGGTCGGCCAAGGCGAGGTCCTCCACCAGGGGGACGCGGTAGCGGCGGACGAGCTCGGCCACCCGCCGGCGCCGGGCCTCGGTCAGCACCGAGCCGGTGGGGCTCTGCACGGTGGGTTGCAGGAAGACGAGAGCGGGGTGGGCGGCCAGGGCGACCTCGAGCTCGTCGGGGCGCACACCGTCGCCGTCGACGGGCACGCCGACCAGTCGGGCTCCCGCCTGTCCGAAGGCGGCGATGGCCCCCGGATAGCAGGGGTCCTCCACGACCACGGTGTCGCCCGGCCGCAACCAGCAGACGGCCGCGGCGCTGATCCCCTGCTGGGCGCCGGCGGTGACCACGACCTGGCCGGGCGTGGTGGGCAGGCCCCATCCGGTCACATGATCGGCGATCAGGGTCCGCAGGCCCGGTGAGCCCCAGGGGCTGTACCCGGTCTCGGGCGTCATCGCCCGCAGGTCGTCCGAGGACAGCGTCACGGCCGGCAACCCGCCGGCATCGTGGAGGACCGAGATCGACAGATCGATGATCGTCGAACGGCCGCTGCTGCGCTCCACCAGACGGTGCACCAGTGCCGACCCCTCCCGCCCATCGGGAAGTCCGAGGGCGGCCGACCCCGCCACGTACGTCCCGCTACCGGGTCGGCGTTCGACCAGACCGTCGGCCACCAGCAGGTCGTAGGCGGCCACGGCGGTGCCCCGGCTCACGAACAGCGCCGACGACAGGGCCCGTTCGGAGGGCAGGCGGACCCCCTCGGCCAGGGCACCGCCCTCGATGGCACCGGCCACCGCCCGGGACAGCTGACGGAACAGCGGCCCCGCTCCGACGGCCCAGTCCCCGAGCGTGCCCACGAGACGCCTCATCTCGCCCGACCGTGCCACTTTGGCGGAAGTGGATCTGTTCGTCATGGTCCACTTATGTCACATTGGGCTGGCCATGGACCAGCCCGTCACCACACCGGCCCCGTCCCGGGCGGTGCGCCGCATCACCTCCTCGGCCATTCGGGAGCTGCTGGCGCTGGTGGACCGGCCCGGGGTCATCTCACTGGCCGGGGGCCTCCCGTCGGCGCGGCACTTCCCCGTGGAGGAGACGCTCGTGGCCGTCGACGAGCTCCTGCGCGGCGGGCGGGGGGCGCTTCAGTACTCGTCCACCGAAGGCATTCCCGCTCTCCGGGAATGGATCGCCGCCCGCCACGGTGTCCGGCCCGAGCGGGTGATCGTGACCCACGGCTCGCAGCAGGCTCTCGACATCGTCGCCCGCGCCGTCTTGGACCACGACGATCCGGTCGCTCTGGCGGACCCCGGCTACGTGGGCGCCATCCAGGCGATGCGCCTGGGCGGAGGGTCCCTCGTCGCCCTGCCCGCCGACGAGGACGGACTCGCCGTGGAGGCACTCGCAGAACGCCTCGGCGCCGGGTGGCGTCCGCGGCTCGTCTACGTCGTCCCCAACTTTCACAACCCCACGGGCGCCACCCTCTCCGCCGCCCGTGCCCGGCGTCTCGCCCACCTGGCCGACCTCTACGGATTCCTCGTCGTCGAGGACGATCCCTACGCCGAGATCCGCTTCTCGGGCCACGCCCCGCCGCCACTGGCCACTCTGACCGACCGGGTGGTCTCGATCGGAACGATCTCCAAGGTCCTCTTCCCGGGGCTCCGGGTGGGCTGGATGGTGGCGCCGGATTCGTTGGCCCCGTCACTCGCTCTGGTGAAACAGGCCGTCGATCTCCACACCTCGACGCTGGCCCAGGGCATCGCCCTGCACCTGCTCACGCGACCGGGTTTCCTCACCGACCACGTCACGGTCCTGCGGGCCCACTACCACCACCAGGCCCGGGTCCTCTGCGGTGCCCTCACGACCGAGTTCGGCGCCGATCTCGAGGTCACGCCGCCCGACGGCGGCCTGTTCCTGTGGGCCCGTCTACGCCGGCCCGGAATCGACACCGAAGCCCTTCTGCCGAGAGCGATCGACAGCGGCGTGGCCTACGTTCCCGGTTCGGCCTTCTCGGTGAGCGCGCCGCACCGCGCCAGCCTGCGGCTCTCCTACGCCACCGTCTCACCGGAGGACCTGGCCGAAGGCGCCCGCCGACTGGCGAGCGTCGTGCTCGGCCGGCACGAGCGACCGACGGCGGGAACGGCCCCTGGAGGGACCGACCGCTACCATTGACGGAAAAGGCACGCATCTCTGGGGCCCCGTCGTGGAGAGGAATGATCCTGTGGCCGTTGCCACCAGTGAGGACTCGACCCAAGCCACGGGCCCCGACCCGGGTTGGGACGATCCCATCACCGAGGACGAGCTCACCGCCCTGGCGCTGGCCGCCGACCCCGATCGACCACTCGATCCCGACGCCGTTCCCCTGTCCGTCTATCTGGCCCAGGTTCCCGGCCTGCTCCCCCAGTGGTACATGCCGTCGGCGACGGCCTCATGCGGGAGCCGGTGGAGGACGGGCGTCATCCTGGCCGTCATCCTCGCCTTCGTCCTGATCGAGGCATGGGGACTGTGCAGCACCTACGGCCAGGTCGTGCTGGCCTGAACCCGCCCGTTCCTCACCCCCGTCGAGGTCTCCCCAACCCATGCCGAACGGTGCCGGCACACGGCTCGAGCCGACGACGACCTTGATCGGGCCGTGAACGACCCGCTGCGGGCACAGCAGATCGTGCGCCGTCAGGTGCGGCGGCGACGGCGCTGGCGGCGGCTGCGCGTCGCCGTCCTGGTGGTGATGGCGTCATCGGCCGTGGTGGCCGCGGCGTACGGCATCGACCGGCTGGCCGTCGTCGTCCACAAGTTCTACACCGAGCATCATCACACTCGTCCCCCGGCATCGGGACTCCACAACGGGACCACATCGACGACGACGACGACGCCGGGACCACCTCGGTGCACCAGCCCCCAGCTGAGCGCTCTGGTCTCGGACTGGCGCGAAACGGGTGGCACCGTCGAGGAGACGGTGGCGCTGACCAACATCTCCGCCACACCCTGCTCGCTGACCGGCTATCCCGACCTCGGCGTGGTGGCCCAGAACGGCACACCACTTCCGGCACCGAACGACGATCTGGCCTCGCTCGCCTCGCCTGTGGCGCTGGGAAGCACGACGGCGTCGGCGCCCGTCGTCCTGGCCCATGGGGCCCGTGCCTCGTTCGAGCTCGACTTCGCCAACATCTGCGACCAGGTACTCGAACCGGGCCAGCCGGCGACCGGGGCGCCCAACGAGTGCTACGCCGGCGTCTGGCTCGACGTCACGCCGCCGGGGGGGACGAGCCCCCTACTCGTGACGCAGCCCGTGCACCTGACCTACACCACCGCGGGATTCCAGGTGGGACCGTTCGAGGTGGGCGGCGGGCTACCCCTTGCGGGGCAGCCGCCGCTCACCGGTCCGACGACGTCGCCGCCGACTCCGTAGGGAGGCCGGGCTCTCAGCGACGTCGGGCCGCCACCTTCTTCGTCGTCCGACGCGCCGGAGCCTTCCGGGCCGCCGTCTTCTTGGCGGCCGGCCGACGGGCGACCGTCTTCTTGGCCGGAGCCCGACGCGCCACCGTCTTCTTGGCGGGAGCCTTCCGGGCCTTCGCCGCCGTCTTCACCGGTCGCGTCGCCACCGGGGCCGCACTCTTCCCCGCGGCGCGGACGGCCTCGTCGTTCGTCGGCCAGACGCCGCGGTTCAGCTTCGGCGCCCCTCCGGGTGCCATGACGGCATCCTTGAAGGCCTTCACCGGCGTGATCCGGGCCTTCTTCGAGGCCTTGATCCTGATCGTCTCTCCCGTGGCGGGGTTACGGCCCATCCGGGCGGGACGGTCGACCTTGACGAACTTGGCGAACCCGGTGATGGCCACCGGCTCCCCTTTGGACACCACCGCGGTCACGACGTCGGTGAAGCTCTCGAGGACAGTGGACACCGTCTTGAGGTCCACATCCGCCTGAACAGCTACTGCTTTTGCCAGCTCTCGTTTATTCATGGCCCCATTGTGTCCTACCGGGCCGCCGCGGGGGTGCTTCTCCCCGTCCGGCACCGGAGCCGGGCCCGGGACGGTCCCCGGTCGAGTCGGCCGGGGACCCGGGCGACGGCCGGTTGCGCCGCTTGGCGCTCGCCGCGCGACCTCCGGCCAGGGGCCGATCGGTGGCCGGGAGTAATCCCAGGCAGGAATGACGATCTTCGTCCGCCGACTACGTTGAGGACGTGCCTGTCTGCCCCGGCTGCGAGGCCGTCAACCCCGACGGAAACCGGTTCTGTGGTCAATGCGGCACGCTGTTGGCGGCGTCCGACTGTCCTTCCTGCGGGACCACCAATCCGGAGGGGCAACCCTTCTGCGGGCAGTGCGGGTCGGCTCTGGACGACGCCTCGGTCAGAGCGAGCATGCCCGCCGTCGAGGAGCGCAAACTGGCCACCGTCCTCTTCGCCGACGTCGTGGGCTTCACGTCGTTCGCCGAGCGAACCGATCCGGAGGTTGTGGCCCGCATCGTGGATGCGGCGTTCCGGCAGCTGGCCGAAGTGGTGAACGAGCACGGCGGCACGGTGGACAAGTACATGGGTGACTCGATGATGGCCGTCTTCGGGGTTCCCGTGGCCCACGACGACGACGCCGAGCGAGCCGTCGCCGCCGGTCTCGCCGTCCGGGCACTCGGGGGCGACCTGGCGTTCTCGATCGGCATCAACTCGGGCGAGGTGATGGCAACCACCGTCGGTCACGCCGGCGACGTCACCGTGATCGGCGACACCGTCAACGTGGCCGCCCGCCTCGAGAAGGTGGCCGCGCCCGGTGAGGTGCTCTGTGGCCGGTTGACAGCCGAGCTGGCCGGTCGCGGCGTCTGGTTCCGCGAGCGTCGACCGGTGCTGCTCAAGGGCAAGCAGGAGCCCGTCGGCGTCTGGGAGGCCGTTGCCCTTCGTCCCGTGGACGACGAGCCCGTCGCCGACGGTCCCCCGCTGGTCGGGCGCGACGACGAGCTCGCCTTCCTCGCCGCCCAATGGCGCCGGGTACGGCGCGACCGCCAGCCCCACGTCGTTCTCCTGTGCGGTGAGGCCGGGTCGGGGAAGACCCGTCTGTTGAACGAGCTGGTCCGGGTGGCCCCGGCCGGGGGCACGGTGATCCGGGCGACGTACCCGGCCTACGGCGCCATGGGGGGCTCGCGGGTGGCGGCCGAGGTCATCCGCCAACTGGGGCCGGCGAAGGACAGCGAGGTCAGTGCGCGGCTGCGGTCGATCGCCGGCGAGTTGGACCCGTCGTTGCGGGCGATCGATCCGGCCGGGATCCCGCAGGAGCAATTGTGGGCCTTCGCCCACCTGATCCAGGAGAAGGGCGCTGACGGACCCCTCCTGCTGATCATCGACGACATGCATCACAGCGGCGACCGTACGCTCGAGCTGTTGGGGGAGCTGGCCGGTCGTCTCAACGACGTGGCTCTGCTCACGGTGCTGGCCGGGCGCACCGAGCCGGGAGACTGGCTCGCCCGCTTCCCGGCGGCGACGACGGTCCGCCTGGAGCCGCTCAGCCGGGCCGATGCCGCCACCCTCGCCGGTGCGTTCGTGTGCGACAAGCCGCTGGCCCCCGAGTCCGCTGAATTCCTGGTCGACCGGGCCAGCGGCAATCCGTTGTACCTGCGCGAGATGGTGGCGATGGCCCGTGCCCGCGGGTCCCTGGTCGACGACGGCACCGTCTACCGGATCACCGCCCAGGGCGCCATCCCCGCCACCCTGCAGGCCCTCCTGGCGGCCCGGCTCGACGCCCTCGAGCCCAGCCAGAAGCTCGGGCTCCAGCACGTGGCGGTGATCGGCGAGGCGGCCACCGTCGAGCAGGTGGCCGGGCTCGGGTCGACGGAGGCCGCCACCACCCTGCGATCACTCGTCGACGTCGGGCTCCTGCGCCACGGACCGGACGGGCGCTACGACACGGTGGACTCACTGCTGCGCGAGGTGGCGTACGAGACGCTTCCCCACAACGTTCGGGGGGAGCTCCACCGTCAGGCCGCCGTCCTGGTGGCGACACCGGAGGAGAGGGCCCGCCACCTCGACCGCGCCGCCACCTACCTGGCCGACGACGAGAACGTGGCGGCCGAGGCGGTCGAGGCGTTGGTGGCGGCGGGAACGGCGTTCATCGAGTCGTCCCGTCATCTCGACGCCCTCCGCCTCCTCGAACGGGCCCTGGCTCTCGGATGTCTGCCATCGTCCGCCTTGTTCGACCTGGCCAAATTGCAGGCGCTGTCCAGCCGGGACGAGGACGCACTGCGCACATTGGCTCTGATCCAGGACGACCCCGACGACCCCGCCATCGCCGTCGAACGCGACCACACGGCGGCGACGTCGATCATGTTCTCCGATCCCCTGTCGGCACTACCGGGACTCCACGATGCCGCCGGCCGGTGGAACGGACTGGGGAACACGGCCAAGGAGGCGTGGGCACGGGCCAACGCCGGTGTGGCCTATTTCAACCTCAGCCGCATGGAGGAGTCCGTCGTCCAGCTCGAACTGGCGCTGACCTGTTTCGAGCAGTGCGCCGACCGCGCCGGCACCATCGCCGTCACGTCGTTCCTGTGCCTGGTCAAGCCGACCGACCCGCGTGTGTCGGCGTGGTTGGCCGACGCCCTCGAGTTCGCCGACGCCGCCGGGGACCGATCGAAGCAGCTGAACACGCTGACCACGCTGACCTGGAACCATTTCCTGCGCTCGTTCTGCGGGTCCGCCCAGGACATGGCCGAAGCGGAAGGATTCGCCCACCGTCTGGCCGAATTGGCCGAGGACCTCGGGTCCCGGGACCAGGCGGTCCAGGGTTGGAGCCTCCTGGCCATCATGGCCCGTCTGAGCGGGCGCCTCGACGAAGCCGTCGAGCACGCCGCCGCCCTCCAGCGCGCCACCGGGAACGTGCTCCGGCGCGAGCCCTGGCTCGGGTTCGCGGCGAACTTCGCCGTCACCGTCGCCGGTGGGGTGCCGGACGCGGCGCCACCGTTCCCGCCCGAGACCTCCCTCGATCCCGTCGTCCGCATGGCCAAGCTGATCATCGCCGCCGAGCTCACGCTGGCGGGACGTGTCGACGAAGCGCTCGAGCGCGTCGACACCGGCCCCCGGTCCGACCTCGGACCGATCGCCGACCTGGCCCAGGTCTTCCAGTCCCTGGCGTTCGTCCTGGCCGGGCGCAAGGACGAGGCGCGACCCGGGGTGGAGCGCGCCGCGACGGCGGCCCGGGTCCTCAACGCCCCGACGATGGCCACGGCGGCGGCCGCCCTGTGGGCCGAGATCGTCGGCGACACGACCGGTCTGCCCCCGCCACCACAGACGGCCCGTGGCGTGACCGACGTCCTCATTCTGCGGGCCTACGCCTCCCAGGGCGACACCGTCGCCGCCGACGCCTTGCGCGGCGCCACCGAAGCACTGGCCATGCCGGGCCTCACGATGGGGAGGTAGGCCCCGTCGACCCGCGGGCCCGTCAGGCTCCCTTCACCCCGTCAGAGACCGGTACCGGTCTCCGTCCAGGCACCGCCGGCGGCCGCCGACCGGCGTATGGCATCGAGCACGGTCATCATGGCCACCCCGTCGACGAACGTCGCCGGACGCGGCCCCGGACCCGGGCGTTCGAGGATGAGGTCACGAAAGGCGCCCGCCAGTCGTGTGTAGGGGCCGTACTCGACGCCGAAGGTGATCATCCGCTCGTAGGCGGTCGTGACGGACCCGACGGGAAGGACGGGGGCGGGCACGCTGGGCATGTTGGTCATGGCGGGCAGGGTCCGGACCCCGTCGGCCGCCGCCACCTTGACCGTCGAACCGACCCCTTCGATCCACGCCGTCGCCTCGGATCCCGTGACCCGGGTCTCCACCATGATCCCGCGGTCCGACGCCGTGCTCTGGAGCGTCCCCACGCAGCCGCCCTCCGTCCGGAAATGGACCACGAAGCCGTCGTCGGCGGTCATGGGACGGTCCACGACGTGGACGAGGGAGGCGCTGACCCCCCGGAACTCTCCCAGGGTGGCGCGGATCTGGTCGATGAGCTGGGAACCGTGGGCCGCCAGCCACCCGCCGCTGACGGCGGCGTCGGCCCACCAGTCGGGGACCTCGGCGTCGCGCTCGGCCAGCACGGGCACGTGCATGAGCCAGGTGGCGATGCGGGGCCGGCCCACCAGTCCGTCCGCCACCGCCCGAGCCAGGAGTGCCTGTCCGGCGTCGTACCGGAACTCGGTCCCCATCACGTGCACGATGCCGGCGCGCTCGGCGGCGGCCAACACCCCCCGAGCCTCGGCGGCATCGGCGGCGAAGGGCTTTTCGCACAGGACGTGCTTGCCGGCGGCGACGGCCTCGAGGGTGAGGGCGGCGTGGGTGAACGGAGGTGTGGCGATCGTCACGGCCACGACGCCGGGTGTCTCGAGAGCTTCGCCCAGGGAGCCGCAGGCCCTCGGAACCTCGAACAGCCGGGCACGCGCCGCCGTCTTGGCCGCGTCACGTCCCACCAGGGCCACGACGTCGAAACCGGCGGCCCGGAGAGCCCGGACGTGGGTGAAGCAGCCGAACCCCGTCCCCACCACGACCGCACCGAGCTTCGGCCGGTGTGAAGCGCCCTCCGGGCCCGTCACGACCCCCCCTCCCCGTCGACGGCGTCGAGGAGGCGGCGCGTGGCCTCGGCGGCCAGCCGGGCGGCGGCGCCGGCGCCGAGCGCGTGGATCTCGTCGGAGAAGACCTCGACCCCGATCGGTGCGCGCGTCCCGATCTCCTTCAGGGCCCGGAGGTAGCCGACGAGATCGAAGTCACCCTCGCCCGGGAGTCGCCGGTGGTGGAGCGTGGCGTCGACGAGATCGTCCTCGGCGGCGGCCGGTCCGTCGTCGACCTGGATGGCCAGTACCCGGTCACCGGGCAGGGCGCGCAGCTGCGACGCCGTGGTACCGGTCCGGGCACAGTGCCACGTGTCGATGTTCAGACCGCCGTTGGGACGGTCCGCCAGGTCGACGATCTCCAAGGCGGTCTCCAGATCCGGGACCTTGGACCATGCCAGCCACTCCAGGTGGACCAGCAGCCCGTGATCGGCGGCCCGATCGCACAGGTCGGCGAACCCTTCCGCTGCGTCGTGGTGGCTCCAGTCGCCGCCGAGAACGTCAGCGGCGTTGATCGACCGGGCCCCGAAGACCTCGGCGATCCGCATGAGCTCGTCCTCGTCGTAGCGAAAGACGTCGACGGGGTCGGCGGCGGGCGGGATGTGGACGTGGCGCGCCCCCGGCGTCCACCACCAGGCCGGATCGAGCTCGGCCACGGCCAGGCCGTGGTCATCGAGCATCGACCGGAGATCTGCGTCGCTGTGCCCCTGGTCGCGCGCCGTTCGGTAGTCGCGGCCCCAGAGGGAGATGGCGTTGAACCCGGCCGCCGACGCGGCACGCAGGCGGTCAGGGAACGGGGTCTGCCTCGGCAGGGTGCCCGAGCACAGGACGAGATCGGCGGGACCCAGAGGGCTCGGCATCACGGTGGCGCGTCGGCCGAGTTCTCCGGTGCCATCGGGGGGGAACCTTATCGGGGAGGCGAGGCGATGACACCGGTGATCGTGTCCCGACACAGCCGACCGGTCCTCGTCGAGCGGACGCGCGTCGACCGCCCGTCGTCCATGATGGTGGGCATGCGACTCCGGATCTTCGTCGAACCCCAGCAGGGCGCCAGCTACGACGACCAGTTGAGCGTCGCCCTCTGCGCCGAAGAAGAGGGCTTCGAAGCCTTCTTCCGGTCCGACCACTACCTGAAGATGGGGAAGGCCGGCGGCCTGCCCGGCCCCACCGACGCGTGGGCCACCTTGGCCGGGCTGGCTCGGGAGACGACGTCGATCCGACTGGGGACGCTGGTGACGTCGGCCACCTTCCGCCTGCCCGGACCGCTCGCCATCACCGTCGCCCAGGTCGATGCCATGAGCGGTGGCCGAGTGGAGCTCGGCCTCGGCGCCGGGTGGTACGAGGACGAGCATCGCGCCTACGGCATCCCCTTCCCACCGCTCAAGGAGCGGTTCGACCGGCTCGAGGAGCAACTGGCGGTCATCACCGGGCTGTGGGAGACCGCCGTCGGCGAGACGTTCGACTTCGAGGGCCGGTTCTTCACGGTCACCGACAGCCCGACCCTGCCGAAGCCCGTCCAACGACCCCGCCCACCGATCATCGTGGGTGGCGGTGGCCCCCGGAGGACGCCGATGCTCGCCGCCCGGTTCGCCGACGAGTACAACGCACCCTTCCTCCCCCCCGACGATGTCGCCCGGCAGTATGCCCGGGTCGACGAAGCCTGCGAACGGATCGGGCGCGACCCCGCGTCGATCCGTCGCACCGCGGCACTGATCGTCTGCTGCGCGGAAGACGACTCCGCCCTGGCCCGTCGAGCGGAGTCCATCGGTTGGTCGCTCGACGACCTCAGGCGCTTCGGGGCTTGCGGCTCACCCGCTGAGGTGGCCGGGCGCCTCCACCAGTGGGGCGAGGCCGGTACCACCACCGCCTATCTGCAGATCCTGGACATGGGCGATCTCGACCACGTCCGGCTCATCGGCCGGGAGGTCGCCCCCCTCCTACCTTGAAGCCGATCGCCGGGAACCTCTAACGCCCGAGGGCGGCGCCCTCGGGGCTTCGCGGATCGGAGGCACCGGTCAGCAGGAGGTGGTCGCCGGAGCTCTCGACGGAGATGATCTGCGAGCATCCGACGTCGACCGGGTTGAAGGCTCCGACCACCCGGACGCGGTGTCCACGGGCCTCGAGTCCCTCGTGCCAGTGTGCCGGCGCGTCGAATTCTATGAGCAGTGACCGACTGGGCGCCTGCCAGAGCCGGAAGGGGGGAGCGCCCGGCGCCTCGGGTACGACCCGGGCCGCCGAGATGGCGGTGGCCGGGTCCTCTCCGGAGTGCAGGAGCCGGGCGAGCAGCTGCACGATGATCTGCGGTTGGACATCGCCGCCCATGGTGCCGATTACCTGAGCCAGAGTCCCGTCCGGACGCGTCACGACGGCGGGAGACAGAGTGTGCGACGGACGACGGCCCGGGCCGTAGGCGCCGGGATGGCCGGGATCGAGACTGAAACCGACGCCGCGATTGTGGAGGAATACCCCGGTCCCGCCGGCGACGAGGTGGGCGCCGAAATCCAGGGCGTTCGACTGGGTGAGGGAGATCCCGAGGCCTTCGCCGTCGACCACGCAGAGGTGGGTCGTGTCCCCGTCGGAGGACAGCGAGGCACCGGACCTGCCCGGCGACCGCTCCACCCCCGCCGTGCCCTCTACTCCCCCCATGGTGGCGTGCTCCGGGTCGATGGACGCCGCCCGGGGGGCGAGGCGATCGATCGACAACAGCCCGGCGCCGTCGGCGCCGTCGAAGAGGACGGCCGGGCGGTCGAAGCCGGCGGCCCGACCGGCCTCGGCGATCAGGTGGGGCCACAGCGGGTCGGAGCAGTCGGCGGGGACGCCTATCTCCTCGGCGATCCAGGCGGCGGCGAGGGTGACATAGCCCTGCGACGGTGGGGGGACGGTCCAGAGATCGTGGCCGAAGGCGCGCAGCGTGAGTGGGTCCGTCCACTGCGCCAGGGGCCGGGTCAGATCGTCGGCCGTGTACTCGCCGCCACCCAGGTCGAGGAGGGCCCGGCCGAACTCGCCGCCGTAGAAGCCGTCTCTCCCTCCCGTCGTCAGGTCCCGGAGGGTACGGGCGATGCCGGGGAGGCGCACCAGCTGACCCGGGTGGAGCGGTCCTCCCGGGCAGAGCTGGGCGGCGCCCAGTACGGCGGCGACCAGGTGACTGGCGAAGGCCAGGATCGACGACGCGGCAAAGCCCTCCTCGGCCAGCGAGATGGCCGGCTCCAGCACCGTCGCCCAGGCCAGACGGCCGTAACGCCCGTGCAGGGCCAGCCAACCGTCGACGGCCCCGGGGACGGGGACGCTGCGGATGTCACCGCGCAGGGGCATGTCGGCGTGCCCGTCGGCTCGCAGACGATCCGCGTCGGCCCCGGAGCCGGACCGCCCGACGGCCAGGAGACCGACGGGAGGGACTCCCGGTGCTTTGACCATCGCCAGCACGTCACCACCGAGACCACAGAGATGGGGCCCGACGACGGCCATCACGGCGGCGGCGGCCACCATGGCATCGGCGGCGCTGCCCCCGCCATCGAGCATGGCGATGCCGGCCGAGCAGGCCAGTTGGTCGGCGGCGGCCACCATCCCGCGTGCGGCCACACGGGGAGGAAACGGGACCGCCGGGGTCACGCGGGCGGTCTCCCCGCCGGTTCACTCCGCATCATCGATCCCGCCCTTCCTCCACCGTCCGGGCCAGGATCCCGAGGGTGGCCCGGAGGGCCCCTTCGGAGATGACCGGGAAGATCCCGGCCTCCTTCCAGACCTCGTCGATGGACGACCAGTCGTAGTACGAGGTGACGAGGGTCCCCTCGTCGACGGGCTCGAGCGTGTAGCCGTAGACGTGGCCGATCTGCGGCCGGATCTGGCCCAGGATCGTCCAGGCGATCTGGCGATCAGGAACCAACGTGGTGATGGTGACGGTCACGTCGTAGCGACCCATCGGGTAGTCGTTGAGCGCCTCGCGGTCCATGTGGACGACGAAACTGTCGCCGACAGCGGCCACGGGCTCACCCGTCGCTGCCATGAGCATCCCGGAACTGTCGATCGCCACATGTCCCTGCGGGTCGCACAACAGCCGGAAGATCGTCGTCGGATCCGACGTGATCGTCCGCTCCACACTCAATCGTTCGCTCGTCATCTCGTCATCCTGCCACGGGGTCACCCGACGGATAAGCTCGCCAAGAGAATTCCATTCTCCATTCCGACTGCACCCGAAAGGAGCGATATGCGACGAATCGCCCTGGTGACGACGGGGACACTGTTGACGCTCGCCCTTGGTGCCACCGCCCTGGCGAGCCCCGCCGGCGCAACCACCCATTCGGTCCGTGGGATATCGGCGGG
>JGI12269J14319_10003174_pt1 | contig 15518 bp, 11 predicted proteins | sample PeaSoiSIISIP2007_FD_14319 | JGI IMG/M metagenome (IMG submission 14319) | reverse complement strand
CAAGGTGATTACCCGCTCCCCCGTCGCGCCCCACGTTGAAGATGCTCGGGACCGTCTGGTGGCCATGAATCGCCCCGTCCCCGAGCCGACCCCCGAGGCCATCGCCGAGAACGATGCCGAGGAGCGCAGCCGCCTGCCCGTTCACTTGGTCACTGAGAAGACTCTCGGCCTCATCAAGCACGGTCCCTCGGTGGTCTCTGCCGTGCACGTGGGCGAGCCTTCACTGGACGATCCCAAACGCACTCTGGCCCCCGATGTCACCAAGGCCAGCGTGGGCATGTTCAACGATGCGGTCAATCAGGGCAAGCCCGCCGCTCCCGCCGCCGCGGTCACCGCTACCGGCGTCAACGAGCCGCCCCGCACCGACCGTCCCTCCGAGGCCCCCTTGCAGCTTGAAAAGCCCGCGGGTGGCACCGGCGTTGGTGTGCAGATCGTAAGCGCACCCGCCGCCGATCCCAACGCCGTTATCAAACCCGTTGGCCCGAACAAGACCGTCGCCCCCGCCGCTGAAAAGCCCGCAGAGGCCCCCGATCAAGTCAATGAAGTCAAGCCCGGTTCGGTCGCCTCCGCCACCAACCCCGCCGATGCCAAAAAGCACAAGGCCGACCTCAGTGACGAGTCCTCCAGTAAGAAGAAAAAGAAGAAGGGCGTTTCCAAGCTCAACCCCTTCTAACCCGCTCGACCTCCTCACAGAGCAACAATGCCGCATCCCATTCGGGTGCGGCATTGTTGCATTTGCGCCAGTCTACCGAACAATCAGTGCCTGCTGTTGAATCGTAAAGTTTCACCCGATAATTTTCACTCGCGGCGGCGAGTAACGTCTGCAATGAATATACCGGGAGTCGCCCAAAAGTTGGTGGTAGAACTCACTGCATTTCCGGTACTTGGTCCACCCGCCTCACTCTTCCCGGCGACTGGTTCACCCGCCTATTCCCCTTCGGGTGGAACCTGTTCGAGGAGGCGCTTCCAGGTCTTCTGGTTTTTGCGGAAGCCCTTCTTCATATCCTCGAGGGTGCGCTCGAAATCGGGATTCGTGCGGAGGTTATTCCAGGCCGGATTCTTCTGGAACCAGGGATAATTCTCATTGCCCAGATAGATGGCGCGGCGGAGCCAGTGGAGAGCCTCGGCGGAGTCGCCATCGACGGCAAAGTAGGTGGCGAGGCGATAGGCCATCTCGCTGTCTGCCTCGGCGGCGGCCAGGGTCTCATCTTCAAGGAGCTTGGCGGCGCGGGCGCGCTGTCCAGTTTGCACGTAGCACAGGGCCAGCGTGGGCACGGCGATGCGCAGCGACTGATCGTCGCGGATCACGCTTTCGAGAATTTCGATGGCGGCGGGCAGATTTCCCATGCGCATCTGCTGATAGCCGGCCGAAGTGCGCAACAGCGGGTGGCGCGGTTCCAGAGCCAAGCCCTTTTCCAACTCATCACCGGCCAGTTCGATCTGATTCTGATAGTGGTAGACGCGGGCGCGGTGATTATAGAGAATCGCGGCGTTGCCGGGGTTGAGCTTGAGCGCGCGGCTGAATTCTGTCAGCGCCTCGTCGTACATTCCATCGCCACGCAACGCCATACCGGTGACCATGTGCACGTTCCAGTCATTGGCGGCCGAGGCCAGCAGGTTGGCAATGCCGTGACGCGCCGACTCCTTCTCGCCGCGCGAGAGCAGCATATAGATGCGGTAGAGATTGGCCTCGGTGGAGGCGGGATCGAGCTTGAGCGCCTCATCAAAGGCGCGGCGGGCGTGCATGACGTGAATCTGCCCGCCGAAGCCGTGGCGCACATATTGCAGTTCGGCGATGCCCAGGCCGCTCCAGCCGGCGGCATACTCGGGGTCCTTGGCGGTAACGCTGGTAAAGAGTGCGTGGGCGCGGTCGAGATCGACACGCGAACCGGTGCGGACCATGAAGGAGCTGAGCAGCGCGCGGGCTTGCAGGTAATCTTCGCTGACCGGTCCGGGCAACGTAGTCTCACGCATGCCGGCGCGGGGCGCGTCGATCTGGTCGCCAGCGGAAAGCCCGTGCAGCGCGGCGAAGACCTCGTTGGAAATCTCCGATTGCACTGCGATCAGATCGAGCGAGGCGACGCGGATGGCACCGCCGGAACGTACGCTCTGGGCGGCCACGTCGAGCAGTTGCCAGTTAAGATCAAAGCCCTCATCCGAGCGCAAGAAGTTGCCCGCCAGTACAAAGGAAACCAGCAGCTTCTGGCCCAGCGCGAGCGGGTCCATCTGCGCCTTGACCAGCGGCATGAGCGTGCTGGAGGGGCGAACGACCAGGGCGGGAATGCGCGCCAGACGCGCAGAAATGGCGTCGGCCAGCGCAAAGCCGTAGAGCGGGGCCACTTCGACCGCGCCGAGATTGGTGAAGGGCAGGACGACCAGGGAATTCTGTGGTGCACGATCCACGGCGGACTCGCGGAAACGTTCGGCCAGCATGGAGAGGAAGCCCGTATTGCGCTTCTCGGCCTCGATGCCGGTGGTGGGCAGGTTGGCGGCCGCATCGCCGGGAATGATGCCGGTCTCGATGCGCAGCGCCTTCATGATGGTTTTGAGCGCCTCACGCACATCGGCGGCCGAGGCATAGCGCGCCGCGGGAGTTTTTTCCAGGCAGGTGGAGATGACGGAGTTCAGTTCTGGCGAGATATTGGGCACGATCTCGCTGAGATGGCCCGGCTCGGAGAATTGAATGGCGCGGATGGCCTGAAAATCCTCGGCATCCGCCCACGCGAAGGGGTGACGACCGCTGGCCAGTTCGTAGAGGATCACGCCCAGTGCCCAGATATCCGACTGGACGCTGGATTGGCCGGTGACAAACTGCTCAGGGGCCATATAGCGGATGGTGCCGCCACGGGCGGTGTAGGTGGCCGCCATGGGCGCATCCTTGGCCAGTGCAGGTTTGGAGGGGTCAAACTCGGCATCTTCGGGGCTGAGCCGCCGGGCTAGGCCGAAGTCCAGAATCTTGACCAGACCGCCGTCGGTGAGCATGACGTTCTGGGGTTTGAGGTCGCGATGGAAGATGCCCAGAGCATGCGCCGCCTGCAGGCCGTCGGCGATTTGAATGCCCACGGAGAGCAGCAGTTGCAGGCTGGCGGGGCCACGCGCGATCAAATGATCGAGCGACTGGCCGGGCACGTACTGCATGACGATATAGGCTTCATCGGCGCTCTCGCCGACTTCGTAGATGGCGCAGACATTGGGGTGCTCGATGGCCGATGCCAGCCGCGCCTCGCGCAGCACGGTCGTGCGCATCTGCTCGGCCGAGAGCAGGCCGGTACGCAGAATCTTCAGCACCACGGGGCGCTGGAGAAGCGTATCGGTGGCCAGATAGACGACGCCGCTGCCGCCGGCACCAAGCCGACGAACAATCTCGTAATGTTCGATGGTCCTACGTTTCATCACCACACCTCAAGTGTAACGGCAAGGCCGTCAGGGCTGTGTAAATCGCGGATTGCACGGCTCGGAAAATTCCCGGATTGAGGGAGTTGCGCTGGATTTGTCTCCGAATGGACCGGATCGCTCAACGGCTGCGGGGGCGCGGGGCGCGGTTGCGCTCGAAGAGGATGCGGAGGCCGTCGAGGGTGAGCATATCGTCGATCTCGGCGATGAAGCGGGAGTCTGGAGCAATCTGGCGGGCGAGTCCACCAGTGGCGATGACGCGCGGCTTCTGTCCGAGTTCGGCGACGATGCGCTCGAGGATGCCATCCACCAGGCCAATATAGCCGTAGTAGAGGCCGGTCTGGAGGTGGGCGGTGGTATTGGTGCCGATGACCTTGGCGGGACGTTTGATGTCGATGCGGCCGAGGCGGGCGGCGCGGGAGAAGAGCGCGTCGGCGCTGACGCCGAGGCCGGGCGAAATGGCGCCACCCAGGTATTCGCCGTGCTCGGAGATCACGTCGAAGGTGGTGGCGGTGCCGAAATCGACCACAATGCACGGGCCACCGTAGCGCTCGAAGGCGGCAATGGCGTTGACCAGGCGGTCCGCGCCGAGTTCGGAGGGATTATCGACCAGCAACGGCATTCCTGTCTTGATGCCCGGCTCGACAAAGAACGGCTGGGTGTGAAAATACGTCTCGCAGACCTGGCGCAGCGTGGAATCCACGGGCGGCACCACCGAAGAGATGATGATGTGCGTGACCTCGGTGGCCTTGAGGCCATTCATCTCGAAGAGATTGACGAAGAGCACGCCGTACTCGTCCGCGGTTTGGGCGCGATGCGTGGTGACGCGCCAGTTGGCGGCCAACTCGATCTTGTCGTCATCCAGCCGGTAAAGACCCAGCACCGTATTGGTATTGCCCACATCGATGGCCAGTAACATTGGTTTGCTTCTCTCCGAATGATTCAGCAATGAACGTAGAACTAAAGGTCGCGAATGCCGCCGGTTTGCACCGTAACAATTCCGGCATCGGTGCGCACCCGCAGAAAACCATGCTCGTCGAGTCCGGCGGTCACTCCCACGCAGGCTTGTGGGCCGTGGACTTGCACGCTGCGGCCATGCAGCCAGGTGGAGGCCTGCTGAACCCGCTGGGGAATCGCGGCAACCGAGGCGGAATCGAGCAAGCTGAGCGCTTCCTGCTGGAGCGATTTTAACAGGGCGACGAGTAACTGCTGCCGTGAATTCTTGTTGGAGTTTTCCAGATCGAGCGAGGTGGCGAACCGAGCTAATTCGGGAGGAAAAGCGCGCTGATGCACATTGATGCCGATCCCCAGAACAGCATAGGCAACCGCGGCGCCTTCGAGCTTGCTTTCGACCAGAATGCCGCCGGTCTTGCGCAGCCCCAGCAACAGGTCGTTGGGCCAGCGCAGATCGATGGTGAGGCCGGAGGCAGCATGAATGGCCTGCGCGGCGGCAAGTCCAACGGCAAGCGGCAGCAGAGGCAGACGCGATGCGGGAATCGGCAGGCGCAGCAGCACGCTTACATAGAGGCCTTCACCGGCGGCCGAGTGCCAGCCGTGATCGCTGCGGCCGCGACCAGCAAGTTGCTCGTCGGCGAAAAAGACAGAGCCGTGCGGAGCGCCGTGGCGCGCGGCATCGAGCGCGTCGGAGTTGGTGGACCCTGTGGATGCGGAGAAATGCAGATGACCGACGAAGATGGTTTCGGCGAGGGAGCGCTCCAGAGCGGATAGATCGAAGGCACTTCGTTTGGCGTCGTGCACAGTTAGCTTGGCTCCGCGTTGATGCGCATGGAAATATCGACGGCACGGGCGGAGTGAGTAAGCGCGCCGACGCTGATGAAATCCACGCCCGCCTCGGCATAGGCGCGAATATTCTCAAGCACAATGCCGCCGGAGGCTTCAACGGGAATCTGCAAGCCCGGCTTGGACTGCGCGAATTGGCGAATGCGATCAGCGGATTGCTTCACCTCGGCGGGCGTCATGTTGTCCAGCAGAATGGCCTCGGCGCCGCATCGCAGAGCGTCTTCCAACTCCTGCGGGGAACGTACTTCGACCTGCACTCGCTGGCCCGGCTGGCGATTTTCAAGCGCATGTTTGAGCGCCGCGGGAACGCCGCCGCCCAGCGAGATGTGATTGTTCTTGATCAGGATTCCGCTGGCCAGATCGAGGCGGTGATTGGTGCCTCCGCCACAGAGCACAGCGTACTTTTCCAGCACACGCAGACCGGGAACGGTCTTGCGCGTATCCAGCACACGGGCGTGGGTGCCGTGGATTGCGTCCACGTACTGGCGCGTCACCGTGGCGATGCCGCTGAGGTGCTGCATGAGGTTGAGAATCACGCGCTCGCAACTGAGCAGCACACGCGCATTGTGACGAATGACGGCCAACACCTGGCCCTCGCGTACGCGCACGCCGTCAAAGATTTCGCCGTTGCTCATGACCTCGAAACGGGTCTGCGCCTGCGGACGCGGGTCGAGACGGGAAAATATTTCCAGAAAGCGCGGCACCGCGCCCAGCCCCGCAACGACCAGATCCTGGCGCGCGATGATCGAGGCCGTGGCGCGCAGGTCCGCGTCGATGGTCAGGTTAGTCGTTGCGTCGCCGGCGGCTTTGTCTTCAATCAGCGCCTGCTCCAGAAACGTATCGATGCGGCTGCTCTTCCAGTCCATAACAGTGATCAGTTCTCAGAGGTCAGTGGTCAGTTATTGTGCTGCGCCAGCTCCGATGACTGGAACTGGCGCGTGGTTATTCCGGCGGCAGTGCGTCCTGTTCGCGACGGGCTTTTTCCAGCAGGGCTTGGTTTTCGGCTAACTGCTTCTTCAGACCTTCGACCACCTGCGCTGGCGCTTTGCCTAAAAATGCCTCGTTGCCCAACTGGCGTTCGGCGGAGGCGATCATCTTTTCAAATTGAGCAATGGCCTTGAGCAGACGGGCACGCTCGGCGGGTACGTCGATGGTGCGCTCGTAGACTACGGCCACGTCAAAGCTGGGCGTTGAGTGCTTGGAGAGACCGGCGGCAATTTCAGTGACGATACGAAGTTCGCTGACGCGCGCCAAGCGCTCGACCATCACGCTATTCGCAATGATGGTTCCCTGTTTGGTGGCATCGACGCGAACTTCAACCGGAGTGACTGCCTTCTCTTCCACGCCGATTTCCTTGCGCAGGGCGCGGACTTCGACGATCAGTGACTGCACCAGATCCATTTGCGTCAGTGACTGGGAATCCACTGAGTTACTGGCTTGCGGATAACTCGTCAGCGCAATCGACTTGGCGGGTGGATTACCGTCGAACAGCGCGTGCCAAATCTCTTCCGTGAGGAAGGGCATGAAGGGCGAGAGCAAACGCAATGTGGCTTCAAAGACGGAAACCAGCGTGGTGAGCGCGGCTTTTGTCTGCGCTTTGTCGGCGGTCTCGCTGAAGTCCAGGCGCAGCTTGACGATTTCAAGATACCAATCGCAAAAGCCGCCCCAGACGAATTGATAGATCGCATTGGCTGCATCGTCGTAGCGATAGTTCTCCAGCGATTGATTAACTTTGGCCGCGGTGGCATTGAACTCGGCAACGATCCAGCGGGCTTCGAGCGGGGCATCTTTCGCAACGGCGGGCATTCCACACAACGCAGCCGGATCGACAACAATGCCGATCTCCGCTGCGCGATCCACGTTCATGAACAGAAAACGTGCGGCGTTCCAAATCTTGTTGGCGAAGGCGCGGTAGCCTTCGGTGCGGGCAATGTTGAAGGCGATGTCGGTGCCGGGCGAGGCCATGCTGGCAAGCGTAAAGCGCACAGCATCGGTGCCGTATTGCTTGACGATTTCGATGGGATCGACGACGTTGCCCTTGGTCTTGGACATCTTTTCGCGGTTGGCGTCGCGGACCAGGGCGTGAATATAGACCTCGCGGAAGGGCACGGAATCGGCGAGTGAACGCTTGCTCCCGTCGGGCATGGGCACATCGGCAGCGAACCAACAACCCATCATGATCATGCGCGCAACCCAGAAGAAGAGAATATCGAAGCCGGTCACCAACAGGCTGGTGGGATAGAAGGCGTCGAAATCGGAGCGATCCGATGTTCCATCCCAGGTCCCCAAGAGCGAGGGACCTGGGGCACCCAGTTTTCCGGCATTGAAATGGGGCCAGCCAAAGACAGAAACGGGCAGCAGGCCGCTGGAGAACCAGGTATCCAGAACGTCGGTCTCCTGCGTGATGTGCGCCGAGTTGCAATGCGCGCAGGCGGTGGGGTCGACGCGCGCGACGGTGATCTTGTGGCAGTCCGAGCAGTGCCAGGCGGGGATGCGATGGCCCCACCAAAGCTGGCGGCTGATGCACCAGTCGTGAATGTTTTCCATCCAGTTGAGGTAGGTCTTCTCGTATTGCTCTGGCGTGAAGTTGATGGCCTTTTTGCCGTCGGCATCGGGCTTGACGGCCTGCCGGGCCTTTTCGGCCATCGAGAGGCCACCGGAGTTTGGCGCTTTGTTGACCGCAATGAACCACTGCGTGGAGAGGCGCGGCTCGACGACAGTCTTGCAGCGATCGCAATGGCCAACGTTATTGGTGTGATCCTTGATGCCAGCCAACAGGCCAAGCTCTTCAAGGTCGGCAACGATGCGCTTGCGCGCCGCATAACGATCAAGGCCGGCATAGGGACCGCCTTCGGCGTTGATGTGGCCGGTGGGGTCCATCACGTTGATGGAGGGCAGGTGGTGGCGCTCACCGAGGGCGAAGTCGTTGGGATCGTGGGCGGGCGTGACTTTGACCGCGCCGGTGCCGAAGTCGAGGCTGACCCATTCGTCCAGGATGATGGGGATCTCGCGATTCATCAGCGGCAGGCGCAGCTTTTTACCGTGCAAATGCAGGTAGCGCTCGTCGGCGGGATGAATGGCGACTGCAACGTCGCCCAGCATGGTCTCCGGGCGAGTGGTTGCGACGGTCAGAAATTCGCCGGAGTCCTTGCCGTCAGAGCCGATGACGGAGTACCGAATCTCCCAGAGGTGGCCCTTGTGCTCGTCGTAAACGACTTCGAGGTCGCTGATGGCGGTCTGGCAACGAGGGCACCAGTTGACGATATACGCGCCGCGATAGATGAGTCCCTGCTCGTGGAGCTTGACGAAGGCCTCGCGCACGGCGACGGAGAGGTGGTCGTCCATGGTGAAATATTCGCGCTGCCAATCGACGGATGCGCCGAGGCGCTTCATCTGGTCGAGGATCGCGCCGCCGTAATGGCGCTTCCACTCCCAGACGCGGTCGACGAAGGCCTCGCGCCCGAGGTTCTGGCGCGAAGTGCCCTCGCTGGTGAGTTGGCGCTCGACCATCATCTGGGTGGCGATGCCGGCGTGATCGGTGCCGGGCAGCCAGAGGGCGCGACGGCCGCTCATGCGCCGCCAACGGGTCAGAATATCCATCTCCGTCTGGTTGAGCATGTGGCCCATGTGCAGACGGCCGGTGACGTTGGGCGGCGGCAGCAAAATAGTAAAAGGCTCGCCGTCCTGGCGATGGTTCTCGTCAGGCGTGGGTTGGGCGAAGAGGTTCTCGCGGACCCAATATTCGGCCCAGTGGTCTTCAATAGCGGTGGGATCGTAAGCTTTCGGCAGATCGTGCGGCATGAGGGTCATCCAGAAGCCCCCCAGAGTCTGCGCCGAACGGCTCCGAAGAGGGAGGTTTCCAGCGAGGGGACCACCCCTCACTTTAACAGATTGGCGGTGGGCAATCAGGCGTACGGAGGCGTTGGTAGTGACGAGAATTATCTGTTATTGCCGCGATGTAGAGCCGACAGTTCATCGATATGGCACTGCGTTTTGAGGCCCGCAAATTTGGCAAAAAAAGGGCGATTTTGAGGGTAAAACCGGGTTTTTGGGGGTCAAAAAGGGCCAAAAATGGGCCTCTCTGTTTACTGGTCAGTAACTATGTAAAATTTACAAACTATTGATTCCTTGCAAGTTATTTGATTTTCCAGGGGGCTAAAAACGATTTCCACAGGGGGAGGGGGTGGGGGTACGATGGAATCCGGCCAAAATCAAGGTCGGATTGAGCCGTTCAGAGGGATTTCCCTCAACTCTTCATTGTGCGCGTTGCTAGGGTAATTCTGCGCAAAAGACTACGATGCCGTAAACAAGTTTTCAGCGATAAATTTCGCAAGATGCTCATATGTTGGGAAATAAAGACGGAGACTGCGCGTGAATCCGTTGCGGGACAGTGCCCGTGCTCTGCTGGGTATACTGACTGAATCGTGAAAACTACTTTTTCATTCAGCCTTTATTCGTTACGATTTATCCCTGTTTGCCTGTTGCTGGCCGTCACTGTGGTGTGGGCGAGCGCGCAGCAACCCCTCTCATTTGCCGATGCAGATCTTCGCGGTGCAACCATCTTTCAGCAATCCGGCGCAACGGGCATGGTGCTGGTGGTGGTTCGCAATCACGAGGTGCTGATCAAGGGTTATGGTGAAACGGCGCCGACGAGCGGCATTCGTCCAGACGCGAATTCCACGATCCGGCTCTGCTCTGTCTCGAAAGTCTTCGCGGGGGAACTGCTTCTGCAACTGGCGAACGAGGGAAAGGTCCGGTTTGACGATCCCTTGCAGCGCTTTGCGCCGCCTCGGTACACGGTGCCCAAGGGCCACGGCGGCGCGCCGATCACACTGCTGGAGTTGGCCACACATACCGGCGGATTGCCGCGCGAGGTGAGCGCCTATCCCGCCAAAACGCCGCACTTCACGTTTCCCGATCAGAGATTTCGCTGGAACTGGCTTCCCCAGCAGAGACTGCTTTTCACTCCTGGCACCAAGGCCTTGTACTCCAATGTGGGCTTCGATCTGCTGGGCGACGCGCTGGCCTCGGCTACGCACGAATCCTACGCGCACCTGCTGCATGAGCGTATTCTTCAACCGCTGAGCCTGTGGAACACGACGCTGGTTCCCAGTCCGGAGCAATGCGCCCGGCTGTTGCAGGGAAGCGCCGACGAAGGTCTCTGCACGGATACGCAGCCTTCGGGCGCAAGCGGCGGAATCTATTCCACCGCAACGGATATGGCGCGGATGCTACAGTCTCTGTTGCATATTCAGGGCATAGGCGTTCCAGACAGTCCGGCGATCAGCATTTATCGAAAGCCTGGGGACCTGAAGTCGATTGAGGGGTTGAGCCATGCTGGAGACCCGACCGGCATCGGACTGGCGTGGATTCAACTCGGCGATCCAGATAGCCCCTCGATGGTGATGGAGAAGACCGGCGGAGGTGCTGGATTTTTGACGTATGTTGCTCTGAATCCCAGGCAGCAAACGGGTATTTTTATGGCCATTACGGACGGGAAGGGGAAGAATCAGATCGATTTTTTCCACGAAGGAAATGAGCTTCTGGCGGCCCTGGCGAATGTGCCGCCGGTTCCAGCCAAGACCATCCCGGTACGCGCGGCGAAGAAGAAGGCAGTGCATCATCCTCGCAAGCCGAAACGAGCGAAGGCAAAGTAGCGCGTGGAATCATCCTGGAAGCGGCAGTTGAGTCCTCTTTGAATGGATGATCTTCTTCCATGCGCAAGTGGTTACAGCGATTGGTGAAGTGTGGAGCAGTTAATCAGATCGGGTTCTGATCCATTTTTCCAGCAAGCCGAACTATAGCAGGGGCTGAAGCCTATCGTTTGTTTTGTCGTATTTGTGGCCCGGCTGAAGCCGTGCCCATGTTACAGAACCCGTAAAAGTGCAAGTTACATGGAGAGAAATTGAGTTTTTCCGCAGCCTGTAAAGTCCAGCATTATTTTCAGGCTATTGAGGCACGACAATCGATCCGGCCCTCAAATAGTGTTATGGTCTCCCACCCTTGCGCAAGAAAAAGCGCAAGGATGGGGCATCCGGCCACCTGTATTTACGGGCCGGATCAATAAAGTCGTGCTCTGGTTACAAAGCACAGATTTTCAGTGACTCCCGAGTTTGTCGCTTGATGCTTTTGAAGTCTCTCAACTGCCATTTTCAGGATCAGCGTTGCAGGGCCAATTGTGGAGGAAGCTGCTGAGCGACGGCGGCGTGGCGCAGGGTGAGGACTGGACAGCGGGCATGGGCCAGGACGCGGTAGGCGGTGCGCTCGCGCGTGAAGTTCTCAAAGGCAGAGCGCTCGGTGACGCCGAGAACGATCAGTGTGGCGGCCAGTTCCGAGGCTGTGGCCAGGATTTCGATGATGGGCTTGCCGTGGGCCACGTAAGGCAGCACGGGGACGGGGCGCTGGCTGGTGAGCGGGGTCTCGGCGGTATCGGCGGCAAGCTGCCGGAGTTCTTGCATAGCGGCGGAGTCCAGGCCGGTGGGCAGGCCGAGTTTTTCCATCTCGTCGATGGGCGGCAGAACGTGCAGCAGCGCCAGCGTTGCGCCCTGGCTGGCGGCAAGCTGGTAGGCCAGTGCGGCGCTTGCGCGAGCCGAATCGCGCAGCGAGGTGGGGTGCAGCACGAAGCGGGATTCTGGATTTTGGGAGAGGTTGGCCTCTGGACCGATGGTGAGGACCGGCAGGTCGGTGGAGCGCAGCACCTGTTCGGCGACGGAGCCGAGCAGAAGCTTGCCAATCAGCCCACGGCCACGGGAGCCGAGCAGCAGGCGACTTGCCCCAAACTGGCGCGCAACGGCGCAAATCTGCTGGGTCGGATCGCCCTCGCGGACCATGGCGGCGCAGTCGATGCCGTTGCGCCGCGCCAGCAGGCACCAGGACTGAAGTGATTTTTCGGCAAATTCGAGGGGGTTGGTAAGTCCGAAGACAGGTACGCCGAGGGCCTCGACGGGCAGCGCTGCGGTAAAGCTAAGCACATGAAGAAGCATGAGTTGCGCGCCGGTCTGGCAGGCTTGATCGATGGCAAAGGGCATCAGGCGATCAAGATCGGTGAGGTCGGAGGCAACCAGCAACAGAGAAGGCTGCGGCGCAGGAAGATCGAGAGCGGTGATGGGCGAGCTGGAAAATGGCTGATTTTCCGTCATGGAAAACACCTCGCAGGGGAAGGTTGGCACCGAATGATTCGGCGAGATGTGCCGGAGCGCACGGGCGGGAGTGATTTGGATCACACGTTAAACCATTCAAAGGGTCCAATGCAAGGCTGCGGTGAGGATGAGCAGGCTCGAATGACGTTGGAAACGGTTCATCCAGAGGCGAATTTAACGCTTTTAGAGAATTACCCGATAAGTTGAGGAGAATTTAAGAGTTGTAGCGGAGAACAAGGGGAGAGCTTCAGATGCGTGCGCAACTCGACGAACAAAGCGTGATCAAGGCCAACGGGCAGTTCTGGGAGCAGATGCTTTCCATGCAACTGGAGCCGATTGCGTCGGCTGGTGAGTATAGCGTTGGTGCGGGTCACGTGATGGGTTGCGTGGATCTTTCCGGCAACTGGACGGGGCGCATCGAGGTGCGGATGACCGAGGGTCTGGCCTACGAGGCCACGGCGGCAATGATGATGCAGCCCAGGGAAACGGTGGCCGAAGCGGACGCGCTGGATGCGACCAAGGAGATTGCGAATATGATCGCGGGGACCATCAAGTCGTCGCTACCCCGGCCCTGCATGATGAGCGTTCCGGCCTCGGCCGTCGAGGCGGATGGATTCAGCGGGCATGGCAGCAGCGAGGACTCGCTGGTGGTGGGCTTCCGTCACGCCGCCGGAGAGCTGCTGGTGCGCATCTGCGAAGAAGCTTGCGCGTAGCGCCACCTGCGCCAACTGCGGAGGGGGCAGCGTTTTTGCGAACCAACCGCTAGCGCTGATTTACCAGCCGCATGGTCTCCATGAACACATCGCCGGAGATGGTCAGGCTTTTGGCGCTGATCTTGTCCATGGTGTCCTGGGCGGTGTGGTGATAGCTGTTATTGGGTCCGTAGTCCAGGTCGATCACGTCGATTGAGGGCACACCGCGCTGCACAAACGGCTGATGATCATCACCGACCCACCCGCTCTTCTGGAAGAAGTATTTTTCGTAGTGAAATATTTTTACGGCTTGCCGCATCAGGTCTACCAGCCAATCGGTCGATTGACTCTCGCGCTGAATATCCAGATCTTTGTCACCGATCATATCGGCCAGCATGAAGGCCTTGATGTGGCCCAGTGTGCCGTCGCGGCCCCACTTGGCGGCCAGGTGGCGGCTGCCGTAGGTTGAGTCGGAATCCGTCCAGGTCTGGATCGCTTCCTCACCGTCGAAGAAGACCAGCCAGACCGAGTAGCCGTCCAGCGGCTTGCCGCGCAGTTTGTCGGCAATGGCCATCAGCAGGCCGGTGGTCGCTGCGCCGTCATTGGCACCGACAAAGTTAATGTACTTCAGCGGGTAATTGGTTTCGTAGTGCGTGGCCAGCACGATGACCCCGTCCTTCTTGCCCGGAAAGCGCACGATGAAGTTGCGCATGGGTACCGAGCCGATGGGCGTATTGGCGACAAAGGTATCCTCTTCCACCTGATCGTGCTTGAAGTGCGCGCGCAGATAGGCTTCTGCCTTGACGTGACCGGGTCCAGTGGGCCAACGCGGGCCAATGGCCACGAACTGCCGCGCATACTCCAGCGCGCTGGTACCGCTGAAGTGCGCTTGCGCCGTGGCCATCAACGGCGAGGCCAGCAAAATTCCAGTGACGATCCGCCTCCAAAAACTCACTTTGCGTTCTCCTTCTTCTTGCGCCGCGAGGGATGCACCCACCACGCTACGCCGATTCCAATCAGGTAGAGCACCAGCATGGGGATGGCATAAATGCACATGGTCCACGGATCGGGGCTGGGGCAGATGATGGCGGCGACGATGAAGACGGCCAGAATGGCGTAGCGAATGTTCTTCCACAGAAAGCGTGGGCTGACGATGCCGAATAGCGCGAGGAAAAAGATCAGTACAGGCAGCTCGAAGCTGATGCCCAGCCCCAGAATCACGGAGAGAAAGAAGCTGCTGTACTCCTCGATGGTGACCATCGAAGTGAAGTTATGGCCGAAGCCGACAATCAGAATCTGCAATGCTCCGGGAAGCACCCAGAAGTAGCCGAAGGACGCACCAGCCAGAAACAGACCCACGGTGGCCGCCATGAATGGTACGACGAAGCGCCGCTCCTTCTGATAGAGTCCCGGCGCGATGAAAAGCCAGACCTGATAGAGGATGAAGGGCGAGGCCAGAATTGCGCCAGCCACCATGGAAACCTGCAAATCCAGGTTCAGCGGGTCCATGGGGTGCGTAAAGACCAGCGATTTGCCGATTTTGTTCAAGGGCGCTTGAATGTAGCCGACGAAGCGGTCGTGAAAGGCCCAGGCCACGCCGAAACCCAGCACCAGGTAGATGGCCGAACGAATGATGCGTTTGCGCAACTCGTCCAGATGCTCCATCAGGCTCATTCCCGGCAGTTCCACGCGCTCGGTTACCGCCGCCCGCGCTTTTCCGATCGCTTCGGCTGGATCAACCATTTTGGGCCTGCTTTGCTGTGGATTCTTCGGGCTGAACAGCGGCTTCTATAGGGGTATTCGACTCTATCGAAGCCGCCTCAACCTCGGTAAACGCTGGCCGCACCGCAGGTGCCTCGGGATACTGATCCTCGCCGGGATAAGGGCTGGCCGTGGCGGAATCGGGTGCTTCGGCGTGCGATTCTGGGACCTTGGATTCGACCGCCGCCGGAGCAGCCAGCTTCAACCGCTCCTCGTCCTTCTTGCGCCGCTCGGCTTCTTCGGCCATGCGCAGTTCTTCTTCCATCTGAAACTTGAAGTCGTTCGAGGCCTTGCGGAACTCGTACATCAACTTGCCGATTTGACGGCCAATCTCTGGCAATCGCCGTGGCCCGAAGACCACCAGCGCCAGCACCATCAAAATCAGCGAATTCTCGATTCCCAGATTGGCAAGCTCAACTGTCGGCTGCATCGTCATTGAGGCTTATGATACCTGCCCACACTCTGCCCTCACAAACCACCTGCGGTGGGGCCAACGGCCTTCGGCGTGGCCCGCGCCAGAAACGAGGCGCGGGGATTGGCTTTTTTGCTTTGGTTTGCGGTGGGGCCAACGGCCTTCGGCGTGGCCCGCGCCAGAAACAAGGCGCGTGGATTGGCTTTTTTGCTTATTGATCCGAGCCTCTTGCAAAATTGACTTTTGTTAGCCGATAAGCGTCAGGGCATGACTTCAGTCGTGCCGCATAGGTCTCAATCAAGCCCCCGGCTTTAGCCGCTG
>JGI12269J14319_10003171_pt1 | contig 15528 bp, 9 predicted proteins | sample PeaSoiSIISIP2007_FD_14319 | JGI IMG/M metagenome (IMG submission 14319) | reverse complement strand
CACGACCACCCTGGCAAAGCTGTCGAAAGACCTACCCGTCAGCATGGAAGTCATGAGCCGGATTTGTCTTGCGCTTTCCTGTGATATTGGTGACGTGATGGAAATAATCCCGGAACAAAAAGGAGATTAGGAGGATGCTGTCATGGGTTTGGATCTGCCTTACACGTCCTCTATAAAGGACATGCCCTTTCTGTTTTCTGATATGCGCAGGACTGCGCAGTTGCTGTGTGAAGGGAAAACAAGGGGGGAAATTATAGAAATGTCGATGACCGCTAATATCTATCAGCTTGAGAAAGAAAAAAGGCGTCGCGATTTGCCCCTGAGAATGTTGAAGCGTCTTGGGACACTTGAAATGCCACTGGTTTCCATCGTGGCAAACGGACGGGACGAGGACGCCAAGCTGATCGCTTTTCTGGCGCTCATCAAATCAGACCGCCTTTTTTTTGAATTCATGCGTGAGATTTACTCGGACAAATTTCTGTTCGGTCAAACGGAAATTGATGACAAGGACTTTTTAATTTTTATTGAACGCAAGGTCCAAAACGATAATACTGTGGCAGGTTGGACACCGAACAACCTCGTGCGCATACGAAACACCTATAAGAACATTCTTTGCGAAGCGGGGCTGGCCAAAAAAGACGGGGACGCGTTAATTATCCTGAAGCCCATAGGCGATCCAAAAGTCCCAGCTCTTCTCAACGGAGAAAACGAACCTTACGCCAAAGCTATGCTCTTGGAGGTGTGACGGATGATGACGCTTAATAAGCGGCTTGATTTGATTGAGCCTAAAATATTGGAGAAGAGCTTTCGCACGGGGCGCGGCACGGCAAATGAAATCAATTTCTGGATTTTTGATTACAATCCGGAAGATGAAATGACAGTTCGTGCCCATGTATCCTATCTGAAAGAGCGTGTAAACAATGCTCATGACGATGTGCGAATTATTGAATTTGATTTATACAAGCTAATGCTGGACGTTCTGCGGGAAAAGAATTATCTTGACAAGGTCATACAAATGGAGCGGGTCAAAACCAGTGAGGCGATTATTAATCCCATCAAAAAAACGCTGAGGCTGACTCTTGACGGCGATTTGGTTATTGGAAAGATTGCTGAGAATCTCGTACCCGAGAGGGACGTTATCTTTTTGACTGGGGTGGGAAAAGCCTGGCCGGTCATACGTTCTCATACCGTGCTAAATAACCTGCACAGTAAGATAGACAGGAATCCTCTGGTCATGTTCTTTCCCGGCGACTATACTAACGAGCTACGGCTGTTTGGAGAAATCACGGACGACAACTATTACCGGGCCTTCAAGCTGATTGAAAGATAGGAGAATGACGGCATGAAAATATATAATATGTTTCAAAAGAATATTGACAGGCCAATTCAGGGTGTTGTCAAAATTGGTCAGGACTCCAATGAAATTATCACGGCGGAGCTGGACGAGTATGTCGTGACAAAGGAACTGAATCGCCATTTCGACAAGTTCTTTGGGGGCTACTGCAAGGGCATGACCACCCGTACTGATAAAATGGGCGTCTGGATTTCCGGTTTTTTCGGCAGCGGTAAATCCCATTTTCTTAAGATACTTTCCTATCTTCTTTCAAGCGACACCTATAACGGCAAAAAGGCCATTAGTTACTTTGATGGAAAGATAGCCGACAGCCGCATTTTAGCGGATATGCAGCTGGTAGCCGGTACCAGCGCAGACGTGGTTCTATTCAATATTGACGCTGAGGCTGATTCAGACTCAAAGACAAACAAGGATGCCATTGTCAAAGTTTTCATGAAGGTCTTTAATAAAACGCAGGGCTTTTGCGGCAGCATGCCGTGGATTGCCGACTTGGAGCGACAAATGATCAAGGACGGCGTCTATGATAGCTTCCGTGCCCGTTTCCAAGAGCTTTCGGGCCATGAATGGGAAGATGCTCGTGAGGATTTCTATTTTGAAGAGGATAATATCGTTCAGGCACTTGCGGATACCACGAAGATGAGTATTGATGCAGCGCGGAATTGGTACAACAAATCCGAGGAGAACTATTCTCTGGATATCAACGGATTTGCGAGGCGGGTGCGCGAATACATAGAAGCGAAGTCCAAGGAAACAGGCAAAAAGCATTTTGTCATCTTCCTATGCGACGAGATTGGACAGTACATCGGCAGCGACAGCGGTTTGATGCTGAACTTACAAACTGTCGTGGAAAGCCTGGGCACGGAATGCGGCGGACAGGCTTGGGTTATAGCCACAAGTCAGCAGGATATCGACTCGATCACTAAAGTGGATCGAGATAACTTCTCTAAAATTATCGGACGATTTGACACGAGGCTTTCCCTTTCCTCCGCCAACGTCGACGAAGTCATTAAGAAGAGGCTGCTTGCCAAGACCGATGCAGCGGCGGACAAGCTCCGTCTTTTATATGCCGAGAAAGCCGCCGTGATCAAAAACCTGATTACCTTCTCTTCGGACACACCGGAGAAGAGGCTGTACAATTCGGCAGAGGATTTTGTGGATGTATATCCCTTTATCCCTTATCAGTTCAACCTGTTGCAAGCGGTGTTTACGGGGATCCGAACTCATGGTGCGTCCGGCAAGCATTTGTCGGAAGGAGAACGCTCCTTGCTCAACGCCTTCCAAGAGGCGGCGGTTCAGTACGCTAATTTCGACGACGGCATTCTGATTCCCTTCGACGCTTTTTACAGAACGATTGAAACTTTTTTGGATCACAATATAAAGGCAGTAATTATCAAGGCTGCCGAAAGCGCCGGGTTTGATAATGGAGCCTTGCAGCCCTACGATGTGGAGGTCTTGAAAGTTTTGTTTATGGTGAAGTACATCTCCAATGTGCTGCCCGCTAACCTTGAAAATATCACCACGGTCATGCTGCAAACTATCGATCAGGACAAAATCGAGGCTAAAAAGCGGATTGACACTTCCCTACGCCGTTTAGAGGAGCAGAAGCTGATCATCAAAAACGGCAATCAATTTATCTTCCTAACCAACGATGAACAGGACATCAACCGAGAAATCCGGGAAATCAGGATTGACATAAGCGAAATCATCGATAAAGTCGGCGACGATATATTTTCAACCTTGTTTGGTCTCAATAAAAAATACCGCTATAATCATCGGTATGATTTTTCTTTCAACACAATCATTGACGATAGGCCGCGAGGTGCCCAGAAAGAGGAAATCGGCATTCGAGTATTGACTCCTATGTATGCCCATGGTAGTGCCAGTGAGCCGGAACTTAAAGCTCTGTCCATGCGGGAAAGAAACGTCATTGTCGCGCTTCCTCCCGATATGTCCTTCATCAACGAGATGGAGCAGGCTATGCAAATCGAGAGGTACATCCGCCGCAACGCTGGTAAAGCGTCCACCGACGTAGTGGAGGACATCAAAACTACCAAATCCCGTGAAGCCAAGCAGCGAGTGGACCGATGCAGGGAGCTGATCTTCGAGGCTCTCAAAAAAGCTGATTTATATGTAAACAGCAATAAGCTCGACATTAAAGAGAAACAGCCGTCTGAAAGGATTAACGACTCCTTCAAAACACTGGTAGAAGGCATTTATACAAAGCAAAACTATATAACCAAGCCCTTTCATACCAACGATGACCTGCGGGAAGTGCTCACAGTTAAGGATACTCAGGTTGTGATCAAGGGTATGGAGGCCAGCGTTCCCAATCATCTGGCCCTTGGAGAGATGGGGGATGTTGTTACCCGCAGTTCTTATAAGAACATGCCGACCACTATGCGAACCTTGATGGATAATTTCAATAAAATACCCTACGGGTGGAAGGATATGGACATCGCAGGCATCGTTCTGACGCTTTTCAAAAAGCAGGAAATCCGCTTGGAGCTTGGCGGGGAAAGCATCGTCCCAAGCGACCTAAATATTATCAACTATGTGACAAAACGAGAATATCTGGATCGTGTCCTTGTGAAAATGCGTGTGAAAATTTCATCCGCCTTGTTGCAGAACGTTAAACACCTCGCAAAGAATGTATTTGGGAGAAGTGATCTGCCCGGTGACGAGGATGGTCTGATGGCACGCTTCAAGGAACTTGCCTCCTCAGAGCTTTCCAGAAACGAGGGCAGCATCAAGGATTTGCTCCATGAATACGACAAAGCGAGATATCCAGGCAAGACTGTTTTGGAAAGCGGCAGGAAACCTTTGGAGCAGATTGAAAAAATTAAGGAAACGAAAGCATTTTACGATTACCTTGTCGAGGAAAAAGACGCCCTCCTGGACTACGAGGAGGACGTACAAGACGTCAAGAAGTTCTTCAAAAACCAGAGGGACATCTTTGATAAGGCGCTAAAAATGCTGGCGATTTACGAAGGCAACCGCTCTTATGTGCTCGATCCGGAGACCATCAAAATCATCGAGGATATTGAGCATATCACCAGCCTGCCGTCACCCTACTCGGAAATACATAAGCTGCCGGAGCTCATTGAGCAGTTTATCAAACATTTCGGCGACCTGCTGGAGACGGAGTGCGAACCGATCCGAACGGACATCGCGGCGGACAAGACGGAGACCTTAGCCGATTTGGAACGTCGTTCTTTCCGGGACTTTTTTTCGGGAAAGGTTCAAGCGGATTTTTCAGCGCTGCTTGACAGGCTCTCCCAGGCCAACAATATCTATGAAGCCATTGCCATGCGCACGGAGAGCGACCGCATGAAGCAGCGGTTTATTCAAAGCTTCGATGAAGAGGAAGTGCGTCTCGCAGCGGAACAGGCCAAGCTTGGGGATGATGTCGTTATTCAGCCCCCTGTATGGAAAACGAAAACGGTAAGTGTGAAAACCTTGTTCCACGGGACGAATCTGGTATCCAGCAAAGAGGATATTGACAAGCTTTTAGATGAGTTGCGCAAGAAGCTCGAGGCGCAGCTTGAGGAAAATTCCACGCTTAAGATTGTATAGCGGCAATAAATTTGGCGGGTTGCCGGTCAATGAAGCGCACGAAAGGGTGGTATCATGGATAAGACTGCAATTAAAAACTACGCCGTGGCGGCCCGCAGGAAGCTGATCGACGCCGTCCGCCAGAAGGCTTATCAGCTGTATGTCCGCGAGGAGATGGCGCTAGCAGCGGAAGAGGCGAAAAGCGTTCTGATGAATGACGGCATTTTTCTGACCAACGAGCAGTTTAAGTCCCGCGAGCGGCTAATCAGCGAAATCAGCCGCCGCGTGGATGAGCTTGGCAATGAAAAGGGCTATAACGCTGTCATGGAGGAGATTGCCTACACTTGGTTTAACCGTATCATCGCACTGCGCTTCATGGAGGTCAACGACTATCTGCCCTCTGGTATCCGTATTCTTTCCAGCGTGGATGAAGGACGTACCGAACCGGACGTCATCCGCGAAGCAGACCAGCTGGATTATGTCGATCAGGGCAAAATCGCCGAATATCGCGACTTGTCTTCTCAAAAGCTATATAAATATATACTTACTTCTCAGTGCAACGCTCTTTCCTCCATCCTGCCGGGGATGTTTGAGAAGATTGACGATTATACCGAACTTCTGCTGCCCGACGCCCTCTACGCCAAGGGCGGCATTGTCCATGACCTTGTTTACGGCATCGACGAGGAGAATTTCCATGTAAAGAAAACTGGGCAAATAGAGATTGTTGGTTGGCTTTATCAGTATTACATCTCTGAGAAGAAGGATGAGGTCTTTGCAGGACTGAAAAAGAACATCAAGCTCAACAAGGAGACCATTCCTGCCGCTACCCAGCTATTCACGCCGGAATGGATTGTCCGGTACATGGTAGAGAACTCGCTGGGGAGGTTGTGGTTGGAACGTGATAGAGCAGAATCTGGGCTATCGAACGAATACATGAACGCGAGTTACTATGGGTGGAAGTATTACGTTGAGGAAGCCGAGCAGGAGCCGAAGGTCACGGAGCAACTTCGCGTTTTGTGCTCGCAAAATCCCATCAAGTGCCCGGAAGATATCAAGCTGATCGATCCCTGCATGGGCAGCGGGCATATTCTAGTGTACGCCTTTGACCTGCTTTATCAGATATACTTCAGCCAAGGCTATGCCGAGCGGGAGATACCCAATCTAATTCTTCAAAACAACATGTATGGGCTGGATCTTGACAAACGGGCGGCACAGCTTGCCTATTTCGCGCTGATGATGAAGGCACGTAGCTACAACCGCCGCTTTTTCCGGCAGGAGAATATACCTGACGCACATGTCCATGCCGTCATTGAATCCGATGGGGCACAGCGACATCATCTTGAGTATATGGGGCAGGGGATGGATGAGGTCGAGCGACAGCAGTGTCGGGATGACCTGTCTTACCTTATCGAACTTTTCTCCGATGCACGGGAATATGGCTCCATCCTTAAAATCGGCCAGACGCTGGACTATGTCCAACTCCGGCGCTTTACGATGGATTGCCATTTAGGACAGCTGAATATATACACCGAGGGCATTGATCAGACCGAACGGATACTGCTTGAGATTTTGTCCTTTGCTGAGATTATGACGCAAAAGTATGACGTAGTGGTAACCAATCCGCCGTATATGGGGTCAAGCGGCATGGGCGCGAAGCTGTCGGAGTATGTGAAAAAGAATTATCCTGATAGTAAAAGCGATATGTTCGCCGTGTTTATTGAAAAATGCGGTAAGATGTTGAATTCTGCTGGTTTTCAGGCAATGATTACCCAACAATCATGGATGTTCCTTTCTAGTTATGAAAAATTACGTACTAAGATTGTGCAGCGTGACATTGTAAATATGGCCCATTTGGGAGCACGAGCGTTTGAAGAAATTGGTGGAGAGGTAGTGCAAACCACTGTCTTTGTGTTGCGCAATATTAGTGTTGCAGGCTATTTAACAACGTATTTGCGATTGGTGGATTATAAAAGCCAAAGCGCCAAAGAAAATGCAGTTTTACGTGGTGATAATAAATATACGGCGAAAAAAGAGAATTTCTTCAAAATTCCCGGTATGCCGATTGCTTATTGGGCAAGCGAACAAATCTTACACATAATAAGTGTAGCAGATACACTTGATAAGCATGCCACAATTAGAGTTGGTATGCATACTGGAAATAATGAGCTATTCGTACGTGAGTGGTATGAAATAGATAATGAGCGTTTCGTACGATACTGCACATCACACGAAGAAAGTAAAGAGGTAAATGGGCGTTGGTTTCCTTATAACAAAGGGGGTGGAACACGTAGATGGTACGGCTATAAAAGTAAAGTAGTTGATTGGGAACGCGGAGGAGAGCACATTCATCTATACCATAATCTACCTGAGAATTATAATGGAGCGCCTGTAAGAGCAAAAGGATTGCAATTTAAGGAAGGGATAACTTGGTCTGATACAGGAACCTCGGATGTTTATGCCTCAAGATATACGCCATCTGGGGCCTTATTTGACGTGAAAGGTTCTTCCGCATTTCTAGATAGAAATCTATTGTTCTATGCACTTGGTTTTCTAAATGTAAAAATTGCAACACATATTTTAAATATGCTAAATCCAACTGTTACATATCAAGTTGGCAATATATCATCTCTTCCGTTAATCATAGAGAATAGGTATAAAAACATTGTAGACGACATGGTGAAAAGTAACGTTCTTATATCAAAAACTGACTGGGATTCATTTGAGACATCATGGGATTTCCAGCAGCATCCGCTCCTGACCCATAAAGGTAGCACTATCGTGGAATGCTATAATAACTGGGAAACTGTTACCGAGGGACAGTTTGAAAAGCTCAAATCTAACGAGGAAGAACTCAATCGCATTTTTATCGAAATCTATGGCCTCCAAGACGAGCTGAGTCCCGAGGTGGAGGACAAGGACGTGACCATCCGCAAAGCAGACCTCCAGCGGGATATCCGTAGCTTCCTTTCCTATGCTGTGGGTTGCATGTTCGGGCGGTACAGTCTGGACGAACTGGGGCTTGTGTTTGCTGGTGGGGAATTTGACATGGCGCACTATAAAACTTTCCTCCCCGAGAATGACAATATCATCCCTATTGAAGCGAGTGACTACTTCGACGATGACATCGTGGTGCGGTTTGTGGACTTTGTTCGCGTGGTGTATGGCGAAGATACCCTCCTAGAGAATATTGACTTCATAGCGGATGCGCTGTATCCAAACGGAAACGGTTCGTCAAAGGAAAAAATCCGCCGCTATTTCCTGAATGATTTCTACAAGGATCATGTGAAGACCTACCAGAAAAAGCCTATCTACTGGCTATTCGACAGCGGCAAGCAGAGCGGCTTCAAGGTGCTTGTCTATCTGCATCGCTATGACAAGTTCATCGTGGCACGTGTGCGTACCGATTACCTGCACCCGCTCCAGCGCAAGTACGAGTCGGAAATCGGGCGGTTAGAGATGCTTATCGGCATCACGGAAAACGCCACTGAAAAAGCGGCCTACCGCAAGGAAATTGAAACTCTGCGAAAGAAGATCGAAGAGTGCCGAGTGTACGATCAGGTCGTGGCCCACATCGCGCATCAGGCTATCGAATTGGATCTTGACGACGGCGTGACGGTGAACTACGCCAAATTCCAAGGCGTTGAAGTGCCTAAGGATCATGGCAAAACAATAAAAATGGATTTATTTGGGAAGATATAAGGTATAATATAAATACAAGCATCTGAAAAGGGGTGGAAAAATGGCGCTGACTAAACTTTATTTAGAGAACTTCACTGTTTTTGATAAGCTTGAATTAGAGTTTTCCAAAGGAATTAATGTATTTATTGGCGAAAATGGAACCGGTAAAACCCACATCATGAAGTTGTTATATAGTGCTTGTCAAGCAGCGCAGGCAAAATCTACGGCGATTGACTTTCCGCAAAAAATAGTTAGGGTTTTCAGGCCGGATGAATTATCGTTGCATCGTCTTGTAAAACGGGGTGTTGGAGCCAGCAACGCTAAAGTAAAAGTTTTTTCCGATAAATATGCCTTGTCGCTTGAATTTCACTCGAAGTTCAAGAAGAATATAGAAGTTAAAGGCAATGAGTCTTGGGAAAAACAATTTTCAACATTTATAAGTACGTTCATTCCGGCCAAAGAAATACTATCCAACTCCCGCAATTTGATTCAGGCAATCGAGAGAAATAATGTGGATTTTGATGACACGTATAAAGATATTATCTCTGCGGCAAGTGTGGACCTGACAAGAGGTCCTGATAATGCAAGGAAGAAAAGATATCTAAAAAGCCTACAAGAGATCACTACAGGAACTGTAAGCATATCGAACGACGAGTTCTATTTGAAACCAGGGACTCAATCAATGCTTGAATTTCAACTTGTAGCTGAAGGCATCAGAAAAATAGCGCTTCTTTGGCAACTCATAAAGAATGGAACATTAGAGAGCGGTTCTATTCTGTTTTGGGATGAACCGGAAGCGAACATTAATCCTAAACATATCCCGGCTCTTGTGGATATGCTACTCAATCTTCAAAAGGACGGAGTGCAAATATTCATCGCTACCCATGATTATTTTTTTGCCAAGTACCTGGAAGTAAGAAAAACGAATGAGAATGCTGTTCTGTTCCACGCCTTGCACAAAGCCGAGAATGTGGTGGAATATGAAAGTGATTCAAACTTCACTCTTCTTGAGAACAATAGTATCATTGCTCAATCAATAGAGCTATACAAAGAAGAAGTCAAGAAGGTGATGCAATGAGCATTACCATACCTGAATCCGGTATGCAATTCGGCCCATTTGATGAAAAACATATATTTCAGCTTGAAAAATCTCAGTTATATAAATCATTGGGAGAAAATATTAAAGCTGTTGAGTTTGTTCTATGTCAACAAATGAATAAGATTTGCTTTATCGAAGCAAAATCAAGCGCTCCTCAACCTCATAATAATAAAGACTTCGATAAGTTTATCCTTGAGTTGTATGATAAATTTGTACATTCCATTGAGCTGTTTTTCTCAACCATCTTAAAAAGAAAAAAGGATATATATGGTGAAATGCCAAGTTGTTTTCATGAAGCAGAGTATGCTCGTATTGCAATAATACTTATACTTGTTATCAACGGTCACGAAATCGGCTGGTTAAGTCCAATTAGCGATGCACTTAAGAGGAAATTAAAACGGCAAATTAAGACGTGGGATCTAACAGTTACCGTGTTGAATCATGACTTAGCATATGAGAATCAGTTAATCAGTGTATAAAAGTAAAAAGCTGGTGAAAAAATGAACTTAACCGAAGTCAAAAAATCGCTTGAGCGGCAGTTTGCTCACGAGCTCTCGCAGGGCAACGTTCGCAACATCGTCTTTTGGTACGATGAGGAAGGGATTTTTGCCGAGGATATCGACAGCCTTGAACTTGAAGGCGTGAAGATCATTAAGCTTTATGACAACAATATGTTTGCCACAAAGCTTTACATAGAAGAAACTGACACGACCGGTAACTTGCTGGTCTATTCCCCTTTGCCCCGTCCGGCGAACAAAGAAAACTGGCTGACCGACACCATCAAGTATAGCCGGACCTTTTCCACCGATGAAACATCGCTAAATCTGCTGAACTTCAAAATCGACAGCGCCCTGCGCCATGTGGTGGCGCAGTACAAGCTGTTTTTCCGAAATCGCGAACGCTGTAAACGGTTTGAGGGGTATCGGCTTGCACCATATACCGAAACCAAGATTGATGTGGCGGTATTATCAACGCTCAGCAAGCTGCCCGCGCCCAATCTCGATCAAGTTGTGAGAACATTATTAACTGAGCTGGCAAACGGAGAAACTACGCTTTACGATAGCATTGCCAAGTTTGGTAACTTAGATGCGCTATGGACGTTGATTCAGAGGGCTTACGGTTATGGCTTTCCTGAACAAAGCCTCGAAAAGCTGGCGATTATGCTATTGGTCACGCATTTGTCCCACAGTATCAACGGTAAATTACCGAAAGAATGGCAGACCTATGTGTCCTCAAACTCCAATTGCTTTGTGTTTGTAGATAATTTCATGAAGAACACTCAGCTTTGGAATGCCTATAATAAGCTGGCAGGTTTTGTGGCGGACAAGCTGAACCTGAGGGAGCGCATACCGAAGTGGAACATTGACGACATTATTGATTGCGACACCTTTGAGGAGTTTGACTGCAGTATCATCACTCGGATTGGCGAGAATATCACCCTACAAGCGGGCGAATACGAACGATACCGCAAGTTTATCTATAGTCGAAGAAACCGGCGCTACTATCTGCAATTTGCAATAGAATATGATGTACTGCGGTACGCCTGCGAGTTTTTGGAGCTTTGTCAGAAGCACGCCGACCTGTTGGGGCTTACCATAGCAAAGCTGTTTGAAAACTATATTCAAGCCTATTATAAACTGGACGGCAGTTACCGGCATTTCCTGTCGAGCTATGACAAGCTCGCGGAGCAGGATGGTTTTATGTCGCTTTTTAAAAAGATAGAAAATTATTATACCAATTGGTTTCTGAATGAGCTTTCCATGAAATGGTGCGCATTTCTGGATGAAGAGAACGTGTGGCGGGTTCCTGGCGTGACCTCGCAGCAGAGTTTTTATGAAAAGTATGTCGGACGCTTTGTAGCCGACAATGAACGGCTGGTTGTCATTGTTTCGGATGGCCTGCGCTTCGAATCAGCGGTGGAATTGAACGCCCTGCTTAATAGCGAACAGAAAGGGTCCAGTGAACTGGAGGCGATGTTGGGTGTGATTCCATCCTACACAGCATTGGGAATGGCAGCTCTTTTGCCGCATAAATTCATTACAGTAACGGATAAAGCGGATATCGTCATTGATGGGATATCCACCAAGGGAACCGAAAATCGGGAGAAAATCCTGAAGCTTGTCAAGGAAGAATCCATTGCCATTACCCATGAAAATATCATGAGCTTGACGTCGCAGCAAATGGCAGAAAAATTTTCCGGCGTGAAGCTCATCTACATCTATCACAATACAATTGATGCCCGTGGCGATAACGCAACCACCGAGCATGAGGCGTTTGACGCTACGGAAAAGTGTTTTCGGGAGCTTTCCGGTCTTGTCAGAGCGCTTAGAAATAATATCAGCGCCATCAATGTCTTAATTACTTCGGATCATGGGTACATTTATCGCCGGACGCCTCTTTCGGAAAGAGATAAGACTCCCAAGGAAGATGCTATCGGTATAGAGTCGAAGCGCAGGTTCATTTTGACGAACGTAGATGCCGATATTCAGGGAACACAGGCGTTTTCGCTGAATTATCTGGCAAAAGACAAGACGGATATCCGCGCCATTATTCCTCGGGTGACAAATTGCTTTAAGGTGCAAGGTTCGGGTAGTTGCTATGTTCACGGCGGGACAAGCTTGCAAGAAGTCGTTATACCAGTTATTAAGTTTAAGAGTGATAAGAACCTCAGCCGCTCCATGAGTGCGAAGAAGGTGTCGTTGAATCTTACCAATCTATCCCGAAAAATCACCAGTGTCATTACTTATCTGACCTTTTTCCAGATTGAGCCGGTGGGCGAAAAGCTTCTGCCTCTTCGTGTGACGGCGTATTTCGCGGATGAGGCCGGAAACCGAATTTCCAATGAGAATATTATTATAGCGGAGAGCACGAGCGGCAATCCCGGCGAGCGAACCTATAAAGAGAAGTTCACGCTGAAGGATATGGCGTATGACAAGGCCAAAGAGTATTACTTCATTCTCAAAGACGAGGATGAGCTTGTAAACAGGGAATACGCCAGAATCCCGTTTGTTATTGACCTTGTATTCGGCGGCAGTATTCAGTTTTAGGAGGGCGGGTTATGTTTGAAGAGAACGGTGAAAGCATAAATGTGTTGTTGTATAATGCCTTCGCAGGAAAAATTGTCCGGAAAGATCTAACAAAAAAAATCAAGGAAGGCGCTAACGTGCCTGTCTATGTACTGGAATACCTGTTGGGAATGTATTGCGCCACCAACGACGACGCCAGTATCAATGAAGGAGTGCAACGGGTCAAGAACATTCTTGCCGATAATTTTGTACGACCCGATGAGGCAGAGAAGATCAAATCTAAAATCCGCGAAATGGGCAGTTTCACCGTCATTGATAAGGTGGAGGCGAAGCTTCACCCCGACAGCGATACATACCGGGCTGTTTTCTCTAACCTGAATCTCAAAAACGTCATCATAGACGATTCCTACATCAAGAAGTATGAGAAGCTTTTATCCGGCGGTATCTGGTGTATCCTTCGCATGAACTACAACCGCCTTGAGGATCGCTACGACGAATATGACGCCGATGCTCCCAAAGGCGGTAAGAAAAATCGGGTAAGTCCTTTTGAAATTGAGGAACTTACCCCCATTCAGCTTCCCCACATGGATATGCAGGAGTTCTTTGACGGCAGGAGCCAGTTTACAAAAGAGCAATGGATTGATGTACTGCTCCGAAGCGTGGGCATGGAACCGACGCAGTTTGAAAACAGAACCAAATGGCATCTGTTGGCGCGGATGATTCCGTTGGTGGAGAATAACTATAACCTTTGCGAGCTCGGCCCTCGTGGGACGGGTAAGTCTCACATTTATAAAGAAATTTCTCCAAACTCTATTCTTATCTCCGGCGGACAGACCACCGTAGCCAATTTGTTTTACAATATGGCGAACAAGACTATTGGACTTGTAGGACTGTGGGATTGTGTGGCCTTCGACGAGGTTGCCGGCATTACCTTCAAGGATAAAGACGGTATCCAGATCATGAAGGATTTCATGGCGTCCGGCTCCTTTGCTCGTGGTAAAGAAGAGAAAAATGCCAACGCCTCCATGGTTTTTGTGGGAAACATCAACCAAAGTGTAGACGTGCTGATGAAGACTTCTCACCTGTTTGAACCGTTCCCCACGGCAATGGCTTATGACAGCGCCTTCTTTGACCGGATGCACTATTATCTTCCCGGCTGGGAAATCCCCAAAATGCGACCGGAGTTTTTGACTAACGAATATGGCTTTATCACCGATTACCTGGCGGAGTTTTTCCGCGAGATGCGAAAACGTTCATTTGGTGATACCATTGAACATTATTTCCGAATGGGTGGCGACCTTAACCAGCGGGATGTGATTGCCGTGCGTAAAACGGTATCAGGTATGCTGAAGCTTTTATATCCTCATGGCGAGTTCACGAAAGAGGATGTGGCCGAGATATTGGAATATGCCCTGGAAGGGCGGCGCAGGGTGAAGGAACAGCTCAAAAAAATAGGCGGCATGGAGTTTTACGATGTCCACTTCTCTTATCTGGATAATGATACGTTTGAAGAGCATTTTGTTTCTGTCCCAGAGCAGAGTTCCGGCAAGCTGATTCCCGAGGGGCAAGGCAAGCTCGGGCATGTATATACCGTATCCCATGGTGATACTGGCATGATGGGGGTATTCAAGCTTGAAACTGAGGTAGTTGGTGGCAATGGCAAGTTTGAAGTGACTGGCATTGGATACGACAGGGAGGCGAAGGAAAACCTCAAAACCGCACAAAACTACTTTAAGGCAAACAAAAAGATGATCAGCGGCTCCATTAGCATTGACAACAATAATTATCTTATGCACATCGCCGATAGTCAGGGTGTCGGTACGACATCCGATTTAGCGCTGTGCGCGTTCGTGGCGCTTTGCAGCGCATCATTAAAAAAACCAGTGCAGTCGCAGATGTGTGTGCTGGGAAATATGAGTATAGGCGGTACAATCAGCAAGGTCGAGGAGCTTGCCAATACTTTGCAGGTGTGCTTTGATGTTGGGGCCAAGAAAATCTTGCTTCCCATGTCCTCGGCTGTCGATATCGTTACAGTTCCTGCAGAGCTGTTTGCAAGGTTCCAGACATCTTTTTACACAAGCCCAGAGGATGCCGTGTTTAAGGCGCTGGGGATTGAGTAAAGTTCGGAAACACAATGATGAGTAACTACAAAAACTAAAGGGGGTGTTTCTTTGGAAGAACCTCTTAATAACGGATACAGTGCAGATTTTGAAGGTAGAATTAATCTAATTGAACCTGACAATCACAAGGGAGTAGAAGGAAAAAGCGATTATGATTTAGCGCATAAAGATATCGTTATGATCAAAAGTATTGAAAAGCACCTTAAGCTATTTGATATTTTCAAAATAAGAAACACTCAATTAATCATTCTTATTCTGGCAGGTGCAAAAACTTTAGCCAGTGAAGCAGGACGGTTTTCCATTGAGGAAGCCCAAGAATATTTAAGTTATATGAGCAAGAGATCCCGGGATAGAGTAATTAGAGAACTTCAGGACAAAGGTTGGATCGTATTTGACGGATTTGATTATGAAGTCCCAGGGAAAGTCAGCACTTTAGCTTCTACCACAGTCAAACCATTGATTTTACTGATATCTTTACCAGTTTCAAAAGTGTATCAAATTCGGGGTTTTATAAAGCTTTTGTCAGACTTCTCTTTCTGCTAAAATCAGAGAGGAAGAGAGTGTGACATGAGAAAAAAATACTTTTCAAAATTAGTAAGCTATATGAAAAATGTGTACCACGTTGATCGTGGTTTGAATAAACTTTCTGACGGAAGAGTTAACCCAACTTATAGCACGGGTCAAGTTATTTTGCCTGTG
>JGI12269J14319_10003168_pt1 | contig 15536 bp, 12 predicted proteins | sample PeaSoiSIISIP2007_FD_14319 | JGI IMG/M metagenome (IMG submission 14319) | reverse complement strand
GTCTACGCCATCCTTGCCGTTTCGAATGCGACAGGCACAGGCAACAGCATGACCCTCACGGTTACGATCCTCGAATAACCGCTTCCGTCCGCGATTCGCCTTCGCCCCCGTCGTTCCACCGAGCGGCGGGGGTTTTCATTTTCTGTCCCCAAACCCGGCGCGGCGGATGCCGGGGAGTCGGGATCAGGCCGGGACCTTGTCCAGTTCTTCCAGGCGGTCCACGAAGAGGACCACGCGGTCCAGGCTCACGATCTCCAGGAGGTGGTGCACCGAACTGGAGGCCCCCACCAGGACCAGGGTCTTGCCCCGCTTTTCCAGATCCTGCTGCACCTGGGCCAGAACGCCGATCCCGCTGGATCCGATGTAGGCGAGGTCCGAAAGGTCCAGCGCGAGCCGGAGATCCTTTCCGGCGAGACGGTCGAACAGCACGGCGCGGAGAGTCGCGGCATCGGCGTAGGTCTGGATTTCGCCCATCAGGCTCAGGATGCTCCAGGGTCCGACTTGGCGGAAGGTCAGTGTTGCCATGGCATCAATGTCGCACCTCCCGCCCCGGCGTGCAACCCCTGCACCGATGGAGAGCGCGCCACCGACACCGACCGGCACCCTCGCCCACGCATTGACCGATCGATGTCCGTCGTTTACTGTTCTAGGCATGCAGCTGGAATCCGGCCATCTGACCGGCACCCTGAACGCGGAAATCCTCGTCGGAGACCAGGACGACCTTCCCGAGGTCGAGTCCGCCTACTTGGGATCGGAATTCGCCGATCTCCTGGAGCTGGACCTGTTCAACGTCCTTCTGGTGACCAACCAGGATTCGCCCGAGGTCCTGCGCATCTGCGGCGACACCGATGTGGTGGCCATCCTCTACACCAACGGGCAGAAGCCAAAGGCGGCGGATACGAGGAAAGCGGCGGAGATGGGCATCTTCATCTTCTCCACACCGCTGCATCTCAAGGCGATCCACGCGATCCTGAAGAAGGATCTCCCCCAAATCGCCATCAAGGACGCGACATAGCGGGAGTTCCCCGGAGGCCTTTTCCATCTTTGGTTCCATGGCGCCTCCCAAACGCACGTTCCGGGGCCTTCGCATCCTCCCAGTGGTCCGGTGTCTGCTGTTCTCGACCGGATTTGCGATCGGTGCGGTACCGCTTTCCCAGGGCGAGGCTTGGGACGGAGCTGGACTGGGCGGCACCCTCACGGCCGGCCCCACATGGAAGAGCGACGAGGGTTTGACGCCCAACCACGTGGGTTCCCAGCTCTGGTACCACTACCAGCCGAATCTCGTGGGGAGCATGGGCATCGAGATGTCCGACTGGGCTTTTTCGCGCACCAAGGGGCTGTTCACCACGCAATACGTGGGGGCTCTCTCATGGATCCCGCTCTCCAGCTCGCAGCAGATCATGAACGTGGCGTTGCGCTTCGGTGGCGAGAGCGTGTCCACGACGCTCGACACCGCCTCCCATGCCTTGCCGCTGACCGACCAAGGCTGGGATTGGCAGATCGGATTGCGGGTCGGTGGGGGATGGGGCGGAAGGGACCTTGGCGGATGGGTCTCCACCGGTCCCGTCGGCTATTGGCGGGTGTCCGGCGCGGCGTCAGGTTGGACACTGGCGCAGGAAACGGAATTGGGCCTGCTGGTGAACCTGCAGAAGCTCTGGAACGGTTCATCCAGCTACACAAGGTCCTGGGACGTCGCCATCCGCATACCTATGGTGTACCAGCCCAGGGCCCCGACCTTCACCCGCCAAGGCGTGGAGAAGCAGTCGGAATGGAGCATCGGGCTCCAGATCGGCCCCACGGTGCTGTTCTAGAGACCCAGGGCCGCTCTGCGCATCGGACTTCGACGAATTGATTCTCCGTACCCACCTCATCCCGCCGACTCCGTCGGCACCCCTCTCCAACAGGTGGAGAGGGGGCTTGGGGGGTGAGGTGAGCCGCTCTCAGAGGGCGGCCAGAACCTCTTCCACATGGCCCTTCACGGAGACGGGGGACCAGACCTTCGCGACCATCCCTTCGGGGTCGATCAGGAAGGTGGACCGGACGATTCCCATGAATTCCCGACCCATGAACTTCTTGAGCTGCCACACTCCGTAGAGCTTGCAGACATCGGCGTCCGCGTCCACCAGGAGCGGGAAGGGGAGCGACTTCTTCTCGCGGAAGGTCCGGTGGCTCTTGGCGGAATCGCGGGAAACCCCGAGCACGACGGCACCCTTTGCGACGATGCGACGGAAATTGTCTCGAAAGTCGCAGGCCTCCACGGTGCACCCCGGCGTGGCGTCCTTGGGATAGAAGTAGAGCACCACCTGCTTTCCGCGCAGGGACGCGAGTTCGACAGGTGCTTCGTCCTGGTCGGGTAGATGGAACGACGGGGCGATGGATCCTGCTTCAACGGCCATGCGGAGCTCCTTCGGAAAGCACGTGCGCCAAGGCGTCGTGCGGTGGAATGTCCAAAGCGGCGGACAGGAGGAAGGCGGCCTGGGCGCGGATCGCCGGCCAGAGGGGGGAACCGGTGTCGCGCACCAGGTCCGGCCATGCTTCCAAACGCGAGAGGAGCAGGACGGAGGCGTCGAGTGGAATTCCGCCGGCCTGGGCATGGGCGGTCTCCACGACCTCGGACGCGGCGCAGGTGGCGACGGGCGTGGGCTTCTCCCCGAGATTCAGATCGCAGGTGCCGTGGTGGCCTTGGACTGCCACCCCACGCGCCGAACCCAGACGGGAGAGGACCTGGGCCAGCCGGTGGAAGAAATTCCCGTGGGAGATCCCGACCACGGCGGGGGCGCTCGGGAGCGGCGAAATCACCTTTTCCAGGGTGTTGAGGATGGTGCGGAATCCGAGTTCCGCGCGGATCGGGGAAAGACCGGCCCAGGCAGGAACCATCTCGCGCACGGCCACCATCGGACACCTGCCTTCGGCGAGCCACGGGTCGGCCTCCAGCGCCGACAGGGTCGCCTCGACCGCCCCCACCTCGCGGAAGAGACTGGGCGGTTCCCAGACCACCACGGGTTGCGCGAGTCCGGTCCTGCGCAGGTAGGCGGCGGCCAGGATCGAAAGCACCCCTCCCTTGCGAGGGGTGTCGAAGGCGATGTTCACGACCAGCGGGATGGACTCCGCGGGAAGGGTGGTGGGAACCTGGAACGACGCGACACCCAAGGCCGCTCCCACGAGTTCGTCGGCCGTCGTTTCCTTGATGCGAAGCGCCTGGAGGAACGCTCCGGTCTGGCTCTGGGTGAATTCCCCGCCAAGCAGGCGTGCCATCGCCTCCCGTGCCTGTTCGATGGAAAGGTCCTTGGCGAGGGTCTTTCCCCGACCCACGTGCTTGACCAGAGTCTGGACGGGATTCTTCGTCATGGTGTTGTGTGGGACGAAACTAGAACCTGCGCCCTCGTGCAGGAATCTTCCTGCGAAGCACCATCAATTGATTAAAGGACCTTGTGATTTCTTTTTGGCACGGGTCTTGATTCTCCCCGATAGCCATGAAAATTCCCGTCCTCCTCCGCTCCAACAAGCCCCTCTCCACCCTCTTCGCCTGCGCACTCCTGCAAGGCTGCCTGTCCGACGGATCGAATTCCACGGACTCGGGCACCCCCTCGACGGGCTCCGTGGAGGTCCAGGTCTCCCCGCTTCCGACCTCGTCCCCGTCCGCTGCGCGGGCACTGGCCGCGGAGCCTGGCGGCTGGGTGGTGGCCAGGATCCGACGCCTGAACCACACGGGATCCTGGACGGATTCCATCCAATGGCTGGGCTCCTCGCAAATTTCCCTTTCCTTCGCGAATCTGCCCGAAGGCACCGACTACGCCGTCTCGGCATTCTATCGCGACGCCGCAGGACGCACCACACACGCGGATTCCGCCTCTCCGGTCGCCATCCTTCCCGGATCCCCCACACCGGTACCGCTTTCCCTGAAGGTCCTGTTGGGTCGAATCGTGATCACCATGCCCTCCGTTCCCACCACCGTGGACAGCCTGGGGATCCGCTGGAGCGGTTCNACCGGAGTCCGACGAGCGGTGATCGTCCGNGGCACCTCGGGCAAGACCCTCCTGCGCCTGGATTCGCTCCCGGTNGGTGTCTCCGGCNCCGCCAGCCTGAGNGCCTGGGACATCGCGGGCGACACTCTCTACGGCTGCGACACCACGATCACGGTCAGTTCCCAGGCCGACCTGTCGCTGACCTTGCACTGGTTGGACGCCTCGGGGTCCATCGCTCTTTCCGCTTCCATTCTCGCCGGTGGAGAGACCGATGCCACGGCCCTGTTTCCCGGCGACCAGGTCGCCACCGGACGGTTGAGGCTCGTGGCGCTTTCCGATTCCAGCAACTCCGATTGGGCGCTGGTGGGAAATCCCGGATCGGATTCGGTGGTGGGACAGATCACCTTGGTCCATGGGACGGAATCCGTCACGGCGTCCGTCGCCTTGGCGCCGGGAGGGCTCGCCACCTTGTCCCGTGCGTCCTGCTCCGACGTCGCCCGAACCTCCCATCCCCTGCACGGCGCTCCAGGCCTGGTGTGCGGGCTTTCGCTCTCGGTGGCCTGGTCCACAACCGGCACGCTGTGGGAACTCCACGCCCCGGACGGCTCCCTGGCCGAACGGGCCTTGGTGTGGGATGGGAAGAACGGATGGCCCGACCTCAATTCGAGCACCGCGCGCACCTTGCGCCGGCGCACCGGGACCGATGGAACCGACCCCATGGCGGGCCGCTCCTGGTGCGCGGACAGCTCCGACAGCCCGACGCGAACCTGCTCCTGATCACCACCTCCAGGAGACCGTTCCATGGTGCTGGAGCCCCAGGTTCGGCCCGTCTTCCAGGGCGTAGTCGATCATCGCACCCTTCCAGACCCCGCCCATTCCCGCGCAAAGTGTCCATGGAGACACGCGCAATCCCATCCGGAAGCGGAGCGGGTCCAGTCGCAACTCCTGGCCCGCATGCCAGGTCCAGGATCCGCGTTGCCTGAACTCGCCCCCCATCTGGGCGTTCCAAGTGGAATCCGTCCCCTGGGCCGCCGCCGCGGCGCGGAACGTCCAGGGCTGCGGGAGACCGTCCGGGCGCACTCCGGAAAGATCCTCCCAGGACGCACCCAGTCGAACCGATCCCACCGGGCTCGTGGTGGCGCCCGCCGCCCATCCGAGAGGACTCCCCTGGGGCTTGCCGGCGATTTCCATGCGTCCCCATCGCCAACCACCGCCCATCCGGAAGGGTCCGAGGGATTGGGCGACGTCCAGGGCGGCGAGGTCTTCGCGGTAGATGTCCGCCGCGGTCAGATTCCGCCATCGCAGGGCCACGCCCGTTCCGGAGGAGGCGAGCGCATGCCCCCAGAATCCGGAAAGATCCACTCCCTCCAGGCCCAGGGGCCGGGTCCATCCCGCTCCGGTCTCCACACCGGTGGCCTGCGCCGCCAAGGCGGGGTTCCCTTCCAGCGGGTCGCCTTCGCCCGCCCAGGCGGCATCGGGGCCGCCGCGACCGACGACTGCCGCCGCTGGAAAGGTTCCGTCGAAGGCCCCGTGCAGGCAGATCAGCGCGGCGACCGATGAAATCACGGCTTTTCCACGGCCACCCAGGCCTTGCGGGAGTCCGCACCGCTCCTGGCGAGCAGCACGTACAGACCTGGAGGCAGATTCCGAGTTCCGGCGCGGGCGTCCCAGGAGATCCACCCCTCGGGCGGAGCGGTCGAGTTCCAGAGGAGTGCGATTCGACGACGGGAAAGGTCGTACAGCTCCAGGATCACCCGCTGTCCGGGTGGGGCGGAAAGGTCGATTCGGTTGTCCTCTCCGGGCACGACCGCTCTCCGTTCCGGAGCCAAGGCGAGCGTCGCGAAGCCCGGAGATACCGAGGCGGGGATCCAGCCGGGAGTGCCTCCGGGGAGGGTGGAAGCCACCCAGGAGGCCGGATCGCAGGACTTGGCCTGGAGGGAAATCCGCTCCCGACTGCGGCCCGCGGGCCAATCGCCCCAGGTGCGGTGGTTCCAACGGACGGAATCCGCAACGACTCCCGCCGCGTCCCGCAGGACCACGGCGTCGGAATCCGAGGAAAGGCTGTTCCAACCTGCGGTGGTGGCGCATGCGATGGAGGCTCCGGACCAGGCTCCGCGAAGCTCGACGCAATCCCGGGAAAGAACCAGGACGCCCCCTTCGGGGAGGGAGGTCCTGTCCGGCAGCGCGCGGAAGGTGGAGCCGTCGTCGAGGGTCCATCCCGACAAATCCTGTCCGCCAAGACCGTCGATCTCCACCCATTCCGGAACTCCGGATCCCGGGTCGGCCTGGATCTCGGTGAAGAGCGGTCCGACGGAGGTGCCGAACAGCAGGGAAAGGAGGAACGGGGCGGGCATCCGGGGAAAAACTATCACTGGACCGGATCATCTGCCAAATGGCTTCTGATCGCAGCCTCCCACCTGCTCGCGGACTCCTGGACCTCCCAAACGCTTCCCGGCGATGGCGACCTGTCGCCCCCGGCCACCCTTCCCACTTGGGAGGATTCCGTCCTGGCGGACAGTTCGACGGCGCGCTACGCGGTGAAGGCCTCCGCCTTCAGCAGTCGAAGAAGCCTTTCCTACCAGGGCGCACCGGCACCGGACCTTTTCCTTGAATTCCAGCGGAGCGACCCCGGCGGCCCGCGAAGGAGGATCTTGTCCTGGTCCACTCCTGCCCTTTCCACGCGACTCGGCGATCTGGACGCCTGGAGCGAAGATCCGCTCGTGGAGGGGGTGTCCCGCTTCCCCGGAACGACGGCTCCGTCGGAAACCTCGGGCTGGCTGGAGGGCTCCGGTCTCTACCCCAACGGAATCGACGCCAAGGGTTCCGACGGGGAACTGACCCTGCGCGGGCGTTGGCGCTCCGATCGGTGCGATGGGCCTCGCGAGGAAGGGGCAGGGTCCCTCCACGCCGGTGCCGGTCCCTTCCATCTTTCCCTGCGCAGCGAGAGGGGACCCGCGGGGTCGGACCACGTGGTTTCCTCCGGAGTGGATTGGGAACGGCTGCGGCTGCGCGCCGCCACCAACCAGAGGGGCGATCCCGCCTTCTGGGCGGGACTCGATTCAACCGACGGAATCTGGCATTGGCGCGGATCGACCCGATGGGTGTCCAGCGGATTCCGCCACGGTGGAATTCCCTCCAATTGGCCTGGCAGCGCCGCTGCGGACATGGCCCTGATGGCTCGACTTTCCCCCGCAGTCGGGGGATCCTGGCGGACCCAGGCCCTGCTGGATTCCGCCCACGGTCCAATGCTGCGGACCAGCGTCCTGGCCCACTTGCGACCCCAAGCGCATCTGCAAGTGCGCGCGGAGGGCCTCGTGAACCAGGGCCGGAACACCACCTGGGGTTCGGCCAGGCTCGGGCTCGGAACCACCTGCGGATCCCTGCATCCTTGGGTGGAGCAATCCTGGAGCGATTCGACCGGAACCTCCGGGCTGACCACTTCCCTGGGTGTCCGCTGGCTTCCGCGAGGCCATGTGCTGCGCGCCGAGGTCCTGTGGAATCGTGGGGCCCAGCCGACGCTGCTGGTCTCCCACGAAGGCCGGATTCCCGTGAGGGAATGGGACCTGGGCTTCCGGGTCGAAGGCTCCAGCGGCTTGTCCACAGGCGAGGCCTTGCGCGGTCAGGGGGTGCTCACGTGCGCCTGGTGATGCTTTCGGTCCTGGTCCCGCTGCTGGCAGGTTGCCTGGCGACCTCTCCCGAGGAGGAGGGGGGACCCGTCCTGCTGGTCCCCGATGTCGGTCAAGGACATGGCGTGGCGTTGGTGGAAGGCGATCGCGCGGTGGTGGTGGATGCCGGTCCCCAGGAGCAGAACGCCTTGGAACGAGCCCTGGAGGCCCAGGGCGTGAAGGAAATCCAACTCCTGGTCCTGACCCACCCCGATTTGGACCATTACGGAGGTCTGGACAGCCTGCGGCTCCCCCTGGAATCGCTCCTGCACGGAGCCATGAGTTCACAGGATTCCTTCTTGTCCATTCCCCGGTGTTCCACCTATCCGCAAGGGTGCCGACGCGCGCTCCCCTTCCAGGAATACCCGGTCCTGGACGATGTCACCTTGAGGATCCTGGGGCCGGCGGACACCTCCCTCGCGCCCGAGACCAACGCCAATTCCCTGGTGGTCGAATTCCGTCGGGGAGGGCGTTCCCTGTTGGTGGTCAGCGGAGACTTGGACACCAACGGGGAGTTGGCGCTCCTGGGTCGTCTGGATCCGACCGAGGTGGTCCAGCTGGGACACCACGGCAGCAAGGCCTCCTCCCACCTGCTCTGGCTGGGTGCCATGATGCCGCGCTATGTCCTCGTGCAGGCCGGTGTGGGCAATCCCTACGGTCATCCCGACGCCGAAGCACTGGCCAGAGCGGAGGCCGTGGGCGCCACCGTCCTGCGACCTCTCGGCAAATGTCTGCGCATCGGTTTCGCGCCCCGTGCGCAGGTCCTCGACTAGCCCGCCTGGCGTCCCACGGGTTCCACGTCCCAGATGTCCCTGGCGTATTCCGCGATGGTCCGGTCGGAGCTGAACTTGCCCATCCGGGCGGTGTTCAGGATGGAACGCCGCGTCCAATCCGGAACGTCCTTGTACCCTGCCGATGCCGCGTCCTGGGCGCGGACGTAGTCGGCGAAATCGGCGGCCAGCAGGTAGGTGTCCTTGTGCCGGAGGTGGTCGGCGATGGGCCGGAACAGCTGGGGCTTCTCCGGACTGAAGAAGCCGGTCTCGATCAGTTCGATCACGCGCTTGAGGTCGGGATTGGAGGCGATGAAGTCGGAAGGTCTGTAGCCCTTCGCCTGCAGGGCCGCGACTTCCTCCGTCTTCAGGCCGAACATGATGCAGTTCTCCTCTCCGACCTCCTCGGCGATCTCGATGTTCGCCCCGTCCCAGGTGCCGATGGTGAGGGCTCCGTTCAGCGAGAGTTTCATGTTGCCGGTCCCCGATGCTTCCAGGCCGGCGGTCGAGATCTGTTCCGAAAGGTCGGCTGCGGGGATGATCTTCTCCGCGAGCGACACCCGGTAGTTCGCCAGGAAAAGGACCTTGAGCTTGTCTCCGACATCCGGATCGCTGTTGACCACCGTGGCCACCGAATTGATCAGCTTGATGATGAGCTTGGCGGTGGCGTATCCGGGCGCGGCCTTCGCGCCGAACAGGACCACGCGAGGGGTGAAGTCCGCGTTGGGATCGTCCTTGATCCGGTTGTAGAGGTGGATGACGTGCAGGAGGTTCAGCAACTGCCGTTTGTATTCGTGGAGCCGCTTGATCTGCACGTCGAAGAGCGCGTTCGGGTTCAAGCGGACCCCGTGCTCCTTGAGGACGTACTCCGCGAGCTTCTCCTTGGCCTCCCTCTTGGTTTCCCTCCAGCGCTTCTGGAACTCGGGGTCCGACGCGAACTTCTCCAAGCCCTTGAGCTTGTCGAGGTGCGCCGGCCAATCGTGGCCGAGCTTCTCGGAGATGAGCGCGGACATGGATGGATTGCACTTGAGCAACCACCGGCGCGGCGTGATCCCGTTCGTCTTGTTGTTGAACTTTCCGGGAAAGAACTCGAAGAACTCGCGCAGCACGTGCTTCTTCAGAAGCTCGGTGTGCAGAGCGGCCACGCCGTTGACGCTGTGGGACCCCACCACGGAGAGGTGGGCCATGCGGATCCGCCGCCCCCCCTCTTCGTCGATGATGCTCATGCGACCCAGCCGTTCGGTGTCGCCCGGGTAGCGGAAGGCCACCTGGCGGAGGAAACGGAAATTGATCTCGTAGATGATCTGGAGGTGCCGGGGCAGGAGCTTCCCGAACATGTCCACGGGCCATTTTTCCAGGGCTTCGGGCAGCAGGGTGTGGTTGGTGTAGGAGAAGATCCGGGTGGTGATCCCCCAAGCCTCGTCCCAGCCGAATCCATGCTCGTCCATCAGGATCCGCATCATCTCGGGGATGGCCACGGCGGGGNGGGTGTCGTTGAGCTGGATGACTGCCTTTTCGGCCAGGTTCCGGAGGCTCTGGTGGTGCTTGAGGTGTCGGCGAACCACGTCGTGGATTCCGGCGGCCACGAAGAAATACTGCTGCTTCAGGCGCAGTTCCTGTCCGGCCGTGACCGAATCGTTGGGGTACAGGACCTTCGAGATGGTCTCGGAATCGTTCTTGATCAGCGAGGCGCGGACGTAGTCGCCGTCGTTGAAGAACTGGAGATCGAAGTCGTTGGATGCCTTGGCCGACCACAGGCGGAGATTGTTCACCACACCGTTCTTGTAGCCGGGAACCGGAGTGTCGTAGGGGAGCGCCTGCACCTTTTCCGTGTCGGCCCATTGGTAGCTGGGACGACCGTTCCGGTCGTTGTGGACCTCCACCCGGCCGTAGAAGTTCACCGGCACGGCGTTCTCGGGTCTCGGGATCTCCCAGGGATTCGAGAGGTGCAGCCAGTTGTCGGGTTCCTCCACCTGGTATCCGTCCACGATCCTCTGCTTGAAGATCCCGTATTCGTAGCGGATCCCGCATCCATAGGCGGGCAGGCGCAGGGTCGCGCAGGAATCCAGGAAGCAAGCGGCCAGGCGGCCCAGTCCCCCGTTCCCGAGTCCGGCGTCCTGCTCCATTTCGCGCAGGTCCTCGTAGGAAAGCGCCAGCTGGTCCAGGGCTTCCCGGACCGAACCTTCGATGCCCAGGTTGAGGACGGAATTTCCCAGGGCCCGTCCCATCAGGAATTCCAGCGAGAAGTAGTAGACCCGCTTCACGTCCTGGTTGTAGTAGCTCTGCTGGGTGGCGATCCAATTCTCCACCAGCCGGTCGCGGACCGCCCAGGCGAGAGACAGGTACCTGTCGTTGTCGCTGGCCGTGTAGCGGTCGCGCGCCAGGGACAGGCGAAGGTGGTAGTTGAAGGACTTGCGCAGGTCCTCGGCCGCCGTCCCCACCAGATCCTCCACGTCCTCCAAGGCCTGTGCCTTCGCGGCGGGAATCGGCGCCTTCTTCTCCTTGGGCATGCGAACCTCCTGTTTGGGTGCAAGCCTAGCAATTCGACCGCCGTCCGGCACGACGAAAAAGCCCCCCGGAGAAGCGGTTCTCCGGGGGGCGTCAATTTCCGTTCAGTACGAGGTTCTTCTACTGGAACACCACGGTGACGATGGAGTACTTGGGAACCAGGATCTCGGTTCCTTCGCCGAGCTTCAGCTTCTCCTCCGTCGGGCCGGATTGGTCGTGGACCTTGCCCGTCGCGTCGCTCGTCTCCAGGCCGCCGGAATTCTCGGCGGTGAGCGTCTGCACCACGGCCTCGCCGGAGAGTCCCGGGACCTTCAACGTGGTCTTGTAGTCGCTTTCGGGATTCTTGTTGACGAACACCAGGGCCGTCTTGCCGTCCGGTCGCTTGCAGATCCAGCTCGAGAGGAGTTCCTGGTCCGAACTTCCTTCCAGCAGCGTTCCCGTCAGGGTGTTGGCCATCATCCGCATCGCCCAGTAGGAGGGCCGCTTCGCGTTCTCCCCCTGAGGATCGCCCGATGTGGACAGGATCCCGTAGTCGCCCAGGCGCTTGTCGCGCCCGTTGTACAGCGCCCAGAGGTTCGCGATCTGGATGGGACTCTGGGCCAGGTGGCCCAGGTAGTCGGCCACGAAGAGCCCCTGCACGTGCGACAGGATCTGAGGACCGGGATTGAAGTCCACGGAGTTCCACTCCGTCTCCCAGATGTCGTACTTCTTGCCCTTCTCGCCGAACTCTTCCACCTGCTTGCGGACGTCCTTCATGAGCTGGTCGGCCTCGGAGGAGACGGCGAGCAGACCAACGTCGTTCTCCGAGGTGGCTCCCTGGGCGTAGTGGTGGACGCTCACCCCGTCCACGACATCGGCGACCTCCTTGAAGACGGTCTTGTTCCAGTCTCCGTTCAGCATCCAGACGCAGGAGATCTTGATGTCCGGGTCGGCGGCCTTCATGGCCACGACGAATTCGCGGACGGCCTTTCCGTAGGCGACGCCACCGTCCTTGCCCCACTTGTCGTAGTACTTGTGCCAGTTTCCGTAGATCTCGTTCCCGATCTCCCAGTACTTGACCTTCGGACCTTGGGTGCGGGTCTTGTTCACGTAGGTGACCCAGTCGGCGGCGAGCTGTGGCGTTCCGTCGCCCACGTTGGCGGTGAACATGGGTTCCACGCCCATCTTCAGGGCCCAGTCCAGGAACTCGTCGGTGTCGACGCGGAAATCCTTGGCCTTGAGCGTCTCATGCCAGTCCTCCTCGTCGGCGCGCAGCCCGCCGGGATAACGGACCACGTCCAGACCGATGGGCTTCTCCACCGCGACGGAAGCGGCGTCCAGCATGTCGGGCGCCCAGAGACCCACGTTGATGCCGTAGATCTCGGGGATCTTCTGCACCGTCTTGGACAGGCTCCCCTTGAAGACCGCGGGCAACACCGGCAGAACGGCGACCTTCTTCAATTCGCGCTCGTTCGTGATCTTCACGTCGGCGATGTACATGGTGCCGGGAATGTCGCCGCCGGGCTTGAAGCCCATCTGGAACACACCCGTTCCGTCCAAGTCCAGCTTGTTGTTCTGGATGGCGTCGGGCGGCTGGTAGTACGGGAACTTCGGGAAGGTCCGGAAAGGCACCAGGACCTCGTGCCAGCCCCTTGGCGCTCCCACCTTTTCCTGGAAGTATTCCTTGTCCCGGTCCTGGATGGTCACGTCCACCGACTGGTAGGGCTTGTCCGTGTACATCCAGAAGGAGAGAGCGTAGTGCTTGGACCAGTCGCGGTGGATGCCGTCGGCTTGCGGGAACTGGAGGAGGGTCTCGAACCAGTCGCCCGGCTTGAAGTCGAGCTTCAATGCGTCGCCGGCCACATCCGCCGGAGCTCCCTTGGGCAGCGGCACGAAGGAGTGCTTGATGTCGGCGGTCTGGCCGTGGTTGGACTGCCACTTGTCCTGCCACTTCGTGAAGTCCGTGATCAGGATGTCCGGAGCGTCCGACTTGAAGTTGTCCCAGTAGACGTCCGGATCGTAGATCCCCTTGGCCGTCTTGGTGATCTGGATCTGGTCCAGATAGAAGATGACGGGCTTGCCCGCGCCGACCTTGTTCTCGTCCTTGCCGATGGAGATCCGGATTTCCTGGATCTTGGACCAGTCGATCTTGGCCGAGATCTCCCGGTTCTGCGAGGCGTCCCAGTAGCTGCCGTCGTCGATGAATGCCTTGAGCGGGATCCGGCACTGGACCCACTGTCCCTCCTTCACCACCGCGTAGTCGTTTCCGATCACCTTGGTCTGGACCTTCTTGTCGTTGCCCTCGTTGTCCATCAGGCCCACGTAGAACTTCTCGGCGTTCGGACCGCCCTTGATCCAGAACGTCAGGCTGCCGGTCCGTCGGATGGGTGTCAGGTCGAAGAAGCTCTTGGTGCCCAGCGAGATGTTGAGTCCCGACCAGTCGTTGTCGAAGTAGGCGGCCCAGACCTGGGCGTTGCCCGGCGTCGTGGACTCCAGCGACTTGGAAGTGGTCTTGCCACCGTATCCGTAGGTGAATCCGCCGATGGGAGGATCGTCCACGAAGAAGGAGCCGAGCACTTCGTCCTGGAGCTTCATCTGCTCGGGAGTCGGCGCGTCCGAGGTCTTGTCGAGGTCCAGCCAATCCGTGCTGGCCGTCGCCGCTCCTGCGGTTTCCTCGGGCACGGCGTTCGCGAACATCTGGATGTTGTCGATGTCGACCTGCGCTTCGGGGTTGTCTCCCTTGTTGGTCAGGATGCGGAATTCCACAACCTTGTCCCACTGGAAGGGCATGGGGATTTCCACTCCGTGCGCCGCATCCCAGGCCACGCCGCGTTTGCCCAGATCGCGCAGGGGTATGACGAAGGTGGTCCACTCGCCCTTCTTGATGGTGCCATACTTGGCGAGGGGCAGGCGCACCACGCTCTTCCACCCGTTGGTCTTCTCGTCGTCGCCCAGGCCGAACATCAACTTCTCGTCGCCATCCTTGCCCCGCAACTGGAAGACCATCGCACCTGTCTTGAGGTACGGTGTCATGTCGAAGTCCATGTTCCACAGGCACACGGCCACGCCGGAATAATCCGTCTGGTCCAGGTTGGCGTGCAGGAAGTAGTCGGAGCTGTCGCCACCATTCCCGTCGTCTTCCACGGCGTTGATCTTGGTGTTCCCGCCGTAGACGAAGGTGTATCCGCCTTGCTGGAAATCCTCGTCGTAGAAGGTGTAGACGGGATAGGCCGCGTCCAGGAGTCCGGGGACCTTGCGAGCGGAGGACTTCCCGCCCGTGGTCGCGTCCGACGGGTTCGGGATGGGCTGCAGGCAGCCCGCCAACCCGATCCCCAGCAGGGCCGCCAAAGCGGCCGTGGTCGTGGTCTTGCGCATGGTGTTCTCCCGCATCATCCGGTGCAAATCAGAAGGAAACAGAGATCTTGGTGCTCCAGATGCTCTGGTCGAAATTGTATTCCGAAGCGTTCGGGTACTCGGTCTTCAAGAGGCTGTACATGGCCAATAAGTAGGCGCCGTCCTGGATCTTGAATTCCAGCCCCCCCGCCATGTCGGTGACATTGCGGCTGACCGCGGCGGCCGTGTTGTCCACGCCCATGATCTCCTGGTAGCCGCCCAGCAGCGAGAGCCTGGGGAGAACGCCCACATAGGCGCTGGCCGCCACTTCGGTGGACTTGTAGTCCAGCGAGGTTCCGCCCTTGGCGGTGGTCTGCCCGGCGGACACCGAGAGCTCCAACGGGATGGGGCTACGCGAGCGCATCAAGGTGTTCCAGTTGGGCAGGAACCGGTCCAAACGGAACTTGACACCGGCTTCCACCTGCTGGAACTTGGCTTTGTCGGCCAACACTTGGGTGCTGCTGTCCAACACCGTCCCCTTGGCTTCCTGAAGCATGTACCCGTTCAGCAGCGCCTCCAAACCGCCATTCAAGTACGAGCCTTCGAACCCGAATTTGGGCCCCACGCGGTTGGGAGAGGCATCGCCACTGGGGAGCATCAGCTGCAAGTCGCGGTCGAAAGGCGTCCCGGTTACCAAATCCTGCTGGTAGAGGGCGATCTTCGCCGCGGCCGCCGCCTGGATGTCCACCGCCGCACCCGTGGCGTTGGCCTTCTGCTGAGCGGCGATGTAAACCTTCGCGAGCGAGTCCGTTCCCGAGGTCCATTGCCCAAGGGAGGGATTCAGAGCCGGTCCGACATAGTTGGTGTATGCCAGCTTCTGGTAGGGGTCCTTGGCGAATTCGTTCTGGTTCTCGGCCACGTAGCGGAAGACGTGGTCGTACATGGCGTCGAAGGTGTTGTAGTGGAGAAGGTTGGTGTAGCCATTGTTGACGCTGTTCACGGCATTGGGGTCGTACACGTCTTGGTCGGTGTTGTAGATACGACCCAGGGCTTGGTTGAAGGTCATGCTCTGGGCAAGGTCCGAACGGAACCCGGAATCCACCGAGAGATAGCCGATATTCACCACGGCCTTCCAGTCATCACCCTTCCAACCGGCCTTCATATCGACATCGATGGCGCTGCCCGTGGTGGTCTGATAATACAAGGTCGAGTCGAAGCCGGCGGTGTCGTGACCATACTGCCAAGACGAATACCCGAGTTCGGCATCCAGTCCAAGGACTCCGTTCTGCCAACGCAAGAACTTGCCGATGTCTGCA
>JGI12269J14319_10003164_pt1 | contig 15550 bp, 15 predicted proteins | sample PeaSoiSIISIP2007_FD_14319 | JGI IMG/M metagenome (IMG submission 14319) | reverse complement strand
TTGAGAATGACGGCGGCCGCTCGCCAATAGGAAATAAACGTGAGCATCACCGAGGTCGCAACCACAATGCGAACCCGGTTGTTGCCGGCAGGTGCGTTTGACGTTGACGACATGCAGCGGGAGCCCTAGTGGCTGTGTTCGTCCTCCCTGTCCAATAGGGTTCCGACATCTTCGATGCCCGTCAACACCAGCACAATGGCGGACCCGACCCAACCGGCGACAAACATGTATTCCAGAATCTTTACTAGGATTACGCTGAGACTCATGACCACGCTATGTTATCTGATCGGCGGGGAATTCGGCGGTGGATTTTGATGAACTGCGAGTTCTGCGCCCACTTCTGTTTGCTATTCTGATGCGTGCTCAAAATTGAACGAAGTGCCTGGGGGCTGGTCCTGCTGTCGGCAGTCCTGCAGGTTGTGATCTTTCCGCTGGCGGAACTCTACGGGCTGGCTTGGATCGCGGTGGCTCCGCTGCTGGTCGCGATCTTGCGGGCGCGGGCCCCGGACACTCTGCAACTCGACGATCATCGCCAGGCGCGTTTGCCGGCCACGCCGTGGCAGGGGTTTGTGCTGGGCTACGCATGCGGCATTCTTTGGCTGGCCGGGAGTTGCTATTGGATCTTCGACACCATGCGGCGCTATGGCGGCTTGCCGATTCCGGCGGCGGCGCTGGCGCTGATCTTGTACTGCATGTATATCGGGCTTTATCACGGGATGTTCGGGCTAGTGCTGGCCTTGATCGCTGGATCAAAGTCCGCCGGAACGAAAGCCTCCGACTATGGAGCGTCTATCCGGCGCGCGCTCGCGGCCGCTCCCTTTCTTTGGGTCGCAATGGAATTTGCCCGGTCGCGAACTTCACCGGACCCATGGGAGATGCTGGGATACTCGCAGACCGGAAATTTTGCGCTCACGCGGTTTGCGACCCTGGCCGGCGTCTACGGGCTCTCGTTTGAAATCGTGCTGGTGAACAGCGTGTTCGCGGCCGCATTCCTGGTTGCTCCCGAAGAAGCAGGAGCGAAGCGGCGTCGGAAGTGGATGCTGGTGGCGGCGTCTGTTGCGGCGGTGATCCTGCAGGCGGGGCAGTGGATGGCTCCTCCCGCGGTCGCCACCGATCACACCGCACTTTTGCTGCAGCCCGACATCCCGGTTCAAGATGGAGCGCTGTGGACGAAAGAATATTTTCAGGACACACTCCGGGATTTGACCGCTTTGAGTTTGCATCCGGCCGGAGCACCAGCTGGCCGGCATTTCGACTTGATTGTGTGGCCTGAGTCGCCGTCGCCCTTTTACACGAATGATCCTCTGTTTCGAGACGCGGTCAGCGGACTGGCAAAGCAATCGGGAACGTGGGTGGTGGCGGGAGCGATTGGAATCACGCCCGCCATGCACAGCGGCGGAGACAGTTCCCAGATTTTCAATTCCGCTGCGCTGGTCAGCCCGCAGGGTGAGTGGGTCGGACGGTACGACAAAGTGCACCTCGTACCCTTTGGTGAGTATTTGCCGTTTCCGCAACTGTTGGCCTTTGCCGGAGGGCTGACCAAAGAAGTCGGGGAGTTTCAGGGGGGCGCGTCGCGCACCCCGCTGCAGGCTGGAGACGAGCGGGTGGGAGTGTTTATCTGCTATGAGTCGATGTTTCCCGGCGAAGTGCGGCAGTTCGCGCTCGAGGGCGCCGAGGTTCTGGTGAATATTTCGAATGATGGCTGGTACGGCGACAGCGGCGCCTGGAAGGAGCATCTGCAGGAGACGCGAATGCGGGCGATCGAGAATGGGCAGTGGCTGCTGGCAGGAACGAATACCGGGATGACGGCGTCGATCGATCCTTACGGACGGATCGTGGCGGCAACCCGGCGCAACTTGCGCACAGCGCTGGCAGCGCCTTATGCGCTGAGTACGAGTACCACCTTCTACACCCGGCATGGCGACTGGTTCGCATATCTGTGTGCGATAATTTCAACAGGCGCGCTGCTGACGCGGTTTGGGTTTCGTGAGCGCTGACTCGGTCGTTAGTCGAGCGACCAACGACTGGCTGAGCAAGACATGCCGGGTGATACGCAATGCTAGATGAACTGGAACAGCAATACACTTCTTTAAAGACTAAGGTTCACGACCTGCGGGAGTATCTTTGACGCCGGTAAGCTGCGCCAGCAGTTTGCCGAAATAGAAAAGCAGGCGTCGGATCCCAATTTGTGGTCGAATCCTGAAAAATCCCAGCAAGTGATGCGCGAACGGAAGCGCCTGGAGAGCGTGTTGTCGCTGGAAGGCGACCTGGAACGCCGCACAGAAGATATAGCGGCCTATTTCGACCTGGCTGGCGAAGGTGAGAACGTCTCGGCCGACCTGCAGCGCGAGTTGGATGCCCTGGGCGAACTGGTGGATCGCGTCGAAACCGAGACGCTGCTTTCGGGCCCGAACGACGGCCTGAATGCGATTGTGACCATTCATCCTGGGGCGGGCGGAACCGAATCGCAGGACTGGGCGGAAATGCTGCTGCGCATGTATCTGCGCTGGGCAGAGCGGCAGGGATTCAAGACCGAGATGTACGACTACCAGCCCGGAGAAGAAGCCGGAATCAAGTCGGCGACTTTTTCGGTGATTGGCCAGTATGCGTTCGGCTATTTGAGCAGCGAGATTGGGGTGCACCGGTTGGTGCGGATTTCTCCCTTCGATCAGGCGAAGCGGCGGCATACGTCGTTTGCCAGCGTGTTCGTTTCGCCCGAGATTGACGACAGCATCGAGGTCAACATCAAGCCGGATGACATTCGGGTTGACACCTACCGCTCCAGCGGCAAGGGTGGACAGCACGTGAATACGACGGATTCTGCGGTGCGGATCACGCACATCCCGACGGGCCTGGTGGCCAGTTGCCAGAATGAGCGGTCGCAGCATAAGAACAAGGAAAAGGCGATGAGCATGCTGCGTTCAAAACTTTACGAATTCGAGCTGGAGAAAAAGCGCGAGGTCACGAAGAAGATTGAGGACTCGAAACTGGATATCGATTTCGGTTCGCAGATCCGGTCGTATGTGCTGCAACCTTACCGCATGATCAAGGATCACCGCACGAAACTGGAGATCGGTGACGTGGATCGCGTGATCGATGGCGATCTGCGGCCGCTGATGCAGGCGTACCTGCGAATGCGGAGAGGCGAGAAGAAGGCTTAAGCAAGCGGCGGGCTGTCATACTGGATACGGTGGAGTTTTGACCACGGGGACACAGAGCTGCACAGGGGCACACAGGGGAGACCATAGGTTTGCGCGGGTCGCGGTTCTTATGAAAGTTAGAAAGAAGATTTCGTTGAAGCCGCCGAACCTCGGCCCCCGCCTGCAGCGTGCCTTTCGCTATGCCGCGGAGAAACACGACGGGCAGACGCGGAAGCAATCAGCGGTGCCCTACCTCTCGCACCTGATGGCGGAGGCGTCGCTGGTGCTGGAAGCCGGAGGCGACGAGGATATGGCGATTGCCGCGCTGCTCCATGATGTGGTCGAAGATTGCGGCGGTATGCCGAGGCTGCGGGAAGTCCGCAAGCAATTTGGTCCGCGGGTGGCGAGAATTGTCGAGGGCTGTACGGATTCATTCGGCGAGCCGAAGCCGGAGTGGGTTGAACGGAAAAAAGATTATCTGCGCGAAGTGAAGCACGCCGATGCTGAGACGCGGCTGGTGTCGGCGTCAGACAAACTGCATAACGTCCGCACGGTTCTGGCGGATTACCGGCAGCATGGAGAAAAAATCTGGAAGCGGTTCACGGGGAAGAGAGAAGGCACGCTCTGGTACTATCGCGCCTTGAGCGATGAATATCAGCGGCGGGGCCCGAACCGCATAACGCGCGAACTCGAGATTGCGGTCGCGCAATTGGAGTTGGCGGCCAGTCAGAAACCACGAGCATCGAAGGAGTTCACGAAGAAGTCCGCGACGAAGAAAGGCGCAGCCAAACCCGGGAGATGAATCATGGCTCGAATGCTTGATCTGGTCCGCAATTCGCAGCTTCCGTCGAACCTGATGCAATTCGCGGTGCGCGGAGCCCTCTCCGTGCCGCCGGGGGAAACGATCGAGATCCTGGTCCATCTGGCCCTGCATAACAAAATGTTTGCGGAGCGGGCGCGTCTTACGCTGGCCGGTTGGGATGAAAAAGCCTGCTTCGCGGCGGCTGCCGAGCCAGCGACCAGCACCGAGGTATTGGGATATTTCGTTTCTCTGGAGAATCTGCGAACTAGTTTGCTGCCGGCGTTGGCCGAGAATCCGTCGGTGAGCGAAGAGGCGCTCAACGCGCTGGCGGTCTCGGGATCGCGCTCGGTCGTGGAGGTTTTGTTGGCGAGTACGCGCGTGATGAGCTCTCCGCGGCTAATGCAGACGTTGCGGTCGAATCCCAGCCTGCGTCGGAATGAGCTCACCGAAATTGAAAAACAATCGCCTGGTTTGGAGACGAGTCCCGCCGCCGAGATCGCCGAAACCGAACCCCACCATGAGGTTATAGAAAGTGCCGTCATCAAGTATCTGGAAGAGAATGCGGCGGAGTTGGCAGCGGAAAAAGAAAAACCGTTCCAGCCCATTGGGATCGGACACGAAGAATTGGCACACGCAGATGCGGGCGGAGGCGAGGCGGCGCGTCAGGTTGAGCCGCAGGCTCCCCCTGCTACGGCGAGTGCGGACGCCGACGCGACAGCGATCGCGCAACGCAAAGCTGCGGCAGCCGCTCTTGCTATTCATGCCAAGAAGCATCCCCATCCCGGTGTGGAACGGCGCGACAGCACGCTGCAGAAGATTGCGAAGCTCGATATCAAGGGCCGGATCGCGCTGGCCATGCGCGGCAACAAGGAAGAGCGCTCGATCCTGATTCGCGATTCCACCAAGCTCGTGTCCCTGGCGGTGTTGGACTCGCCCAAGGTTTCCGACGCCGAGGTGGAGGCGTTTGCGCTGCAGAAAAATGTGCTGGAGGCGGTGCTGCGGGCGATTCCCATGAAGCGGAAGTATGCGAAGAATTACGCCATCATGCGGAATCTGGTTACGAACCCGCGCACGCCGCTCGATGTCTCGCTGGGATTGATGAAGAACATACTGACTCGGGACCTGAAAAACCTGTCCGACAACAAAGAGGTTTCGGACACGATCCGCAAGATGGCGTTGCGGATGTTCAAGCAGAAGACGGAAAAGAAGGACTGATGAAGCAATCCGACCCTATTTACGAATTGTTAGCGCGGGCGAAGACGATCGCCGTGGTCGGATTGTCGGAAAGTCCGCTGCGGCCGAGTCACGGCGTTTCCGCCTACATGCAGGCAGCCGGATACAAGATTATCCCCGTGAACCCGCAGATTGCCGAGGCGCTCGGGGAAAAGTCGTACCCGTCATTATTGGGAATACCACTTGAAGTGGCGAAGAAAATCGATTTGGTGGATGTGTTCCGGCGGCCCGAATACGTGGATGAGATCGTGGAGCAGGCCATTCAGTTGAAGATTCCTGCGATCTGGCTGCAGGAAGATGTGATCAACGAATGTGCGGCAGAGAAGGCACGCAAGGCTGGAATGTTTGTGGTGATGGACCGCTGCGTTTTGAAAGAACACCGGGCGCGATTCGGATAGCGAATCGCAGCCTGTCTCAGGCGTTGCCGCCCGATCCCAATTCTGTTCCCTGCGTCCGCACCAGGATGACCGTGGCATCGTCGCGCAACCCAGTTCCATTGGTAAACCTTCTGACATCCGCGAGCAGAGTTTCCGGGGTCATGTCCGGTGACTGCATCTGGGCAAGAAGCCGTTCCGGGCCGTATTCTTCGTCGGAATCGATGTCCGCCTCGGTGATTCCATCGGAATAAAACGCTATGCGCGAATCTTCGCCGAGCGTTATTTCCGTCTCCGAGAACTTGCTGGCGGAAATTCCCAGCGGCATGCCGTGTTCGTGATGGATCCAACGGTGGCCGGAAGGCTCGACCAGCAGCGGCGACAGATGGCCAGCGTTGGCGATCCGCAGAACGCGGCTCGATGGGTCGAGTTCGGCATACACCATGGTGACAAAGCGGCCGCTGGGAAAATCCTCGATCATCAGTTTGTTGAGGCGCGTGAGCACTTCGGCAGGCCCTGACCCGGTTTGCGCCAGCGAGCGCAACATGCCGCGGGTGGCGGACATAAGCAGCGCGGCCGCCATGCCCTTGCCGGAGACATCGGCGAGAACCAAGCCCCAGCGCCCGCCCGGCAGCGGGATGAAGTCATACCAATCGCCGCCGACCGAGCCTGCCGGAATCGAAAGTCCGGACACCGAGAATCCTGGTATCAGAGGAGAGCTGCGCGGCAGCAGAGCCTGCTGAATGGAGCGAGCTTCTTCGGCCTCGCGACTCATGCGCGTGCGCTGTTCGCGCTCATTTCCGAAGCGCCGGGCGTTGTGAACCGCGACGGCGACGTGATCGCACAATCCCTGCAACAGACTCAGTTGACCGGGACAGAAGGCATTCAGCTCGCGATGGGAAGCGGTGAAAACTCCGATCAGTTCACCCTCGCGTTGCAACGGGATGGCGACTTCGGAGCGGGTATCCGGCTCGCACGCTTCGTAGTACGGGTCGCGAGTGACGTCGGGAGCATAGTGCATTTTGCCGGTGGCCGCGACGTGTCCCACCATTCCGTCCCCCATCCTGAGGTGATGACCCTTGCTGTGAACGCTGCAGCCGCGAACCCCGGCTAGTACGAATTCAGAATTTTCAGGGTCGCGCAGGTACAGGTTGATTTCGACGCAGCCGAGCGATGCCGCAACCTCATCGACGATCCGCGGAACCAGTTCTTCGATGTCGAGAGTGGAGGTAATGCGCTGCGCGAATTTCTGCAGGCGCACCAGTTCGGCGATCCTTTGCGCGGGTGGGTCGAGCGAAGGTGGAGCGGAAAAGCTGAAATCCATGCGCGGGATGGTAGCCACGACTGAACCCTCCTGCCGGTCGATTGCAACTATTCATAAGATGGCAGGAATCAGGTCTCAGATTCTCTTTTTGTTCGGTTCGATTTCGGCTGCTTCAGGCGCTTGATTTCCTCCAGACGTTCGCGAATCCGCTTTTCTACGCCTTCGTTGGTGGGGTGATAGTAGACGCGGTTACGAAGGCTGTCGGGCAGGCACTGCATGTCGGTGACCTTGGCTTCGGTGTCATGGGCGTATTGATAGTTCCTGCCGTAGCCCAGGCCTTTCATCAGACTGGTAGGAGCATTGCGCAGGTGCAGCGGGACGGGCTCGGCGGCGGTCTGCTCCACATCTTGCTGAACGGTACCGTAGGCGGTGTAAAGCGCGTTCGATTTGGGCGCTATCGAAAGATAGACGACCGCTTGGGCCAGGGCGAGGTTGCCTTCGGGCATGCCGATGAAATCGACGGCGTCGCGGGCCGCCATGCACAATGCAAGTGCAGTTGGCTCGGCCAGGCCGATATCTTCAACCGCCATGCGGACTACGCGGCGGGCTATGTACAGCGGATCTTCTCCTGCTTCGAGCATGCGCGCCAGCCAGTAGAGGGCGGCGTCGGGATCGCTGTTGCGAACCGATTTGTGGAGCGCCGAGATGATGTTGTAATGTTCTTCGCCGTTCTTGTCGTAGAGCAAAACCCGCTTCTGCACGGCTTCCTGGATAATTTGTTCAGAAAGAGCATTCGTACCGGCTTGTTGCGCGAGCGCGGCGGCAACTTCGATTACGTTGTAGGCGTTGCGGGCGTCGCCGCTCGAGTAGGCGGCAATCTTGCGAAGCGAGTCGTCAGAGGCTTCCAGATGCATCTGGCCGAGACCGCGTTCGGTATCGCTGAGTGCGCGGCGCAGAAGAACGACTATCTGATCTTCAGTCAGCGGGTTCAGCACGTAGACGCGGCAGCGCGAGAGCAGCGCGGAGTTGATTTCAAAGGACGGATTTTCGGTGGTGGCGCCGATCAGGCGAATGCTGCCTTTCTCGACGTGCGGCAAAAAGGCATCCTGCTGCGCTTTGTTGAAGCGGTGAATTTCGTCGACGAAGACGATGGTTCGCGTGCCGTACTGGCGGGCGCGATCGGCATCGCTCATGACCTGCTTGATTTCCTTGATGCCGGCGAGAACGGCGGAAAACTCGATGAAATCGGCCTTGGTGATGCGGGCAATGATCTTGGCTAGAGTGGTCTTGCCCGTGCCGGGAGGGCCCCAGAAGATCATTGACGTAGGGTCGTCGCGCTCGATCTGCACGCGCAGCGGCTTGGCGGGTCCGACCAGGTGCTCCTGCCCGACGAATTCATCGAGCGTCCGCGGGCGCATGCGGTCGGCGAGCGGGCGCGCGCCTTGCGCGCTGGCGTCTTCCGGCGGGATGGGCTGGAAAAGATTCACAAGATCATTTCACCACAAAGACAGTTCCCCGTTCTCAGTTCCCAGTTAACGCGGAGAATGGGTTCAATGAGAACTGAGAACTGAGAACCGAGAACTTCCTTTCCGATTTCTCGCGGCCTCATACAGCACGATGCTGGCGGCGACTCCGGCGTTGAGCGATTCGACTTTCGCGGCTTGCGGGATGGCCAGGGTTTCGTCCATTTCGCGCGTGAGCTCACGGGACAGACCGGCGCCTTCGTTTCCGATAAAGATCGCGAGCGGCAGAGTCCATGAGATCTGGGGCAGCGGAGTTCCCTGGTGCGAGGAAGTTGCCAGCAGTCGAATGCCGCGTGCGCGCAGAAGCGGGATCAGTTCCTCGGAAGTGATCCGCAAGCAGGGTAGACGGAAAATCGAACCCGCCGAACCGCGCAGAACCTTCGAGTTGAAGAGACTGACGGTGCCTTCGGTCAGAAAAATTCCGGCAGCCCCAAAAGCTTCGGCGGAGCGCAGGATCGTGCCCATGTTGCCGGGATCCTGCAGTCCCGCAGCCACGACCAATGGGCCGTGGCTCGAGCGGTCGAGGAGATGAGCGGAAGAGAAAACCGGCAGTTTGAGCAGGGCAGCCACGCCCTGGGGCGCTTCGCTCGGCACGATCGAGTTGAAGAGCGCATTTGGCAAGACCAGGGTTTCAGTGCGAGCGCCGATCTGCGGCAGAAGCTTTTCGGCAAGAGGCCGTGCCGATTCACTGAAAAATGCGCTCTCCAGATGCTGGCCGCTGCGTAATGCTTCTTCGAGCAGCTTCACGCCCTCGATGGCGCACTCGCCCTGGGCCGTCAACTCGGCGCGGCGGAACGCGAGCCGCAATTCCTTCAGCCTGGGGTGGTGACGGCCGGCGACGGAGCGCAGACGCTCCGCCTGATTACAAGGTCGCGCGACCTTCGCGTTCTGCTTCATAGGTTGGTTCCAAGATCAGGATGTATGGTACATTTCATTGTTTACGCCGACAATGTTTACGCCGACGACGTTTCGCCGATCGCCGGGAAGGGATTATAGTGCGCGCGGAAATCCTTAAGATTCATGCCGAAAAACCCGAAGCATCGTTGATCAAGTATGCCGCCGAGCAGATTCAGGCCGGACAGGTGCTGGGTATGCCGACCGACACGTTTTATGGATTGGCGGCCGACCCGTTCAACCTGCGCGCGGTAGAGCGCGTGTATGAGATCAAGTCGCGCTTGCGACACAAGCCCCTTTCGCTGCTGATTGAGAACGTGGACCAGGCAGAAGAATTCGCGCGTCCTTTGCCGGATGATTTCCATCTTCTGGCGCGGCGTTTCTGGCCGGGACCGCTCACCATGATTGTGCCGGCAGCGTCGCACTTGCCGTTGAAGGTAACCGCGAATACCGCGAACGTGGCGCTGCGTGTGCCGGCGGCCGAAATTCCGCTGGCGGTGGTGCGAGCGGCGAAAATTCCGATCACGGCAACCTCCGCCAACCTGAGCGGCGCTGCGGAATGCACGACCGCGGAACAGGTGCAGGAGCAGTTGCAAGGTCGCATCTCGATGATCGTGGACGGTGGGAAATCTCCGCGTACCATTTCATCGACCATCGTCCACTTCCGGGAAGACGGCAGCTGGCAGATCCTGCGCGAAGGTGCGATTCCTGCCAAGGATATTATCGAAGCGTTGTCGTAAGGCAGGTTTCAAAGTTTCAAGGTTGCAAGGTTTCAGGGTTGCAATCTCTGAATTAACACTATGATCAACCCTTCGGCTGGTCCTCATTGAAGCTCTGAAACTTTGAAACTCTGAAACCTTGAAACCTGATTCTAAATTGATGCGTCCCTGGCTGCTGTTGTTGCTGGCGGTGGCGGGAGCGCTGTTGCTGTTCTTGGGTGTTACCGGATCGCGCATAGTGGGCGCGGCCTCGGAAGCGCCGGCGAAGAAAGCGGATGTGATCGTTATTTTCGGAGCAGCCGAGTATGTGGGCCGTCCTTCGCCGGTTTACCGCGCGCGGCTGGATCACGGTTACGAATTGTTTCAGAAGGGAATGGCTCCGGTAGTGATCACGACCGGCGGAGCGGCGCAAGATCCGGACTTCAGCGAGGGCGGTGTTGGCCGGGACTATCTTCTGCGGCGCGGCGTTCCGGAGCAGGCTCTGATCGCGGAGACGCAGGGGTCCGACACGGCGCAGTCGGCGGCGCGGGTGGCCAACATCATGCGCGCTAACGGCATGCGCAGCTGTATTGCGGTCAGCGATGCCTACCATGTATTCCGCATTCGCGCCTTGCTGGAGCACGAAGGCGTGCAAGTGGAGTTGGCGCCTCGGCCGGAATCGCGTCCGCGCTCTCTGAGGGAACGGTTTGAGGCGGTGATGCGCGAGGCGATGAGCTATCTGGTGTGGGAGGCGGGGATGACGTAAGAGCGGCTACGGACCTTTAGCTACTGGCAATCGCTAGTAGCCAGTAGCTAGGAACTGCCTTCTCTACCATCCCATCTTTTCTCGCAAACTTGTGACGTGCGCTACGTGGTGGCGTCCGTGCCAGGAATACAATGCGAGATTTTTTTCCAGCGACATCGGGCGCAGCTCAGGATGGCGGAAGGTACGTTTCCATTCCGCGTCGGTGAGCTGGCGCAACATCAGCATCCAGCGCTGGTGCAGGGAATCGAGCAAGGCCAGCGATACTTCTATCGGGGCGTGCTTGGCCTCAGGCAACTCAGCCCAGAGATTTTCCATATACGGCTTGATCGTGGGCTCGTCTTCGGTCAGCGCCAGCTTGAAACGAATGTAGGAGTTCATGTGGCTGTCGGCAACGTGATGGGCCACCTGTCGCGGCGTCCAGCCACCATCGCGGTATGGAGTATCCAATTGCTGGTCAGAAAGTCCATGGAGGGCGGCACTTAAGCCCGCAGGTGTCAGCTCGATGTCGGTCAGGCACTGCTGCTTCTGTTCCGCCGTTAGCGGGCCGGGGTAGGAAAACTTTCCGATGGGATAGCGCGGGTCAGACATGAACGTTCCTCCGCAGAGGTAGATGACGGCGGAATGGCCCGCGGTGCGGAAAAACCAATTTACTGGTGGGCCGGGCGAGACGTCCGGCGCTCCACTATCTCACCATGGCTAGAATGCGGACCGGCGCTTTGCCGGGCGTCCTGTTCTTTTCCGGGGCGACGATGATGAGCGAGCCGGTCGCAGGCAGCGCGTTGAAGCGCGCCGCCCCGTCCACCACATAGCTTCCGTGGAGGGCGAGTTGCCGCGCCAGAGCGCGGTCGGAAGTCAAGTTTACGGGCGTCTCGACGGCGAAGCCGATGGTGTAGCGGGCGTCGATGAGGAACTCGGCAGCGTCGCGAGCGATGGGAAACGGCGTAGGTAATCGATCATCTTTGGTCAGAACATCGAGCGCGCCGGTGCGGCGGATGGCGACCACAGCTCCTTGCGGAATCACGCCGTGATGTGATTCCCACGCCGCGATGTCGTCGAGAGAAATCTGGGGGCTGCCCTCCGGTGTGGCGTTCAAGTCCATCACTACCAACGGAGCGATCAGGCGGTCAGCCGGAATCTGCCCGGCGGTCCAAGTCCCGGGAATCAGCGCGCCGGGAGCAATGATGCGGGTTCTGGACTCCGCAGCCTTGGCCTGAGCGGGCGTGGTTGGTCCGTCGGTCAGGTCCACCACGTGGGAATAGCGCGGCGGTTGTGTCGAACCGGGGCGCCGGTCGGCGAACAGCAGAATCGCGAGCACGAGCGCGTAGGCGATGATAAAACTGCGAATCCGCATTCAAATCCTTGGCTGGAAATAAGTGAGACGTAATTCCAGCTTTTATTGTTGCCCGTGGGCGAGCGAAGTTCAATCTACGGTTGTACATGACCCCCTGATCATCCGCAAATGCTTGAAACAATAACTCAGATCCCGCCGGCATCCCGACTGTGAGACGGTTGATGCCAGGCTTTTGCGGAGCGAGGCGCCCGTCTCTCCGTTGGAAGTCTCAGCATTCGACTGGAAAACTTTGGTTTGCGGTTCATTATCTCGGGCAAGACCTGTACGGGTTAGAATATGGTTAACTCATCCATTAGCTCTCCAGGGCCATCGCAATCGCCGATTTCGATTCCGGCTGGGGTGTCCATGCCTGCGGGCAATGAGGTGAGGATTCACGAGCTGAGGATTCAGAACTGAGGATTCATGTTCGGCCGCGAAGAAAAGGTTTCCACGTTTCGGCTCACTGCCGTGCAGTACGTTATCCTAGCCATTTTTTTGGTGCTGGCGTACCGGTTGTGGCGGCTGCAGGTGATGCAGAGCGATGAGTACGCTTTGCTGGCGGAGAAGAACCGGGTTCGCAATGTGCCGATTCTGGCGCCGCGCGGCAAGATTCTGGATCGCGAAGGTCGGATCATTGTGGATAACTACCCCTCGTTTTCCGCGTTGCTGCTGCGCGATTCCACGCGCGACCTGAACGCCGACGCGGACGCCATCGCCAAGGGCCTGCACCTGAGTGCCGACGAAGTCCGCCAGCGCGTCCGGCGCTCCGCGTGGATGCCGCAGTACCAGCCGATTTTCCTGAAAGAAGACATCACGCCCGACGAACTCGCCTTCATCGAGGCCCACAAGAACGAGCTACCCGAGCTGGAAACTATCATGTCGCACCGGCGGCTGTATCCGCGCAACGGCTTCATGGCGCACCTGATCGGCTACGTCGGGGAAGTGACCGAAGACATGCTGAATCAACCGCAGTTCGAGCTTTATACGCCCGGTGACGTGGTTGGAGTGAGCGGGGTTGAGAAACAGTACAACAGCATCCTGATGGGCAAGAACGGATCGCGGCGCGCGATCGTCAACAGCCACGGGCGCGAAGTTGGACGGCTGGACGAAACTCCTGCGGAGCCGGGCAAGCAACTCAAGCTGACCCTCGACCTGGATTTACAGATTGCGGCGGAAGAGGCCATCGAGGGCAAGAACGGCGCGATTGTGGCCATGGATCCGCACACCGGCGAAATCCTGGCCATGGTGAGCCGGCCGACGTTTGATCCCAACGATTTCGCAATCAAGATTTCACGGGACGAGTGGGACAAACTGGTCAACGATCCCGACAAGCCGCTGTTGAACAAAGCGATTCAGGCGCAGCTTGCGCCCGGTTCGACGTTCAAGGTCATCATGGCGACCGCGGGTTGGCAGGAGGGAATTGCCCAAACCCTCCACGTAAACTGCAACGGTGGTGCCACGTTCTACGGCCGGCGTTTTGGATGCTGGGTGAAGAGCGGGCACGGCCCGGTCGATCTGCCAAAAGCGATCTACCAGTCCTGCGATGTCTTCTTTTACACGCTGGCAGAAAAACTTGGCATCGATCGCATCGCGAAGTATGCGACCGCTCTTGGATTGGGTCAGAAGACTGGCATTGACCTGCCTAACGAGGTAAGCGGCGTGATGCCCTCGGAGGAATGGAAGATCCGCAATTTCAAGCAGAAGTGGTTCGCCGGGGAAACCATTTCGGTTGGCATCGGCCAAGGTGCGGTGGCGATCACCCCCGTGCAATTGATGCGCGCAGTTGGCGCCATCTCCATGGATGGCCGCCTGGTAGTTCCGCACGTCATCAATCCGACAAACCTGCCGCCAGGGTTCGAGGAGACCACGCACTACACGGAAGTGAAAGAAGTTCCTATTGATCCGACGGGCTGGAACACCATCACCGACGCGATGAGCCGGGTGCTGTTGCCGGAAGGTACGGCTCCCTCAGCGCATGTTCCGGGGGTCGACATCGCCGGCAAGACTGGGTCGGCGCAAATTGTTTCACTGGCTCTGCGCGCAAAGCACAAGAACGACGAAGAGTTCGCCCAGAACGGGTGGTTTGTGGGATTCACGCCCCGGCGCAACCCTGACATCATTGTGTGTGTGCTGTTCGAAGGCGGCGAGCACGGCAAGCTGGCGGCGCGTCTGGCGACCCAGGTGATCAAGGCCTATGTTGACAAGCAACGGCGCCAGCCTACGAAGATGGCGCAGGGCTCGGGCAAGCTGGAAGTCAGCAGCCTGTGGACCGATCCCAGCGGCACCAACGAAGACGGCACGAACACCGATGAAGATCATCTGCAGGCCGGCCGCTTCTTTGTGGATGTCGCGCGGAAACGGGCGCCGCTGGCGGTGGCCGCTCCCGGCATTCAGTGATGCTGAATGCTACGTACTACGTGCTAACGGCTATCTCGGCAGTGAGCACACAGCATCTTTGGTAAGCCCCTAAGTTCCTGTACCAACGGCACTTCGCCGCTCTTGTTCCATGACTTCCGTAACTTTGCATTGCTGATGCCGGGGTGTAATCTCGGCCTGAAATGTGCACATTCTCAATTGGAGCGGTGCACTGGGCAAGCCGGAAGGAAGGTCGTCGCAAACGTGTCTGAAACCGCCAAGGGAACTGTTGCTGAAAGCAGCAAGAATCGAAGGGGTTATACGGACGTGCAAGGCGCGCCGCGCTTTCCCATCAAACTGCCGGTGGCCGTGAAGTCGGCAGACAGCGGATCTGGAATTTGGGGAAAGTCGATCGAGACCGAGAACATTTCCGCTAACGGTGTGCTGTTCCGCATGGATGCCGATGTGCCGGTAGGATCGGCTGTCGATTTTACGATTTCTCTTCCCGCCGATGTAGTCGGCGCGAAAACCGACGTGCAGGTGGATTGCCGCGGACGAGTGGTGCGCAGTTTTGAAGATGGCGGCCGGCGCGGAGTGGGCGTGGTCATTGATGAGTATCGTTTTGAACGCAGGTAGTTGGTGCAGTTCCGCCGTGAAAGATCGGCGTCGCGCCTGGTAGGGCGCAAAAAAAAGAGGACAGATGGGCAGCACTTCGGTCAGCGTTGAGCCAGGCGACGGTCTTCATCTCGAGGACGGCAAAGGCACGATCCGCGTGATTGTGGCCGATACCCAGGCCATTTTCCGCGCCGGCTTGCGCAAGATCTTTGCCCTCGAGGATGACATCCGGGTTGTCGGGCAGGCCGAAAGCGTCGAGCAAACTGTTACCGCCATTCAAAAATTTTCCGCCGACGTCGTAATCTTCGAGGCGGCCCTGACTCCGAGTCCAGGCGACGCTGTTTCCGATCTTCTGCGTCAGAATGCGAACTGCCGCTTGGTCGTCGTGCTGCAAGAGCCCGACCAGGAGATGACACTCGATTTGTTCCGGCGCGGCGCCCATGGCATTGTTTCCCGCGAAGTCGAACCGGAAATGCTGGTGGAATGCCTGCGCAAAGTTGCCCAGGGTGAGCCGTGGCTCGACAGCCGCGCGATCGGCTGGGTAATGCAAGCCTAT
>JGI12269J14319_10003161_pt1 | contig 15559 bp, 9 predicted proteins | sample PeaSoiSIISIP2007_FD_14319 | JGI IMG/M metagenome (IMG submission 14319) | reverse complement strand
GGATCCTCTGGAGCACGTCCCTCCTGAACACCTTGTAGCAGGTCTCCATGTCCGTGAGGTTGAGGTTCGTCAGCATGTTGGAGACCAGGGTCAGGAACTTGTTGCCCACCATGTGCCAGAAATAGCACACGCGGTGCGGCTCGCCGCCCATGAAGCGGGACCCGAAGACGACGTCGGCCTTGCCGTCGACGATCGGCTTCATGAGCTTCGGGTACTCGTTGGGATCGTATTCCAGGTCGGCGTCCTGGACGAGGACCGCGTCGCCGGTGGCGGCCGCGAACCCGGTCCGAAGCGCGGCGCCCTTCCCCTGATTCGACTCGTGGTAGATGACCCTGTCGACCATCGGCTCGATCTGGGTGCGCAGGAGGTCCCGGGTGCCGTCCCGGGAGCAGTCATCGACGATGATGATCTCCTTCACGGGATAGGGGGAGCTGCGCACGCGCTCGATGATGGTCCGGATGGTCTTGGCCTCGTTGTAGCACGGAATGACGATCGAGAGCTTCATTCTGGGAAAGTCGCAGAGGATGCAATGGCGCCGCGGCCAACGGAAGCTTTTATCTGAGGGGCACCGGAGCGTGTCCGAGCGTCTCCACCCACGGGGCCCGGGGATCCGACGGGTCGCGCCCGGTGACCCACGGCTCGAACTGCGTGGGGTCGAAGAACCGCGGGGTGTGCGCCACGGGGGCCGCGGCGCCGGCCGCGATCGAGAAGCGGGTCTGGAGGTCGGCCCGCAGGCCGGCGTCGGTGATCCGGTCCCACCAGGGGCTCTGCGGCGGCGGGTACAGCCAGGGGGCGTCGATGCGCGCCCAGACGAGGCCGTCCTTGACGGGAACGACCGGGCCCGCCAGGACGACCGAGAACACGTTTTCCGCAAGGACAAGGCGCGCGTGGCCCGGGTCCGGCCGTTCGAGGATCAGCTGGTTCATCATCCCCGGCCGGCCGCTCGAGATGAGAACGGTCGGGCGGGGACCCGCGCCCGCCGGGACGCGGACCGCGATATCCACGGGCCCGAAGGCCGTCCCCTGGCTCCGGGACGCCCAGAGGCTCGGGTAGTCGAGCAGGCGCGCGGCGAAGCCGTAGGCGGCGGGATCGGTCCTGCGGAACAGGATCCTGTGCTCGGCGGAGGCCAGGGCGACGTAGGCGGCGGTCCATGTCCCGGCGCACAGCGCCAGGAGGCGCGCGACATTGCGGGCCGGCCCGCCCGGCGGGCCGCCGAAGAGCGCCGCGAGCCCGATCGCGGTGAGCGCGGTGGCCCCGGCGAAGAGCTCGGTCGTGTAGCGGGAGGCGGCCCCGGCGAAGCAGAACAGGACGCACGCCGAGAATGCGCAGGAGAGGGCCGCGGCCCATACCGTGCGCCGGAGGGCGAGCGCCCCGGGGTCGCCCCTGTGGCGCCAGGCCCACGCGAGCGCGAGGAGCGAGGCGAACTGGACGGGGATCGCGAACAGGGCGCCGTGCATCTCGTCGATCCCGAGGTGGCCGGGGGGCTCGCCTCCCGGCGGCACCGCGAGCACGAACGGAAAATACGGGCTCAGGTTGGGCAGCGCGAGCAGGTACACCCATGCGTTGTACGGCGCATACAGGAGGCTGAAGTGCCTGATGCTGCGCTCGTCGGAGCCCCAGAGCTGGTAGCTCTGGCCGAATTCAAGCGGATGGCCGAAGCGCGCGACATTGTAGGCGAGGAGCGCGAGGCCCCCGGCGGCGGCCACGGAGGAAGCGAGGAGGAAGCGCGGGCCGCCCGGCCGGCGGAAGTCGAGGAGCGACGCGAGCACCGCGGCGCCCGCGAAGAGGGTTGTCGGGCGCGCGCCGAGCATGAGCGCCACGGCGGCCCCGGCCGCGAGAGCCCAGCGGGAGCCTCCCTCCGAGCCCAGGCAGCGCCACAGGAAATAGAGCGCCCACCACAGGCAGGCGCACGCGGCGACGAGCGGGAGCTCCCAGACGTCGGGGCGCCGGATCGTGACCGGAAGCCACGAGGCGCACATCGAGACGGCGAGGATCGCCCCCGCCGCCAGCGGGCCAAGCCGCGGGAAGTGCCGGCGGCGGACGCCGGCGAGGAGAAGGGCGAGCCCGGCGAGCCCGCCGGCCGCGAAGACCGCCACGGCGAGCCTCTGGGGCAGGTGGTGGCCGGTGACGACCCGCCACGGCAGCATGACCAGGACCGGTGTCGGGCCGAAATAGAGGTAGTATTTCCCGCGGTAGAGGCTCGCGTCCCACAGCTGCCACGGCCTGTTCTGCGAGGGATCATACGGGTCGCGGAGCCTGAGCAGCTCCGGCGCGGGCTCGACGGAAAGGCTCGTCTGGCCCTTGAGGAACCCGTCGACCAGGTACTCATAGTGGTGCCAGGCGTCCCGCCGGTCCCCGTCGAAGGCCCTAGCGCCGTCCGCGATCCAGAACAGCAGGAGGGCGCACGCGCCGAGCGCCGCCCAGAGCGGGGCCAGTCCCCTGTCAACCCCGCGGCGCTGCGGTGGGTGCATGGGGGGGGGCGGCCGCGCTCAGGGACTCGACATAGGGCGAGTCGGAGCCCGGAATGGGCCCGCCGGCGACCGCCGGCTCAAGGGCCACGGGATCGGCCGAGTGGACGGAGTGGACAAGGACGCCACCCGAGTCCCACTCGATCCGGAACAGCGTCTCGCGCTCCAGCGCGACGGCGGGATCGACGCCGTCCCAGTAGGGGTGCGCCGGCGGAGGGTACAGCCAGGGGGCGTCAAGGCGGACGGCCAGCCGGCCGCCCCTCAGGGCGAGCTCTGGGGTCTCGAGGACCCGGAACTCGTTATGGGCCAGGACCAGCCGGGCGTGCTCCCCGTCGACCCTTTCCAGGATCAGCCTGTTCGAGTTCTGCGGGCGCCCGCTCGCGACCAGAACGGCGCGCGCGCCGGCCGGGGCGGGCGGGATGCGTATCACCAGCGAAAGGGGCCCGAAGCGGACGCCCTTCGCCCGGGCCCACCACAGGCTGGGATAGTCGAGCGTGTGCGCCGCCGCCGCATAGGTCCGCCGATTCGTCCGGGCCATGAATCCCCGGAAGTCGGCCGAGGCGAGCCAGACGCTCGCGACGCTCCAGCAGGCCGCGGCGGCCGCGAGGGCCCGGAGGGCCCGGCCGGGGCGCGCCCCGGGCTCCTGGCCGAACACGCACATGAGGCCGACCGACGTCGCGACGGTCCATCCGGCCATGAGCTCGGTCGTGTAGCGCGAGCAGGCCCCCCCCCAGGAGAACAGGACCAGCGCCGCGAACGCCGTGGCCAGGACCGCCGAGGCGAGGGTGAAGGCGGCTGCGCGCGCCCCGCGGTCCGCGCGGCTGCGCCAGGCCCAGGCGCATGCGCCGATCCCGGCGAGATGGACGGGCATCATGAAGAGGACGCCGTAGATCTCCTCGAAACCCATGTACCCCTCGGGGCGGTCCTCGGTCCAGAAGGGATGCAGGAACGGGAAGTACGGCCCTATCTGCGGCAGGGAGAAGAGGTAGGTCTGGGCGTTGAACAGGATGTTCCTCGGGCTGAAGAAGTGGAAGCCGCGGTATTCCGCGCCCCAGAGCTGGTAGCTCTGGCCGAACTCGAGCCAGCTGCCGAACCGCGCGTAGTTGTAGAGCAGGAGGCCGACGCCGCCCGCGAGTGCGACCGCCGAGGCAACGGGGGCCGCGCCCCGCCGGCGGGTTCCCGTGGGATCGGGGCCGGCGGAAGGCGCGAGGTAGAGCAGCGCGGTGGCGACGGCCGCGAAGACGAAGGTCACCCGGCAGCCCATGAGGAGCGCGAGCGCCGCGCCCCCGGCGGCGGCCCAGCGGGCCCTGCCGCCGGAGTCGTGGAACTTCCAGAGGAAGTAGACCGCCCACCAGAGGCATGCGACGGCCGACACGATCGGCATCTCCCAGAAGCCCGGCCGGCGCAGGATGACCGGCAGCCACGACGCGTGGAACGCGACGATGACGATCGCCCCCAGGGCGGCGTCCGAGAGGCGCGGGAAATGCCGGTTGCGCACCTCCCGCAGGAGGAGCGCCAGCCCGGCAAGCCCGACCGCCGCGAACGCGGCGACCGCCAGGCGCTGCGGCAGCGCGCGCCCCGTGAGGACCCGCCAGGGCAGCAGGAGCACGACCGCGGGCGCGGGGCCGTAGTAGAGGTAGTATTTTCCCTGATACAGGCTCGCGTCCCAGAGCCTGTAGGGCGCGTTCGCCTCGGGATCATAGGGATCCCTGAGCTTGAGGAGCTCCGGGGCCGGCTCGACCGACAAATAGGTGTGGCCGTGCAGGAAACCCTCCGCCAGGTACTCGTAATGGTGCCAGACGTTCCTCAGGTCGCCGTTCCAGGGGGCCACGCCGTCGGCGGTCCAGAAGGCCGCCGCGGCGCAGGCGCCGAGGGAAAGCCAGAGGGCGAGCCGGCCCGCCGCGGCGCCGGGGGAGGTCACGGGGCGGAGCCCTTCCTTGCGAGCTCGGCCTTCGCCTCCTTGGCGATGGTCGCCGCGTCGGGGTGCCAGGGCTGCATCCTCAGCGCCTCCTCCGCCTCGCTCAAGGCGGTCGCGTCGTCGCCCACCGTGTAGGCGGCCCGGGCGAGCAGCACGTGGTCCTGCACGAAGGTCGAGCGGTCGCTGACGGCGCCGAAATCCGAAAAGGCGGCGAATCCGGCGAGGGCGGCGCAGAGGGCGAGCGCCGCGCGCCGGCCTGGGGGCCAGCCCCTCCAGAATCCAGGCGACCCGAGGGCGCCGCCCGCGAGGACGGCCAGGATCGCGGCCAGGGGCAGCCGGAAGCGCGCGCTGACAAGGAACAGGAGGGTGGAGGCGGCGCAGGCCGCCGACACCAGCGCGAGCGCCGCCGCCGTGCGCGGGGATTCTGATGCGAGCCGCGCCGCGCCGGCGACGCCGAGCACGAGGAGCGCCCCCCAGCAGACCGGGTTCCACGAGAGCCACGGCGAGCGTCCCTTGTGGAACGCGAACGTCTTGTTGTTGTACTGCTCCCAGTTGTTGAGGAGCGCATAGGCCTTCCGCGCCTCGAGGGCCGCCCATCGCAGGGGATGGGACGAGACCTCGTCCACGAACCGGCGGCGCCAGTGCGCGTTCATCGAGGCGATGTCGGCGCGCCGGCCCCCGGTCTCCATCCCGTAGAGATAGATCGATTCCACCCGGGCCGGATTCACTGACCCGGCCGACGGGGGAAGGCTCACCTGCTGCGAATAGTAGCGGCCGTTGGCCCCCGGCCGGTTCGACGCCCACAGGTTGTAGGCGCCCTGCCACGGCAGGAAGCCCGCGACGCCGCTCACCCTCCACTGCCAGGCCGACTGGGCGCCGAACAGGAGAACCCCTGCGAGCGCCGCCGCGAGGATGCGCCCGCGCGCCAGCGGAGCGGGCTGGGCCAGCGCAAGCAGGGGGACGAGGGGCCAGGCCAGGAGGTAGTTCGGGCGGACAAGCGCCGCGGCGGCCCACGAGATCCCCGCGCCGGCCCAGGCGCGGGCCCGGCCCGGGGCGGCGAGCGCGGCGCCGAGGCGGTCGAGGCCCAGGAGGAAGAGCGCGAGCGCGAGCGTGGCGTCCAGTGCCTGCGTCGCGTAGTGGACCATCACGGGATCGAGGGCGAGGAGGAGGCCCGCGGCGAGCGCCGCGCGGTCGCCGAACCACCGCCTGGCGACGCAAGCGACCAGCGCCGCGTCGAACGCATGGAGCACGGCCCCGAGCACCAGGGCGGCCGGGAAGAGCCCGCCGGCGGAGACCCCGAGCGCGCGCAGGCCCGCCAGCGCGAGCGCGTAGCCGGGCGCCCGGTAGAACGGCTCCGGCGGCAGCGTCCCGCCGAAGATGGCGCCCGCGAGGTCGATATTCTCGCGCTCGTCGAGCACGGGCACGCGGCCGAGCGGTGTGCCCAGGTACCAGTTCAGGTGCCCGAGGGCGTAGATGAGGGCGATGGCCGCCGGCAGCGCGACCGCAATGCCCCGCGGAAACGGGTCGGGTCTCTGGGTAAAGTCCGTGCTCGGGGCCATGCTCGACACCGGGGCCCATGACAACGCGCGGCGTCCCGCCATGCGAGCCCGTTATCGGGCCACGGGCGCCACCCCTTTGCCGCGCGCCGCAAGGAACCCCCCGCGCGTCCGCATTCCGGCTCCGGGGTCCCTTTTCCCGGCCCGGGGAGCGCGAAGCCGGGGAAACCCCCGCCGCCGCGCCGCGTACGTCTTTTCACGTAAAAATACGCGCCCATTTTATTGGCGAATCCCCATAACCGAAATCCGTTTGGTGGGTCTGTCCCTATCCCCGATCCATCCGGCCCCGGGTGCGCCCGGCGCGTTCCCAGCGTCCAACCACATGAAAACCACGAAATGGGTCCCCGCGATCGCAGCGGTCGCCGCCATCTGCGGCTGCGGCACCGCCCCAAAGACGGAGGTGCGGACGGGCGCCTCGCTGCCCGTATACGAGATCGCCAAGGCCGGGGCCTCCGCCTCGGAGGCCGCGGCCGTTGCCGAGGCGTTCAAGATCCCCGCGGGCGCCCTCGCGGGCAGGGCAGGGATGCTCTCCTTCGTCGATCCCGAGAAATACCTTGCGGTGCCCACGACCTCGGTCGCCGAGTCCGCGGTGACAGCCAGCCTGCGCGACGCCACGCGGAACAAGGACGGGGCGAGGCCCACAGACATGCGGGCGATCGACACGGCCGCCCTGAGCCGGTGGCCGGTCCTGGATACCAAGGCCGCGCTGGAGGCCGCCTCCCGCGGCCTCGAGGCGTCGGGGCTCCGGCCGCAGTTCGGAGCGCCGGTGGTCGGGCACACCGTGCTGACGCTTTACACCAGGGAGCCGAGCGGCAACTGGGCCTCGAAGGCGCAGGAACTGGACACGCAGGTGAGCTACAGGTTTTCCGAGCCGGGCGGCCATCCGCTGATCGGCCCTGGCGCGCAGGTTCAGGTGACCTATGACGGTGCCGGCCGCGTGAGCCGGTTCTGCTACGCAACCCGCCAGCTAAGGCAGGGCGCGCCCGTGCAGGTCTTATCCGATGCCGAGGCCAGAAAGCGCATCGCGCGCCTTGTTCCGGCCGGCGCCGAGGTCACCACGCGCCTGGTCTACTGGAGCCCGCCGCTTCAGCCGGTGCTTGGCCGCGCGGACAGCTGGAATCCGACGGCCATCATCCCCTGGTGGGCCTTCTACACGTCGACCCAGGTCACGAACAAGCAGACCGGTGCGGTCTCGGTGATCAAGTCGAGGGTGCGGATGATCCCGGCCACCGACGACACGAGGTTCGTCCCCGCCGTTCAGCTCACGGCCTCGGCGCAGGGTTCCGAGGTCTCCGCCCGCGTCTCGGTGAGCGGGGGATCGGCGCCGTACACGTACGTCTGGGGCGGGTCGGACCCGGAGGCGTCCCGCAACACCGGCGAATCGATAAGGTACACGGCCATGCTGAGGTCGGCCGACCCATTTCTCCAGGACGAGCATTTCCGGCTGGACCGCGATGAGACGGTATCGGTGACCGTGATCGACTCGAACGGGGTTGCGGTGCACGCCGCGGAAATCGTCGGGGTGCACGCGAGCCCCGTCACCCCGAGGCCGCGGATGATCACCGGGGCCAGCTACGGCTGCGAGAGCCCGAACGATCCGGGCGGATGGACGCCCGCCCGCGTCGCCTGGCAGAACAGCATGGGCACGTCGGGGGCCGGAGGCGGCACGCAGAGCTACTGCTGGCTGGGCGCCGACGCGTGGCCGGGCGACTTCATCGAGCCGAACCCGCCGGGGACGCTGGTCGCCACCCCGTGGGTGTACGGCGACGCCGACTTCGCCAACTGGGGCGTCAACACCGCGGACATCGTGCTCGACAACGCCGACGGCAACCCGGACCAGACGGTCGTCATGGAGCCGGGCGCCGCCGTCTCCAACTATCCGACCTCCCTCATCCAGTCCCCCAACAACTCCTCGACGGTGGAGCTCAACCTGGGCGGGCACGGCGGCACGCCGACGTGGTATTCCGTGCCGTATGCCGGCTCGTGGGGCCCTGTCGGCCCGAACGACACGCTGGCGTGGCTGCTGCTGGACGACTGCGACATGCTGGATGCGGCGGACGGTTCGGGGCTAAACGTCGCCCAGCGCTGGGGCCCGGCCTTCAACGGCCTGCATGTCCTGACGGGCTTCGCGTCGCTTGCCTACGGCAACGGCTCGTTCGAGGGCACGGTCGCGACGAACCTGCTCGGGGTTTACGGGCCGCCGCAGACGATCGTCCAGTCCTGGTTCAACTCCGCCGAGTCCACCGGCGCGGGCACGCCGGCGGCCATGGGCCCGGCCCTCTATGCGGGCGGGCCGTTCGCAATGGTGAACCTGAACGACTACTACTGGGGCAAGGGATCCGTGGGCGCGACGATCGTTCCGCAGAGTTATCCCGCCGGGGACGTCGGCTGGTGGTACCTGACCAGCACGGTTCCCGCCACCGTCGTGTTCGAATGACGATTCCAGGCGACCAATAACATGAAAAATCCCAAATGGGTTCCCGCGATTGCCCTGATCGGCGCCATCTGCGGCTGCGCCACCGCCCCCAAGGCGGCGGTCAAGGCCGGCGCCTCGCTTCCCGTATATGAGGTCACGAAGACCGGTGCTTCCGAATCGGAGGCCGCGGCCCTTGCCGACCAGCTCAAGATCCCCGCCAGCTCGGTCACGACCGCCGGCGGGCTGCTTTCCTTTGTCGATCCCGACAGGTACCTGGCCGTTCCCACGGCCGCGATCGACGACCCCAAGGTGACGGACAGCCTGCGCAACCCGAGCGAGGAGAGGGACGCGTCGCTGGCCACGGACATGAGGGCGATCGACACGGACGCCCTGGGCGCGCTCCCGGTCCTGGATGGCAAGGCCGCGGTGGAATCCGCCGCCCGAAGCCTGGACGCGTCGGGGCTGCGGCCCCAGTTCGGCACGCCCGCGGCCGGCCACACGGTCCTGACGCTCTACTCGGGCGACGGGAGCGGCAAATGGGCCTCGAGGGAGCACGAGCTGGACACGCAGGTGAGCTACGCGTTTTCCGAGGCGAACGGGTACCCGCTGGTCGGCCCCGGCGCCCAGGTGCAGGTCACCTATGACGGCGCCGGCCGCGTGAGCCGGCTCCACTACGCGGCCCGGCAGCTGAAGACGGGCCCCTCGGTCCAGGTCATATCCGAGAGCGAGGCGCGGGACCGCATCGCCCGCCTGCTGCCCGAGGGGGCCCAGGTCACCGCGCGCCTGGTCTACTGGAGCCCGCCGCTGCGCTACGCGCAGGCGCGCAAGGACGGCTGGAACCCCGCGGTCGTCATCCCGTGGTATGCCTTCTACACCACGACCCGGGTCTCCGGCCCGGGCGGCGGGGCGGCCTCGGTCATCAATTCGAAGGTGCGGATGATCCCGGCGACGGACGACGAGAGGTTCGTCCCCGCGGTGCAGCTGGCGGCGTCGGCGCAGGGATCGGAGGTCTCCGCGCGCGTCTCGGTCAGGGGCGGCAGGCCGCCGTACGCCTACTTCTGGGGTGGATCGAATCCCGAGGCGTCCCTTGCCGACGGCGAATCGGTCGCGTACACGGCCACGGTGCGGGCGGCGGAGGCCCTGGCCGACGACCCCGGTTTCCGCCTGGACAGGGACGAGACGGTCGCCGTCACGGTCGTCGACTCGAACGGGGTGGTCGTGCGCGCCAACCAGACGGTCCCGGTCCACGCTACCCGCAACCTCCCGAGGCGCGAGGACAAGAAGAAGCACGGCTCCAATCCGACCTACGGGATCGAGAGCCCGGGCGCCCCGCTCGCGTGGATGGAGGACCAGGTCGGCTGGCTGCAGGGGATGAGCACGCCCGGCGCCGGCGGCGGGACGCTCAACTTCTGCTGGATGGGAGACAACGCCTGGCCGGGCGACTACATAAACCCGGACCCGCCGGGGACGCTCGTCGCCAAGCCCTGGATCAACGGCGACGCCGACTACGCCAACTGGGGCGCCAACACGGCGGACATGGTCCTCGACAACGCCGATGGCAACTCGGACGGGAAGACCGCCATGCAGCCTGGCGCCCCCCTCGCGAAGTACGCGACCGCCGGGCTCAACTCCCCGAACAACTCGACCACGGTCGCCATCAACCTGAACGGGTTCGGGACCCCGGCGTTCTTCTCGGTCAGCTATGCCGGCGCCTGGGGCCCCACCGGCACGTACGACACGCTCTACTGGCTGCTCCTGGACGACTGCGACATGCTGGACAAGACGGACGGCTCCGGCCTCAACGTCGCCGACCGGTGGGCCCCGGCCTTCAACGGCCTGCACATCCTCACGGGTTTCGCCTCCCTCGACCAGCCGGACGGCTACGGCAATTTCGAGCGGGACTTTGCGACCGATATGCTCGGGGTGATCACCGTGCTCGGGATCACCCTGCCCGTGCCCCCTCAGACCATCGTGCAGGCCTGGTTCAGCAGCGCGGAGTCGAACGGGATCGGCACCGCCGCGGCCATGGGCCCGGCCCTCTTCGTCAGCAGGGGCAAGCCCTATTCGATGGCCAACCTGAATGATTACTACTGGGGCAAGGGGTCCACGGGCCCGACCATCGTGCCGTCTGGCCATCCCGCAAAGGACATCGGCTGGTGGTACATAACGACCACGACACCCGCGAACGTCGTGTTCCCGTAGGGCCGGCGCGCCGATGGCGGCGCGCGAGTTCTTGACGGTAAGCCGGGCGGCCGGGAGGCTTCCCCCATGTCGTCCGAGGCGCCGCTCAAGAAGCGCAAGCTCCCGCTGTTCCAGCTCTGCATCGCCGCGTTCGCCTTGATCGCGGCGGCGCTGCTGCTCCTTCGGGGCGTCAACATCCGGGCGCTGGCGGCGCAGGGACTGTACATGATCAGGGACGCCGGGCCGCTCGTGTACTTCTCGGCGCTCGCCTTCCTGCCCGCCGTCGGGGCGCCGCTCAGCGCATTCACGATCCTGGCGGGGGAGGCCTTCGCCGCGCAGATCACCCTCGTGGGGGTCATCGTCGCCACGATGATCGCGATCGCCGCAAACCTGGCGCTCACCTACTGGCTCGCCCGCTACGCGCTTCGCCCGCTCCTCTCGAGGTTCACGGAGCACTACGGCTACAGGATCCCGCGGGTCACGAAGACCAACGCGCTCAACATCGCCCTCGTCATCCGGCTGACCCCGGGCCCCCCCTTCTTCATGCAGTCCTACATCCTTGGCCTCGCCGAGGTGCCGTTCCGGCTCTACATGGTCGTCTCCTGGCTCTGCATCCTGCCCTGGGCGGTCGCCTTTGTCGTCCTCGGCAAGGGGGTCTTCAACGGCAACTTCAAGCTGGTCGCGACCGGCGTCGGCGTCCTTGTCGCCGCCACCGCCTTCGTCCACTGGGTCCGCAAGCGCTATGCCGCCCGCCTCGATTGACCTTCGAGGCGCGGGCCCGGAGGCCCGGCCGATGACCGTGACCGAGTTCACCCGCCGGGTGAAGGAGGTCCTCGAGGGGGCGATCGGCCCCTGCTGGGTCAGGGGCGAGGTGTCGAACCTGCGTGTCCAGCCGAGCGGCCACGTCTACTTCTCGCTCAAGGACGCGGGGGCCCAGCTGGCAGCCGTCATGTTCCGCACGCACGCCGCGAGACAGGCGGTGAAGCTGCGGGACGGCCTCCAGGTGGTGGCTTTCGGCGACGTCGGCGTCTACGAGCCCCAGGGCAAGTACCAGCTTGTCGTCAAGACGCTCGTCGCCGACGGGGTGGGGGCGCTCCAGCGGGAGTACGAGGCGCTCAAGCGCCGGCTCTCGGACGAGGGCCTGTTCGACCCGCAACGCAAGAAGCCGATTCCGCAGATGCCGGGGACCGTGGGATTCCTGACGTCGCCCACGGGCGCCGCCGTCCAGGATTTCATGAGGATCCTGATCCGGCGCGGCTGGAGGGGCAGGGCCGTCGTCCTCCCCGCCAAGGTCCAGGGAGAGGGCGCCGCGGACGAGATGGCCGGGATGCTGCGGCTCGCCGAGGCGCTCGGGATCTTCGACCTGATCGTCATCGGGCGCGGCGGCGGGAGCATCGAGGACCTCTGGGCATTCAACGAGGAGCCCCTGGTCCGCGCTGTGGCGGCCTGCCGCGTACCGACGATATCCGCGGTGGGCCACGAGATCGACTTCACGCTGTGCGACTTCGCGGCGGACCTGCGCGCGGAGACCCCGAGCGCCGCCGCCGAGCTCATCTCGAGCGAGTTTGTCCGCCTCGCCGAAAGGACCGAGTCGGCGAGGCAGTCGGCCCTGGGCGCCGTCTCCGAGGCCATGAGCCGGGCCCGGGAGCGGGTCGCCCACGGCCGCTCCCGGCTGCGCCTGCTCTCGCCCGCTGCGCTCGTCGAGCGGGGCTACCTGCGCCTCGACGACATGACGAACCGGCTGGCCTCGGCGCTGCGCTCGTCCCTCCAGGTTCGCGTCCAGAGGCTGTCGGGCGCCGCCGCCCGGCTCGAGCGAGCCTCCCCGCAGACCCGCGCCGTCCTCTACAGGCAGAGGCTCCTCTCGCTGGAGAAGAGGATCCTGGGCGCCAGCCCCGGCTCGGTCCTCAACCGAGGGTTCGCGATCGTGCGCGACGACAGGGGCAGGCCCGTCATCCGGCGCGCGGCCATCAGGCCGGGCCAGCGGCTCGAGGCCGAATTCGCGGACGGCAGGACCCCGCTCCGCGCGGAACAAAGTTGAGTTTTTGGCGAGGCGGGGAGACGTTCTACCCCTTTATGCCCCCGCGCGCGCTCCCCGTCGCCGTCGCCGTCGCTGTTGCCGCGCTGCTTCTCGCCGCGTGCGGCGACGAGCAGGTGGCCACGTACCGGGTGCCCAAGGAGAAGGGGCCGGAGCTCCCGTCGGCCGCGGCTGGAGGCCGGGGGGNGCAGTCCCCCGGGGCGGCGATGGCGGACGCCTCCGTCCCTACGGCCTCGGGCGCGGATCTCGTCTGGGAGGCGCCCGCCGCATGGAAGGCGGCGCCGGCCGGGGCCATGCGCAAGGCCAGCTATGCCGTCCCCGGCGAGGGCGGCGAGTCGGAGCTCTCGATCACGGCCTTTCCGGGCGATGTCGGGGGCGAACTCGCCAACGTGAACCGCTGGCGCGGCCAGGTCGGGCTCGCCCCGCTCAGGGCTGAGGAGCTCGAGTCGGCGGTCAGCCGGGTCGAGGCAAACGGCCTGAGGTTCGCGATCGTGGAGCTCTTTCCCCCGGGCGACCCCGGCGCCAAGGCCATGGTTGGGGCGATCGTCCCCTTTGGCGGATCGACCTGGTTCTTCAAGCTGACGGGGCCGGGCGCCCTCGTGAGGGCGTCCAGGCCGGCCTTCACCGGGTTCCTGCACACCGTCAGGGCGCCCTGAACCCGCCGATGCCCCCTTTCATCCGACAGCTGCGCAATCTCTTCGTCTCGCTCCGGCTGACCGTCGTCCTCCTCGCGCTCTCGATCGTCCTCGTCTTCTGGGCGACGCTCGACCAGGTGCACCTCGGCGTCTGGGCGGTTCAGCAGAAGTTCTTCCATTCGTTCCTTGTCTTCGTGCGGCTGGGCGACCTGCGCGTCCCGGTCTACCCCGGCGGGTACACGATCGGCGGGCTCCTCCTCGTCAACCTCATTTCCGCGCACGCCTACCGTTTCAGGCGCGGATGGGGGAAGGCCGGGATCTGGATCGCGCACACGGGCCTCATCATGCTCCTCGTGGGCGAGCTCGTCTCCGGCCTGGTCCAGCAGGACTTCCAGATGCGCCTGGACGAGGGCGAGACCAAGAACTTCTCGGAGAGCAGCCTCCTCAACGAGCTCGCGGTCATCGACGCGACCGACCCGAACTTCGACGAGGTGGTCGCGATCCCCGAGTCCTTCGTCGCCAGGGGGACCGTCCTCCAGAACCCCAGGCTCCCTTTCAAGGTGGTGCCGAGGGGCTACTACGAGAACTCGGCCGTCCAGCTGCGCTCCCAGGCGCCGGGGGCGCCGCCGTCGCCGGCGACCCAGGGCATGGGCCCCCAGCTCGCCGTGACGCCGCTCGAGGTCACCTACCGGCAGGACGAGCGCAACACGCCGGCCGCCTACGTGGAGCTCGTCGGGCCGGAGGGATCCCTCGGGACCTGGACCGTCTCCACCCTCCTCGGCAACCCCCAGGCGTTTCCGTACGCCGGCCGGACGTGGAAGCTCGTCATGAGGCCAAAGCGCCTCTACGAGCCGTACTCCCTGACGCTCGAGAAGTTCAGCCACGACATCTATCCCGGCACCGACATCCCCAAGAACTTCTCGAGCAGGGTGCGGATCAACCCCGCTGGAGGCGGGGAGGGCCGCGAGGTCCTTATCTACATGAACAACCCGCTCCGGTACGACGGCCTCACGTACTACCAGGCGAGCTTCGAGAACAATGACAAGACCACGATCCTGCAGGTCGTGCGCAACCCGAGCTGGCTCGTCCCCTACATCGCGTGCGCCGCGATAGGGCTGGGGCTCGTGGTCCAGTTCCTGCTCCACCTGGCGGCGTTCGGCCGCGCTAGGAGGCCCGCGTGAGGAGCAGGATCCCCGTCTTCGTCGTCGCTGTCGCCGCCGTCTGCGTGCTCCTCGGCTTGGCGCCCCAGCCGGGCGGCCCGCCGGAGGCCGTCCAGGCCTTCGGGAGGCTGCCGGTGCTGGCCGAGGGCCGAATCAAGCCGTTCGACTCGCTGGCGCGGAGCACGCTCCTCGTCATCCAGGGCAAGCAGAGGGTCTTTGCGCCCGACCGCTCCGAGCTCACACCCGACGAATGGCTCCTCGACGTCCTGTTCGTCCCGGAGAAGGCCGACACCTACAGGGTGTTTGTCGTCGACAACACCGACCTTCTCTCGCTGATCGGCAAGAACGACGAGAACCTCGCGATCCACTACGACAAGCCGGTGCAGCAGGTGATGGCGCTGATCGGGTTCCTCCCGAGCCGGCAGCGCAGGATGTCGTTCAACGAGATCGCGCCCTACCTGCAGCAGATCGAGGCCCAGGAGAAGCTCGCGGATCCGGTCGAGGCCCAGGCGAGGACCCGTTTCCAGTCGGCCGTCGTCCAGCTCTACGGCAACCTCTCCCATTACCTTAGGCTGAGGCGCTCCCTTGCCCCGGAGGGAAGCAAGGACTTCCTCGGGGAGCTCCTCCATCTGCAGGAGACGCTCGCCGACGGGGTCGAGGCGGTCCGGGCGAAGGAGGCCGGCAAGCCCCACGACGAGGCCAAGGCATCGGCGCTCATCGAGGAGGGCCAGAAGTTCATCGGCATGGCCGAGAGCACCGACATCCTCGCCATCCCGTCCGACGAGGGCAGCGCCGACCCGGGCGCATGGAACAGCGCCGGCCACGCCCTCCTGGAGACCTTCGGCCAGGGCTACGTGAACCCCTCGGTCCTCGCGTATGCAGGCATGGGCTACGCGTGGCGCAACCACGAGGCGGCGAGCTTCGGCCACATCGTGAACATGTACGGGTCGAGCCTGGAGAAGCGCTTCGACAGGCAGGTCCGCAAGGCCCGGATCGAGACGATCTTCAACGCGGCCCAGCCATTCTACGCCGGCATGTGGATCTACCTGGCCGCATTCCTTTGCGCCGTCCTCTCGTGGCTAAAGTGGCCCGAGCCCGCGAGGGTCACCTCCTGGGGGCTGGTCGCCCTCGGCTGGGCGGTCACGACGGCTGGAATTGCGACCCGCATGTGGCTCGAGGGCCGGCCGCCG
>JGI12269J14319_10003160_pt1 | contig 15561 bp, 17 predicted proteins | sample PeaSoiSIISIP2007_FD_14319 | JGI IMG/M metagenome (IMG submission 14319) | reverse complement strand
CCACACCGTGCGCCGCGCGGCGGCGCGGGCGCGTCCGAGCCCCGAGTCCGGGAGTGAGAGCCGATGCACGCACAAGAGCTGGCGCTCGATCCTCGTGAGATCGTGCGCCGATTCCGCGAGACGCACACGCACTACCCCGCGCGCTGGCCCGCGAGCGACCTGATCCCGGACGGCGTGACGGTCCGCACCCCGCGCGACGAGCCGATCGACGACGCGTCCCTGCCGGCTTCGCTGCGCGCGGAGCTGCGCGCCTACTCGAGGGCCCACCCGCACCGCACGATCACCTTCCTCAAGCACCTGCGCACGGTCGACGGCCGTCCGGAGCGCATCATCGACGACGGCGCCGACCTGCCCGGCGAGGCGCAGCTGCTCGTTCTCAGCCAGACCGTGACCCTCGCCGACTGGGATTCGGTGCGGGTGGTCACGTACCTGTTCGTCGCGCGCAAGGACGACGCCGATCCCGGGAGGCCGTGATGTCGGTGAACTTCCAGACGATCCCGTACACGTTCCCTGGGCAGATCCCCAATCCGGACACTGGGCAGACGGGCGTCGAGGTCAGCGCCGGCAGCCTCGAGATGCCCGTGATCGTGCTGATCCACGGGACCGGCGGCGATGTCCGCGACATGACCGATCCCGCGAACGCCCCCGTCGCCGGTGTGAACTACGATTACTCTGGGCCGTTTCCCCCGCCCGTGACCGTCGGGTGGGCCACCTATCCCGGGGTCGGCGTGTGGTCGTGCTGCTCCCTCGATGCGAAAAAGCCGGTGACGAGCTGGCGCGATGTCCTGAATGCGAACGGGTTCGCCACCGCGGCGTACTCGCAGTTCGACGGGGGGGATGGCTTTCTCGCTCCGTCCGGGTCTCCGCCGCCGCTCGGGCCCGCGGATGAACTCGTGTCGGTGCTGCGGGTCCTGATGGCACACTTTGGTGAGGACACGCGGTTTGTGCTGCTGGCGCACAGCCGCGGCGGGCTGCTCGTGCGCAAGTTCCTGCGGGACCACGCGGGGTTCGCCAAGCGGATCCAGGCGGTGATCACGCTGCATTCGCCCCACACCGGCAGCGAGCTCGCGAGTGCCGCCGACGACGTGACCTCTGCGGTCACGTGGCTCGAGGGTCAGATCGGGACCCTCGCCACCGACGCGCTGGGCTGGCTCCTGCCGATCGCCCAGAGCGACGCGTATCAGGAGATGGCGGTCGGGAGCGCGTTCCTCACCGCGCTGGCCGCGGGGGAGCAGCCGCTTCCGGGGATCGAGTATTTTACCTTCGGCGGGGTGAGCGTGCGCCTCACGCGGATCTTGAGCTGGGTGTACACGCTCGACAGCGCCCTGCCGCAGTTTCACTGGCCGCCGTTCCTGCACCGCCGGATGGTGGCGGAGGTGCCCGGAATCTCGCCGGTGGCGAACACGCTGCCGCCGACCATCGACGAGCTCACGGAAGGGCGCGGGGACCTGCTGACGGCCGACCTCCGGGACCGGCTGCCGTTCGCGATGCACCAGACCAATCCGATCAACCACGCGGAAGCGCTGTGGCACCCTACGATTCAGGCGCAGGTGCTGCGGATCTTGGGCGTGAACGTGATCGTTCCGCCGGCCGGGGGTGTGACATCGTTTTGGTGGTAGCCGAAGGAGGGGACCCGCAGTGACCGAGCGCCCCGAGGATCGCGCGCGACGGACCGCCGTGACCGTGGGAGACGAGGTGGAGCATGTGGCGGCCCGGATCGTCGACTGCATCGAGGACCTCTCCCTCCTCGTGATGGAACGGGTCGCGGACGCGTCGCCCCGGAGCACGGCCGTCTCCGAGCTGCGCCGCGCGATGACCACCCTGCGCCGGCTTGCGGCGCCGATGCCCCGGATCGCCGGGCGGATCGCCGCCGGGACCTACTTCGGCGTGCGGATGGCGGTGGAGTTGTATCGGACGACCGAGCACGGGTGGGACGAGGGCGCAGCGTCGGCCGCGGCAGACGGCACCGACCAGGAGCCATAGGGTGGGGCCCGTCCCGCCGACGGATCCCGCCGAGACGGGCGGGCCGGTGCGGCCGCATCCGGCCGCCGGCCTGGACGGCGACATCGACCGGTACTTGGTCGAGGTCGACCGCGAGCTCCAGCCGTACCTCGACCAGGCGGTGGAACGCACCCCTGAGGTGGACTGCCTCAAAGAGGGCGTGTCGTACCAGGTGTTGGGCGGCGGGAAGCGCGTCCGGGCGGCGCTGTGCGCGACTACGTGCGAGATGTTTTGCGGGTCGTACCGTCCGGCGCTGCACTTTGCCGCGGCGATCGAGCATCTGCAGAACTTCAGCCTGATTCACGACGACATCGCCGACGGCGACGGCGAGCGCCGGGGACGCCCCTCGGCGTGGCAGCGGTTCGGCGTGGCCCACGCCATCAACATCGGCGACGCGTTCATTCCGCTCAGCTCGCTCGCGATTCTCGAAGGCGCGTACTCCGCGCAGACCAAAGTGGCGCTGTTCCAGGTGCTGTCGGAGCTCGGCCTCCTGGTGACCGAGGGGCAGGGGCTGGACATCAATCTGCGCCGCAACGACGCGCCGACGCCGGAGGATTACGTCCAGTGCGCGCGCAAGAAGACGGGGGCGTTCTTCGCGATGGCGGCCGTGGGCGGGGGCATCATCGGCGGCGCCGACGCGCGAGACCTCCAGCGTCTCCGAGCCTTCGCGCTGCAGGCCGGGGTGGCGTTTCAGATCAAGGACGACGCCCTGGATGTCGTCGGCGGGAAGGGCCGGCCGCTCGGCTCGGACGTGCTGGAGGGGAAGCGCACCTTGATGGTTGCGTACGCGTCGGAGCGCTCCGCCGCGGCGGAGCGGGGACGCATGTTCGCGATCCTCAACCGGGCGCGGCAGGAGACGACTCCGGATGAGGTTGCCTGGGTCCACGAACTGTTTCGGCGGACGCGCGCCCGGGAACGGGCCGAGCAGACGGCGAACAGCCTGATCGACGAGGCGGTGCAGTACCTCGCGGAGCTTCCTGAGACGGCGGCGAAATACCGATTTGTACGGTTGTCCAAGTATCTGATGCAGCGGAGTCGCTAGGCCCGAGGTGCGGCGGCACGAGATCCCCAGAGGAGGCGGGTGATGGCGGTGGGACGGTCCGTGGACGCTCGGCTGGACGAGGCGATCGTCTTGCTGCACCGCGTGCTCGCCGAACTGGGCCGCGGGGGCGACACCCTGTCGCCCTGGCAGGAGTCGTACCTGTCCCCGGCGCCGCTCGGCGGGCGGCTCAGCGCCACCGACCGCCTCAGCATGTGGTTCCGGCCGGCGCCCCGCGGGGCGAACCCGTGGGACAGTTTCTTCGAGGCGCCCGGCGACCCCGCGGCCGGGATCGAGCGCCTGGTGCCGGCGCCGATCGGCGAGCCCGCGTACCTCTCACCGTCCTCCGTCGGGCACGCGGCGCCGACGGCGGTCGTGCCCGAGGCGCCCGGCCGACGCATCAGTCTGCGCGTGCTGCTGGCGGAACCCGAGGAGGAGATGCTGGACTCCGATGCCGAGGCGGTGGTCGGGTGTCTGTACGATCTGGTGCACGCGATCGGCCGCGGCGACGTGGAGTCGGCGATGGCGTGCGTGGCGCCCGACTACCACGCCTTGGAAGACGACCGCGAGATCGATCGTGACGGCCTCGCCTGGCAGTTCAAGCGCCTGCTGGAGTCGCTGCGGGGCTGGCGGTTCGAGGCGTCGCTTGTGGAGATGCCGCAGCCGATTCTCTACCCCGACGCTATCTTGGTCTACACGGAGCTGATGATCGACGCCGAACATCCCGCCGACGGGGCGCGGCGGACGATCATGGAGCGCCGCATCGCCGTCTTCAAGCCGCAGCGGGACAAGCGCTGGCTCGTGACCTCGCTGAGCCCGGTGTGAGGGTGGTGATCCCCGCCAGCGCGCTTCGCGCGCGCGCCGAGGCTCCGTGGGATCCGGCGCTGCTGCTGCCGGCGCTCGTGGTGTCGCGGTACCTGTTCTTTCTCACGCGGCGCCCGATCAGCCGCAGCAACACCCACTATGTCCTGCGGCGGATCGACGGGCTGCAGTCGCTCGCGGGGGTGTTCGAGGCCGCGGCGCATCCGCGCGCGGCGATGACCGCGCGGCTCTTGCGGAGCATGAACCCCGGGAACCTGCCCGAGACCGCCGAACGGCTGCAGCAGACGCTGGCGCCGCTGGTGCAGACCACATTCCCGCGCGGCTACATCGCGGGGGACGCCGCGCCGCCGCCCGACTTTCTGCGGGACGCCCGCCGGATGCTCCTGGTGCTCGGGCCGGCGATCGGGATCGGCGACGAGATCATGACGTTCCCGCTTCCGCGCTGGATCAAGGCGGCCGTGCCCGGCGCGGAGATCACGGTGCTCTCGGCGTACGAGGGGCTGTGGAACCGGGTCGCGGGGGTCGACCGCGTCGAGCGGTATCACGAGTATCTGAGCCTGCTGCACGCGATGCGCGGCGAGAGCGCCCTCGGCGCGTTCGACCTGGTGGCGCTGATCGATTTTGAGAATCCCGAGCTGCACCAGGCCGTCGCGCGCGAGGAGCGGATCCCGCGCTACGTGGAACTGTCGATCGGCGCTCACGTGATGGTCGCCGTGGACAACCGCCGCCGGTGGATCCACCGGGTCGCCGAGACGGCCCCGGCGTTCGGGAACTACTACCACGGGTTCGCCCGGCTCGCGCGCGGGCTCGGCGTGTCACCCGCGACCGCGGACCTGTTGACCGCTGTCGCGCGGCGGGCGGTCCCGGATCCGGCGACCCTGCGGATTTACGTGTCCCCCTTTACGTCGAAGTACGACCCGTCGCCCCGCTACTGGAGCCAGCTCGTCGCCGCCGTGGTGCCGGCGGACGCGGGCCGACCGGTCCGGGTCGTGCTGGACCCGGGCCCCAACCTGACGACCCGGCGGTTTGCGTCGGACGTGGCGCGCGCCGCCGCGGGCCGGCACCCGGGACTCGCCGCGCGCTTCGAGGTCGCCGCCGCCGGCGAGGCGCGGGGACTCCCGCTCGATGGCGTCTTCGCGGAGCTGGAAGAGGCGCACGCCGTGATCTGCGCCGACTCGTTCACCGCCCACGCGGCGCCGACGCTCGGCTGCACGACGCTTGTGCTGGCGGCCCCGGGCCTCGAAGACTGGCGCGTGCCGAGCGCGGCCAGCTACTACTTCAGCGACGAGGCGCCGCTCGACGACGTCGCGGCGGGCATGCGGCAGGTGTTGGCCCGACGGGGGATCATCCCGCTGGCGGATCTCGCCACGCCGCCGATCTCGGACGTCGAGGTCGGCTTGGTCGCGGCCGAACGCGCGCTCGAGCGTGTGGTGGACGGGACCTCCGACGGAGGGTTCCCGGCCCTGTGCGACTCGTACGACCGCTTCGTCGGCGCCTACCGCGCCGTGGTCGAACGGTTGCCCGCCTGGCCCCGCGGCGCCCGCGGGGTGCTCGCCGACACGGTCTACGACGCCGCCCACCGGGAGCTCAACGGGGAGCGTCCGGTCCCCACCGAACTGCGCGGCGACGTCGCGCGCCACGTCGAGGATGCGTGGCGCGAGTGGCGCACCACGAACCTCAGCAAGTTTCTCGCGCTCATGGTCGAGCGAACCGACGCATGACGGCGTTGACCCCCCACGTCCTGATGCCCTGGGGCGCCGGCGGCGCGGCGGCCGAGGAGTCTCCGGCGCGGCGGGTGCTCGGCGAGCGCGTGCTGCGCACCCTCCGGATGATTCTGTGGAGCCAGCACCCGTCAGGGGAAATCCTGTCGTACCGCCGGGATCCGGACGGACGCTACGTGCAGTGCCGCAGTCCGTTCGTGTCCGCGTTCGTCCACGATGCGCTCTCGCCGTTCGACCCGTGGTCGCCGGGATGGGTCGACGGCAGCCTCGATGTGTTTCCGCCGCGGGCGCGCGAGGGGGCGATGCGCGCCGTGGTCGACGCGCGCCGCCGCATCCGCCAGTTTCTGGCGTGGCAGCAGGAGGCCGCCGGCGACTGGCGCTTTTTCGGGCGCGGGGCGGGGATCGATCCCGACGTCGCCACCACGGCGTCTGCGGCCGCGGCGCTGCTCGAGAGTTACGGGGCGCAGCAGCTGGAGCGCTGGGAGCGGCAGCTCGCGGTCGTCCAAAGCTTCCGGTCCGCCTCCGGCGCGTACTATACGTTCGTGCGGCGCGGCCGCGGCCTGTACGGGTGGACCGACGATGTCGGGCGGCCGATCGTCGGATTCGACCGGGTCGTCAACGTGGAGGTGCTGCGCTACCTGTGCCGCGCGGGGCAGCGCGACCAGCCGGAGACCGCGTGGCTGGCGGCGTGGCTGTGGGAGCACACGGCCGACGGGACCCTGCAGCACGGCACGTCGCTGTTTCCCGACCCGCTGTATTTCTTCTACGCCGTCGGCCGCACGTGGATCCAAGGCCATCTGCCGCGTCGGCGCGAGGTGGCGGAGCGGTTGCTCCCGCTGCTGGGCGGCCTGCAGCGCCAGACCGGCGAGTTTGGGGGCCCGCTCAGCACCGCGCTCGGTGCGACGGCGCTGCAGTATCTCGGCGAGACCGGTCCGGCGCTGCGTCAGGCGCGGCTCGCGGTGCTGCGCGGCTTGGAACCGGGGGCCGAGCGGCCGTACGAGGACTTCGCGGTCAAAGGAGTCGGGTCGCCCGCCTGGGCCGCGGCCCTCTCCGTCGCGTTTCTGGCCCGGGACGAGTGCCGGGCGCGCGGGGGCGGCGCGTGACCGCGACCCATCAGGAGCTGCTCGTGCGCGTCTCGGCCCTCCGCGAGGCGAGCCGGGCCGCCGCGGAGGCGTTCCTCGCCGAGCACCGCGCCGAGATCGAGGCGTACCGCGCCGAGATCAGCCTCGGGATCGACGAGGCGCTGGCGCGCATGCGCGACGACGTGGCCCGCATCTCCGAGCAGAACGCGGTCGCGGTGCAGCTGGCGGCGCAGTCGTCGGAGTACGTGAGCTGGATGCAGTGGTCCCTTTGGGATCTGCCGGTGTTCGCGGTCGCCGTGCGGCCCGCGCCGGAGCGTTTCGCCGCGCGGTCGCGGCGTGCGGGCTCGTCCACATCGCGATCACGCGGGTGTTCGACGACATCATCGACCAGCACGTGTCGTACAAGGGACGGCACGACACGCTGCTGGCGGCGGTGAGCGAGGCGCGGCCCACGACCCAGCAGGCGGTGGGCCTGAGCATTCTGGCGGGACTGCTGCTGTGTTTCGAGGGCCTCGACCGGCTCGCCGACCCGGCCGGCGCGGACGGGGGAGCGACCCTGCGCGCCCTGGTCGGGTCGCTGCGCCGCACGGTGATCGGGGCGATCATCGAGTACACCGATCTCCACGAGTGGTCGCTGGAAGAGTACGACCGGCTCGTGCGCCTCAAGAACGTCGAGTCCCTGCGGGCGCTGTACTCGGCGCTCGATCCGGGCCGCACGTCGGCGCTGCTGCCGTTCTTGGAGCGGTACTTCGAGCTGGCCCAGTACCTGAACGACGTGCAGGATCAGGAAGAAGATCTGCGCGAGGGACAGCCGAACCTGGTGTCGCTCAGCCGGCTCAACGGGGACCGCGCGCGGGGGGACGACCGCGCGGCGACCGAGCTGGCCCCGCTGCGGCGCGTGCCCGTCGGGGTCGAGCGCCGCATCGCGGAGACGTTCCTGGACCTCGGGGCGATGGCCGAGGCGCTGCCCGCGCTGGAGCGCGGGGTCGCGCTGTCCAAACTCTCCGAGTCCTGCGAGATCGCGTACCGCCTCGGCCTGTTCGTCGAGCCCGCGGNCGACGCGGCGCCNCCGCCGGCGCCGCCGGCGCGCCTCTTCTGGTTCTCCGAGCTGCAGCAGGTGGTCGAAGAGGCGGGGCCCGCGGCCCTCGTGTCCGTGGCGTGCGGCGCCTGCGGGTCGCGGGAACGGCGGCCGCTGTTCCAGAAGCAAGGCTTCGCCTACCACCGGTGCGCGGCGTGCAGCCACGTGTACGTCAGCCCGCGCATCAGCGGCGAGGTGCAGGCCCGGCTGCTCGAGGACGATCCCAGCGCGGCCGACGACCGGTACCTGGAAGCGCAGCGCATGTACGCCGAGTTCATCTGCCACTGGCTGTCGCTGCGGACGTCCGGCGCGCGTCTCCTGGATCTCGGCTTCGGCCGCGGCTACCTGATGCGCGTCGCGCCGGCGTACGGCTTTGAGGTGTACGGCGTCGACAGCTCGCAGGCCCAGGTGGACCGCCTGACGCTCGAGTTCGGCGACCGCGTCGCGCGCGCCGTCGTGGGGCGCGATCCGATCCCGTGGCAGGCGTTCGACGTGGTGGTCATGAGCCACGTCCTGGAGCACCTGCCGGACCCGCGGGCGGCGCTCGAGCAGGTCGCCGATGTGCTGAACCCGGGCGGCCTGCTGTACGTGGCGGTCCCGGATCTGGGGTCGATGCACTTCAAGGTCCTCGGCAAGCATTGGGAGGCGATCAATCCGTTGGTGCATTTACAGTACTTCACCGAGACGTCGCTCTCGACGCTCCTGACGAGCGCGGGCTTCGACGCGCCCGAGCGGCTGCGGGTCCCGGCGCTTCCGGACGAGATGTCGCCGCGCTGGATGCGGCTGATGCGGCAGCTCGGCGGGGGAGACTCCGATCAACTGACGGTCCTCGCCCGGACACCGGACGCGGGGCCGAGGTGACCGCGTGCGCGCCTTGATGCTGACCGCCGACTATCCCGAGCCCGTCTGGTCCGGCATCGGGACGGCCGTGGCGGCGCAGGCGGCCGCGCTGACCGCGGTCGGCGTGGACGTGCACGTGCTGGCCCCCGCGCGGGCGGACGGCCCCGCCGCGGCGCCGGCGGGGCGCGGTCCGGTGGTCCACGGGCTGTCCGGGGACCGCTGTCCGGTGCGGCCGGCCGAGTTCGACGTGATCCATCTGCACTCGCTCAGCCTGGGCGAGCTCGCGCTGGAGATGCGGTGCCGCTTTCGCGTGCCGCTCGTCTACACCGCGCATTCCCTGCTCGAGCGGGAGCTGCCGGGCGTCCCCGAGGCGGAGGGCTGGCGGCGGCTGCAGGCCACGCTCATGACGCGGAGCGACCACGTCGTCTTCCTCAGCGCGGACGAGCGCACGGCCGCGCTCGACCGCCTCCCGTCGCTCGCGGGGCGCAGCAGCGTGCTGCCAAACGGGGTGGCCGCCCTCCCGCCCGCGGGGCCCGCGCCGGAGGAGCCGGGCCCGGTCGTGTTTGCCGGCCGCTTCGCGCGCAGCAAGGGGATGGCGCTCTTGGACGTGATCGTGCGCCGCCTCGCGGGCCGGTACCGATTCGTCGTGGCGGGCGGACACGGCGACGCGCTCGGGCACCGCATCGCGGACGGTCTGGCCGCGGCGCATCCGGAGGCCTGCCGCGTCGTCGGGTGGGTGGACCGGGAGACGCTGGACCGGCTGTTCTCGGGCGCGGGGCTCGTGCTGATCCCGAGCGAGTATGAGCCGTTCGGGATCGTGGCCCTCGAAGCGATGCGGGTCGGCGCGCCGGTGCTGGCCGCGGCCGTGGGCGGCCTCGTGGAGGCCGTGGGGCCGGGGTCGGGCGGCCGCCTCGTCCGTTCGCGCTATCCCCGGGTGTGGTGCGAGGCGATCCACGAGATCCTGGGCGCGCCGGCGCTCCGCCGGGAGCTGCGCCGGCGCGGTCCGGCGTATGTCGCCCTCCGGCACGACCCGGTTCGGCTGGCCCGCCGGCTCGTCGACGAGGTCTACCGCCCTGTTCGCGAGGTGGCGTGAGATGGCGCTCGGGGGACAGATCGTGCTCATCACCGGGGGCACGCGCGGGATCGGCCGGGCGATCGCCCTCCGGCTGGCGCGGGAGCAGCCGGCCCACATCCTCGTCGGCTACTGCATGGATTACACCTCGGCGCGGCAGACCGTCGCCGACATCGAAGCGATGGGCGTGCCGGCCTCGATGCAGTCCTTGGACGTCGGACAGGAGACGCTGCTGCGCGGGTTGTTCGACCACGTCCGGGAGCGGTTCGAACGCCTCGACATCTTCATCAGCAACGCGGCCCGGACGACCTTCCGGCCGGCGATGGAGCTGAACAGCCGGAACTGGCAGAAGGTGATGGACATGAACGCGCGCGCCTTTCTGCTCGGCTCGCAGATGGCGGCCGAGCTGATGGGCCCGAACGGCGGCCGGATCATCGGGCTCAGCAGCCTCGGGTCCAGGTTCTGCGTGCCCGACTATGCCGGCTTGGGGGCCGCCAAGGCCGTCATCGAGACGCTGGCCCGGTACCTCGCGGTGGAGCTCGCGCCGCGGAAGATCAACGTCAACGTCGTGTCCGCCGGATTTGTCGACACCGAGAGCATGCGCCTCGCGCCGGACTACGACGAGCTGGTGCGGCACGTCGTCGCGGGCACGCCCGCCGGGCGCCTCGCCACCCCGGCGGACGTGGCCGGCGTCGTCGCGTTCCTGTGTTCCCCGGAGTCGGACTGGATCCGGGGACAAACGCTGATCGCCGACGGGGGCTATTCACTGGCCCTCTCGCACCGTGGCTGACCCGGGGGCGCGGTTCCGCGAGCGGGTGGCGATCGTCACCGGCGCGTCGCGCGGCATCGGCCGCGCCGTCGCCACCCAGCTGGCCGCCGAGGGCGCCCGCGTCGTGGTGAACTACCGCCAGGCGGCGGCCGACGCCGACGCGGTCGTCGCCGCGATCCAGGCGGGCGGGGGCGAGGCGTGCGCGGTGCAGGCCGACGTCGCCGACGAGGCGGGCGTGCGGGGACTCGTGCGCGCCGCGGCCAAGCGGTTCGGCCGCATCGACGTGCTGGTGGCCAACGCGGGGGTCGTCCGTGACCAGCTGATCGGGGCGATGACGCTCGACCAGTGGGACGCCGTGATCCAGACGAATCTCCGGGGGCCGTTTCTGTGCATTCGGGAGGTGCTGCCGTTCATGATGCGCCAGCAGGGGGGGAGCATCGTGTGCCTGTCGTCCATCGCGGCCGACCGCGCGGGGCGCGGTCACGGGAACTACGTGGCCGCCAAGGGCGGGCTGAACGCGCTGGTGCGTTCGCTCGCGGTGGAGCTGGCCCCGAAGGCGGTGCGCGTCAACGCCGTCTCGCCGGGGGTGATCCTCACGGAGATGTCGGAGCGGGTCCGCACGCTCGCCGGGGATGAGATCCTCGGCCAGATCCCGCTCAAGCGATTCGGCGAGCCGGCGGACGTGGCCCGCGCCGTGTGTTTTCTCGCCTCGGACGAGGCGAGCTACATCACCGGTCAGATTCTGCACGTGACCGGCGGGTACGGGTTGTGACCCCAGTGCGGTCAGCAGTGCGGTCAGTTCAGCAGGCGAGGAGGAACGATGGGTCCGGATGAGCAGCGCGCGCACCCGGCAGTGCCGGTTGCGGAGGTGCACCAGAAGGTCCGCGAGGTCGTGGCGAAGTCGCTCGAGCTCAAGCTCGACGACGTGACGCTCGAGTCGTCGCTGTTCGATCTCGGGGCCGAGTCGCTCGACCTGCTCGACATGGCGTTTCTGCTGGAGAAGGAGTACCGGATTCAGTTCCCGCGCGCCGACATCCTCGAGCGCGCCGCCCAGCATTTCCGCGAGGAGGACCTCGTGGTCTCGGGCGTGGTCACGCCGCTCGGGCTGGAGATGCTGCGCCGGGGCATGCCCGAGTTGGATCCCACCAAGTTCCGGCCCGGGCTCAAGGCGATCGACGTCGTCAAGATGATCAGCGTGGGCAGCTTCGCACGGATCACCGTGCGGCTCTTGGAGGCGAAGGCGGAGGCCCCGCGCGACTGCCCGAAGTGCGGCGCCGCGCTCGTCGAGTCGACCGTGATGCCGGAGCTGGAATGTCCGAGCTGCGGGGAGATCGTGCCGCTCGAGAGCGGGGACGATATCCTGCTCCGCGACTTGACCGAGCTGTTCAAGCAGTCACAGGCGGAGTCATGAGGTTCCTGCTCGTCGACTCGATCCTCGAGCTGGAGCCGGGCGTGCGCGCGACGGGGGTCAAGAACATCACGATGAGCGAGGATTTTTTCGCCGATCATTTTCCCCACCGGCCGATCATGCCCGGGTCGATGATCGTCGAGTCGATGGTGCAACTCGCCGACTGGGTCGTGCGGCAGGCCAGTGAGTTTCGCCAGCTTGGGCTGGCGACCTCGTTCGACAACCTCAAGTTCCGGCGCGTGCTCGGCCCCGGGAGCCAGCTCCGGGTGGAGGTGAAGGTCGTGGAGCGCGGCGAGGCCGAGGTCAAGGTGCAGGGGAAGGCCTACAATCTGGACACGCTGGTGGCGTCGGCCACCTTTACCCTGTCGCTCGAGCCGATCGAGCGGTACCTCGATCCCGCTGAGGCGCGCCGGATGTTTCTCCTGCTGTACCCCGACCGGACGGAGGAGGCGCCATGACGGAGGCGGCGGCGCGCCGCGTGGTGATTACCGGCATGGGCGCCGTGACCTCGCTCGGCGCCGGGGTCGAGCGGAACTGGGATGCCATCCTGGCGGGCAAGTCCGGGGTGGGGCAGATCCGGCAGTTCAAGAGCGACGATTTTCCCGTGCACATCGGGAGCGAGGTCGACCTGGAGCAGCTCACGATTCCCGACGTTGGGGACGTGCTGCGGCCGTTCGCGACCCGCTCCGTGAAGCTCGGGGTGTGGGCGCTCGACGAAGCGTGGCGCGACGCCGGGCTCGGCGAGACGGAGTATGATCCCTGGCGCGCGGGCCTGATTGTCGGCGCGTCGAACTTTCCGGTGATCGACGAGGGCGCGTATTCGTGGCCCACCGAGGCGCTGCACGAGGGGTCGTACAAGGAGCAGTACCTGGCGATCTGCCGCAAGATGCCCGAGCTCCTGGCCCAGCGCGACATCGGCATGGTGTCGACGCTGCTGGCGGGGCGGCATCTGCTGCACGGGCCGTGCATGACCGTCCAGTCGGCGTGCGCGTCGGCCACGCAGGCGATCGGCGAGGCGCTGCACATGATCCGCCGCGGCGACACCGACCTGATGGTCGCCGGGGGCGCCGACAGCATGCTGTCGGCGGTGTGCGTGACGGGGTTCACCCTGCTGAGCGTCGCGTCCCCCTTCCAGGGGGATCCGGCGAAGGCGTGCCGTCCGTTCGACCGGAAGCGCGATGGGCTCGTGCTCGGCGAAGGGGCCGGGTTGGTGATCTTGGAGGAGCTGTCGCACGCGCAGCGCCGCGGCGCGCGGATCCACGCGGAGCTCGTCGGGTACGGCTCGTCGTGCGACGGGTATCGGTTCACCGACAGCCACCCGGACGGGCGGGGCGCGATCCAGTGCATGCGCGCGGCGCTCGCGGACGCCGGGATCGCACCCGAGGAGGTTGACTACATCAACGCGCACGGCACGGCGACGCTCCAGAATGACCGGGTGGAGACCCTCGCGGTGAAGCAGACGCTCGGCGACCACGCGTACCGGGTGCCGATGAGCTCGACCAAGTCGCAGATCGGGCATCTCCTGTGCGCCTCGGGCGGGATCGAGTTGGTGGTCACGGTGCTGGCGCTGTCGACCGGCATCGTGCCGCCGACGATCAATCTGGAGCATCCGGACCCGGACTGCGACCTGGACTACGTGCCCAATGAAGCACGGCGCGTGGAGCCGCACACGGCGCTGTCCAACTCCTTCGGGTTCGGCGGGCAGAACGGTACGCTGATCGTCACACGCTGGCCGGACTGACGCGGCCGCGAGGAGATCCCGTGCGCTTCCTGTTGTTCGACCGGATTATCGACGCCGAGCGCGGGAAGCGCATGCGGGCGATGAAGCTCGTCAATCTGATGGACGGCTACTTCGTCGCGCACTACCCGCGGCTGGCCGTGATGCCCGCCTCGCTGCTGCTCGAGGCGCTGGCGCAGGTGGGCGGCATGCTGAATTTGCTGAACCACAACTTTGAGGTGGAGATGGTGTTGATGCTGGTGGACGGCGTCCGGCTGCACCGTCAGGTGCGGCAGGGCGAGGCGCTCACGCTCGAGGTGCAGATGCTGTACGACCATCCGTACGGGGCGACGATGCGGGCCGAGGCGTGGGTCGAGGATGCGCGGATCGCGACGGTCGAGCGCATGGTGTACGCGCACGAAGCCACCACGGACCCCGCGAAGATCAAGAACAACCGGGACCGCTTCGACTACCAAAGCGGCGGGTGGACGCCGCCCGCGGACGTGGCGGGATGAGTCAGCCCCGGGTGCTGATCACCGGCGTGGGCGCGGTCTCGCCGCTCGGGACGCGGAGCCGGACGCACTTCGAGGCGTGGATGGACGGCCGCTCGGCCGTGCGGCTCGCCCTCGCCCCAGACTTCGAGAGCCCCACCCCGCAGATGGAGGCGCGGGTCGACGGGTTCGAGCGGTCCGCGCTGATCGCGAACCGCATGCTGCGCAAGCTGCTGTCGCCGAGCGCGGGGTACGCCGTCGGGGCGGCCGGGGAGGCGATCGCCGACGCCGGCCTCAAGGGAGCACCCGCGCTCGAGGGCTGTGGGCTCTACGTGGGCTCGCTGTCGCTCGAAATCGACCCCGACGTGTTCGTGCCGCCGCTGCGCGCGTCGCTGACGCCGACGAACGCCTTCGACATCTCGCTGTTCGCCAAGCGGGGCATGAAGCTGCTCGATCCCCTGTTCCTCGTGCGGGCGCTGCCGAACGCCGGCACCTGCGGCATCTCCGTCGAGCACCAGGTGTTGGGGCCCAATACGAACCTGACCAACGGGTACACCTCCGGCCTGATGGCGGTGGGGCTGGCGATGGCCGCGATTCAGCGCGGGGAGGCGGACTGCGCCGTGGCGGGCGGGTACGACACGCTGCTGGGCATGGACAGCCTGGCCGAGCACTTGATCGCCGGACGGCTCTCGACGCTCTACGAGGATCCGGCGCACGCGTGCCGGCCCTTCGACCGGTCTCGCGGCGGGTATGTCCTCGGAGAGGGCGCCGCGTTCGTCATGCTGGAATCGGACGCGCACGCCCGGGCCCGCGGCGCCCGCGCCTACGCCGAGCTGCGGTCGTACGCGGCCACGACCGACGTGGCCCTCCTGCAGCGCGACCGCGGCCGGGACTCGACCGTCCTGCGGTACGCGACCGCGCGCGCGCTCGACATCGCCGCGTGCGCGCCGGCCGAGGTGGGGGCGATCTTCGGGGACGGCCTCGCGACCGAGCTCGACGACCTGCGCGAAGCGGACGCCGTTCGGGGGCTGTGGCCGGATGCGGCGCCGCCGTTCACGGCGGCCACCAGCGGCACCGGGTTCACCGGCGCCGCGAGCGGCGTCTTCTCCTTGGTGCACGCGGCCATGGGGATGGAGCAGCAGGTGGTGCCGGCGCTCGCGAACTGCGCGGATCCGGATCCCCACTGCGCCCTGTACTTTCTCGAGCGACCGGAGCGGCGGTCGTACCGCCGCAGCGTGGTCTGGACCAGCGACCGCGGCGTCAAGAACGCGGCGCTGGTCGTCGGGGCGGCTTCGTCGTAGCGCGGCGGGATGTACCTCGCGATCCCGCTGCTCCTCGGTGTGGCCGTCGCCCTCGTGTTCCTGGGCCGGCTGTACGTTCGGCAGAACGCCCTGATCTTTCGCCCCGGCCCGATGCTGAACCGCTCCCCGGCCGACTACGGGATCCCGTACGAGGACGTGCGCCTGCCGTGCGCCGGCGGCCGCGACGTGCGGGGCTGGTGGATCCCGGCCGCCGAGGGCC
>JGI12269J14319_10003154_pt1 | contig 15575 bp, 10 predicted proteins | sample PeaSoiSIISIP2007_FD_14319 | JGI IMG/M metagenome (IMG submission 14319) | reverse complement strand
GCAGAACACGCAGCTCGACGCGAAACAGGTGGCATGAGGAATATACCGGGGCACCCGCCGTTTCGACCCATTGTTTTTTCGACAACCCGCCGCCCCCGTAGGGACGCAAGATTTCGCGTCCCTACGGGGGCGGAACCGGTCAATCCACCCGGATCGGCAGCACCATGAANGGCAANCCNCGCACGTANAGGCGTCGTTGGATGGCGAACACGATGTTGTTGTGCAGGAGGCGGGTCCACAACCCTTCCTTGCGGAACACCATCTGGCCTCCGAAGAACACCGATTGCGGATAGTCCTTGGCGGTCTCCCGGGCCAGGTCCTCCAGCGAATTCACGACATCAGAGCCCACGCTCCACCTGCCCTCCGCGGATTTCCCGTTTCGCCTCAGATAATCGACGTACTTGTCGGTGTGCACCTTCGTGTGCTCCTTGAGGGAGTCCACTTCGTCCGCGCCCTTGAAGCTTCCGGCATCCAGAACCCCCACGTGGAGGATCACGAAATTCCTGTAGAAGTCGCCGTAGAGCCGCAGGATCGCGAAAAGGCTGTGGAGGCCCAATCCGTTCCATCCGTTCACCAGGAGCACCGCCGTGCGGGCCTTGCGGTCCGGTTCGCGGATCTCGGGAGGGGCGCCGGGCACGGACAGTTCGGCGGCCTTCACGAGGGAGTCCAGGCGTGACAGCGTCTGGGAGGTGGCCGCGTAGTGGCGCTTCATCAGGACCGCGGCTCCGGAGAGGCCCAGCGTGATCACCATGGTCACCCAGCCGCCCTCCGCGAACTTGACCACCACCACGAAGCACAGGATGAATCCGGTGAGGCCGCAACCGATTCCGGAGACCAGGATGTGCTTGATCCATCGCGGGTCGGCATGCCGCTCCTTCCACCAGTGGATCACCATGCCCAGTTGGGAAAGGGTGAAGGTGATGAAGACGTTGATGGAGTAGAGGACCACCAGGAAATCGACGCTTCCGTGGCTTCCGAACAGCGCGAGCAGCGACGCCGCCCCCATGACCACGATGCCGTTCTGCGTCACCAGCCGGTCGGAGAGGTGCGCGAACCGCGACGGCAGCCACCGGTCGATGGCCATGTTGGAGAGCACTCGAGGTCCATCCAGGAAGCCGGCTTGGGCGGCCACGAACAGGAGGGCTCCTTCGGAGAGCAGTGTCACCATCACCAGGATGGTCCCCGACATGCCCCAACCGGTGGTCAGCTTTTCGAAGAGCACCGCGTTCAGGGTCTTGCCGTCGGTGGGGACCACGGCGTAGAGGAGGTAGGCCAGCATGAGGCCGAAGGCCGTGAACGAGAGGGACGTGGCCATGTAGGTCATCGTGCGCTTGCCGGTCTTGACCTTGGGCTCCCGGAGGATGGGCAGGCCGTTGGAGACAGCTTCGATGCCGGTGAAGGTGCCCGCTCCCATGGAATAGGCGCGCAGGATCAGGAAGAGCATGGGCAGCAGTCCCATCTCGTGGATGGCCCCGTGGATGTCGTACCCGGTGTGGGCGGCCACCTCTCCCAGGTGCGGGAGTCGGATCCCCACCGCCCAGACGATGGCGGCGATGTGGGTGACCACGAAGACCAGGAAGATGGGAACCAGGGCGGTGACCGACTCCTTCGCCCCGCGCATGTTCATCGCGGTGAGCAGCAGGAGACCCGCCACCTCGCAGGGGAACTTCAGCCACAGGAGGTGCTGTGGCAGGAAGCTGAAGACCGCGTCGGCGCTGGAGGCGATGGAGATCGTGATGGTCAGCACGTAGTCGATCAGGAGCGCGCAGCCGGAGAACATGCCCCAGCCGGGAGAGAGCAGCTTGGAGGCCACCAGGTAGCCGCCGCCGCCGGAGGGGAAGGTTTCGATGATCTGCCCGTAGCTCGCGGAAATGATGAAGACCGTGAGCGCCGACCCGAGCGCCACGAACAGGGCAAGCGCCGGGTGGCTTCCCAGGGCCCGGAAGGCTTCGTCGGGTCCGTAGCAGGAGCTGGAAAGTCCGTCCGCCCCCAGGCCCACCCAGGCGAAGAAGGGCAGGAGCGAGATCTGGTGGAAGATGGAATGGTCGAACGGGTCGCGCGGGTTCCCCAGGATCCTGTGGCGGAGCCTCCGCAGGATCCCATCGGATCCAGCGGACAGATCCTGGCTTCCTGGCAGCGGCGTGGGCGTTTCGGTCATCGTTCCTCCAGATGGGGGATGTCGGCTTTTTCCGCCAGGCAGCGGCATCCGACCCCGGTTTCGGTGAGCAGGTAGGCCGGACGGGTGGGGTCGTCCTCCAGCTTCTTGCGAAGGTGCGCCATGTAGATGCGCAGATAGTGCGTCTGGTCGCAGTGGCCCGGCCCCCAGACCTCCTGCAGGAGCTGGCGCTGGGTCACGACCTTCCCCTCGGACCGCACCAGCTGCACCAGCAGACGGAATTCGACGGAGGTCAGGCGGACCAGCTCACCCGCGCGGTGCACGGTGTGGCCGGGGATGTCGACCACCACCTGGCCGAACCGGTAGAACGGTCCGCGCGAACCACGCCCGTCGTGGCGGCGGAGCAGGGCCCGCAACCGCGCGAGAAGCTCGGGGACCCCGAAGGGCTTCACCAGGAAATCGTCGGCGCCGGCGTCCAGCGCCAGGACCTTCTCCTCCTCGGCGCCTCGCGCGGAGAGCACCAGGACGGGGATGTCCGACCACTGGCGCAGGTCGCGGAGGAACTCCTTGCCGTCCAGGTCGGGCAACCCCAGGTCCAGCACGATGAAGTCGGGTCGGCGCGATCCGGCCTCCACCATGCCGTCGCGGCCGGTGAGTGCGGTCCGCACCTGGAACCCTTCCTTGAGGAAGACGTCCCGCAGGATGCGCTGGATGGAGCGGTCGTCCTCCACCACCAGGACCAGGCGTTCGTTCATTCCGGATCCTCCGGAAGCTCGGGAGGCGTCCTGTCCTGGGGAAGCACCAGCACGGCACGGGCGCCTCCTCCGGGAGTCGCTCCGGTTTCGAGCCTTCCCCTGTGCACCTCGGCGATAGAGCGGCACAGGGACAGACCGATTCCCGTCGAACGGCCTTCGGATCCGGACCCCTCCTCGGGAAATCCCCGTCCGCCGTCGTCCAACCCGATGCGGACGACGCCATCCCCGCCTTCCGCCCAGAGGTGCACCGGGGACTCCCCGGGGGTGTGTCGCGCGACATTGTCCAAGAGGTTCACGAGCACCCGTTCCACCAGCACGCCGTCGCACCAGACCAGGGGAACCTCCTCGGAAACATCGATCCGGATCTCCCGCCCGTTCAGCAGGGCTTCCCGCTGGCGCAGCGCGCCGTCGATGAGTTCGACCACGGAATTCCAGTCCTGCCGCAGCACCACGCCACCGGACTGCAGCCTGGAAAGCTCCAGCAGGTTGCCGACCAGGTCCGCCATGCGGCGCACCTCCGTGGCCACCATGCGGATCTTTCCGCGGACCGATTCGTCCACGACATTCGTCCACGACCTCGAGTTCGGCGCCCAAGGACTCGACCCCGGCGAGAATCCCGGTGAGAGGCGTCCGGAGATCGTGGGACAGGGTGGACAGGATCCGGCTGCGGAGCCGCTCCCCTTCCATGCGCAGGAGCGCGTCGCGGGCCACCTCCACGAAGTGGATGCGCTCGATGGCGAGTCCGGTGAGCGAGGCCAGGGTTTCCAGGAATTCCCTGTCGTCGCCGACCAGGTTCTCCGAGGGGACCAGCAACGTCCCCCGTGTCTTGCGCGGAGCCCGAAGCGGAATGCTCGACCAGCCGCGNGGGGCTTCCAGGTTCGGGTCCAGGGAGATCCGCGGTTCGAAGCCGAAGGTGCCGCCGATCCCCGCCAAGGCGATGGCCGAGACGTTCTCGACGGAGAACGCCCCGGACAGATCGCGGGACATGCGCGCCGTGGCCTGCGCCCGCTCCTGTCCCCTGCGCGCCGATTCCGCCTGCCTGCGAAGCCTCTCGGCGAGCTGGCCGATGGAGAGCGCGATGGCGAGGAGGAGAATCAGCGAGACGAAATCCGAGCCCGAGACGTGGAAGGAGCCGTGAGGAGGGAGGAAGAAGAAATCCAGACCCAGGACGGCCAGCACCGAGGCCATGATTCCGGGCCCGAGCCCGCAGAAGGCCGAGGCGACGACCGCCGCGGCCAGGAACAGGAGGGAGAGATGGGATGCGCCGACGATCCCTTCGACAAGAAAAGACAGACCGGTGGCGGCGACGCAGATGGCGATGGCCTGCAACCAAGGCCCAGCGGATTTCCAGGGTCGGTCGTCCACGGGGCTGAAGGTATTTCTCCGACACCGCCGAGGCGGCATAAATCCTGGGGGCATCCGCGTAAACGCCCCGTAAACGCCGCCGCCAGCTCGGAAGGATTCCCCCACTGTCGCTGCGGGCCGATCCGGGGATTCCTATTTTTACGCGCCTCATTCCTTCTCCACGAGGCCACCGATGTCCGACTCCAAGATCCCTGAAGATCTCCAGTACACCCCCAGCCACGAATGGATCAAGGTGGAAAACGGCGTTGCCACGGTGGGGATCACCGACCACGCCCAGCACGAACTGGGAGACATCGTCTTCGTGGAGCTGCCGGAAGTGGGCCAGACCGTGGAGCAGGGCAAGGGCCTGGCCACCATCGAGGCCGTCAAGACCGTCGCGGACGTCTACTCGCCCGCCGACGGCGAGGTGGTGGAGGTCAACGCGGCGCTGGCCGACGACGCCGCCGCCATCAACCGCGACGCCTACGGGGGCTGGATCGCCAAGTTGAAGCTCTCCGGCCCGCTCTCCTCGGAGTTGATGGACGCCGCCGCCTACAAGGCCCAGCTGTGAGCCATCGCTTCATTCCGAGGACTCCGGAAGAGGAGTCGGAAATGTTTGCCGTGGCGGGGGTTTCGAAGTTCGAGGACCTCGTGGAGGCCATCCCCGCCCACTTGCGCCTCGCACGCCCGCTGGACCTTCCCCACTCCCAGTCGGAAATGGCCCTTTCGCGCGAACTTCGCCATCTCGCCGAGAAGAACCGGGGGATGTCCGAACTGACCAGCTTCCTGGGGCTGGGCTGGACCAAGCACTTCATCCCCGCGGCGGTCGACAGCATCGTGTCGCGCAGCGAATTCACCACGGCCTACACGCCCTACCAGGCCGAGGCCTCGCAGGGAAGCCTGCAGCAGATCTTCGAGTACCAGACCATGGTGGCCGAGATCACGGGCATGGAGATCTCCAACGCCTCCCTCTACGACGGGGCGACCTCCCTGGTGGAGGGGATGATCATGGCCACGGCCTGCAGCAAGGGCCGCAAGGGCTTCGCCATCGCTTCCAACGTCAATCCCCGTTGGCGCGAGGTCGCGCAAACCTACGCCGGATCCAACGGCTGGACCTTCCACGACGTGGGCTGGGAGGCCGGCACCGGAGCCTTGGACCGCGCCGCGGTGGCGAAGGTCCTCGCCGGGCACGCGGGGAAGCTCGCCGCCGTGGTGGTGCAGACCCCCAACGTCTTCGGGCTCCTGGAAGACCTGAGCGGCCTCGCGGATCTCGCGCACCAGGCCGGCGCCGTCCTGCTCGTGGCCGCCGACCCGTTGGCCTGCGCCATCGCCGAGCCGCCGGGATCCTTCGGGGCCGACATCGTCGTGGGAGAGATGCTGGGCTTGGGCATCCCCACCAGCCTGGGAGGCCCCGGATTGGGCTACCTCACCACGAAGAAGGCGCATCTGCGCCAGATGCCCGGCCGCGTGGTGGGACGCACCGTGGATGCCGAAGGCACCCGCGCCTACTGCCTCACCGCCCAGACCCGCGAGCAGCACATCCGCCGCGAGAAGGCCACGTCCAACATCTGCTCCAACCAGGGACTCATGACCGTGGCCGCCTCCGTGTACCTGGCGCTCCAGGGTCCGCAGGGGTTGGCCGAGGTCGCGGAACAATGCGCCTCCCGTCTCGCCTACGTCCGCGACGGTCTGCAGGGCGCCAAGATCCGTCCTCTCTTTTCCGGCACCCCGTTCCAGGAGGAGGCCTTCCTGCTCCCTCCCGGATCCCGTGCCCGCGTGGAGGCGGCCTGCAAGACGGCCCGGCTCCTGCCCGGCATCTGGCTCTCCGACCTGCTGCCTGGAGTCCCCACCGAATCCCTGCTCGTGTGCACGAGCGAAACCCATTCGCGGCAGGACCTGGACCTGTTGGTCTCGATCCTTTCTTCCGCCGGAGGAGCCGCCTGATGCCGAAGGACGACATGGGACGCACGATGTTCGAGCGCGGTCGCCCCGGCCAGCGGGGCACCGGGGCACTGGAGTGGGACATCCCCCGCCCGGGACTGGCGGCGCTGTTCCCCGACAAATTCCGCCGCAAGAAGGCGCCGCGCCTACCCGAGCTCTCCGAGGGGGAAGTGGTCCGCCACTTCGTGAACCTCTCGACCAAGAACCACCACATCGACAAGGGGTTCTATCCGCTGGGCTCCTGCACCATGAAGTACAACCCCAAGGTGCACGAGACTCTCGCGCGCCTTCCGGGGTTCACCACGCTCCATCCCATGCAGCCGGCCGAGACCGTCCAGGGCGCTCTGGAGCTGATGTGGCGCCTGGAGCGGATGCTCGGGGAGATCTCCGGCATGCAGGCGGTCTCCCTGCAGCCGGCCGCCGGAGCTCATGGTGAACTCACGGCCCTGCTCGTGGTGCGCGCCTGGCACCTTTCCCGCGGCGAGGACCGCAAGAAGGTACTGATTCCCGACTCCGCGCACGGCACCAATCCGGCGTCGGCGGCCATCGCGGGCTTCGATTGCGTGACGGTGAAGTCGGGCGCGGACGGCCGGGTGGACGTGGACGACCTCAAGTCCAAGCTCAGCTCGGACGTGGCCGCCTTCATGATCACCAACCCCAACACCGTGGGCCTCTTCGAGACCCGGGTTGAGGAGATCTGCGCCGCCTGCCATTCCGTGGGCGCGCAGGTGTACATGGACGGCGCCAACCTGAACGCACTGGTGGGCATCGCCCGACCCGGCGACCTGGGTTTCGACGTGATGCACTTCAACCTGCACAAGACCTTCACCACCCCGCACGGCGGCGGCGGTCCGGGTTGCGGGCCCATCGGCGTGAAGTCGCACCTCGCTCCGTTCCTGCCTTCGCCGCGGGTGACGCACCACGACGGCGCCTACGGTCTGGATCGACCCTCCACTTCCATCGGACCCGTCCACGGAGCCTTCGGAAATTTCCTCATGATGGTCCGGGCCTACGCCTACGTTCTCGCGATGGGTCCGGAAGGCATGGCCGACATCGGCCACACCGCGGTCCTCAACGCCAACTACCTGTACGGGAAGATCAAGGGCAGCCTGCAGACGAAGTACGCGGGACCCTACATGCACGAGTTCGTGCTCGACGGCTCCCCTCTCAAGAAGACCGACCTCCACACCTCCGACTTCGCCAAGCGGCTCCTGGACTACGGCGTCTACGCGCCGACCATCTACTTCCCGCTCATCGTTCCCGAAGCCATGATGATCGAGCCCACGGAAACCGAGAGCAAGGCCACGCTGGACGAGTTCGCGGAGATATTCCTGGAGGTTTGGCGCCAGTCCCGGGAAGAACCCGATACCGTGCGCACCGCCCCCCACAACCTGCTCCTGAGGCGGGTGGACGACGTCAAGGCCGCGAAGGACCTGGTTCTGACCCACCCCTTCTGAAGTCCCGGGAAAACCTTCCAAGGGACAATCCGACTGCCGTTCATCCCGAGGAGCCGACTGCAAGGAGGCGTCTCGAGGGGTGGGCGGGATCCTAACCGAATTCCCTGGGAAGGATTTCCCGGATGAAGCGGTCGACGGAAACTGGGTAGTGGTGCGGTGACGGACACGAAATCAGTCCCGTCCGGGTGTCCTCTTCGCGCGCCAGATCGTCTTCAAGGATGTCCAGGAGGGATTCCCAGGATTCGTTCCGTCGCTCGATGTTCAATCGCTCGTGCCGGATTCCCTTGGACGGGTCGCGCGTCACGGCGAATTGGAAGCTGCGACCCGTGATTTCCTGGTCCATGAACCCGTCGTCCCCTTCGAACACCTTCCCGAAATGCTCGGCGACCTGGCGCATGGTCCAGACAAGGCGCTGGGAGACGAGGATGGTTCCGCTGATCTGCACGGAGGCACCATCCAGGGGTCCCGCGATTCGGTAGGGCAGTTCGTGGAACCCCGAGACGATCCCGTTGACGGGGCGTCGAAGGATGCGGGTGTTCTCGAAGACTTCCCTGAGCGTTTCGTCTAGGTCCATGGAAATCGAAAAGGTACTCCGGATCTCCATGGTCCTCGCCAGGCTCCGCGATTCCACGGCGCCGTCCGGGTCCGCTCGCCGTCCAGCACGAAATCGACGGATCCCTCGGGAGTGCGCCAGAGTCTGGCGCCCACCTGGTCCATCCGCGCCAACGCCTCGGGATTCGGATGGCCATAGTGGTTGGGCGTTCCGTAGGAAAGGACCACGTCCGACGGAGCCGCGCGCCGCAGCCAATCGAGGCTGGAGGAATGCTTGGAACCATGGTGTCCGGCGGCGACCACTTGGGCGTGGATGGGTTGTCCGGACTCCAGTTGGAAGGCCTCCGAGACGGAATCGGCGTCACCGGGCAGGAGGGCGCAGGTGGAGTCGATGCACAGACGCAGCACGAGGCTTGTCTGGTTGCGCGGCATGGGGTCTCCGAGCCCGGGAGACACGATCTCGCATCGGGCTCCGTCCCCGTAGGCCAGGACCTGCCCCGCTTCGGTCCTGCGAATGGTCCATCCCGACGCGGCGAGAACCGAGACCAGGGAATCGAACGGAGGAGATGGAGGCGTGCCCGAATCGGCGGACAGGAGCAGGGTCGCGGGAGGGATGCGACTCCACAGCCAACCCAGGCCGCCCCAATGGTCCTGGTCGGCGTGGGAGATGGAAACCAGATCCAGCCTGGAGATTCCCTCTTCGCGCATGGCCGGCAGGATGGCATCGCTTCCGGCGTTCCTGTCGGGATCCATCCTCGAACGGGGGCCCGCATCCACCAGCCAGGCGCGTCCGGAGGGCCACCGCACCAAGGCCGCGCTCCCCTGCCCGACGTCCAGGAAAAGGATGCGCAGCGTGCGCGGGTGCGGCCACGAGGCGTTCGCGACCGACACCAGACCGAGCAGGGCCAGGGCGACCCACGCCTTTGACGCCAATTTCCGTCTACGGGATGCCGCCAACAGCAGCAGGGCGGCATACCAGAGCCCCAGGGAAAAGACCTCGGGACGGCCGACGATCCAGCTCCCTGGTCGCCACGATCCGGCGCGCAGGGCCGATTCCCAGACCAGCCTGGCGGAGAGTTCCGCGGCTCCGGCGAATCCGACGCAGCACCAATGGGGAAGCCAGGAAAGCAGCACGACGGCGAGGGAAGCGACGTATCCCGTCGAAAAAGCCAAGGCACAGGCCAGTCCCGCGGGGATCCCGATCCACGGAACCTCTCCCGTGTGCCAGGCCAAGATCGGAGCGACGGCCAGGGTGGCGGAGATGGACAACAGCAGCGGTGTCAGGAGCCATCGATCCGTTCGTCCCTGCGCCAAAGACCCGGGGAGGAACAGGTCGCGCAGCGCGGGAGCCAACCACAGGATGCCGGCGGCGGCGGCGAACGTCATCTGCACTCCCATCCGGAACGGCGCGTTGGGGTCGGATGCGACCAGGATGCCCATTGCCAGGAACAAGGAGTTGCCCGGATGCGAGCGTTTCCCGGAAACCACCGCCAAGGCCAGCACGGCGAAGGCCCCTGCCGTGCGCGCCACGGAGGGAGGAGCTCCCAGGAGCCAGGCGTAGGAGAGCACCGACAGGGCCGCGAGGATCCAGGCGACCCGGCGGGGCATCCTCAGGAGAGAGAGGAAGGCAACCAGTCCCCCACCCAGGATGGCCATGTGGAACCCGCTCACGGCAAGCAGGTGGAAAAGCCCGCTCTCCTTGAAGGTCTCCAAGGCCGGAGCGGGAATTTCCGCAAGATCCGCGAGCTGGGCAGCCGTCCACAGCGCGGCGGAGCTGGGATCGAGCTGTGCGTGCAATGTCCGGGACACGTGGTGGCGAATCCTCCAGGCGACGCGCTGCGTCCAAGGCTCCCGCCCGCGGTGCACCTCGACGGAGTCGCCCGTCCAGACGAGACGCCCGTCCAGGCCCGCGGATGCCGCCCATTGGAGTTCGTCGAAGCCTCCTGGAACCGTGGCGGGTCGCGGTGGCGAGATCCGTGCCGCTCCAACCAGGGTATCCCCGGGTCGACCTCCCTGGAACCGGGCCACGGCTCCGGTCCAGCGTCCATCCGGGGAGTTCAGAATCCGTCCAACACATTTGTCAGGGGCGACCCTGCGGACGACCAGCAATCTGGCCTTCCCTTCGACCGGAGGGCGTTGGGGGAATGGGCCCCATCCACACGACAGGATCTGCTGCAACACCAGTCCGAGAAGGATGGCCGAACGCGCCGACCAGCCCCTCGCCCAAGCGATCGCCGCGAGCAGGGCAAGGGCGGCGGCAACAGGCCCCCAAGGACGGGTCAGCGCGAACAGGAGCCAGCCCGAAATCACCCCAATGCACAGCCAGAACCCACGGAGGGGTTCGAACAATCGTCTCAGGGAGGGTTGGTTGGGCATTGGACCGCGAGGGAGGTGATGGGGCCGGTGTTGCCGGAAAACTAGCCCTTCCGCCTCGAAGCCGGGTCCGACACGCCCCCTCGAGGATTCAGGTCAGGCCTGGCAGAGGCTTCCGGACTTGGCGGCGAGGAGCGACCTGCCCCCGCGCAGATAGGCGTCCACCGACCGAGCGGCTTCCCGACCTTCGGAGATCGCCCAGACCACGAGGGATTGTCCGCGGCGCATGTCTCCGGCGGAGAAGATGCCGGGAACGGAGGTGGCGTAGTTCTGCGCCTTCACGTTTCCGCGCTCGTCCTTCTCCACGCCCAGTTCCTCCAGCAGACCCTTGTGCTCCGGACTCAGGAAGCCCATGGCCAAAAGAACCAGCTCGGCCGGTATGACATATTCCGACCCCTCGATCTCCACGGGCTTTCCCGCGCTCCAGTCCAGGCGCACCGCGCGCACGCCCACCACCTTCCCCGCGGCGTCGCGGAGGATCTCCTTGGAGCCCACGCTCCAGTCCCTCGTGCAACCTTCGGCCTGGGAGGAACTGGTGGAGAGCATGGCCGGTCCGGGATGGGTGGGCCAGGGCGTCTTTTCGGTGCGGCCTTCCGGCGGCTTTGGGAGAAGCTCGATCTGCAGGACGGATTTCGCCTTCTGGCGGATCGAAGTGCCCACGCAGTCCGACCCCGTGTCTCCGCCCCCGATCACCAGGACGTTCTTCCCTGTCGCGAGGATCTCGGCGATCTCCTCGCCGCGTTGGTTGCGCAATCCCGGAAGTCCGGAGACGCGGTGGTTGTTCTGGGACAGGAATTCCATGGCCGGATGGACACCGGCCCCCTCCCGGCCAGGCAGCGACAGGTCGCGCGGCAGGGTGGACCCGCCGGCGAGCACGACGGCGTCGTATCCGTTGCGCAGTTCGGACACCGGCACGTTCGCGCCCACGTGCGCGTTGGTGCGGAATTCCACGCCCTCCGCGGCCATGATGTCGACGCGACGCTGCACCACGTCCTTGGGAAGCTTGAAGTCGGGGATGCCGTAACGCATCAATCCCCCCACCTTCTCGGCGCGCTCGTACACCACGACGGTGTGTCCCGCGTCGTTGAGCTGGTCCGCGGCGGCGAGTCCCGCCGGACCGGATCCCACGACGGCCACCCGCATGCCGGTCCGCTCGCGCGGAGGCCTGGCCACCACGGCCCCGTCCCTCCAAGCCCTTTCGATCACGGCGAGTTCGATGGTCTTGATGGCGACGGGAGGATGGGTGATTCCCAGGACGCACGCGGACTCGCAGGGTGCCGGGCAGATCCTGCCCGTGAACTCGGGGAAGTTGTTGGTGGACCGCAGCGCTTCGTAGGCGCGGCCCCACTTTTCCCGGTAGACGTGGTCGTTGAAGTCCGGGATGATGTTCCCCAGAGGGCAACCGCTGTGGCAAAAGGGCACCCCGCAGTTCATGCACCGGGCACCCTGCTCCCCGAGTTCCTTCTCGGACAGGGGAACCACGAACTCGGCGTAGCTCTTCACGCGCTCCTCGGCCGGCTTGTAGCCGAAGGCCTTGCGCGGGAATTCCTTGAATCCGGTGTCCTTGCCCATCAGCCCTTGCCTCCCACCGTCGCGACCGCGGCGGCCTGTTCGCGAAGCGCCCGTTTGTAGTCCACCGGCATGACCTTGATGAAGGATTTCGCGGCCTCGGGCCAACGGGCCAGAAGCTCGAACGCCTTCTTGGAGCCTGTGTATTCCGCATGCCGTTCGACCAGGTCCTTGAGTTCGATCAGATCTTCGGCGTCCACCACCTGTTCCAGGGCCACCATCGCCGGATTGACGCGGGAACGCGTCCGTTCGTTCTCCAGCAGGTAGGCGACCCCGCCCGACATCCCCGCCGCGAAGTTGCGTCCGATGTCTCCCAGGATCACCACGCGCCCGCCGGTCATGTACTCGCAGCCGTGGTCCCCCACCGATTCAACCACCACCTTGGCGCCGGAGTTGCGCACACAGAAGCGCTCGCCCGCCTTCCCCATGATGTAGGCCTCGCCGGAAGTGGCCCCGTAGAAGGAGACGTTCCCGACGATCACGTTCTCGCGCGGATCGAACGTGCTCGACTTGGGCGGGTAGAGGATGAGCTTCCCGCCCGACAGCCCCTTGCCGAAGTAGTCGTTCGCCTCGCCCTCGATCTCCATGGTCACGCCCTGGACCCCGAAGGCCATGAACGACTGCCCGGCGGTGCCGGTGGCCTTGATCCGCACCGTGTCTTCCGGCAAGGCGTCCGGACCGAAGCGACGGGTGATCTCGGCGCTCAGGATGGTACCCACCGTCCGGTTGACGTTGCGCAGACGGATTTCGGCCTGCATGGGCGACTTGTCGCGCAGGGTGGCGGCCGCCATCTTCAGCAGTTCGTTGTCCAGGGCCGTGTCCAGGCCGTGGTCCTGCGCGGTGCAGCAGAACTGGCCGTGGGACCCCACGTCCAGGCGGTGGAGGAGGTTCTCCAGCTTGAGCGTCCTGGCCTTCCAGTGCGTGATGCCCTTGCGGGGCGCCAGACGGTCGGCGCGGCCCACCATCTCCTCGACGGTGCGGAATCCCAGCACCGCCATCTGCTCGCGCAGATCCTGCGCCAGGAAGCGGAAGAAGGTCTCCACGTATTCCGGCCTTCCCTTGAACTCCTTCCGCAGTTCCGGATCCTGGGTGGCCACGCCCACGGGACAGGTGTTCAGGTGGCACTTGCGCATCATGATGCAGCCCATGACCACCAGGGCTGCCGTGGCGACGCCCCACTCCTCCGCTCCCAGCATCGCGGCGATGGCGATGTCGCGCCCGGTGCGCAGCATGCCGTCGGTCTGCAGGACCACGCGATCGCGGAGGCCGTTGCGGACCAGGACCTGGTGGGCTTCGGCCAGGCCAAGCTCCCATGGCAGGCCCGCGTGCTTGATGGAGGTCTGCGGAGAGGCTCCAGTGCCGCCGTCGTGACCCGAGATCAGGATCACGTCGGAGTGCGCCTTGGCCACACCCGCGGCCACCGTGCCCACGCCCACCTCCGCCACCAGCTTCACGCTGATGCGCGCATGGGTGTTGGAATTCTTGAGGTCGTAGATCAACTGGGCGAGGTCTTCGATGGAGTAGATGTCGTGGTGCGGAGGCGGGGAGATCAGACCCACCCCGGGCGTGGAATGCCGCGTCGCGCCGATCCACTTGTCGACCTTGTGGCCCGGAAGCTGTCCGCCTTCGCCGGGCTTGGCGCCTTGGGCCATCTTGATCTGGAGCTCGTCGGCGTTCACCAGGTAGTGGCTGGTGACCCCGAAACGCCCGGACGCGACCTGCTTGATGGCGGACCGCAGCGAATCGCCGGCCCGGAGATCGTAGTCCGCCAACGCGTCGGCGACGCCGATGATGTCGGACACCCGGGAAGCCTTCTCGACCGTCTTGAAACGGCGCGAATCCTCTCCGCCCTCCCCGGTGTTGGATTTCCCTCCCAGGCGGTTCATCGCGATGGCGATGGTGGTGTGGGCCTCCCACGAGATGGATCCGAAGCTCATGGCCCCGCTCGCGAACCTCTTGACGATGGCGTCGACGCTTTCCACCTCCTCCAGCGGGACCGCGGTGCCGTTGGTGAAGTCCAGCAGCCCGCGCAGCGTGATGGGCGCGGCCGCCTGGTCGTCGATGAGCCGCGTGTATTCCTTGAAGAGCTTCCAATCGTTCTTCCAGGTCGCCTGCTGGAGCTTGTGGATGGTGTCCGGATTGAGCATGTGGCGTTCGCCGCGCTGGCGCCACTGGTACTGTCCGCCCACCTCGATGTCGTCGTCGTAGTCCTCCACATGGGCCTCGGGGAAGGCGAATCGGTGGCGGAGCAGGGTCTCCTTCTCCAACGTGTCCAGCTCGATGCCGCCCACGCGCGAGGGCGTGCCGGTGAAGTATTCCTCCACCAGTTCCTGCCCGAGCCCCACGGCCTCGAAGATCTGCGCCCCGATGTAGGATGGGATCGCGGAGATCCCCATCTTGGACATGATCTTCAAAAGGCCTTTGCCAACGGCCTTGATGTAGTGGTACTCGGCCTTCTGCTGGGTGAGTTCGTCCGGCAGCATCTTGCGCCGACGCATGTCCTCGATGGTCTGGAAGGCCAGCCACGGATTGACCGCGCTCGCCCCGTAGCCCAGGAGGAGCGCGAAGTGGTGGACCTCGCGGGATTCCCCCGTCTCCACGATGAGACCCACCTTGGAGCGCAGGCCCAGGCGGATGAGGTGGTGGTGCACGGCGCCCACGGCCAGGAGCGAGGGGATGGCGGCGTGGCCCGAGTCCACGGGCTTGTCGGAGAGGATGATGACCTCGTAGCCCTCGTCGATGGCGTCGACGGCCTGCCGACGGATCCTGTCCAACGCCTTCTTGAGGCGCCCCTCGCCTTCGGTGGCCTTGAAGACGATGCTGATGGTCTTGGCGGTGAAACCGTTCTTGTCCACCCAGCGCAGGCGTTCGAGCTCGTCGTTGGTGAGGATGGGCTGGGTCAGCTCGATGATCCTGGCGTGCCCTTCGTTCTCCTGCAGCAGGTTCCCCTCGCCGCCCACGTACGACGTCAGGCTCATGACCGTCTCCTCGCGGATGGGGTCGATGGGCGGATTGGTCACCTGCGCGAACAGCTGCTTGAAGTAGTTGAACAGCACCTGGCTCTTGTCGGAAAGCACGGCCAATGGGACGTCCGTTCCCATGGAACCTATGGCCTCCTCGCCGTTTCGCGCCATTGGCTCCATCAGGAAGCGCAGGTCCTCCAGGGTGTAGCCGAAGGCCTTCTGGCGGTCGATGACGTTTTCCGACGACGGTTGGCGGATCTCCCTCGGTGCCGGCAGTTCGGACACCACGATCTTGTTGCCCAGCCACTCCCCGTAGGGCTTGCGGCCGCAGATCCGGTGCTTGATCTCCTCGTCCGGAATGATGCGGTGCTCGTCCAGGCTCGCGATGAACATGCGGCCGGGCTGCAGCCGACCCTTCAGGACCACGTCCTCGGGCGGGAACTCCAGCACGCCCGCCTCGGAGGCCATCACCAGGATGTTGTCCTTGGTCAGCATGTAGCGGCTC
>JGI12269J14319_10003151_pt1 | contig 15580 bp, 13 predicted proteins | sample PeaSoiSIISIP2007_FD_14319 | JGI IMG/M metagenome (IMG submission 14319) | reverse complement strand
CTGTTCGTCGAGTTCGGAGCACGCCGCCAAGCCGACGGCGCTGACTCCGATCGCCGCGCCGATCGACGTCCGCGCGGCTTGGACAGTTGATCTGGGAGACTCGCAAGGCACCTTCTTGCGTCCCTGCGTGCTCGAGCACGCGATCTTTGCGGCCTCCCGCAAGGGCAATCTCGTGCGGGTCGACCCTTCTTCGGGCAAGGAGCTTTGGCGCATACCGGTCGATGGCGGTATCACGGCCGGCGTGGGCAGCGATGGCTTGACCGTCGCCGTTGCCGGTCCGCGCGGCAACGTGGTGGCCTTCGATGCCGAAGGCAAACAGCTGTGGCAGGCGCAGGCGCCGAGCGACGTCATCGCGCCGCCGCTGGTCGGACACGATCTGGTCCTGGTGCGCTCGACCGACCAACGCATCACGGCGTACGAAGGCGCGACCGGCAAGCGCCGCTGGGTTTTTCAGAAGCAGCAACCGTCGCTGACCCTGCGCGTGGAGGCGGACCTGGTCTTTGCCGGTGACAGCGTGCTGGTGGGTTTTCCCGGCGGCCGGCTCGGAGCCGTTGCGCTGTCCAACGGGGCGGCTCGTTGGGAGGCCGGGGTTTCGGAACCCAAGGGGGCAACCGAGGTCGAACGCCTGGCCGATGTTCTCGGAGTCCCTGGCCTGACCGACAACGACGTCTGCACGGCGTCCTATCAAGGGCGCATCGGCTGCTTTGATGCGCGCAACGGCGATCTGCGCTGGGCGCGCGAATTCTCGGCGGGCACGGGGGTTGCGGTTTCCGCCGACGGGGTATACGGCATCGACACGAGTTCGCACGTCAATGGATTCAAACGCAGTTCGGGTGCGGGCCTGTGGCAAACCGCGGCGCTGGCCAACCGGGGACTGAGCGCGCCCGTCGTCGTGGGCAAACTGCTGGCGGTCGGCGATTTCGAGGGCAAGATCCATTTCCTGAGTCTGGACGACGGCAAGCTGGTCGGACGCTTCGATGCCTCGGCGGGTCCGGTGATCAGTACGCCGCAAGTCTGGAATGGCGCCGCTGTGTTTCAGACGGCGCGCGGGCGGCTGTTCCTGCTGACGACGGCCGGCGAATGAGGAATCGAGTTCCGACATCGTGAAACCCGTTGTTGCGATCGTTGGTCGGCCCAACGTCGGCAAATCGACCCTGTTCAACCGCCTGACACGTTCGCGTGCCGCCCTAGTGGCCGACGCGCCGGGGCTTACGCGGGACCGCCATTACGGCGAAGGCCGCGTCGGTCCTGTCGGATGCCTCGTCATCGACACCGGAGGATTTGATCCCACGGACCGCAGTGGCATGCAGCAGGCCGTCAACCAGCAGGCCGAACAGGCAATCGCGGAAAGCGACGTGCTGCTCTTCGTGCTCGATGCGCGCGCCGGCCTCACCAGCCACGATCGGCGAATCGCCGAGTACCTGCGCGCCAGCGGCCGGCGCATCCTGACCGTGGTCAACAAGGCCGAGGGTCTGCCCGAGTCGGCGATGGCCGAATTCCATGAGCTTGGCCTGGGGGAACCGCATCCGATCGCGGCCGCCCACGGCGAAGGGATCTCGTCCCTGATGGAGGAGGCGCTCGCGCCGCACCTGGGTCCGTCCGGCGTGCCGGCCGAGGCGCCCCAGGAGGTCGATCGCCCGCGCCCGCGCAACCGGGTGGCGATCGTTGGCCGGCCCAACGTTGGCAAGTCGACCCTGGTAAATGCCCTGCTCGGAGAGAACCGGATGATCGCCTATGACGCGCCGGGGACCACGCGCGACGCGATCGAGGTCGAGTTCGAGTACGGCGGACAGCCCTTCGTGCTCATCGATACCGCCGGATTGCGACGCAAGGGCAAGGTATTCGAGTCCGTCGAGAAATTCTCGGTCGTGAAGACCTTGCAGGCGATCGACCAGGCCAACGTCGTCGTGCTGCTGCTGGATGCGGCTGCCGAAATTGCCGAGCAGGACGCCCACATCGCTGGCTACATCCTCGAAAGCGGCCGGGCGCTGGTGCTGGCGATCAACAAGTGGGATGGACTCGACAAAGAGCAGCGCGAACGCATCCGGCGCGAGATGGATCGCAAGTTGCATTTCCTGCATTGGGCCCGCGTGCACCAGATCTCGGCGCTGCGCGGGACCGGCTTGGCGGCCCTGATGAACTCCGTCGTGGTGGCCGAGCGAGCGGCGTTTGCCAAGCTGCCGACGCCAAAATTGACGCGGGCCCTGCGCGCTGCGGTCGAGCGGCAAGAACCGGCGCGCGCGGGCCTGTCGCGACCCAAGATGCGCTATGCGCACCAAGGAGGCTCCAATCCGCCCTTGATCATCGTGCACGGCAATTCCCTTTCCAGCATTCAGGATAACTACCGCCGCTACCTAGAAGGTTGGTTTCGCAAGGAGTTCGATTTGCAGGGCACGCCGCTGCGTATTGAATTCCGTAGCAGTTCTAACCCTTTTGTCGAGGCGCGCCTGCGACCGGGCAAGAGGCGCGCTGGCAAAGGACACACTTTTCCAGTAGATTGAATCAACCGGCGGGGTTTTCTATCTGCCCCGTATCGGTATGCGCGCTCTGGTGTCGGGGCGCAAAACATCGGGTGTGCGTAGTTGCCACCCGGCCAAATGACCGGAGCCAACATGAGCAATAAGGGCCAACTTCTACAAGACCCGTTCCTCAACGCGCTGCGCAAGGAACACGTGCCTGTGTCGATTTACTTGGTCAACGGAATCAAGTTGCAGGGGCAGATCGAATCGTTCGACCAGTACGTGGTCTTGTTGCGTAACACCGTGACACAAATGGTCTACAAGCACGCCGTCTCCACGGTGGTGCCCGCGCGTCCGGTGAATTTGAGCGCGGAGTCCGAAGCCTGAGCAGCGATCGAGTGTCCGGCGCGGCATTGCCGCCGCGCGCTTTGCTGGTGCAGGTTGCGTTGCGCGGGGGAGCGTTTGATGCCGACGCGCAGGAGGAACTGCAGCAGTTGGTCGAGAGCGCGGGCATGGCGCCCGCGGAGTTCGTGCAGGCGCGCCGGGATCGCCCGGATCCGGCGTCCTTCCTGGGCAGTGGCAAGGTCAAGGAGCTGCATGCGCGCGCCCAGGAGCTGGGGGCGTCGGTCCTGGTCATCGACGTCCAGCTCTCGCCGGTACAGCAGCGCAATCTCGAGCGCGAACTGGCGCTGCCGGTTCTCGATCGCACGGCCCTGATCCTGGACATCTTCTCGCGCCGGGCGCAGAGCCGGGAGGGCAAGCTGCAGGTGGAATTGGCCCGGCTCAACTACCTCTCGACGCGCCTGGTGCGCGGTTGGACGCACCTCGAACGCCAGCGCGGGGGCATCGGCTTGCGCGGCGGTCCGGGGGAAAAGCAAATCGAGCTGGACCGGCGCATGATCGGCGTGCGGGTCAAGCAGTTGCGCGAAAAGCTCCGGCTTCTGGATCGCCAGCGAGGCACCCAGCGACGGGCGCGTATGCGCGGCGGCGTGTATCGCGTCTCCCTGGTCGGGTACACCAATGCCGGCAAGTCGACCCTGTTCAACGCGCTCGCGCATGCCGATGCCTACTGCGCGGACCAGCTGTTTGCAACGCTCGATACCACGTCCCGACGCTGTTTCGCCGCCCCCGGGGTGGCGTTCGTGCTGTCGGACACGGTTGGATTTGTTCGCGCCCTGCCGCACACCCTCGTGGAGGCTTTTCGCTCGACTCTGGATGAGGCCGTGCATGCGGACTTGCTACTGCAGGTGATCGACGCCGCCAGTCCGGCGCGCGCCGACCAGGCGCAGGAGGTCGAACGCGTCCTCGAAGAGATCGGCGCCGAGCAAGTTCCTCGGCTGCAGATTTACAACAAGGTCGATCGTCTTGCCCGTGCGCCAGGGGTAGAACGCGACGCCTGTGGTAGCATCGACGGGGTTTGGTTGAGTGCAAATACGGGCGACGGAATCGATTTGCTGCGCAAGGTGATTGCGGACCGGATCGCAGAACGTATGCGCGATCACGCCGGGGAAGCGATGGACGCAGAGCAGGATCCGGATCTCGCCCCGGCGATGGCCCCGGCGATGAATCCGGCGCACGGCAGCGCCCCGTCGATCGACACCCAGAAGGACCTGCACCGCTCCCAATTGGAACGCAGCAATATTATCGATGCCTTCTGATCGTGCGATCGCGATGTCCATGAACGAGCCACAGTGGGGACGCAACGCCAGCGGAAACAACTCCGAGGGACCGCGGCCGCGTCGTCCCGGCTCCGGTGAGGGTCCGCCGGACCTCGATGAACTCTGGCGCGATTTCAACCAGCGATTGACCCGCCTCTTCGGTGGCGGCGGGGACGGGGCCGGCGGCGGTCCGTCCCAGCGCGATTCGCGCCAGGCGGGGATCGGCGTGGTGGTGGTTCTGGCCGCGGTATTTCTCATCTGGATGTGCACGGGGATCTACACCGTGCAGGAGGGCCAGGTCGGCGTGGTATCGACCTTCGGCCGCTACGACTCGACCACGCCGCCTGGGCTGCGCTGGCGCGCCCCGTGGCCCATCCAGGCGCACGAGATCGTCGACGTGTTCACGCAGCGCAAGGTCGACATTGGCATGCGCGGCGGCCAGGACCGGCTCAAGGAAGCACTCATGCTGACGGACGACGAGAACATCGTCGACATGCAGTTCGAGGTGCAGTACCGCGTCAAGGAGGGTCCGGAAGGCGCGCGCGACTACATCTACGGCAGCCGGTTCACGCGCGATGCCCGCGACGGCGACCCGAGTCACGTGGTCCTGCAGGCGGCGGAGTCGTCGATGCGCGAGGTCGTCGGCCGGCGCAAGATGGACGAGGTGCTGTTCGGGTCGCGCCAGCAGATCGCCGACGAGGTGCGCACCGGCATGCAGGCGATGCTCGATCGCTACAGCACCGGGCTGCTGATTTCCGCCGTGGCGATCCAAAATGCCCAGCCGCCCGATCAGGTGCAGGCGGCCTTTGACGACGCCTCCAAGGCCGTGCAGGACAAGGAGCGCCAGATCAACGAGGGCCAGGCGTACGCCAACGACGTCGTGCCGCGCGCGCGCGGCAACGCGGCGCGCCTGTTGCAGGAGGCCGATGGATACCGGGTCAAGGTGGTCGAGACCGCCGAGGGCGACGCCTCTCGTTTCCGCCAGGTTCTGACGGAGTATTCCAAGGCGCCGGCCGTTACGCGCGAGCGCATGTACATCGATACGATGCAGCAGATCTTCAGCAGCACCACCAAGCTGCTGGTGGACACCCACGGCAGTTCGCAGCTGCTGTACCTGCCCCTCGACCACCTGCTGCAGCAGGGCGCGGCGGAAGCGGCGCAGCACGCCGCGGCGGCGGCTGCGCCCCCGGTCAGCCCGGCCGACGCGGCCGCGGCTGCCGACCGCAACCGCGACGCCGCGCGTAGCCGCGAGCGGGAAGGGCGCTGAGACGATGAATCGAATCGTCGCTACCGTCGTTGTCGTGGCGATTGCCGCGATCCTCTTCCGGCTCTCGGTGTTCATCGTCGATCAGCGCCAGTTCGCGATCGTGTTCGAACTGGGCCAGATCGTGCGGGTCATCAGCGAGCCGGGCCTGCATTTCAAGATGCCGCCCCCGTTTCAGAACATTGAAACGGTCGACAAGCGGATACTGACCATCGACTCGGTCACGCCCGATCGCGTTCAGACCTCGGAGAAGAAGAATCTGCTGATCGATTACTTCGTCAAGTGGCGCGTGACCGACGCGCGGGCGTACTGGATCAGCTTCCAGGGCAGCGAGCGCGCCGCCGAGGAGCGCATGTCGACCCTGGTGCGCGACGCCATGAATCAGGCGGTGAACAAGCGCACGGTTACCGAGATCACCTCGCGCGCACGCGAGAAGGCGATGGAGGAGATCCGCGTCGCGGTGCAGGATCGGGTCAAGGATTTGGGCGTGACGATCGTCGACGTGCGCCTGCGCCACGTCGATTTCGTGCCCGAAATCATGAGCGAGTCGGTCTATCCGCGCATGGTGGCCGAGCGCAAGCGCGTGGCCAACGAGCAGCGCTCCATCGGCGCGGCCGAGGCGGAAAAGATCAAGGCCGACGCGGACCGGCAGCGCGAAGTGCTGCTGGCGGAGGCCTACCGGGACGCGCAGCGCATCAAGGGCGAGGGCGACGCCAAGGCCTCGGCGATCTACGCCAGGGCCTTCGGTGCCAACCCCGAGTTTTACGACTTTTACCGCAGCCTCGACGCCTATCGGCAAAGCTTCAAGAGCCGGTCGGATACGCTGGTGGTGGATCCGTCGTCGGAGTTCTTCAAATACATGAAGAACTCCAGCGGTTCGAACGCGACGCACTGATGGCCGCCGCCGTTCTCGCCGGCGTGCGTTCGCCTACCTCGCCCCCATGCAGACTTTCGTGACCGCCGTGGCGCTGATGCTGGTGTTCGAGGGTCTGCTGCCCCTCGTTTCCCCGACATCCTGGCGCTCGGTGATGCGGCGCATCGGCGGCATGGCGGACGGCCAGATTCGATTCTTCGGGATGGCATCGATCCTGGTTGGCTTGGTGCTGCTGTTGCTTCTGCTGGACTGATATACCGGGATACCGATCGGCACGAGAACGTTTTTTGGAGCCTTTCCAAAGTGGCCCGCTGGTTGCTGCCAGAGAACATATCGGACGTGCTTCCCGAGGAAGCGCGGGCGGTAGAGGCCCTGCGCCGGGCGTTGCTTGACCTGTATCGCAGCTACGGCTACGAGCTGGTGATCCCGCCGCTGCTCGAGCACCTGGAGTCCCTGCTCACGGGTAGCGGGCACGACCTGGGTCTTACCACGCTCAAGCTCGTCGATCAGCTCAGCGGACGCACCCTGGGCTTGCGGGCGGACACGACTCCCCAGGTGGCCCGGATCGACTCGCACATTCTCAACCGCAGCGGGGTGGCGCGGCTGTGCTACGCCGGCCCGACCCTGCACGCCCGGCCGATGCATCCTCTGGCCAGCCGCGAACCGCTGCAGGTCGGGGCGGAGATCTACGGGGATGCAGACTTTGGCGCCGACCGCGAGATTCTCGAACTGGCGGTGCGCTCGGCACGCGCGATCGGCAACACCCGCGTGCAGATCGACCTGGGCCACACCGGCGTCGTGCGGGCCCTGCTGGGCGATCTCTTGCGGGCGAGCGCCGGCGTCGAAGACGTGCTCCTGGCGCTCACGGCCAAGGACCCGGCGGCGCTGGAGAGCGCGAGCCGCAGCTTCGAAGCCACGACGCGACGCGCGCTGCGCTCGCTGATGGAGTTAAACGGCGGCCTGGAAGTGCTCGAACAGGCGCGTCGGGCGCTGCCGGCATCGGCGTCGCTGGGCGCTGCGCTCGATGAGCTCGCGCGGCTGGTCGAGAGCTGCGGCGCCGACGACGTGAGCATCGACCTGGCCGATCTGCACGGGTTTCGCTACCACACGGGGATCACGTTCGCGGCCTACGTCGCGGGCCTCTGCGGCCCGCTGTTGCGCGGCGGACGCTACGACGATATCGGCCAGGCCTTTGGGCGGGCGCGACCCGCGACCGGATTCTCCCTGCTCGATCTGCGGGAAGCGGCGCAACTCTCGGCGCCGCCGCTGGTGCGGGCGATCCGCGCTCCGCGTGCCGCCGATCCGCGCCTGGACGAGCTGGTCGAGGCCTTGCGCCGGCGCGGCGAGATCGTGGTGCGCGCCGGGCCGGCAGGCGACGTAGGGGTGGCGCTGACGGTCGATCGCGAGCTCGTTTGGCAGGACGGAACATGGGTCGTGCGCGAGCTGGCACGCGATCCGAACGCGAAGTTACATCAACCGGGGTGATAGCTGCGATGTCGCGTAACGTAGTGGTGGTTGGCACCCAGTGGGGTGACGAGGGCAAGGGCAAGATCGTCGACTGGCTCACCGAGCAGGCCGACGGGGTGGTGCGCTTCCAGGGCGGGCACAATGCCGGCCACACGCTGGTCATTGACGGCCGCAAGACCATCTTGCGATTGATTCCGTCGGGGATTTTGCGGCCCACGATCGCCTGTTACATCGGGGCCGGTGTCGTGCTCTCGCCGCAAGCGCTGTTGGCTGAGATCGACGAGCTTGCCGCCGCCGGCGTCGACGTGGTCCCGCGCCTGGCGATCAGCGGCAGCTGTCCACTCATCCTCGACTACCACGTGGCGGTCGATCGGGCGCGCGAGATCCGCCGCGGCAATGCCAAGATCGGCACTACGGGCCGCGGCATTGGTCCGGCATACGAGGACAAGGTGGCCCGGCGCGCCGTGCGCGCGCAGGACTTGTTCGATGCGAGCCGCTTTGACGAGCTGGTGCGCGAAGCGCTCGACCTGCACAATTTCGTGCTCACCCACTACCTTCATGCGTCCGCCGTGGACGCGACCCAGGTGATCGAGTCGACCCTGCGCCTCGCCGAGCGCATCAAACCCATGGTGACCGACGTCTCGCACCGGCTGTACGTGGCGATGGGTCGGGGAGACCGCTTGCTCTTTGAGGGCGCGCAGGGAACCCTGCTCGACGTGGACCACGGCACCTATCCGTACGTGACCTCGAGCAACACCCTGGCCGGAGCTGCGGCCACCGGCGCCGGCGTGGCGCCGCAGCGGCTGCACTACGTGCTGGGAATCACCAAGGCGTATGCGACGCGCGTCGGCTCGGGCCCCTTCCCGACCGAGCTTCTCGATGCAACGGGAGAGCGGCTGCGCGACAAGGGCGGCGAGTACGGATCGGTCACCGGCCGGCCGCGCCGCTGCGGCTGGTTCGATGGCGCGGCGCTGCGCCGTTCGGTGCAGCTCAACGGCACGACCGGTCTTTGCATTACCAAGCTCGATGTGCTCGACGGGCTGCCGGTGATCCGGCTTTGCACCGGGTATCGCCATGGCAACCGCGTGAGCGACATCCTGCCGTTTGGCGCCGACGAGGTGGCGCGCTGCGAGCCGGTGTACGAGGAATTCCCGGGCTGGAGCGAATCGACCTTCGGCACACGTGACTGGGACCGCCTGCCGCCGGGTGCGCGCCAATTCCTGCAGCGTATGGCCGAGGTTGCGGGCGTGCCGATCGATCTCGTGTCCACGGGTCCGGAGCGCGAGCAGACCATCGTCCTGCGGCAGCCGTTTACAGCTCCCCTGCAATGAGCGAGGAAGCGGCCCCGCCAGCGGGCGCGTCGCTGCACGTCGACTGGCCCGAATATCACCGCCTGATCGAGCGCCTCGCGGTGCTGGTCTACGAGTCCGGTTACCGGTTCGACTTTCTGCTGTGCCTGGCGCGCGGCGGAATGCGTGTGGGCGACGTGCTGTCGCGGGTCTTCGAGGTGCCGCTGGCGATCCTGGCCGCAAGTTCCTATCGCGAGGCCGGCGGCACGGTCGCCGGAGAGCTCGACATTGCCCGGTTCATCACCTCGACGCGCGGCGAACCGGCCGGCCGGCTGCTGCTCGTAGATGACCTCGTCGATAGCGGCAATACCTTGCAGCGCGTCGGCGAACACCTGCGTCAGCGCTTTCCGGCGATCCAGGAACTGCGCACCGCGGTCCTGTGGTACAAGGAGGTCTCGCTCGTGGCGCCCGATTACTTTGTCGAGCGGCTGGCGAACAACCCGTGGATCTACCAGCCCTTCGAGCGCTACGACGGTCTGCGTCCTGGAGAGCTCGCCGAGCAGCTACGCAATTCCGCTACCCAGACCGGCGTTGCTGGTGCCCAGGAGAGGACTCGAACCTCCACACCTTTCGGCACTAGAACCTGAATCTAGCGCGTCTACCAATTTCGCCACCTGGGCACGACAGCGGAGGGCGAATTCTAAGTCGAGGCTCCTGCTTGTCAAATGGCCCGAAATAAACCCGAAACCGACGAAGGCGCCAACCCGGCCCTCGCAGCCGTGCAGCCGCAGGCGGTGCTGGAGGCGATGACACGCGCCGGCACGCCGCTGCGACCCCAGGAACTGGCGGGTTTGCTCGCCCTGGAGCCCGAGCGGCAGGCCGAACTCGAGCACACGCTGGCCGAGCTCGAGCGCAACGGGCAGGTGGTGCAAAACCGCGCCGGACTGCTGCTCATCGCGGCGCGCGCCAACCTCGTTTCAGGGCAAGTCCAGGGGCATCGCGACGGCTTCGGCTTCCTGATCCGCGACGACCGCGGTCCCGATGTCGTGCTCTCTGAGGCCGAGATGAGCAAGCTCGTGCACGGCGACCGGGCGCTGGTGCGGGTGACGGGCGTGGACCGACGCGGGCGGCCCGAAGGCGAGATCGTCGACGTCATCGAGCGGCGCACCGACCGCCTGGTGGGGCGCCTGCTCAACGAGCGGGGGGTGAGCGTGGTCGTGCCCGAGGACCAGCGCATCCGTCATGACATCCTGGTTCCACCGCAGGCCTGCGGCGGGGCCCGCGATGGCCAGGTCGTGGTCGTCCAGATCGTGCAGCAGCCGCAACGCAATATGCAGGCCGTCGGGCGCGTGGTCCAGGTGCTGGGGGAAATCGACGACCCGGGCATGGAGATCGAGATCGCGGTGCGCAAATTCGGCGTGCCACACGAGTTTCCCGAGGAGGTGCTCGCTGCTGCCAAGGCTCTGCCGCGGGAGGTGCGCAAGTCCGATCTGCGCGGACGCATTGATCTGCGTGACATTGCCCTGGTGACCATCGACGGCGAGGACGCGCGCGACTTCGATGATGCGGTCTATTGCGAGAGCGATGGCCGCCGCGGCTGGCGCCTGGTGGTCGCCATCGCCGATGTCGATCACTACGTTCACACCGGGTCGGGCCTGGACAAGGAGGCGCAGAACCGTTCGACCTCGGTGTATTTTCCGCGCCGCGTGATCCCGATGCTGCCCGAGGAGCTCTCCAACGGCCTTTGCTCGCTCGGGCCCGCGGTCGACCGCTTGGTAATGGTGTGCGACATGACTATCACCAAGGAAGGGGCCGTGCGGGGCTACCAGTTCTACCCTGGGGTGATGCATTCGCAGGCCCGCCTGACCTACAACGAGGTCTGGGACGCATTGTCGAACCCGTCGAGCCGGGCGGCGGCGCGATACGAGAAACTCCTGCCGCGGCTGCACGAACTCCATGAGGTCTACCGCGCGTTCGCCCGGGCGCGGGCCAAGCGCGGTGCACTGGAACTCGAAACCACCGAAACGCAGATCATTTGCGATGCCAACGGCCGCATCGAGCGCATCGTGGCGCGGGTGCGCAACGATGCCCATCGACTCATCGAGGAATGCATGCTTGCCGCCAATGTGTGTGCGGCCGACCTGCTGCAGCGTAAGAAGCACGACTCCCTGCTGCGCGTGCACGAGGGACCGACGCCCCAGAAGCTCGAAACCCTGCGCGCCACTCTCAAGGCCCTGGGGCTGCAGCTGGGAGGCGCTGAGGCGCCCAAGCCCAGCGACTATGCGCAGCTCATCGAAAAGATACGCGCGCGGCCCGATGCTCCCTTGCTCAACATGCTGCTGCTGCGCTCGATGCAGCAGGCGCAATACAGTCCGCACAACGTCGGTCACTTCGGGCTGGCCTACGAGGCCTACGCCCATTTCACCTCGCCGATCCGCCGCTATCCCGACTTGCTGGTGCACCGCGCGCTGAAGGCAATCCTCGAGGACAGGCGCTACCTGCCGCAGCTCGCCGGCAGCGCCGACGAGCAGATCCCGCCCATCGCCCGCTGGGAACAGCTGGGCATGCTGTGCTCGGCCAACGAGCGGCGCGCCGACGAGGCTTCCCGCGACGTCGAGGCGTGGCTCAAGAGCTACTACGTGCGCGAGCGCGTCGGCGAGATCTTCTCGGGCTCGATCGGCGCCGTGGTGCCCTTTGGTCTTTTCGTGGTGCTCGACGAGCTCTATGTCGAGGGTCTGGTGCACGTTTCGGAGCTGGGCAGCGAATACTTTCAGTTCAACGAGGCCACCCATGAACTGCGGGGCGAGCGCACCGGAATCCGCTATCGCCTGGGCGACCGTCTCACCGTCCAGGTCGCTCGCGTCGACCTGGAGGCGCGGCGCATCGACTTTCGCATGGTGCGACCGGGGGAACCGCGTCCCGGGGAACCAGGTCCGGCCCGGACCGCGGGCCGCTCCACGCCGGGCGAGGGGGTCGAGCAGCGGCGCCGGCGTCAAGCCACGCGCGCCGAGCGCATCGCCGCCCGGCGCGGCAAATCGGCCAAGGGCCAGCAGGCCTCGGCCAAGGTCGGGGTCACGGCCAGCGGCCCGACGGCCCGTCGCCGGCGCAAGTGAACCGGGCTCCGCACGCGTGGGAGGGGATCGAAAAACAGGGCCAGAGTCCCCGCCGGGGCAGGCGAGCGGTACCCACCGCATCCTGGCCGGCTTTCATGCCGTCGGTGCCCGCCTACGCACCGACCCGGGTTCCATCGAGGTCTTGTACTTCGACACCGGCCGGCGCGACGCGCGCATGCAGCAGCTGCTGGCGCGTGCCGGCGCGACGCAGGTGCGCTGCGTCGGTGTGGACGCCGCGCGCCTGCGTGGATTCTCGCCCGAGGCGCCGCACCAGGGACTGGTCGCCCAGGTGGCGGCGCTGCGTCCGGGCGTAAACCTTGATCGGCTGCTCGACGCGGTCACCCCCAAAACCTTGCTGCTGCTGCTCGACGGTGTTACCGATCCGCGCAACCTGGGCGCCTGCCTGCGAACTGCGGCCGCGGCCGGGGCTGATGCGCTCGTGGTGCCGCGCGATCGCTCCGCCTCGCTGACCACGGTAGCGGCCAAGGCGGCGGCCGGGGCAGCCGAGGTCGTGCCGATCATCGCGGTCACCAACCTGGCCCGGGCGATGAAGGATATGCAGGACGCGGGAATATGGATCGTCGGGGCCGAGATCGGAGCGGCGCGAAGTCTCTACGAGGTCGACCTGACCGGTGCGCGTGCTTGGGCGTTGGGTGCCGAAGGCTCCGGCCTACGGCGCTTGACGCGGGAGGGCTGCGATGAGCTGGTGCATATCCCGATGTCCGGCGGCATGGAGAGCCTGAACGTCTCGGTCGCGGCCGGCGTTTGTCTGTTCGAGACGCAACGCCAGCGGCGACAAAAAGGCCTTTGAGGGGGCCCCCGCGATGGAGCCAGGACTGCCAAGTCGAACTGCGCTGGGAGCGGCGGCGCACCGCGCCGTCCACCAGGAGCTCGAGGGCGGACGCATCCTGCGCGATCCCCTTGCCCTGCGCATACTGGGGCCCGAGGCGCAGGCGGCCCTGCGCGAGGCGCGCAGTGATCCCTCGGTGCGGCCGCTGCGCCTGTTCATTGCCGTACGGACGCGCTTTGCCCAGGACGCGCTGGCCGATGCGCTGGCGCACGGCGTGCGCCAGCTGGTGATACTCGGAGCGGGGCTCGATACGCATGCCTACCGCGCGCCACCGGCGCAGGGCCTGCACATCTTCGAGGTCGATCACCCCGCCACCCAGGCTTGGAAGCGAGAGCGCCTGGCGCAGGCCGCGATCGCGGTGCCTGCCACGCTCACGTTCGTGCCGATCGACTTTGAGCGGCAAGCCCTGCCGCAGGCGCTGGCGACCGCCGGTTTCGATTTTGCGCTGCCAACCTTCTTCACTTGGCTGGGCGTCGTGCCGTACCTGACGCCGCAGGCGGTTTTTGCCACGCTCGAGTTCATTGCCAAGCTGCCCGCGGGCGCCCACGTCGTCTTTGACTACGCCAACCCGCCGGATCCGGCCTGCGCCGACGAGCAAATTCGTGCCGTCCGCGAGGCGCTCGAAGCGCGCGTTGCGTCCCTGGGAGAAGCCTTCCGGAGCCGCTTCGAAACGTCGCAGCTCCTGGCAAGGCTCCGGGCACTGGGCTTTTGCGAGCTCGAGGACTTGGGGCCGGTCGTGATCCGCCAGCGCTATTTTGCGTCCCGCGAAGGGCCCGCATCGGACCGTGGCGGCCACATCGTGCGGGCGGCGACCGCCGGCGGCCGCTAGGGGCTCCAGGCTTCCTGGCTCCAGGCCTCCTGGCTCAAGGCTTCCTGGCTCCAGGCTTCCTGTCGAGAGCGAATAGAACTGTCCGGTTTTGTAGCTAATTGATTGTCCGCTTCTATGAGGACTCATTTGTCAAGCCCCTTGTGAAACTTTGATCGGTCAACCGGTACTCATGGCGGCGCTCGTTGTTCGGTAATTGAAGATGGCTGGCGGTTGCATCCTGATCCTGGGTCGGGGCGTAATGAGCGTTCGAGCCAGAGCTCGGACGAGCTTCTATCCGTGCCGGAGCAAAGGTCCGGACACCACATACGGTATGCGCGCAAGGCGCTCTGTGAAGCCCCAGTTACCAACGCGCCCCATCTTTTCGGACGGTCACCGACGGGTGACCCGCGGACACTTCGGGCGCGTTGACCTTTGATCATGATGTCGTATCGCGTGCCAGGCCGTTCGATTGGGCGGATTCGTCAAGCCTCGACCGTCTTGAGGGTTGCCCCGGCCGGGATCTCGCCACATTCGATGTATCGCCACAGGGCAATCGCCAAACGCCGCGCCAGCGCCACGATGCCAATGCGCCGCGAGCGCTTGCCCGCGATGCCAAAGCGCAGATGAAACCACTGGCTCAAGGCGCTGTCTGGCTGAAACTTTAGCCACCGCCACGCCAATTCCACCAGGAGCGCACGCGATCGCTTGTTCCCCGCTTTGCTGATGCCCTGCTCGCCCTCAGAGGTACCGCTGGCGTACGGCGTGGGCGCCAGGCCCAGACAGCCCGCCAGCTCGCGTCGATTGGCAAAGCGCCGCCAGCCAAACAACTCCTTGTCCAGGATCCAGGCACCGCGCGGCCCGATGGCGCGAAGCTTGGCCAGCAACGCCACAACCGGATGCGCGCCCTCGGCCACCTCATGTCGTCGCTCGGTCTCCAGGGCATTGAGCTGCTGTTTGGCCAGTACCAGCCTTGCGTACTCGCGCTCGATCTCTGCGCGCAGCAGCGGCGGTACCTGTTTGCAATGACCCTCCCACCAGCCCTGCCAGGTGCGCCCACCGATGCGTCCAGGACGCAGGTTGTGCATGACCAACAGTGATCCAATGCGATTGGTATGAGCGATGCGCTCATGTATCAGCCGTCCGATCTCCCGGTGTGTGCGACGCGCATCCTCTTGCTTCGCCGTGGGCTCGTGCACTACGGACCACACGCGCCGCTCACCGCGGTGAAAGCGCAGCAGCAACGCCAATAGCTTGTCGGCATCCAGCCGATCGGTCTTGGCGCGTTTTGCGCGCCGGTTCACTTCAATGCTCGAGGAGTCGACCACGATGTTGTCGATGCCTTGCTCACGCAACCAGCGGTGCAGCCACCAGCCGTCACGGCCGGCCTCATAACAGGTATGCACCTTGGCTTGCGGATCCAGCCCACATCGCGCTCGCGCCTTGTCCAGACAGTCCAGAACCGTCACCTGGTCACCCGCATTGACCGAGTACCGGCTTGGGCTGCGGACCCCATCGCTGCAGCTGAGCTTCCACGACCGGTCACCGAGCTCAAAGCTCACATGCAAATCGCCCTGCGTCGTCGTATCCTTGCCTTGGAGGGCTGTGTCGAGTGAATTCATTTCCTTGCTCCTTTGCAGAGAAGTTTGGAAAAGGCCCGCTCTCGTTCAACGGGTCTCGCTTGTACAGTCCTCCATAGTATCTTGCGGCAAGTCCAATGCGAGCATGGAATGGCTCCTCTTGGCCGGTCCGCGAAATAGGTGAAGGACTGCTTCTCACGAGATCCGCAGCGGCCGTTAGG
>JGI12269J14319_10003145_pt1 | contig 15602 bp, 15 predicted proteins | sample PeaSoiSIISIP2007_FD_14319 | JGI IMG/M metagenome (IMG submission 14319) | reverse complement strand
TTATGCCGGCTCCGTGAGCACACTTGACCGCGCCTGAACTGCGCGAACGCGACTCGCTGATCAGCTGTTCGGCATAATCACGGTATCGGCATAATCTGCCTTATGCTGATATCGGCATAAGTGGAGCGCTGCTCATCCTGCGCTGGAGTCGGCCCAGATATTGATGCCGGCCTCCACGGCCTCGCGGTCGATGGCGGCCAGTTCCTCGTCGGTGAAGGCCGGCTGGCNCGCCGCCGCGAGGTTCTCCTCAAGCTGCGCCACGCTGCTCGCGCCGATCAGCGCCGATGTGACTCGCCGGTCCCGTAGCACCCACGCCAGCGCCAGCTGCGCCAGCGACTGGCCGCGGGCGGCGGCGATCTCACCCAGTGCCCGGACATGCGCCAGGGTGGCAGCGCTCAGCTGTGCCGCGGACAGCGAGCCCGCCTGGCTGGCCCGAGAGCCTGCCGGAATGCCGCCCAGGTACTTGCCGGTGAGCAGACCCTGCGCCAGCGGCGAGAACGCGATGCAGCCGATGCCCTCGCGGTCAAGCACATCGAGCAGGCCGCCCTCGACCCAGCGGTTCAGCATGGAGTAGGACGGCTGGTGGATCAGCAGCGGCGTGCCCAGCGCGCGCGAGATGGCGGCGGCCTGCTCGGTCCGCTCGGCCGAATAGGACGAGATGCCCGCGTAGAGCGCCTTCCCCGAACTGACCGCGGTATGCAGCGCGCCTATCGTCTCTTCGAGCGGAGTATCCGGGTCGAACCGGTGGCTATAGAAGATATCCACATAGTCCAGGCCCATCCTGGCCAGCGACTGGTCGAGGCTGGCCAGCAGGTACTTGCGGGAACCCCACTCGCCGTAGGGTCCAGGCCACATGTCATAGCCGGCCTTGGTGGAGATGATCAGTTCGTCCCGGTAGGGCGCCAGGTCGGTGCGCAGGATCTGACCGAAGTTCTCCTCGGCTGACCCGTACGGCGGCCCGTAGTTGTTGGCCAGGTCGATGTGCGTGACACCGAGGTCGAAGGCGCGCCTGATGATCGCCCGCTGGAGGTCAAGGGGACGGTCAGAGCCGAAGTTCTGCCAGAGCCCGAGCGCGATCTCGGGCAGCTTGAGCCCGCTGCGCCCGCAGCGGCGATAGGGGAGTGCCTCATAACGGCCGGCCGACGCCAAATAGGTCATGTCGGCAGTCTGCCACCCCGTGAGTTGACCGGAGTCCGCTGGCAGGCTAGTGATCGTCAAACGAGACGTCCACCCGCTGATCGTCCCGGCGCTGGTTCTGCAATGCCTGGTCGGCTAGCACCAGGCGGTCGGCCTTCGTCAGCGGTGGCTGCAGGATCGAGCGCGGCCACAGCTTCCTGGCGACCACCACGTTCAGTTCGGCGGAGTAGACCACGATCTGAACCGCCAGGTAGATCCATGCCAGCAGGCCAAGCACCGTGGCGAAGACGCCATAGACCGAGTTGACGTGCAGCAGATGCCGCACCAGGTAGGTGCCCAGGGCCTGCAGCACGGTCCAGGCGACGCCACCGGCCACCGCGCCAGGCACCAGCGCGCGGAAGGCCACGCTTTTGGGCGTGAGGACACGGAAGCCGATCAGATACATCCCGATGTTGGTCGCGATTGCCGCGATCTCGACCAGCACAGCGACCACGGCGCCGACCTGACCATAGGTGCTCAGGATGGCGAGCAGCGTGGTCACGATCACGCCAAGCCCGAGCACGCCGAGGAATTCCCCGGCCCGCCCGAGCCGCTGCACGTAGCCAGGCCTGGCCGGGCCGGGCAGGTTCCACACCTGAGCCATCGTGAACAGGCCGGTCTGCGCCAGTCCCGCCGAACCCCAGGCAAGCAGCAGCAGGCCGACCACCAGTCCGATCGTGCTCGACCGTTGCAGCTCATGCACGTTGCTGGTGAGCTGATGGCCGATCAGCGGAACCTGCTTGTTGATCGCCGCGAACGCGTGCTCCCGCAGCGCCGGGTCCACCGCGGCGACCAGGCCGAGGATGGTCACCAGGATCAGCAGCAGCGGGAACAGCGCCACGAAGCTCGAGTGCGCGAGGCTGGCGGCCAGGATCCCGCCGTTGTCGTCGCCGTACTTCTTGATCACCCCGAAGACGAAGGCAGGCACCCGGTGTCGCTGCTGGACCGCGTCCACCCGGCGGATCACTCGCTCGATCGGATTCATGGCTGCTCTGACCACCTGCTCAGGCTCCGGCGGGCACCGTCCAGCGGCTACTGTCAGTTGCCCGCCGTCGCGCTGGGCAAACCACTGTGGTCAAACCACTGTGGTCAAACCCCTATGGTCAATCCACTGAAACGGCCGACAGCGTCAGGGCGGCGTCCCGTTGAGGTGGCGCAGCCCGGCACCGGTGTAGATCTGGCGCGGCCTGGAGATCTTCTGCTCGGCGTCGAGGATGCCCTCCTCCCACTGGGCGAGCCAGCCCGGCATCCGGCCGATCGCGAAGAGGACAGGGAACATCTCCACCGGGAACCCCATCGCCTGGTAGATGATGCCCGAGTAGAAGTCCACGTTCGGATACAGCTTCCTGGACACGAAGTACTCGTCGGCGAGCGCGATCCGCTCGAGCTCCAGGGCGATGTCGAGCATCGGATTCCGCCCGGTGACCTTGAAGACCTCGTCGGCGACTTCCTTGATGATCCTGGCCCGCGGGTCGAAGCTCTTGTAGATCCGGTGGCCGAAGCCGGTCAGGCGCAGCTCACCGCTGCGCACCCGCGCCAGGAACGCAGGAATGTTGTCGACCGAGCCGATCTCGGTGAGCATCTTCAGTACCTGCTCGTTGGCACCGCCGTGCAGCGGGCCGTACAGCGCGGCTGCCGCCGCGGCGGCGGCGGAGTACGGGTCGGAGTGCGAGCTGCCGATAACCCGCATCGCGCTGGTCGAGCAGTTCTGCTCATGATCGGCATGCAGGATGAAGAGCACGTCGAGGGCATGCTCAAGCACCGGATCAGGGTGATACCGCGGCTCGCTCATCTTGGCCATCATGTTCAGGAAATTGCCGGCGTAGGAGAGGTCGTTGTCCGGATAGCTGTAGGGCTTTCCCATCGCGTGCCGGTAGGCGAACGCGGCCAGCGTGGGCGTCTTCGCGATCAGCCGCTCGATCTGCTTGAGCCGGCTCTCCTGGTCGAAGATCTCCTTCGCCTCGGGATAGAAGGTGGACAGGGCGCCGAGCGTGCTCACCAGGATGCCCATCGGATGCGCGTCGTGGTGGAAGCCGTCGATGAACTTCTTGACGTTCTCGTGCACGAACGTATGCCGGGTGATCACGTGCTCCCACTGCGCCGCCTGCTGCGGACTCGGCAGCTCCCCGTTCAGCAGCAGGTAGGCGACCTGCAGGAAGGTGGCGTTCTCGGCTAGCTCCTCGATCGGGTAGCCGCGGTAGAGCAGGATGCCGTTGTCCCCGTCGATATAGGTGATGGCGCTGCGGCAGCTTGCCGTGTTCAGGAAGGCCGGATCGTAGGAGAGCAGCCCGAAGTCATCCGGATCGACCTTGATCTGGCGCAGATCCGTCGCCCGGACCGCACCGTCGCTGATCGGGATCTCATAGCTGCGCCCAGTGCGGCTGTCGGTGACCTGCAGCGTGCCGGTGCCCTTGTTATCGTTCATTGTCGTAGTTTCTCAGCTCCTGATAGCTCGGTACCCAGACGGCCGTCGCGACCGTCTCCTCGATGTCCGCCCCTGGGGCGATCCGGGCGACCCCGCTGTCCACGGCCTCCCGCGCGACGGCCACGGCGATGGCGCGCGATATCTTCCGCAGGTCGGCGATCGGCGGGTACAAGGCCCCTTGTGCCAGCCGCTCCGCGCCGACCAGGCCGGCCAGCGTGGTCGCAGCCACCCCGAACATGCGGTCGGTGATCTCGCTAGCGCGCGCGGCGATCGCGGCGAGTCCGACTCCAGGGAAGACGAACACGTTGTTGGCCTGCCCAATTAGCCGCATTTCCATGCCTACCCTGACCGGTCCGAACGGGCTTCCGGTGGCGACAAGCGCACGTCCCTGCGTCCACTGCAATAGGTCCGCTGGCGTGGCCTCGGCGTTGGCCGTCGGATTAGAAAGGGGCATAACAAGGGGCACCGGGGTTCGTGCGGCCATCTCGCGAATGGCCGTCTCGGTGAAAGCCCCGGCAGCCCCGCTCGTGCCGATCAGGATGGTCGGAGCCAGCTGCCGCACCACGGTCTCCAGGTCGTACCGGTCGGCCGGGGCAAAGCCGAAGCTGGCTAGCTCGCTGGCTGGCAGCGCAAACGGCAGCTTGTCCTGCGCCAGCTGATCGCGGCCCTGAAATACCAGGCCACGCGAGTCAAGCATGACCAGCGCGCGGCGGATCTCATCCTCGCTGGCGCCCTCGGCGCGCAGCTGAGTCCGCACCAGCCTGGCAATTCCGATGCCGGCCGCTCCGGCCCCGACGAACACCAGGCGCTGGCTGGACAGCGGCACGCCGCGGTGCCTGACCACGGCCAGGATTCCGGCCAGGATCACCGCCGCCGTTCCCTGGATGTCGTCGTTGAAGCTGGCGATCCGGTGCCGGTACGTCTCAAGCAGGCGCATCGCGTTGTGCTGCTTGAAGTCCTCCCATTGCAGCACGGCGTCGGGAAAGACAGCCTGTACCGCGTCGACGAAGGCGGCGATGAACTCTTCATAGGCCGCGCCGCGCAGTCGCGGCCTCGGGTAGCCCAGGTAAAGCGGATCAGCGAGCAGCGCCTGGTTGTCCGTCCCGCAGTCCAGCGATACCGGCAGGGTAAGGCCCGGGTCAACCCCGGCACCAGCGGAGTAGAGCGCCAGCTTGCCGACCGGGATGCCCATGCCGCCAGCACCCTGGTCACCGAGCCCAAGTATCCGCTCGTTGTCGGTCGCGACGATCAGCCGGATTTCCGGGCGGCCGGCGTTGCGCAGCAGCTCAGGTATGCAGTCAATGTCGTCTGGCGTGATCCACAGACCGCGCGGCCTGCGCAGGATATGGCTGAACTTGCGGCACGCCTCGCCGACCGTCGGCGTGTAGACGATCGGGGCGAGTTCCTCCAGATGATCGACGAGCAGCCGGTAGAACAGGGTCTCGTTGCGGTCCTGCAGCGCCGCGAGGCCGATGTACTTCTCCAGGTCGGTCGACTTGGACCGCAGATGCTCAAGCTCAAGCGCGACCTGCTCCTCGATCGTGGCGCAGCGCCAGGGCAGCAGCCCGCGCAGGCCGAGTTCCGAGCGCTCTGTCTGGGTAAATGCCGCGTCCTTGTTGAGCAGCGGCCGGCCAAGGATCTCGGCACCGCCGATCCGGCCCGACGGCGCCATCCTGCTCGTGCTTACAGCCATCCCGTATCCTTTGCGCCTGCGCCGGGGCGATCCCGTGCGTCCTGGGCTGAGCGCCGCGCAGTCGCCAGCGGTGCCGCGCCCTCACTCAGTTGACCGCTGCCCGGCCCGGCCGACCATGGGCTAAAGTCCCTTCGCCAGTCGCTGAAAGTCAGCGGCTGGTCCCGGCTTGACGGGCATCGGGTTTGACCGTCCGGGTCGCAGTGCCCGAATAGTGCCAGCATGGCCGTCGCGGCCTTACAGTTTGTCCATGACGGGCGAGGTGGCGCCGCGAGGGCGCGGAGACGACGTGCCGCCGCCGGCCCAGCTGCGCGCGTCACATGAAGACCGGGACCGGGTCGTTGAGGTGCTCCGGGTTGCCGCTGGTGACGGACGGCTGACCGCGCAGGAGCTGGACGAGCGGCTGGAGTTCGCGCTGACCGCGCGCACCTATGGTGAGCTGGCCGCGCTGACGGCCGATCTACCCGCCGGGACTCTCGCGGCCCTGCCGGGCAGCATCGCTGCCGGGTCGCTGGCGCAGCCCAAAGACGTGGTGCGGATCGAATGTGCCAGCGGCAACGCGAACCGGGACGGCCGATGGGTGGTGCCAAGGCGCCTTGAAATCCGGGTGACGAGCGGAAACGTCCGGCTTGACTTCACCGAGGCGGTCGTCATGCATCGGACGCTGCAGATCGACGCCGAAGTGCGCAGCGGCAATCTGCTCATGGTGACCAAGCCAGGCATCGTTGTCGACGCCGATGACGTGAGCGTGCGGAGCGGCAACGTGCAGGTGAAGGCACCCTGGGGCAGCGAGATACCCGTCACGCTGCGGATCAGAGTGTCAGGCAAGGTCGGCAGCGGCAACATCGTGGCACGCCCGCGCCGCCGGTCGTTCTGGCAATGGCTGCTGCGCCGACCCAGGCCATACGCCATTACCGCGCGCTGAGGACGCCGACCGGTCGCAGCTGAAAGTATGACGCAATGGCGGTCTTCGGCCCGGGCCAGGAAGAGGGGCGCGCCGCGCTGCCCGCGGGCGGTCCGGCTCCTGGCCCGGCGCAGGACGCCGGCGGGCAGGATCCAGCCGCGGGTCGCCTGCCCGGTACCGCTGGATCCGTCATCTGGGCACTTGAGCACTCGCAGGACTTCATCACGGTCTTCGTCGGCGTCGCGCTGATCCTGCTTGCCGCGGTACTACTGGTTTCCGGCATCGTCGATTTCACCAGCCAGGTATCGCACTCGACGGATATATCGGCGGCTATCTCGGCCGCCGCGCCGCTGCTGCTCGACCGCGTTCTGCTCGTCCTGATCCTGGTCGAGATCGTGCACACGGTCGTGCTGTCGCTCCGGGCGCACCGGCTGGTCGCCCAGCCGTTCATCGTGGTCGGCCTGGTGGCTGTGATCCGGCGGATCCTGTTCGTGCTGAGCCTGAGCGGTCAGGCGAAGGTGAGCGTGAGCACGTCCGAGCTGGCGCTGCTGATCGCGATGGTCGTAGTTTTCGTGGCCGGCCTGATCGCGGTCAGCCGTTTTGAGGGACGCGACCCGTAGCCGCCGGTGCTGGGCCGGGGAGATTGCCGACCTTCTCGACCGCGGCCCGCACGATCCGGGCGTACAGGACTCCGCCGGCCGGCTGCGGGTGGATGCCGTCCGCCCACAGCAGGTAGGTGCGATTCTCGATTGCGGTGAACCAGTTGGCGAGCGCGGCATTGCGGTGGCTGCTGGCCGCGGCGGCCAGGGTCGAGTTGACCTCCTGCTCCCACGACCTTGCCTCGAAGGTGTTCACCAGGACCAGCCGCCGATGCGGGCCGATCTCGGCGAACAACTGGCTGATCTCGTCGCCGGTGACCGTCCCGTTGGTGCCGAGGGCGAAGACCACGATCGGCCGGAGCAGCCCGCGGCTCTTCAGGTCGGCCAGCACGTACAGCCCGGTGCTGAACTGGCGGCCGACCATGGCGTCGATGTAGATCCCCGGCAGCGCCTGCTCAAGCGCTGGCGTGGAAGCCACCATGACCGAGTCCCCGATGGCCGTCACCGATGAGCCAGCGATCGAGTGCCAGCTCGCTGGCGGCGCCGGATCGGTCCGGCTGGGCCGGGCGGCNGGCGGCCGGACGGCGGTGACCCTGCCGCGGGTCGCCCCACCCGCCGGGTCAGCCGTGCCGCCCCGGTAGGAATTCGGCAGCGTCCCGGCGCGGGGACCCGTGCTGGTGCCCGCGTTCGCGCCGAACAGCTGGACGCTCATCACCACGCAGATGGTGAACAGCACGACCAGCACGCCGCCGCGCAGCAGGGCTGCCCGGCCACGTGGCCAGCGGCGGACTCGGACAGTCCGTGATTGTCTATGTTTCGCCATAAGTGTTCTGTGCGAGGTCGGGTACTTCGAGTGCCTACCCTACCTACGCCGGCCGCCGCTAACGTGTGATCTGCCGGTTATCCCAGGAACGAGAGTCGCACCTGTCGGTCGGGATTGTCCGGATTGAGGTCGACCACGGTGACCGACTGCCAGGTGCCTAGCGCCAGCGAGCCGCCAAGCACCGGCAGCACAGCGAACGGCGGCACGAGCGCGGGCAGCACATGTGAGCGCCCGTGCCCGAGTGAGCCGTGCGAGTGCCGCCACCGGTCATCGGCGGGCAGCAGGCTCGCCAGCACCGACAGCAGGTCGTCGTCACTGCCTGCCCCGACCTCGATCACCGCGATGCCGGCCGTGGCGTGCGGCACGAAGACATGCAGCAGGCCGTCACCGCCACCCGAGGCCTCGCGGGCGAACCTGCCGCACTGCCCGGTGATGTCATGCACGCGTTCCTGGCCGCCAGTCCGCACTCCGAACGTCATGGTCTTCATGCCGACCGACTGTTGTTCATCGCTGACCGCGGCGCAACTGGTTCGCTCCCGTCGCCGTGATCCCGGATGGCCGTTCGGCTGGGCTCCGGCCAGGGTCACGATGCCGCCGGACGGTCCTTCCTGGGCAGCTTGGCAACCACCGCGTCATAGGAGGCGTCCACCGCCTCGAACACTTCGTCGTCCGGGATGGCACCGCCGGGAAGATCTTGCTGGCGACCTTGACCACGACGTCGCCCTCCCATGGCTCGTCGAGCCATGCGCCCGGCTTGGCCAGGCTGTAGGCGAGGAGTTCGGCTCGCGTCATGACGGCTCCTGTCTGTCCAGAACCATCATGGCTGAACCGGATCCGCCGGTTCGCGATAGTCGACAAGTCGACCCGAGAATCCGAGCCGGCCTGATTCCGGGCCGGTCAGTACCGCGGAAGACAGCGCCGGACGGGCCGGATCCGGGGTCAGCCGGCTCCGGCCCGATCGGCTGCTAGCGGGTGCTAGCGGGTGCGCGGCGTCGCCAGCCCGTTCTGCCAGGCGCTGCTGCCCGCGGTGGTAGCGGCCGACGTGGCCGCCTTGGCCTGGGCGATCTTGCGCTTCACCACGGCAGATGGCGGCTCCTGCTGGGCGTTGACCCAGCGCCGCATGGCGTTCACCAGCACGGTGCCGGAGATTCCGATGCCGCACAGGCTGATCAGGCCGCCGGTCGCCACCAGGGCGAACCCGACGAACATGGCCTTGGAATTCATCTGAACGCCGGTCATCGATGACCGAGTACTCGTCATTGTCTCCCCCGATGTCGGTTGTGCTCAGTTCACCTCCCTTCCCCGGCTGACCGGATACTCCTCACCCTCGGCGGGTGATGTCCGGGCCAGTAAGGGCCGGAGCCCAGATCACCCGCGGCAGGCGAGCTTGGCCGTGCTGGCCGGGGAACAATCCAGCCGCGGCGCCCGCGCAGACCATACGACCCTGGCGCCCATCCGGAAGGAGACCAGCCTGGCTACCGAGGACAGCGCCAGCGAACTTGACCAGCTGCGAGCCGAAGTCAGCGACTTGCAGGCCCAGGTTGAGGCGGCCCGAGCGAAGGCGCAGACAGCCCAGGCCCAGGTGGACGAGGCCAGGGCACAGGCCCAGGCAGCCAAAGCCCAGGCTGCGCAGGTCACGCAGGAGCGGCGGGCCGACTCGGGCGGCACGGTCCAGCCAACCGGTCAGGCACCGACCAGAACCCGGCGGGGCTGGCGCACGCCAGTGGCCACGGTACTCATCATCCTCGGCTGCCTGCTGGCCCCGGTGTCCGTGCTCGGTGTCTGGAGCGCCAATCAGATCTCCAACACCAGCAAGTACGTCGCCAATGTCTCGCCGCTGATCACCGAACCCGCCGTGCAGGGCGCACTGACCGACAAGATCACGACGAAGATCACCGACCAGATCAACGTCCAGGGCATCGCCAACCAGGCCGCCAAGCAGCTCACCAATCGCGGACTGACCCGGCTCGGCACCCTGATCGCAAGCTTCTCCGGGACGCTGGCCAGCGGCGTAACCAGCTTCATCCACGGCACCGTGGCCAAGATCATCAGTAACCCGCTGGTCGCCAAGCTCTGGGCTCAGGCCAACCGGATAGCGCACACCCAGCTGGTGAAGGCCCTGTCCGGCCAGAAGGGCGGCGCGATCAGCATTTCGGGCGGGCAGGTGGTGATCGGACTCGGACCCCTCATCGACCAGGTGAAGCACAACCTGGCGGCGCGGGGGCTGACGCTGGTGAACAAACTGCCGCCGATCAACCCCACCTTCCCGCTGTTCTCGGCCAAGTACCTGATCCAGGCTCAGTCGGCCTACCGGCTGCTGACCACGCTGAAATGGGTGCTGCCGGTGCTCACCATCCTGCTGCTGGCCGCCGGGATCTACGTCGCCAGGAGCCATCGGCGGGCGCTGACCGGAGCCAGTCTTGGCCTGGCGGTTTCGATGCTGCTGCTCGGCATCGGCGTCGCGGTGGCGCGGGTGATCTACCTGAACAAGGTGCCGAGCAGCGTGCTGCCCGCCGACGCCGCGGCTGCCGTGTTCGACACCCTCGTCCGGTTCGTCAAGCAGGGCCTTCGGGTGCTGCTCGTGCTCGGCCTGGTGGTGGCCTTCGCCGGCTTCATCACCGGACCATCGGTCACCGCGGTCAGAACCAGGAAGGCCTTCACGTCCGCGTTCAACGCCATCCGCGGCAGCGGGGAGCGGGCCGGCCTGAGCACCGGGCCGGTTGGAACCTGGGTCTACCGCTACCGCACGCCACTGCGGATTGCCGCGGTGGCGATCGCCGGGCTGGTCTTCGTGTTCTGGTCACAGCCAACCGGGCTGCTGGTGCTGGTCATCGCGATCATCCTGGTCGTAGTCCTCGGCCTGATCGAGCTGATCGGACGGCCCCCGGCCCACGTCGCAGCCGAGCGGGCCAAGGCGGCACAACCGCACTAGGGATCCGCCAGATCACCAAAGCGGCGGAGCCGCTCTTGGGGATCCGCCGCTCGCCGCCACTAGCCGCTGTCCGGGTCGGCCCCGGCCGGCCGGCTGGTGGCGAGACCTAGCGCCCGCATCGCCTTGCGGTAGGCGACCGCGACGGCATCGAACTTCAGGTGCAGCTCGTCGGCCAGATCGAAGGGCACCCGCTCCGGGCGCTGAGACTCCACCACGACCTGGTCCTGGCCGAAGATGGTGTCCTCGAAGTCCCGCAGGACCTGCTCGGACTGGTCCAGGTTGTAGTTCCGCCCGATGACCACATAGCCAGCGCTCTGATCCACGCCAAGCGGTTGCGAGGCGAAGAAGTACACCATCCCCCGCACTCCGCCCCAGCCGAGCCTGAGCACGATGGTGTACGGCAGGTGCAGCTCATATCTGCTCCGCCGCTCCGGCGGGCCGGCTTGCTCGTTGCCGAAGACGGGGAAGTCTTCGCTGTTCGGCGCCTCCGGCCGGACCACCGTGTAGTGCAGGACGTTACCGTCAGTGTGCACCTCGTGCCGTGGCACCACTGGCCGGTCGGGATCACCGAGCAGTCCCGGATGCACCCAGGGGAAGTGCCCGAAGTCGGTGAAATTCTCCACCTGGCGGGCGGCGTCGCACGCCCACCGGTACGGTCCCGCGGTGACCAGCGCCCACGAGCTGTCCTCAAGCTCGGGCACTTCAGGCAGCGGCCAGCGCGGCTCCTCCAGCGCGACCCAGATCAGGCCATAACGCTCCTGCGCAAGGAAGGCCGGCACCCGGGCCTTGGCTGGCACCCTGGTCGGGTCCTCAAGCTGCGGAATCGCCACGCAGCGGCCGTCGGCCGCGTACCGCCAGCCGTGATAGGGACACACGATTTCCCGGCCGGCGATCCAGCCGAGCGACAGCGCCGTGCCGCGATGCACGCACAGGTCGGTCATCGCGTGTACCTCGCCCGCACCGCGCCAGAGCACAAGCGGCTCGCCGAGCAGGTCAGCATGGATCGGACGGTCGGCGAGATCGGGCGAGAACGCGACCGGATGCCAGCAGGCGCGCTGTGCCCGCAGATCGGCGAAGACACCCGGTCGGCCGGCGGCGTTCGCGGCTTCGGCTGGCCGGGACGGTGCGGAGCTCATGATCGTGGCCTCATGCTGCCAGGGAATCATGCCGCCATGCCGGTAGCGGAAGCCGGGCCAAAGAACGGGACAAACCAGTCGGCCTATCTGCCTGCCGGATTCTAATCACCTCTAATCACTCGCTTGCCTCTAATCACTCGGCTCACCTCTAATCACTCGGCCGACCTACCTGACCCGACCGACCGGTGACCCGTCGCCGAGCCATCCGCCGGACCGCGACCCTCGGCCAAGTTGCCTGCCGGACCGCGACCCTTCGGTCCGAGCTATCCGCCGGACCGCCCCCCTCGGCCGAGCTATCCGCCGGACCGCGACCCCTCGGCCGAACTACCTGCCCGGACCGTGACCGGCCGGCGCGCTGCGGCGGCTGGCTGACCATGGCAGGGGCTGCGGGAATACCCCGAATCTATTGATCATGGTGCCATCCGGATTGGTAGCAAGATTTTTTCCGTCAAACGGTTGTGTTTGCGTCACATGGTGCGCAATGCTGTTCGACGATTACGGGCAGTCAGAAACGGTTGGCAGGATTTTCGCATCTCATGGTTTTTCGCTCATTGGCCCGCGCACTCGCTCCCGGGTTCGTGCTGGTGTTTTTATTGGCCGGCTGCAACCAGCTGCCGAACGTAGCCCTGCCGACCAGGCCAACCGCGTCAGCGCCACCGGCTAGCCCCAGCACCGTGACGACAGTCGGCGGCACCGGTTCCGAGCAGGTGATCGCCGCCTATGTCAGCTACTGGCAGGCCTACGGTGCGGCCATGCGCACCAGGAACATCGCCGCAGCCAGGAGGCTGCTCGCCAATGTCACCGACGCCGACTTCCTCAGGCAGGTGACCGCGCCGATGCCGCGGGTGTGGGCGGCGCACGAGATCGGCTACGGCTACGCGATACCGCACGTGCTCGGAGTCATCCGGCGGAGCACCTCGGCCTCGCTGCACGACTGCCTGGATCTGAGCCATTTCGGCGTACAGGACACCAGGACCGGCCTGATCGTGCCAGGCAGCTTCGGGCTGCCCGAGCTGAACTTCTACGTGACCTTGACCCGGTCGGCCGGACGCTGGGTGGTCAGCAACATGCAGCAGGTGGAGGTCCCATGCACGCCCTGAGCCGGGTCGCGACCGCCGCAGCGCGGGCCGCGGTGATGCCGTCCCTCGCAGTGCTGTCGGTCGCGGCCCTATCCGCCGCCGCACTCGCCATGACAGCACCAGCCGCCGCGGCACCTTACGCCGCGACCAGGACCGCGGCAAGCCTCCGGACCGCGGCGGCAGTCCGGACCGCGGCGTCCTTGCGGACCGCGGCGACGCCAGCGCAGAGCGGCTGTTACTACAAATTCGTGCCGCCGAACAGCTGGATCGAGGTGTGCCAGAACGGCGGCGGCTCGGGCGGTGGCGGCGGCGGGGGCGGCGGCGGCTCGCTGGTGTGCTATCTGAACCCGATGACGCCGGCCGAAGTCGCCGCGCTCGGCCTGCCGCCGGCCCCGCCTGGCGAGGAGTGGGAGTACATCAGGTGCCCGGCACTGCAGATCCCGATCGGCAACGTGATCTTGGTCTCTAAGAACGGCGGCCCGCCGGTGACGCCGCAGGAGTTGCTCCAGATCGCGCTCGGCGAACTCACCGTCCCTGAGCTGCAGCCGCGGACCGCGCCTCCGCTGAACCGCCCGGCGCTGGTTGGCCTGCCTGAATGGTTCTGGATTCCGCCGGCCCAGTGGCATCCCATTTCGGTGACCGTAACCGTCGGGCCGGTGTGGGCGCGGCTGACAGCCACGCCGAACCTGCTCACCTTCGATCCAGGCGGCGGTCTGGCTCCCAGCAGCTGCCCAGGACCGGGTACCAGCTATCGCAGTGCGCCCTCCGGCGGGGCGGGGTGCCAGTTCAAATACCTCCAATCGTCGGCACTGCAGCCCGGCGGGGCCTACGCGGCGGCGGTGACGGTGACCTGGGCCGTGACCTGGACCGGCTCGGGCGGCACGGGCGGCACGGTGAACGCCGGGTTGCAGATGCCCTACCCGTTCTCACTGCGCGTGGCTGAAGGCCAGGCGCTGGTGACCGGACCATGAGCGGCCCAGCCCAGACCGGCAGCCTCGGCACGGTCTTCCACCCGCAACCTGATCTGGACACCAGCGGCAGCCGACTGCCGCCGCCGACCCAGCTACGGCGGCTGCCGCGGCGCCGGCGGCCGGGCATGGTCGCGCTGGCCGTGGCGCTGATCGGCGCCGGGGTCTTGGGCAGCGCGGCGCTCTACGCCAGGCAGAACCATCAGATCCAGGTAGTCCTGGTGGTCGCGCCCGTGCCTGCCGGGGCGATCGTGACGTCAGCCGATCTCGGCACGGCCAGCGTCGCCGCAGGCCCGGGCATCGCGGTGATCCCGGCAAGGCAGTTGCAGCAGGTGATCGGCCTGGTGGCGGCGACAGCGCTGCGGCCAGGGACACTGCTCGCTGCGTCCGAGCTGACCACGGCGGAACCGCCGGGACCTGGGCAGGTACTCGTGCCGGTCGCGGTCAAACCCTCGGTGCTGCCAGCTGGCGGACTGGCACCAGGTGACCGGGTGTTGGTGGTGGCAACGCCCGTGGCGGGCGGGGCCAGCGGAACGTCGACGGCCGTGATCTTGACGAGGCCGGTTCCCGCGGTCGTGCAGGACGTCTCAGCCGGACCCGATCAGGACGGACTCGACGTGGTTGACCTGCTGGTCGCGACGCCGTTCGGGATTCCGGTCGCGCAGCAGTCGGCCACCGGCCAGATCGCGCTTGTCGTCACCCACCGGAGCCCGTAATGGCGCTCTACGCCCTAGTCTCAGCCGGCGGCTCGCCCGGCGTCACCACCGCCGCGCTTGCCCTGGCGCTCACCTGGCCCGCCCAGGTCATCGTCGCTGAGTGCGACCCAAGCGGCGGCGACGTCCTGGCCGGCCTGTTCGCCGGGCATCTGGAGGCCAGGTCCGGACTGCTGGCGCTGGCCATGGAGGCCGGGGCAAGTCCGGAGGCGATGGCCGCCGGGCTCTGGCCGCAACTAGTCGACGTCGACGGCGACGGCAGCCGATTGCTGCTGCCCGGGATCACCGACCCCAGGCAGGCGGGCGGCCTCGGGCCGTCCTGGTCTGCGCTCGCGACCGCCCTGACCGCGGTGCCTGCCGACGTGATCGCCGACTGCGGGCGGCTTGAACCGTACGCGGCCAGCGCGCCGGTGCTGGCGGCGGCCAGGCTGGCCGTCCTGGTGCTGCGGCCGACGCTGCGCCAGGCGAGCAAGGCGCGGCAGCGGATCGAGATGCTGGCCGAGATCAGGGGAGGCAGCCAGCGGCTGGCCCTGCTGCTGGTCGGCGAGGGAACTCACTCCGGTCGGGAGGTGCAGCGCGCCCTCGGCATTCCGGTCGTCGGGTCGCTGCCCGAAGACCTCAAGACCGCGAGCACGCTCTCGGACGGCACCGGCAGCCGCCGGGGGATAGCGGCCCGCCCGCTGTTGCGGTCCGCCCGGCCCGTCGGGCGGGCGTTGCGCGAGTTCGAGCCCGGCTCCAGCCAGGTCGGTGCCGGAACCATGCAGGGCTGGACCGGATGACCGAACTGCGAACAGCCGCCCCGGGGCCGCCACCGGCACAGCAGCCGCCATGGGCACAGCAGCCGCCATGGGCACAGCAGCCGCCATGGGCACAGCAGCCGCCATCGGCACAGCAGCCGCCATCGGCACAGCAGCCGCCATCGGCACAGCAGCCGCCATCGGCACAGCAGCCGCCGCCAGCGCGGTCGGGAACTTGGCAGCCGCCAGCGCAGTCTGGCGCGTGGCAGCCGCAGCCGCCGCAATCCGACGCGTGGCAGCCGCCGCAGCCGTCGGCCGGCCAGCGGCCACCGGCGCATGCCGCCCCGGCCAGACAGTCGGCCCAGTGGTCTTCGCCGCACGGACGGCATCTGGCTAGAACGGACGATGGGGCGGGCCAGT
>JGI12269J14319_10003141_pt1 | contig 15606 bp, 11 predicted proteins | sample PeaSoiSIISIP2007_FD_14319 | JGI IMG/M metagenome (IMG submission 14319) | reverse complement strand
GCAGGGGGTACGGGGGGCGCAGGGGGTACGGGGGGCGCAGGGGGTACGGGGGGCGCAGGGGGCGTGGGCGGCGAGGGGTGTGGAGCCGGGGCAGCCCAGGCCGCCAAGGCCGAACGACCCCGGGCGATGCGCGATCGCACCGTCCCCACCGGGACGTCCAGAATCTCGGCGATCTCCTCGTAGGTCAGGTCACACACGTCACGCAGCACCACCGCCGTGCGGAACTCGAGCGGCAACCCCCGCAGGGCGGCATCGACGTCGACCCGCGCCGCGACCACGTCGGCGGGGTCCCTCCCTATCGAACCCGGTCCGGCCGCCGGCCCCGGGCGGAGAACGGCGATGTCGCCCCCGGTCCCGGCACCTGCATCGCGGTGTGACCACAGGCCGTGGTGCGCACCTTCCCCGTCGGCCGACAGGCCCGGGAGGGGCCGACGGCGCCGGCGTCGCAGCTCGTCGATGCAGGTGTTGGTGGCGATCCGGTAGAGCCAGGTGCCGAAGCTCGACCGACCGTCGAACCGCTCGAGCGCCCGCACCGCGGCCAGCAGGGCGTCCTGGGTGGCGTCGAGCGCATCGGCATCGTTGCCCAGCATGCGGCGGCACAGAGCGTGCACACGGTCGTAGTGGGCGGTGACGAGCGATTCGAGCGCCTGGCGGTCCCCATGGCGCGCCGCCTCGACGAGGCCGCTATCGCCTGCCGCAGCCGGAGCGACGGCGCCGTCGGCCGCCGTGTCCCCAGCAGGGCCATGGCCGCGCCGTGCAGCCGGGTCGGGGTTGCTGCCGATCTGGCAAGGCTAACCCTCCGCTGCCCGCCCAGGACCGCCACGCGTGACGCAGAGAGCCGAAGCAACGGAAGGCGGGCGAGGGATCATGCGTGAGCGGCCGGACCCTTGGACACCCCGGACCTCGCCCATGACCCCCAGCCGGCCTCGTGGATGATCTCGGTCCTCACGGGGTGACCCGGTCCTCACGGGGTGACCCGGTCCTCACGGGGTGACCCGGTCCTCACGGGGTGACCCGGTCCTCACGGGGTGACCCCGAGGCCCGGCAGGTGACCCGGACCCGGCAGGTGACCCGGACCCGGCAGGTGACCCGGACCCGGCAGGTGAGACCCGGACCCGGGCGTCTCAGACGCTGGTGATGCGGTGGATGTCGAGGATGCCGTCGGTCCCCCGCAGCCGAGCGAAGGCGTCGTCGGGGATGGCCCCGTCGGTGGACAGCACCATGAGGGCCGTGCCCTCGGTCCTCGACGGATCCACGTCCATGGACGAGATGGACACCCCCGCCGCGCCCAGCACGGTGCCGACAACGCCGATCATCCCCGGTCGGTCGTCGTTGCGGACGATGAGCATGTGCTCGGCCGGCGGGACCTCCACGGCGTGGTCGTCCACCAGCACGATGCGGGACTCCGATCGCGGCCCCGAAAGGGTGCCCGCGATCGAGTGTGCCGGTGAGCGCAGGGTGATCAGGTTCACGTAGTCGCGCGCCGTCGACGTCGACACCTCGCGCACCTCGAGGCCCCGCTCCTCGGCCAGCTGCGGCGCGTTGACGTAGGACACCGGCTCCTCGGTACCAGTCGAGAAGATGCCTTTCAGCACGGCCAGGGTCAGGATCGAGGTGTTGTGGCCCGCCAGGCCGCCCTGGTATTCCACCTCGAGACGCTCCGGCAGCCCGTCGTTGAGGCAGGCGAAACAGCGCCCCAGCTGCTCGGCCAGGCGCAGGAAAGGACGCACCGTCTCCGACACCTCGGAGGCCGCCACGTTGACGGCGAAGGGGACGAAGTCGCCCGCCAGCGCCAGGTTGACCTGCTCGGCGATGGTCACCCCCGCCTTGTCCTGGGCCTCGGCCGTGGACGCGCCGAGGTGGGGCGTGACCACGACGCCGGGGAGCGAGAAAAGAGGCGAGTCGGTGCACGGCTCGGAGGCGAACACGTCGATGGCGGCCCCCCCCAGCACGCCCGAGCGGAGCGCGTCGGCCAGCGCCACCTCGTCCACGATGCCGCCCCGGGCGGCGTTCACGATGCGGAGGCCGGGCTTGGCCTTGGCCAGGAGGTCGGCCCCGATCAGGCCGGCCGTTTCGGATGTCTTGGGCAGGTGGATGGTGAGGAAGTCCGACTCTGCCACCAGCTCGTCCAGCGGGAGCAGTTCCACCCCCATGTGGCGGGCCCGGTCGGGAGAGACGTAGGGGTCGTAGGCGCACAGGCGCATGCCGAAGGCGAGGGCCCGCTGCGCCACCAGCGCGCCGATGCGCCCCAGCCCGACGACGCCCAGGGTCTTGCCGTGCAACTCGACACCCTCCCACTTCGAGCGCTCCCACTTCCCCGCCACCAGCGCGGCGTGCGCCTGCGGGATGTTGCGCGCCTGCGCCAACAGGAGCGCCATGGCGTGCTCGGCCGCCGACAGGACATTGGACTCCGGGGCGTTCACCACCATCACCCCGCGACGCGTCGCCGCCTCCACATCCACGTTGTCGAGGCCGATGCCGGCCCGGCCGACCACGGCCAGGGCCTCGCCCGCGTGCAGCACCTCGGCGGTGACCTGCGTGGCCGAGCGGACGATGAGGGCCTCGGCCCCGACGACCAGCTCGAGCAGCTCGTCGGGAGAGAAGTCCAGGCGCACGTCGACGTCGTGCCCGGCGTTCCTGAGCGCGTCGAGCCCGCGCTCGGCGAGCTTCTCGGTGACGAGTACACGTGCCATGTGCCTGCCCTGCCTCCGTGAGACGGTGAGTGTGATCCAGCCGACGTGGCGCCCGGCGCCGGTCGACCCCGTGTGCCCGGTACTGGTGTGCTGTGCTGGGTGTGCTGGGTGTGCTGGGTGTGCTGTGCCTGAGTTGTCGGGTGCGTGGAGCTGTCGGTGCGCCTGCTCGGACCGGTACGGGTGCGGCTACTCGGCCGTGGCGAAGAGCTTGCCCAGGCGGGTCACGCCTTCGATGATGGCGTCCTCCCCCAGCGCGTAGGACATGCGGAGGTACCCGGGCGCCCCGAACGCCTCACCCGGCACCACCGCCACCTTGGCCTCGTCGATGGCCACGTCGGCCAGGTCCGCCGACGTCGCCACCGGCCGCCCGGCCAGCTTGGTCCCGAGCAGGTCACGCACCGAGGGGAAGGCGTAGAACGCACCTTCGGGCTCGAGGCAGGTCACGCCGTTGCACTCGTTGAGCATGCGGTGGATGGTCACGCGCCGGCGGTCGAAGGCGGCCCGCATCTCGGACGCCGCCGTGAGGCCCCCCTCGAGCGCGGCCAGGGCGGCCCGCTGCGACACGTTGGACACGTTCGAGGTGGCGTGCGACTGGAGGTTGCCGGCTGCCGCCACCACGTCGGGCGGGCCGATGAGCCAGCCCACCCGCCACCCCGTCATGGCATAGGTCTTGGCCACGCCGTTGATCACGATGCAGCGGTCGGCCAGCTCGGGAACGACCACCGGCAACGAGGTGAAGACGTTGTCGCCGTAGACGAGGTGCTCGTAGATCTCGTCAGTGACCACCCACAGGTCGTGCTCCGCGGCCCAGCGGCCGACGGCGAGGACCTCCTCGGGGGTCGACACCGCGCCGGTGGGGTTGTTGGGCGACACGAAGAGCAGGACCTTGGTGGCCGGCGTGCGGGCCGCCTCGAGCGACTCCACCGTGACGTGGAACCGGTCGCTCTCCTCCGTGGGGACCGGCACGGGGACGCCACCGGCCAGGGCCACGGCTTCGGGATAGGTCGTCCAGTACGGTGCCGGCACGAGAACCTCGTCACCGGGATCGAGCAGCGTGGCGAACGCCTCGTAAACCGCCTGCTTGGCACCGTTGGTCACGAGCACCTGGGAGGCGGTGACCTGGAAGCCGGAGTCGCGTCGGGTCTTCTGCGCCACCGCCTCCCGCAGGTCGGGGAGGCCCGCCGTCGGGGTGTAGTGGTGGTTGGCCTGGTCATGGCACGCCATGACGGCCGCCTCGACGATGTACGCCGCGGTCGGGAAGTCCGGCTCGCCGGCCCCGAACCCGACGACGTCGACGCCGGCGGCGTGGAGGGCCTTCGCCTTGGCGTCCACCGCCAGCGTCGCCGAGGGGGCCACCGCCCCGACGCGGGCGGACACCCGGCGGCGGGGAGAACGGCCCGTGGACCCTGCCGTTTCGTTGGGGAGCGCCATGACTGCAATGCTTGCACACGTGACGAACACCGCTGCCACCCCCCAACCGTCGGCCCCGACGGCCGTTCCCGACATCCGGATCCCCGACTCGTTGAAACCGTCCGACGGGCGCTTCGGCAGCGGGCCGTCGAAGGTCCGGCCCGAGCAGGTGGCCGCCCTGGCGGCCGCGGCCCCGACCTACCTCGGCACGAGCCACCGCCAGGCCACGGTCAAGTCGGTGGTGGGTCGCCTGCGGCGGGGACTGCACCAGCTGTTCTCGCTCCCCGACGGCTACGAGGTGGTGCTGGGCAACGGCGGCACCACCTGCTTCTGGGACATCGCCACCTTCTGTCTGATCGAGCAGCACAGTCAGCACCTGTCGTTCGGGGAGTTCTCGTCCAAATTCGCCGCCGCGGCGGCGGCCGCCCCGCACCTGTCGGACCCCCAGGTGATCGAGTCCCCGGCCGGGACCCACCCCGAGGCCGTGGCCACCGACGGCGTCGACCTGTACGCCCTGACGCACAACGAGACGTCGACGGGTGTGGCCATGGAGATCCGCCGCCCGGTGGGTAGGTCGGCGCAAGGTGCCACAGGAGGCGGGGTCGGGGGCGGGGGCGGTGCCGGCGGCATCGTGGCCGTCGACGGCACGTCGGCGGCGGGGGGCCTGCGCGTCGACCCCACCCAGTTCGACGCCTACTACTTCGCGCCCCAGAAGTGCTTCGCCTCCGACGGAGGGCTGTGGGTGGCGCTGCTGTCGCCCGCCGCCGTGGAGCGGGTGGCCGGCATCGGCGCCGGCGGGCGGTGGGTACCGGCGTTTCTCGACCTGGGCGTGGCCATCGAGAACTCCAGGCTGGACCAGACCTACAACACGCCCGCCCTGGCGACGCTGCTGCTGTTCACCGAGCAGGTCGAGTGGATGCTGGCGGGCGGGGGGCTCGATTGGTCGGCCGGGCGCTGCGACCGCTCGGCGGAGATCCTGTACACCTGGGCCGAGCAGTCCGACTTCGCCATGCCCTTCGTGGGCAAGCCCGCCGAGCGCAGCCACGTGGTCGGGACCGTGGACTTCGTCGACGCCGTCGATGCCATGACGGTGGCCAAGGTGCTCCGGGCCAACGGCATCGTCGACACCGAGCCCTACCGCAAGCTCGGCCGCAACCAGCTGCGGGTGGCCATGTTCCCCGCCATCGACCCCGGGGACATCGCCGCCCTGTGTGCGTGCATCAACCACGTGGTGGGTGCGCTGGCGTCCTGAGGGTGCTCGGGAGCCCCACGAGGCGGCCGCCGGGCCACGGCGCGCTCGGGCGGGGAGGACCGACCAGGTGGGACGACCCGGGCGACGGCGCGTTCGGGCGTGGACAGCCGATCAGGTGGGCCAGCGGGGCCACGGCGCGTTCGGGCGTGGACAGCCGATCAGGTGGGCCAGCGGGGCCACGGCGCGTTCGGGCGTGGAAGCCGATCAGGTGGCGGGGCTCACCGAGCTCATGTTGAAGTCCGCCACCCGAAGTGCCGGCATGGCCGTGCGGTTCATCCACTCGCCCCACTCGCGCGACAGGGCACGCTCGGTCCGGCCCGCCTCGACCGTGCGGGCCAGCACGTCGAGCGGGCTCTCGTTGAAGCGGAAGTTGTTGACGGCTCCGACGACCTCCCCGTGCTCGACGAGGTACACGCCGTCCCGGGTGAGCCCGGTGAGCAGCAGCGTCACGGGATCGACCTCGCGGATGTACCAGAGGCAGGTGAGCAGCAGGCCCCGCTCGGTGCCGGCCACGAGCTCGTCCAGCGTGGCGGCAGCACCGGGCAGCGACAGCACCAGATTGCCGACGGGCGGCGACGGCGGCACCCCGGCGCGCCCGGCGCCGGCCCGGTGGTACCGGAGCCGGCGCAGGTGCCCGCCCTCGATCCAGTCGGTGACGCCCACCGGCAGCCCGTTGTCGAAGACCGACACGTCGGTCCCGGATGCCGCCGTGGCCAGGAAGGGAGCGGACTCGAGGCCCGGCTCGGCGGGGTCGCCCCGGAGGCCGAAGGGCAGCTCGCACAGCCGCTCGCCGATCCTGGTCCCTCCGCCCGGGGCCGTGAACGGGCTGCGGCCCTCCTCGGCGTCACGCCCCGACATGGCCTCCGACAGCGACACCATGAGGTCGGCGGTGGCGTCGGGGGGCAGCAGCACCTCGTAGCGCCCGGCGGGCAGCTCGACCTGGTGTCGCGCCCACGCCAGGCGACGCCGGACCTGCTCCTCGAAGGCGTGCACGTCGACGTCGTCGAACGACGCCGTCCCGGCACCCGACCACACCGACCTGGCCCCGTCGGCGCTGCGCGCCACCAGCTCGAACGTGCCGGCGGGCTGGGCGTGACGGCGGCGGAGGCCGGTGCTCGTACCCAGGTAGGTCGACGCCACCCCATGAGTGGCGAACCCCGACAGCAGGTCCCCGCTCGATCGGGCCCGGCCGAAGGCGTCCGCCAGGCCCGACACCACCCCGGACAGCACCGACGCCCCGGTGAGCACCGGCTCGTCGTCGAATCCGGCGTCCCGGGCGTCACCCGGTCCGGTACCGCCACCGCGGGGCGATCCGTCGCCGGAGCCGGGCCCCTCCCCCGGCGTGACGAGGGGAGCGGCGTCCTCGGCGGGGTCGGCCAGCGCCGCCTCGGCCTCGCTCGCCCGCACCAGCTCCTCCACGTCGACCTCGCCGCTGGCGCTGGCCACCCCGACCGCCGTGGGGCCGGCTCCCACCGCCGCCGCCCCCGGGCCGGACCCCGGCACCAGCCGGAAGCTCACGACGGCCACCCGTCGATCGCGCCGGACGCCGTTGGTGGTGGTCGTGTTGTTGGCGAAGCGGACCTCGGCCTGGCTGAGCTCCTCCACCAGCACGGCACACCCGTCGGCCCGGCTGGCGGCGAGCGCCCGCTCCACGGTCTCCTGCGGCGTCGCCAGCCGGCTCACCGGGCCGCCTCCTCCCGGGCGTTGAGCACGCGGATGGCACGCAACAGCGCCGGGGGGCACCCGTGGCTCACCGGCGCCACCTGCCCGGGCTGGCCCTTGCCACAGTTGAAGGCACCGCCCAGGACGTACGTCGACTCCCCGCCCACCGCCTCGAGCGAGCCCCAGAACTCGGTGGTCTGGGCCTGGTAGGCGACGTCTTTCACCTGACCCACCAGCCTGCCGCCCTCCACCCGGTAGAAGCGCTGGCCCGTGAATTGGAAGTTGTAGCGCTGCATGTCGATGGACCAGCTCTTGTCGCCCACGATGTAGATGCCGCGGCCCATGCCCGAGATCAGGTCCTCGGTGCTCGGTCCCGGTCCCGGTGCGGGCTGCAGCGAGACGTTGGCCATGCGCTGGATGGGCACGTGCAACGGGGAGTCGGCGAAGGCGCACCCGTTGGAGCGGTCGAACCCGTTCTCCGCCGCCATGCGCCGGTCGAGCTGGTACCCGACGAGCACGCCGTCGCGCACGATGTCGAAGGACTGGGCCGCCACCCCCTCGTCGTCGTAGCCGACCGAGGCCAGGCCGTGCGGCGTGGTGCGGTCGCCCACCACGTGCATCACGGGCGAGCCGTAGCGCAGCGAGCCGAGCTGGTCGAACGTGGCGAACGAGGTCCCGGCGTAGGCGGCCTCGTAGCCGAGGGCGCGGTCGAGCTCGGTGGCGTGGCCCACCGACTCGTGGATGGTGAGCCACAGGTTGGAGGGGTCGATGACGAGGTCGTAGGTGCCGGCCTGCACGGAGGGGGCGGCCATCTTCTCAGCCAGCAGCGAGGGGAGCTCGTCGAGCTCGGCGTCCCAGTCCCACCCCGCCCCCGACGTGTATTCCCACCCCCGCCCGACCGGTGGCGCCAGCGTGCGCATCGACTCGAAGGTCCCGGACGCGCCGTCGACGCCGACCGCCTCCACCAACGGATAGATGCGTACCCTCCGCTGCGTGGTGACGGTCCCCGACAGATCCGCGTAGTGCTTGTCCTCCACCACGGCCAGGACCCGCGCTGCCACGTGGTCCACCGACGGGGCCGCCAGCAGCCGGCGGCTCCAGTCCTCGAGCAGCGCCACCTTGTCCGCCAGCGGCACCGTGGTGGGGTCCACCCCGTACGGCGACGACCACTGCACCTCGACGTGGCGGGGCTCGTCGGCCAGCGACACCTTCGTTCCCAGGGCCACGGAGGTGTCGTCCGCCAACTGCACGGCATCGTCGGCCAGGCGGGCGGCGGCATCGGCGTGCACGTCTACGGTGGCGGCGAACCCGATCGACCCCCGGCGCACGACCCGCAGCCCGACACCGATCTCGGTGTCGTCCACGGTCGTCTCCACGTGGCCGTCACGCAGGGCCACGAACTGTGAGCGGATCCGCTCCACCCGTACCTCGGCGTGGCTGCACCCGAGAGCGGCGGCGCGCCCGAGGGCCGCTTCGCGCACGGCCTGCAGCGGCAGGCCGCTCAGCTCACCCAGGCCCCCGGACCCGGGATGCGGCGACGCCAACGCTCCTCAGCCGCCCGAGACGTCCTGGACGCGGCGGCGCCCGGCGCTGATGAAGGGCATCATGTCGCGCAGCTCGGCTCCCACCTTCTCGATGGGATGGGCAGCGCCTTCGGCCCGCAGCTGCTCGAAGCGCTTGCGGCCCGAGCGGTTCTCGGCGATCCACTCCTCGGCGAAGGCGCCCGACCGGATGTCGTCGAGGATCTGGCGCATGACCTCCCGCACGTGGTCGTCGATGACCCGGGGGCCCCGGGTCAGGTCGCCGTACTCGGCGGTGTCGGAGATCGAGTAGCGCATGCCGGCGATGCCCTGCTCGTACATGAGGTCCACGATGAGCTTGAGCTCGTGGAGGCACTCGAAGTACGCCGACTCGGGCTGGTAGCCGGCCCCCACCAGCGTCTCGTAGCCGGCCTGCACGAGGGACGTCAGTCCCCCGCACAGCACCACCTGCTCGCCGAAGAGGTCGGTCTCGGTCTCCTCCTCGAAGGTGGTGTCGAGCACCCCCGCCCGGGTGGCGCCGAGCGCGTCGGCGTACGACAGGGCGAGGTCGTGCGCCTTGCCCGACGCGTCCTGGGCCACCGCCACCAGTGACGGGACCCCGCCCCCTTCGGTGTAGGTCCGGCGCACCAGGTGCCCGGGTCCCTTGGGGGCCACCATGGCCACGTCCACCCCCGGCGGCGGGACGATCTGGCCGAAGCGGATGTTGAACCCGTGGGCGAAGAACAGGGCGTCGCCCTGGCCGAGGTGGGGCGCGATGTCGGCCTCGTACACCGCGGCCTGCTCGGTGTCGGGCAGCAGCATCATGATCAGGTCCGCCTCGGCCGCCGCCTCGGCCACGGGCAGGACGCGCAGCCCGGCCTCCTCCGCCTTGCGGCGCGACGACGACTCGGGGCGCAGGCCGACCCGCACGTCCACGCCCGACTCGGCCAGGTTGAGAGCGTGGGCGTGCCCCTGTGACCCGTAGCCGATGACGGCCACCTTGCGGCCCTGGATCAGGCTGCCGTCCGCATCGGACTCGTAGTAGAGCTTGGCCATCTCAGCCCGCCTTCCTCGTGGGAACTGCACGACTCGTCTGCTTGTTCGGTGCTGCACCACCCGACCGCCCGGTGGGAACCTCCCCACCCGACAGCGCGGCACGAGGGGCACGATCCATGTCGGTCACCCTGCCTCGAGCGTCCCGGTCACGCCGTGGAGCCGGCCGGCGTGGCGCTCCAGCTTAGGCAGGGCCACGCGGCCGCTCCGCTGGATCTCGACGATGCCGAAGGGACGGATGAGGCTCTCGAAGTCGTCGATTCGACCCGGGGGGCCCGCCATGACCACGGTCATGCGGTCACGGCCCACGTCCACGATCTTCCCCTCGAACACGCCCACCAGGGCCATGACCTCGCCCCGCTGCGCTGGCCCGGCCTCCACCGTGACGAGGAGCAGCTCGCGTTCGATGGCCGCCTCGGGCGCGAGCTCGGTGATCGAGACCACGTTGATGAGCTTGTCGAGCTGCTTCATGACCTGCTCGAGCGGGGCCGACTCGACGTCGACGGCGATGGTGATGCGGCTGAACCGCTCGTTGTCGGTGGGCGCCACCGCCAGCGAGAAGATGTTGAACCCCCGCCGGCTGAAGAGCCCGGATACGCGGGCCAGGACGCCGGCTTTGTTCTCGACCAGGGCGGTGACGATGTGGTGGCGCGCCGCCCCCGTGCCCCTCCCCGAGCCCGGACCCGTCGGCATGGGCGCCACCGTACCGATACCCGACCCGGGGCCGCCGGTCGCCGACCCCAGCGTGCCGGGGCTCACCGGCCCCCCTCGCCCTCGGCGGGGCCGACGATGATGTCGTCGTTGGACCCTCCCGCCGGGACCATGGGGTACACCTTCTCGAAGGCGTCGGTGCGGAAGTCGATCACCACGGGGCGGTCGTCGATCCCGTTGGCCTTCTCGATGGCGGGCGCCACCTCCTCGGCCGACTCCACCTTGAACCCCACGCACCCCATGGCCTCGGCCCACTTCACGTAGTCGGGCAGGTCGGGCGACAGGTACACCTCGGAGTAGCGCTCCTCGTAGAACAACTCCTGCCACTGGCGCACCATGCCCAGGTAGGCGTTGTTGAGGATGGCCACCTTGATCGGGATGCGCTCGGCCGACGCCGTGACGAGCTCCTGGGCCGTCATCTGGAAGCAGCCGTCGCCGTCGATGGCCCACACCATCTTGTCGGGGCGGCCAACCTTGGCCCCGATGGCGGCGGGCACGGCGAAACCCATGGTGCCCGCCCCCCCCGAGTTGACCCAGGTGTAGGGGTAGTCGAACTTCCAGTACTGCGACGCCCACATCTGGTGCTGGCCCACCCCCGCCGCCACGATGGTGTCGTCGGGCGTCATGTCGCGCAGGGTCTCCACCACGAACTGGGGCTTGAGGGCCCCGCCCTCCTCCTGGTTGTACGACAGGGGGAACTCCTCCTGCCAGGCGCGCAGCTGGGCCATCCACGGTCCGAGGTCGGGGCGACCGGCCACGCCCGCCGGCGCGGCCCGGCCGCTCGTGCCGTCCGACGAGGCACCACCTCGGCCCGTCCCACTCACCGAGGTCCCGTCCGTGGCGCCGATCCCCATCGTCTCGAGCGCCCGCAGCAGCTCCTCGATCACGATCCGGCAGTCACCGGCGATGGCAACGTCCGGTCGGCGGACCTTGCCGAGCTCGGCGGGATCGATGTCGACGTGGACCACCTTCGCCTCGGGGGCGAAGGCGCTCACCTTGCCCGTGACCCGGTCGTCGAACCGGCTCCCCAGGGCGAGGAGGAGATCGGCGTGCTGCATGGCCGTCACGGCCGTGTAGTTGCCGTGCATGCCCGGCATGCCCAGGCACAGCGGGTGCCGGTCGGGGAAGGCACCCCGGGCCATGAGGGTGGTCACCACGGGGATGCCGGTGCGCTCGGCCAGCTCGCGCAGCGCCTCGGACGCCCGGGCCTTCAGGATCCCCCCGCCGGCGTAGATGACCGGGCGCCGCGCCCCGAGGATGAGCTCGGCGGCCCGGCGCACCTGCCCGGGGTCGCCCTCGGTCTGCGGGTGGTACCCGGGTAGGTCGAGCTCGTCGAGCGAGGAGGGCCAGTACCAGTCCATCGGGGCGTTCGACACGTCCTTGGGGACGTCCACGAGCACCGGACCGGGGCGACCGGTGGTGGCGACGTGGAAGGCCTCGGCGATCACCCGCGGCAGGTCCTGGGCGTCGGTGACGAGCCAGTTGTGTTTGGTGATGTCCATGGTGACGCCGGTGATGGGGCACTCCTGGAAGGCGTCGGTGCCGATGGCGGTCGTGGCGACCTGGCCCGTGATGACCACCATGGGGATGGAGTCCATGGCCGCGTCGGCGAGCGGCGTCACGATGTTGGTGGCGCCCGGCCCGCTCGTGACCATGGCCACCCCGGGGCGGCCGGTGACGTGGGCATAGCCCTCCGCCATGTGCCCCGCCCCCTGCTCGTGGCGCACCAGCACGTGGCGGATGCTCGAGTCGAGGATCGGGTCGTACACGGGCAGAATGGCTCCGCCCGGAAGGCCGAAGATGACCTCCACGTGCTGCATCTCGAGGCTCTTGATGAGGGCCTGCGCCCCTGTCAGTCGCATGGTGCTCCTGCCCTTGTCGGTCGTGGGTCGGTGGGGGGTTGTGCCGGTGCGGATGTGTCGGTGGGGTTCTGTCGGTGCGGATGGATCGTTTGGGCCCGGGGCCGGGAACGCTCCCCGGGAAAGAAAACGACCTCCCGTCGGGGAGGTCGCAAGGCGCACGGAGCCGCTGGGCGCGGCGCCATGCGCTACCGGAGAACTACGAGGATGCTGTCGGTCGTGGCGGGGTCCCGGTTCATGGTCCAGACATTCTTGCACGGGGAACGGGGCGCGGCAACCCTTTCGGAGCGGGGACACGGGTTCGGAATGGGCACCCGGACCGAGTCCTCATAGGGTGTCCTCGGTGGACGAGCTCACGGCACGCCGCGCCAAGTCCTTCGGACCGGTGGCGGCGATCTACGACCGGGTGCGTCCCGGTTACCCCCCCGACGGCGTGTCGTGGCTCCTGGAGCCGGCCGGCGCGACCACTCCCGTGCGCCCGAAGGGGCGCCGCTCATGCGTTGTCGACCTGGGGGCGGGCACGGGCGCCCTCACCCGGGACCTGGTGGGGCGGGGCCTCGACGTGATCGCCGTGGAACCGGATCGGGGCATGCGGGCCGTGCTCGAGGCGCGCCTGCCCAACGCCGACGTCCGGGCGGGGCGGGCCGAGGAGCTGCCGCTCGAGGACGGCGAGGTGGACGCGGTGCTGGGCGCCCAGATGTGGCACTGGGTCCAGCTGGAGCAGGCCACCGCCGAGGTGGCGCGGGTCCTCCGCCCCGGTGGCACGCTCGGCCTGCTGTGGAACCTGCGCGACGAGGCGGTGCCGTGGATGGCCGAGCTCGGGGCCGTCTTCGGCGGCGAGGACGTCCACCGCCGACCGGCTCAGGTCGTCCTGCCCGAGGGCGCACCCTTCACGGCCACCGCGGCCCGGGACTTCCGCTGGTCGCAGGACCTGGCCCCCTCGGACGTGGTGGACCTCGTGGCCACCCGGAGCCATGTCCAGGTCCTGCCCGACGACGAGCGCGCCAGGGTGCTGTCCAGCGTGGTGGACTTCGTCGAAAGCCACCCGGCCGTGGCGGGCCGGGGACGCATCGTGATCCCCTACGTCACGAGCTGCTGGCGGGCGACGCGCACCTGAGCCGCCCGGCGTGAACCGGCGAGCGGTTTCGAGGTTCGGCGCTCGCGGCGCATCACGGAAGGCCGGGGCCGCGGTTTCGGGCCCGAGCACGGACGGGCCGGGCCCGCGTCGGTGACCGGACAGACGACGAAGTGCGAAGGGACGTGGGGTCGAGGGGACGAGACAGGTTCAGGGCCGGTGACGTTCAGGGCCGGTGACGTTCAGGGCCGGTGACGTTCAGGGCCGGTGACGTTCAGGGCCGGTGACGTTCAGGGCCGGTGACGTTCTGGGCCGGTGACGTTCTGGGCCGGTGACGTTCTGGGCCGGTGACGTTCTGGGCCGGTGACGTTCAGGGCTCGGTGACGGCCCCGCGCTCGGCGCCGGTGACGAGGCGGGCGTACTTGGCCAGGACCCCGGTGGTGTAGCGAGGCTCGGGCATCTTCAGGTGCGATCGCCGGCGGGCGAGCTCGGCGTCGTCGACGTCGAGGTCGATGCGCTTGGCCGGGACGTCGATCACGATCCGGTCGCCGTCGGCCACCAGCGCGATGGGCCCCCCGTCGACGGACTCGGGCGCGACGTGCCCCACGCAGAACCCGTGGGTCCCGCCGGAGAACCGCCCGTCGGTCACGAGGGCGCAGTCGCCCCCGCGCCCGGCCCCCTTCATGGCGCCGGTCACGGCCAGCATCTCGCGCATCCCGGGACCGCCCTTCGGGCCTTCGTAGCGGATCACGACGACCGTGCCCGGTTCGATGCCCCCGGCGAGAATGACGTCGAGCGCGCCCTGCTCCCCGTCGAAGACCCGGGCCGGGCCCTCGAACCGGGGGGAATCGATGCCGGCCACCTTCACCACAGCACCCTTGGGCGCCAGCGATCCGCGCAACACGGCGATGCCCCCGTCGACGTGGATCGGGTCGGTCAACGGGTGGACCACCTCCCCGTCCGGAGCGGGGGGATCGAGGGCGGCCAGGTTCTCCGCCACCGTCCGGCCCGTGACCGTCATGCAGTCGCCGTGCACGAGACCAGCCTCGAGCAGCTGCCGCATCACGACGGGCACCCCCCCCACGCGGTCGACGTCGATCATGTGGTAGCGACCGTGCGGCTTGGTATCGGCGATGTGGGGCACGCGTGCCGCGACGCGGTTGAAGTCGTCGAGATCGAGCTCGACCCGCGCCTCGTTGGCGATGGCCAGGAGGTGCAGCACGGCGTTGGTCGAGCCGCCGAGCGCCATGACCACAGCGATGGCGTTCTCGAAGGCCTGCTTGGTCATGATGGCGCGGGGGCGGATGTTCTTCTCCAGCAGCCCCAGGACGGCCACGCCGCTCTCGTAGGCGAGGTCCTGGCGCCGCGGATCGACGGCCGACGGCGAGGCTGACCCGGGGAGCGACATGCCAATGGCCTCGGCCACCGACGCCATGGTGTTGGCCGTGAACATCCCGGCGCACGACCCCGCGGTCGGGCAGGCGTGGTGCTCGATGAGCGAGAGCTCCTCGTCGCTGAGCGTCCCGGCCGCGTTCGCCCCCACGGCCTCGAAGACACTGACGATGTCGAGCGCCCCGATATCGGGCCGCCCGGGGATCGACCCGGGCAGGATCGATCCGCCGTAGAGGAAGACGGCGGGCAGGTTGATGCGGGCGGCGGCCATGAGCATCCCCGGCAGCGACTTGTCGCACCCGGCGAAGGTGAGCAGGGCGTCGAGACGTTCGGCGTGCATGACGGTCTCGATCGAGTCGGCTATCACCTCACGGGAGACGAGCGAGGCCCGCATGCCCTCGTGGCCCATGGAGATGCCGTCGGAGACGGCGATGGTGACGAATTCGATGGGGAAGCCGCCGGCCTCGCGCACCCCTTCCTTGGACCGCTTGGCCAGGGCGTCGAGCGGCATGTTGCACGGCGTGACCTCGTTCCACGACGACGCCACGCCGACCTGCGGCTTCGACCAGTCGTCGTCGGTCATGCCGATGGCCCGCAACATGGCTCGGGCCGGAGCCCGGGTGGGCCCGTCGGTGACCTCGAAGCTCCGGAGTTTCATGCCGTGGGGCCCGAGAGCACCCGCCGGTTCGGATGATTCGTCAGCCATGGACGTCAACGTTAGGCGCGTGGCGGCCGGGTGCTTCCCACGATGCCGGGCGTCCCGGGGGTGCCTTGGCCCGGGGGCTGAGCGCAACGGACGCCGGCCCGAACCGTCCGCAGAGGCGGGGACCGGGGACGCCGGCCGATCCTTTCGAGGGGTTCTGACCCGGGTGGAGCCGACCCGAATCGTCAGGGAACGTCGGACTCGGGTGCGTCGCTCCTTTGGGCTCCGGCCTCGCCCCCCGCACCGCCAGCAGCGCCCGCAGCGCCCGCAGCGCCC
>JGI12269J14319_10003138_pt1 | contig 15613 bp, 18 predicted proteins | sample PeaSoiSIISIP2007_FD_14319 | JGI IMG/M metagenome (IMG submission 14319) | reverse complement strand
CTCCTCACATTCGCTCACGGGCTTTTAGTATAGTCATTGGCTCTTGCGCATGAACATCCTGCTCAGCAACGACGATGGCTGGCGCGCCGACGGCCTGCGCTACCTGGCCACGGCCCTCGCGGGTCTCGGATCGCTGACGGTGGTCGCGCCGGACCGCAACCGCAGCGGGGCGTCGAACTCCCTCACGCTCTCGGCGCCGCTCAGGGTCGTCGAGTCGGATGGCCCCTGGTATGCGATCAACGGCACGCCGACCGACTGCGTGCACCTCGCGATCTCCGGGTTCCTCGCCGACGAGCAGCACCTCGTCGTGTCCGGCATCAACGACGGCGCGAACCTGGGCGATGACGTGCTGTACTCGGGGACCGTCGCGGCGGCGATGGAGGGGCGCTTCCTGGGGCTGCCGAGCATCGCGATCTCGCTGGTGGAGGAGGGCAGGCGCAACTTCGCGACCGCGGCGCGCGTCGCGCGCGAGCTGATCGAGCGCCTCACGCGCGCGCCGTTGCCGCAGGCGGCGCTGTTCAACGTCAACGTCCCGGACCGGCCGTACGATGAGCTCGCCGGGTTCAGGGCCACCCGCCTCGGCGTGCGGCACCGCTCCGAGCGCATCGTCCGGGCCGAGGATCCGCGCGGTCGGCCTGTGTACTGGGTCGGCGCGCCGGGCGGCGGCCAGGACGCCGGCCCGGGGACGGATTTCCATGCGATCGCGCAGGGCTTCGTGTCCATCACGCCGCTGCAGATCGACCTGACGCGGCACGGCGCGCTCGCCGACCTCGATGCGTGGCTCGGGGACGTCAATGGCTGATGCGCGCATGACCGGCATCGGCATGACCTCGGCCCGCACGCGCGAGCGCCTCGTGCAGCGACTGCGCGAACAGGGCATCCGCGACCCGCAGGTGCTCGATCGCATCCGCAACGTCCCGCGGCACCTGTTCGTCGACGAGGCCCTCTCGAGCCGCGCCTATGAGGACACGGCCCTGCCGATCGGCTTCGGCCAGACGATCTCCCAGCCCTACGTCGTCGCGCGGATGACCGAGGCCCTGCTCGGCACGTCCGGCCCGCTGCACAACGTCCTCGAGATCGGCACCGGCTGCGGCTATCAGACCGCGATCCTCGCGCCGCTCGTCGGGCGCATCTCGACGATCGAGCGCGTCAAACCCCTGCTCGACCGCGCCAAGCTGCTGCTGAAGGAGCTGGGCTTCAAGAACGTGCGTTTCAAGTACTCGGACGGCAGTGCCGGCTGGAAGGCGCACGCGCCCTACGACGGAATTCTGGTCGCGGCCGCGGCGCACGCCGTGCCACCGGCCCTGCTGCAGCAGCTCGCGCCGAACGGCGGCCGCCTCGTGCTCCCGATCGGGCCCGACGGCAGCCAGGAGCTGATTCGGATTACCCGCCGCGACGACCACTTCCTGCGCGACAAGGTGCTTGCTGGCGTCACCTTCGTGCCGCTCGTGGGCGGCACCGGCTGAAAGTCAGCCGTGGCCGGTGCGGGGCGAGCGCGCGCCATTCGCGCGACAGTCCTGGCCGCGCTTCTAGGCCTCGGCCTCGCCGGCTGCGGCGCTCCGAGTCGTCCGCCGGCGCAGACCTACGTCGTCCGGGCGGGCGATACGCTGTACTCGATCAGCTGGCGGCACGGTCTCGACTACCACGAGGTCGCGCGCCTGAACGGCATCGGCGCCGACTACCGGCTCGCGATCGGGCAGGTGCTGCGACTGACGCCGGGCGCGCCTCTCAGGGTCCCGGCGCGGACGAGCGCAGCGCTGCCCGCGCCGCTGCCCGTGACCGCCGCGCCGCACTGGGTGTGGCCCGTCGATGGCAGGCCCGCCGGGACCATTCGGCAGCCGGCCGGCGGCATCGGGCTCACGATCGAGGGCGCGGAAGGCGCCGAGGTGCGCGCGGCGGCGGCGGGCAAGGTCGTCTACACGGGCGATGGGTTGCGGGGCTACGGCAGGCTCGTCATCATCAAGCACGACGAGGCGTGGCTGACGGCCTACGGTTACAACCGCGCGGTGTACGTCGCGGAAGGTGAGACGGTGCAGTCGGGCCAGCGGATCGCGGCGATCGGCGACGGGCCGGATCACCGCCCGATGCTGTATTTCGAGATCCGGCTGAACGGCCGGCCGGTCGATCCGGCGACCCAGTTGCCGGCGCGCCATTGAGCGCGCCTCAGGCCGCGGGCGGCGCGGGAAAGATCACGGCGAGGGCGACCGGGCGGTCCTCAGCGAGCAGCACGTTGTAGGTCCGGCAGGCGGCGCCGAGATCCATGACCTCGAGCCCGACCCTCGCCTCGGCCGCGCGCGCGAGCACCGTCCTCGCCGGGAACTCCTGCCGGGCTCCGGTCGCGAGCAAGACGACCTCGACGCCGAGCGTGAGCACGGGCTCGAGCAGCCCCGCGTTAAGCTCCGCGACCGACCGCACCGGCCAGTCGCGCACGATGCTCGCAGTGATGATGGCGCTCTTGACGACGACGCGGTCTTTCAGGCGCACGGCGCCTTCCGAGTAGCCGAGAATGGCGTGCGGGGCGGAGCGGGGTTCGTGGGCGAGTGGCATGCGGTCAGGTCAAGGGATTCATGACGTCATTCTACGCGGCCGTCACCGATCTTCCCGTGCCAGAGGCGGCCGACTCCGCGGCCGTTGCACCGCTCCCGCGCCTTCCGGCCTTGGAGCGGCTGCTGGCCCGCGGTGAGCGTCAGCCGGCGACCCCGGACTGGCGGCGCTGGGCGCTCGCAACCGCAGGGCTCGCGGCTCCACCGGGCGACCTGCCGCTCGGACGGCTGCTCGCCGTCGCGCACGGGCTTCACTCGACCGCACCCGATGACACCTGGCTCGCGGCGACCCCGGTGCACCTGGTGGCGGGACTGACGCGCGTTCAGCTCGATCCGGCGGGGCCGGTGGCGCTTGGGGCGACCGCCGCCGCGGAGCTGGCCGCGCGCTTCGCGGCCGAGTGGGGAGGAGAGACGTGCGCACTGCATGCCACCGGCCCGCACCTCGTGCTCCGGCACCGCGGTGCGCTTGAGCTCGCAACCGTCGACCCGGAACTGCTCGCCGGCCGCGACATCGCGGCCGCGCTTCCCTCGGGCCGGGATGCGGGACCGATTACGCGCCTGATGACGGAGCTGCAGATGTGGCTCCACGCGAGGCCGCCCGCAGCGACCAGGCGCCCGGTCAACGGACTGTGGCTGTGGGGCGCGGGCCGCGGGGCGCTCAATGGCGCGCCACGCTGGCCGGTCCTCGAGTGCGCGGATCCCTATCTTGGTGCTGCGCTTCACTGTCACCCGGGCACGGCGGATCGCAGCGCGCGCATCGTAAGGTGGCATGCGCTCGATGTGCTCGGGCGCGGCGAGCCGTTCGTGTCGGTGGACGCAGCGTGGTTCGCTCCGCTCGGCCGGGCGCTCGCGACCGGTGAGCTCGATCGCGCCGAACTGCACCTCGGGGCGATCACGTGCCGTCTCTGGCCACGCCAGAGGTTTCGCGTCTGGGTCAGGCCGCGGCCGTGGTGGGAGATCGCCGCGTGAAACGCCGGCCCATCGAGCGACGCCCGATCCCGCCGGAGGTGACGCTCCCGGCCTCGCTCCACCCGGTGCTCCGGCGGATCTATGCCGCGCGCGGCGTCTCCTCGGCCGAGGATCTCGAGCTCGGCCTCGAGCGGCTGCTCCCGGTCGGCACGCTCGACGGCGTGGAGCAGGGCGCCGAGCTCCTCGCGCGCCACGTGGCTCAGGGACATCACATTCTCGTGATCGGCGACTACGATGCGGACGGCGCCACCGCGAGTGCGCTCGTCGTGCGCACCCTCAGGCGCTTCGGGCATGCCGCTGCCGGCTACCTCGTGCCTGACCGGTTTCGCTTCGGCTACGGACTGACCCCCGAAATCGTCGCACTCGCCGCCGAGCGCGGGCCTGCCCTGATCGTGACCGTCGACAATGGCGTATCGAGTCTTGAAGGCGTTGCGGCCGCGCGCGCGCGCGGCATCGATGTGCTGGTCACCGACCATCACCTGCCGGGCCCGGTGCTGCCGCAGGCCTCGGCGATCGTCAATCCCAACCTCGAGGGCGCGCATTTCGCGAGCCGCGCGCTCGCCGGGGTCGGCGTCGCGTTCTACGTGCTGCTCGCGCTCGGCCGCCGGCTCGGCGTGCCCGCCGCCATCGCCGCCGAGTTCCTCGACCTCGTCGCGCTCGGCACCGTCGCCGACGTCGTGCCGCTCGACCGGAACAACCGGGTGCTCGTTGAGGCGGGACTGAAGCGCATCCGCGCCGGGCGCTGCGTGCCCGGAATCGCCGCGCTCGTCGCGGTCGCCGGCCGCCGGCTTGCCGACGTCGGCACGACCGACCTCGGCTTCTTCGTCGGGCCCCGCCTCAATGCCGCCGGGAGGCTCGAGGACATGTCGATCGGAATCGAGTGCCTGCTCACCGACGACCCGGAGCGCGCGCGCGAGCTCGCCGCGCGTCTCGATCGGCTCAATGCCGAGCGCCGCTCGATCGAGGCCAGGATGCAGCAGGAGGCGCTCGCGATCGTCGCGCGGCTGAACCTCGAGGAACCTGGCGCGCGACTGCCCGCGGCCCTCAGCCTCTACGATGCCGACTGGCACCCCGGCGTCGTCGGCCTCGTCGCGGCCCGCGTCAAGGAGGACGTCCACCGCCCGGTGATCGCGTTCGCCCCCGCCGAGGGCGGCCTCGCGCGCGGATCGGCGCGCTCGGTCGCGGGCATCCACGTGCGCGATGCGCTCGAGGCGGTCGCGACGCGCCACCCCGGGCTCATCGACAAGTTCGGCGGACACGCGATGGCGGCGGGGCTGACGCTGCCGGTCGCGCGCCTGCGCGAGTTCGGCCGGGCTTTCGCGCTGGAGGTGGAGCGACGCGCCGCACCCGGGCTCCTCGACGGGATCCTGCTGACCGACGGGGCCCTCGCCGCCGCCGAGATGACGCTCGAGCTGGCCGAACGGCTGCGCGCGGCAGGGCCGTGGGGCTCGGGATTTCCGGAGCCGACCTTCGATGGGGAGTTCAGCGTCGTCGAGTCGCGGGTGCTCGGCGAGCGGCACCTCAAGCTCTGGGTCCGGGCGGAGCCGAAGGCCGCGCCGCAGGAAGCGATCGCGTTCGGGTGGCTCGCGAGGACCGGCGCGCACGTCCCGCGCCGGGATGCGCGCGTGCGCCTCGTGTACCGGCTCGACGTCAACGAGTACCAGGGGATCCGCCGGCCGCAGCTGCTGATCGAATACCTGGAAGGGGCGTGACGCGCCGCATGCTATGATCCGCGGCGATTTTCGCACTGCGCCCACGCCATGCACGCCGATGTCACGCCACTCGTCGCTCCACTTCGCCGCCAGCTCAAGGATCTCGGGGAACGCCTCGCCTCCTTGAGGGGGTATCTTTGAGTACGAGCGCAAGAGCGAGCGGCTGGCCGAAGTAAGCCGCGAACTCGAGGATCCGAAGATCTGGGACAACCCCGACAGGGCGCAGGCGCTCGGCCGCGAGCGCGCGCAGCTCGAGGACGTCACGGGCCGGCTCAACAGGGTGCGCGACGGGATTGCCGGCGCCGCGGAGCTCCTCGAGCTCGCCGAGACCGAAGGCGAGGCCGCGACGATCGCGGCACTCGCGCGCGATGCCGGCAAACTCGAGTCCGAGGTGCGCCGCTTCGAGCACGAGCGCATGTTCCCCGGGCCCATGGACGCGCACAGCGCCTACCTCGACATCCAGGCCGGCGCGGGCGGTACCGAGGCACAGGACTGGGCGCAGATGCTGATGCGGATGTACCTCAAGTGGGCCGACGCCCACGGCTTTCGCGTCGAGGTCATGGACCAGAGCGAGGGCGAAGTGGCCGGCATCAAGGGCGCCTCGCTCCGGGTCGAGGGCGATCACGCCTACGGGTGGCTGCGGACGGAGACCGGCGTCCACCGGCTCGTGCGCAAGTCGCCGTTCGACTCCGGCAACCGCCGCCACACCTCGTTCGCCTCGGTGTTCGTCTCCCCCGAGGTCGACGAGGACATCAACATCGAGGTCAACCCCGCGGATCTTGAGGTCGACACCTACCGCTCGAGCGGCGCGGGCGGCCAGCATGTGAATAAGACCGAGTCGGCGATCCGGATCAGGCACATGCCGAGCGGCATCGTCGTCGCCTGCCAGAGCGAGCGCAGCCAGCACAAGAACCGCTCCACGGCGATGAAGATGCTGAAGGCGAAGCTCTACGAGCTCGAGTTCAACAAGCGCAACGCCGCCGCCAAGGTGCTCGAGGATTCGAAGTCCGACGTCAGCTGGGGCAACCAGATCCGCTCGTACGTGCTCGACCAGTCGCGGATCAAGGACCTCAGGACCAACGTCGAGGTCGGCAACACGACGGCGGTGCTCGACGGCGACCTCGACCAGTTCATGGAAGCGAGCCTGAAGCAGGGGCTGTGACGATGACCGACGCCGCGCATCCCGGACTCGCCGACGAGAACAAGCTGATCGCCGAGCGGCGCGCCAAGCTTGCGGCGCTGCGCGCGGCCGGCCAGGCGTTCCCCAACGACTTCCGTCGCGATGCGCACGCGGGCGACCTCGCGCGCGCCTTCGGGGACAAGCCCGCCGAGTGGTTCGGTTCCCACCCGACCCGGGTGCGGGTCGCCGGCCGGATGCTGGCCAAGCGCGACATGGGCAAGTCGAGCTTCGCGAACCTGCAGGATTCGAGCGGGCAGATACAGCTGTTCCTGCAGGCGAGTGCGCTCGAGGGCGACTACGCGGCGTTCAAGGACTGGGACGTCGGCGACATCGTCGGGGCCGAGGGCCTGCTGATGCGCACGCGGACCGGCGAGCTGTCAGTGCGGGCCGAGCACCTGCGACTGCTCGTCAAGGCACTGCGGCCGCTGCCCGACAAATGGCACGGGCTGACCGACACCGAGGCACGCTACCGCCAGCGCTATGTCGACCTGATCGTCAATCCCGCGAGCCGCGCGGTGTTCGAGCTCAGGACCCGGATCGTCGCGTTTCTCCGGCAGTTCCTCGACGCCAGCGGATTCATGGAGGTCGAGACGCCGATGATGCAGCCGATTCCCGGCGGGGCGGTCGCGCGACCGTTCGTCACGCATCACAACGCGCTCGACCTCGACATGTACCTCAGGGTCGCCCCGGAGCTCTACCTGAAGCGGCTCGTGGTCGGCGGGTTCGAGCGCGTCTATGAGATCAACCGCAACTTCCGCAACGAGGGCCTCTCGACGCGCCACAATCCCGAGTTCACGATGCTCGAGCTCTACCAGGCCTACGCCGACTACCGCGACTTCATGGATCTCGTCGAGCGGATGCTGAAGGGCCTCGTCGACAGCGTGCTCGGCACGCGCCTGCTCGACTACCAGGGTACGCCGGTCGACCTGGGCCCCGCGTTCCGGCGGGTGACGATCGAGCAGCTGCTGATCGAGCACAACCCCGGCATAGACCCGATGAGCCTGCGCGACGCCGGCTATCTGTGCCGTGTCCTCGATGACCGGGGGATCGCCCACGATCGGTCGGACAGCCCGGGCAAACTGCAGATCGACCTCTTTGACAAGACCGTCGAGCACGCGCTCGTGCAGCCGACGTTCGTCTACGCCTACCCGACCGACGTGTCGCCGCTGTCCCGCTGCAATGATTCCGACCCGTTCGTCACCGACCGCTTCGAGTTCTTCGCCGCCGGCCGCGAGCTGGCCAACGGGTTCTCCGAGCTCAACGATCCCGAGGAGCAGGCCGCGAGGTTCAGGGCGCAGGCCGCGCGCAAGGATGCGGGCGATGCCGAGGCGATGTACTTCGACGCCGACTACGTGCGGGCGCTCGAGTATGGTCTGCCGCCGGCCGCGGGCCTCGGGGTTGGCGTCGACCGCCTCGTGATGCTGTGCGCGAACGTGCCCTCGATCCGCGACGTGCTGCTGTTCCCGCAGCTCAAGCCCGAATCCTGACCCGGCCGCGCGGTACCCGGGCCGGCGTCACTGCGCACGCGCCCCCGGGGACCGCCCTCAGCTCACGGCGTACGGGAGTGAGGCGGGCTCGAGACCCGCGCCGGCCGCGGTCTGGAGCGGCTGGTCGCGCGCCTCGAGGTTGACAACCGCGAGCAGCTCCACGCCCGACTGCGCGGGCGCGGCCCGCACGACCTCGCCGACCTTGGTGCCCTCGAGCGTGAGCGGCGCGCCGGGCTCGGGGATTGCGGTGAGATTGGCGCTCCGGTAGCGGAACATCCGGCGCTTGATCCGCCCGAGGTTCTGCGTGCGCGCGACGATTTCCTGGCCCGTGTAGCAGCCTTTCGTGAAGCTGATCGCTCCGACGAGGTCAAGGTTCAGCATCTGCGGCACCCACTGCTCGGTGGTCGCGCCGACGACGCTCGGCTCGCCGGCGCGGATGGCGGCGAGCTCGAACGCCGCGGGTGAGGCGGGCGTCACGCCCGGGGCGAGGCGCGCGGCGAGCGCAGCGGCCGGCCCGATCAGCACCGCACGATCGGTGAGCCGCAGAAGGCTCAGGTCCGCGCTCAGGCGCTGGTGGGCGGCGCCTCGCGCCGCGCCGAATGCGGCATCGAGCTCGCCAGGCGACTCCGGGACGACCGCCGCGACCGCGAGCGCCTCCCCGGGAAGCGAGAGTGCGACCTTCGATCGCAGCACGAAGCGGCGCAGCCGCTCGAGCAGCGCCTGGGCAAGCTCGGCCGGCACCACGACCACGATCGCCGCGTCGCGTTCGACGAGGCTCGTGAGCGCGAGCACGCGCCCCTGGGGCGAGAGAAACGCGCCGGAGACGACCGCCTCGGGAGTCAGCCCGGCGACGTCCTGCGTCAGCTGCCCCTGCAGAAAGCGCGCGCGGTCGGCCCCTGAGATCTGGAGCGTCGCGCGGGTGGGCAGAGGACAGAGCATCATGCGAACGCAACTCCGGAGGACACGCAGCAGGATTGTCGCCGGCGCGGGCATCGCTGTCACAGGAAAACATCGGTGCCTCGCGGCGCCGAACGACCCAATTGCCCGAATCACAAGGGTTTTAAGCTGGTGCTGCACCGCCGTAATGTGGCACTATCGGCGGTGATGCCGACGAAGGACGCCACTCCCACCGACCTCGCGCAACCAGACGCCCAGCCCGTGCCGGGAGCCGAGGCGCGCCCGGGCCCACCCCTGCCGCACACCGCCGCGCCGACTGCGCGCGAGATTGGCGGGCGCGACGGGCCCGATCCCACGCGCTTCGGCGACTGGGAAAAGGCCGGGCGCTGCATCGATTTTTGACCGGAGTCGCGGCCGCGCGGCGGACCGACTGATGCCGACCGGTGCCAGCCGGCGCAGACAGGCAACCGAGGACGCTGAACAGATGGCCACTCGCTCTCGTCCCCTGTCGCCGCACCTGCAGATCTACCGCCCAACGCACACGATGGTGCTGTCGGTCCTGCACCGCGCGACGGGGCTCGTGCTCGCGCTCGGTCTGCTGCTGTTCGCCGCCTGGCTGCTCGCGCTCGCGGCGGGACCGTTGGCCTATACGCAGCTGACGCGCCTCCTCGCCTCGCCGCCCGGTCGGCTGTTGCTGGTCGGCTTCCTGTTCGCGTACTGCTACCACTTCACGAGCGGCATCCGCCACCTGGTGTTCGACACCGGCCGCGGCCTCGAGCGGCGCGCGGCGCGTCACTCGGCATGGCTCGTCGTGGTCGTCTCGCTCGCGCTTGCGGCCCTGAGCCTGTGGGCGATGCTGCGCGTCGGGGGATCACCGTGACGCTCAAGACCCCGCTCGGGCGCGTGCTCGGCCTCGGCGCCGCGGGTGGCGTGCAGCACTGGTGGCTGCAGCGCGTGGGCGCGGTCGCGCTCGCCCCGCTCGGCGCATGGTTTGCGATTGCGCTCTTGTCGCTGCCCGACCTGCGTTACGCGACGGTGCACGCCTGGCTCGCCGAGCCCGTCCACGCGGTGCTGATGCTGCTGCTCGCACCCGTCGCCATGCACCATTCATGGATCGGCGTCACGATCGTGCTCGAGGACTACGTGCACGGGATGCCCGCCAAGCGCACCGCGCTGCTCGTCGCCCAGCTGTTGCACCTGCTCCTCGGCGTCGCCGCCGTGTTCGCGATCCTCAAGGTCTCGCTCGGGAGCGCGGCATGAGCGAGTACGACTTCATCGACCACACCTTCGACGTCGTGGTCGTCGGCGCGGGAGGCGCGGGCCTGCGGGCGACGTTCGGCCTTGCCGAGGCGGGCCTCAATGTCGCGACCATCAGCAAGGTGTTCCCGACGCGCAGCCACACGGTCGCGGCGCAGGGCGGGATCTCCGCCGCGCTTGGCAACATGGGCGAGGACGACTGGCGGTTCCACTTCTACGACACCATCAAGGGCTCCGACTGGCTGGGCGACCAGGACGCGATCGAGTACATGTGCAAGGAGGCGATGAGCGCGGTCATCGAGCTCGAGCACTACGGCGTGCCTTTCTCGCGCACCGACGACGGGCGCATCTACCAGCGCCCCTTCGGCGGCATGACCACCCACTACGGAAAAGGCATCGCGCAGCGCACCTGTGCCGCCGCCGACCGCACCGGGCACGCGATGCTGCACACGCTCTACCAGCAGTCGCTGAAGCACGATGCGACATTTTTCTCCGAGTACTTCGCGCTCGACCTGATCATGGAGAACGGCGCGTGCCGCGGGGTCGTTGCGCTCGATCTCGCCGAGGGCCGGCTGCACCGGTTCCGCGGCCACACCGTGATCCTCGCGACCGGCGGCTACGGGCGGGCCTACTTCTCCTGCACCTCGGGCCACACCTGCACGGGCGATGGCGGCGGGATGGTGGCGCGCGCGGGGCTGCCGCTGCAGGACATGGAGTTCGTCCAGTTCCATCCGACCGGCATCTACGGCGCCGGCTGCCTGATCACCGAGGGCGTGCGCGGCGAGGGCGGGTATCTGACCAACTCCAAGGGTGAGCGCTTCATGGAGCGCTATGCGCCGAACGCCAAGGACCTCGCCAGCCGCGACGTCGTGTCGCGCTCGATGACGATCGAGATCCGCGAAGGCCGCGGCGTCGGGCCGCATGCCGACCACATCCACCTGCACCTCGAGCACCTGGGAGCGGAGGTGATCAAGGAGCGGCTGCCCGGAATTGCCGAGACGGCGCGCATCTTCGCCGGCATCGACGTCCACAAGCAGCCGATCCCGGTGCTGCCGACCGCGCACTACAACATGGGCGGAATCCCGACCAGCGTCCATGGCGAGGTCCTGACGCTGAAGGACGGGGATCCGGAGAGCGTCGTGCCGGGCCTGATGGCGGTGGGCGAGGGCGCGTGTGTGTCGGTGCACGGCGCGAACCGGCTGGGCTCGAACTCGCTGCTCGACATCGTGGTGTTCGGCCGGGCCGCGGCACGCCACGCGGCGGGTGCGATCAAGCCCGGCACCTCGCACCGGGCGCTCGCCAAGGACGCGGGCGATGCAACGGTTGCACGCCTCGACCGAATCCGGCACTCGAAGGGTCCGCGGCCGACGGCCGAGATCCGCCTCGAGATGCAGAAGATCATGCAGGCCGATGCCGCGGTGTTTCGCAGCGGCGCGACGCTGGACGAGGGCTGCAGGAAGCTCGCGCGCACGTTCAGCTCCTTCGCCGACGTCGGCATCACCGACCGCACGCTCGTCTGGAACACCGATCTCATAGAGACGCTCGAGCTCGACAACCTGCTGCGCCAGGCGATGGCGACGATCCGCTCGGCCCAGAACCGCACCGAGAGCCGGGGCGCCCACGCCCGCGAGGATTTCAAGGAGCGCAATGACAGCGAGTGGCTGAAGCACACGCTGTGCTGGGTCAATGACGAGGGGGCCGCGCGCATCGACTACCGGCCGGTGCACCTGCGCACCCTGTCGGGCGAGGTCGAGACGGTTCCGCCGAAGCCCCGCACGTACTGAGACGCGACGGCGCGTCCCACAAAGGTCGACATACATGGCTGAGTTCTTGCTGCCTGCCAATTCCCGCTACACGGACATCCCTGGGCGTGTGCATCGGGCCCCGGCGGGCGCCACGCGCGTCAGGACGTTCCGGATCTACCGCTTCGACCCCAGCAGCGGCGAGAAGCCGCGGGTCGATTCCTACGACCTCGACCTCGACCGCTGCGGCCCGATGGTTCTGGACGCGCTGCTCAAGATCAAGAACGAGATCGACCCGACGCTGACGTTTCGCCGCTCGTGCCGCGAGGGCATCTGCGGCAGCTGCGCGATGAACATCGACGGGCTCAACACGCTCGCCTGCACCAAGGAGATCGGCGAGGTCAAGGGCGCGGTCCGGATCTTCCCGCTGCCGCACATGCCGGTGGTCAAGGACCTGGTGCCGGACCTGACCAACTTCTACGCCCAGTACGCGGCCGTCAAACCCTGGCTGCAGACGCGCACGCCCGCGCCGCCCGACCGGGAGCGGCTGCAGAGCAAGGAGGACCAGGAGAAGGTCGACCGGCCGTCGGCCTGCATCCTGTGCGCCTGCTGCTCGACCAGCTGCCCGAGCTACTGGTGGAACAGCGAGCGCTACCTGGGTCCCGCGGCGCTGCTCGCCGCCTATCGCTGGATCGTCGATTCGCGCGACGAGGCCACCGGCGAGCGCCTGGACCACCTCGACGATCCGTTCCGGTTGTATCGGTGCCACACGATCATGAACTGCACCGAGGCCTGCCCGAAGGACCTCAATCCCGCGCGCGCGATTGCCGAGATCAAGAAGCTGCTTGTCGAGCGGCAGCACTGAGGCGGACCTTGGCCGGTCCCGCCCAGGATGCGAGCAAGCTCCGCTGGCGCTGCCGGCGCGGCATGCGCGAACTCGACGTGCTGCTCGAGCGCTACCTGAAGGAGCGGTGGCCGGACGCGAGCCCCGGGCAGCGCGCGGCGTTCGCCGCACTCCTCGAGCTCCCCGATCCCGACCTCGCCGCACTGCTCCTCGGCCAGACCGTGACGCCCGTCGCCTCCCTGGCCGAGGTGGTTGCGGACATAACCCACAGCAGCCGCCGCGAACTTTCCACCCGGACCCCGGTCTATGAAGTCGACTCTGCGGGCGATCGCCGCCCAGGGTCGGATCCGTGAACGGCGAGGCGGGTGCGGAAAGTGATCTGTCGCTCGTCAGCCGGGTTCAGCGGGGCGAGAAGGCAGCGTTTGACGTGCTGGTCCTGCGGTACCAGCACAAGGTCCTGAAACTCGTAATGCGTTACATTCGCGATGCGATGGAAGCCGAAGACGTGGCCCAGGAAGCCTTCATCAAGGCCTACCGGGCGCTGCCGGCCTTTCGCGGCGAGAGCGCCTTCTACACCTGGCTCTACCGGATCGCGATCAACACTGCGAAGAACACCCTGGTCTCGAGCAAGCGCCGCCCGGTCGAGTACAACCTCGACCTGCAGGACCCGGAGCAGTACGAGATGCAGGGGCGCCTCACCAACGGCGAGACCCCCGAGCACCTGGTGCTCACCGACGAGATCCGCGAGACCGTCAACGGCGCCATGGCGGAGCTGCCGGAGGACCTGCGCACGGCAATCGTGCTGCGCGAGATCGATGGCCTCAGCTACGAGGAAATCGCCGCCGCAATGGATTGCCCGGTCGGCACCGTCCGGTCCAGAATCTTCCGCGCGCGCGAAGCCATCGACCGCAAGCTGCGCCCGATTTTTGCCGCCGGCCTCGGCCGGCCTGAGGAATGACATATGCTGAACGCCCCCGTTCCGGCTCGGCTCGAGCAGCGGCCATGAGCGAGATCATCAACGATCAGCTGTCGGCGTTGATTGACGGCGAGCTGCCCGCGAGCGAGACGGCGCTGCTGCTGCGGCGCCTCGCGGATGAGCCGGTGCTGCAGCAGCGCCTCGCGCGCTACTGTGCGTGCGGGGAGGTGCTGCGCGGCGTTCGCGCCCGGGCGGACTTTGCACTGCGCGTGAATGCGGCCCTGATCGCGGAGCCCGTGCACCGGCCGGTCGCGAGTGCCCGTTGGGCGCTGCGTCGCTACCTGACACCGCTCGCAGGTCTTGCGATCGCCGCGACCGTGGCGGGGGCCGCGATCCTGGTGCTCGGGCGCAGTCCGGCCCTCGACACCCGCCCGGCTGCGCTCGCAAACCTCGCCCCGTCGGCGCCCGTGACGGTCGCCCCGCCAGCCGCAACGGCGCGGGCCTCCGTGCACCGCGCCGCGACGCAGGGATCGTTCGCGGCACTGTCATCGCCCGCAGGGTCGGAGCCGGCGAGCTACGTCACGCCCGCCGCCCGCCAGGGCCTCGGGGTGATCCCGCGCGCCGAGCTCGCGAACTACGTGGTCGCACACTCCGAGGTCAGCGCCTCGCTCGGCATGCGCAGCGTCCTCACCAACCTCGTGGCCGACGAGCCGGCCGTAGGCGCCCCACCGCCATGACCGAGGCGCGCGTCGGCCGGGGCGCCTGGCGCGCCTGGCTGGTGACGGGTGCGGCGCTGTTTGCGCTGCCGGCGCTCGGCGATGACGAGGCGCGCCGCTGGCTCGCCGGCATGACCGAGGCGCTCGCGTCCCGTACCTATCAGGGCGAGTTCCTGCATCTCGCCAATGGCCACGTCGAGAAACTCCGAATCCTGCACCGGGTCAAGGACGGGCGGATCATGGAGCGGCTCGTGAGCCTGTCGGGCAACGGCCGCGAGGTCGTCCGCAGCGATGCCGAGGTGCAGTGCTACCTGCCCGACGAGCGCAAGGTCGTGGTCGAGTCGCGCGCCGACCACGGGCCGCTGCTCGGGACCCTTCCGACCTTCGACAACAACCTCGAGGCCAACTACCGGCTCGAGATGGGCGGCCGCGCGCGCTCGGTGATCGGTCGCGCCGCGCGCATCGTCGCGGTCACCCCGCGCGACGGCTACCGCTTCGGCTACCGCGTCTGGATCGACGAGGAGACTCGGATGCCGGTGCGCACCGACCTGTGCGATGCGCAGGGTGCGGTACTCGAGCAGGTGCTGTTCACCTCGCTCAAGGTCGGCGGCGTGCTGCCGGACTCGGCGCTGCGGCCCGGCGTGCAGGCGGACGGCTACACCTGGGTGCATCAGGCTGCGAGCAATCGCGGCAACCGCGCCGACGAGCTGCCGTGGCGGCTGCTGCAGCTGCCGCCGGGGTTCCGGGTCAGCTCCTCGGGCGAGCAGCTGCTGCCCGGCAATGATCGGCCGGTGACGCACCTGGTGCTGTCCGACGGCCTCGCCTCGGTGTCGGTATTCATCGAAGGTCCGCCCGCAGCACCGCGCCGCCAGACCGAAGGCCAGGGCCGGGTGGGCTCGGCCTTCGCCTACTCGACGATCGTCGGCGGCCACCAGGTCACGGCCGTGGGCGAGGTGCCCCCGCAGACGGTCGAGTACATCGCCTCGGGCGTGACGCCCGCTGCCACGGTGCGTGCGCAGAGCGCGCTCGCGCCGGCGCCCGCGCCACTGCCGCGGCCGTGAGCCGCCTGGCGCTCTACTCGCGCGACGGCTGCCATCTGTGCGAGCAGATGCTTGCCGAGCTCGCGCCGTGGGCCGCGAGCCGCGGCCTGGCCGTCGAGGTCCGGGACGTCGACGCGGACCCGCTGACCCGGCGACGTTATGGTCACCGCATCCCGGTGCTGACGCTCGACGGCGAGCCGGTGGCCGAGGGCGCGCTGGACCTTGCGGCGCTCGAGCGAGCCGCTCGCGCCGCCGGCTGAGGGCCGGGAGCGCAGGGCCCGACTGCTATAATCCTGCGGCTGGCCCCGCC
>JGI12269J14319_10003137_pt1 | contig 15616 bp, 10 predicted proteins | sample PeaSoiSIISIP2007_FD_14319 | JGI IMG/M metagenome (IMG submission 14319) | reverse complement strand
CTAAAGCCGGGGGCTTGATTGAGACCTAAGCGGCACGACTGAAGTCATGCCCTGACGCTTATCGGCTAACAAAAGTCAATTTTGCAAGAGGCTCTCGAAATCGCCCTTTTTTGCCAGTTTTGCGGCCTCAAAATGCCGCGCGAAGTCGATCTCTATGGATTTCTGTAAGAGGCTCACTGTTCAGGATTTTTTCGCTGTCTTCGCCTTTTTCTTGCCACTGGCCTTTTGGGTTGAGCTGGTTTTGCTTGAGCGCCGCAGCTCATTCCAGTCTTTTTCGGTCTGGTCGGCATACAGCGAGCCGAATTTTCCCAGAGCCTGGGCAAACCCGTCGCCGGAACCAAGATAGCCGGAGATCACCAGCGGGTCGCCGGAGCGTGCGTGGCCGCGGGCCAGCAGTTCGCCGCAAACTTCGCCAAAGGCTGTGAGCGCATCGCCGGACAAATCCTCCAGATCGATCGAACCCTTGTGATCGTTGAGCTGGCGCACCAAATAGTCGCGATCCGCGATCCGCGTCCAGCCCAAGAACGGGTCGGACTGCACCTGCATCGCCTTCTGTCCTTCAGCCACGCGCTGTCCGTTGTGATGCGGCGCATGAGCATCCGGCAGGTAGGGCGCATAGCCGGAGAGCGGCTCCTCCTTGATCTGCAGAAACAGCGGATCGTGCGGGCCATTGCCCTCAAAGTAAACGCAGTAATCGCGCAGTCCCACCGAACCGGTGCCCACAACCTTGAAGGCCACGTCCACCGGGCGATAGAAGGAGAGAAGATGCTGCCGCTGCGGTTCGAGCATCTGGCGATACGGCTCCAGCGAGGCCAGCACGGCGGCGGCCTGCGCGCCGGTTACGCGGGTCAGGGTCGGCTTGATCTCTTTGAATCGACGCGGCTCCTGCGCCTTGGCGCTGGCGGCCTCTGGGGCGGGTTCCGTGAGCTGGTCCAGGGTGTGGGCAGGGATGGCCCGTTCGGCCTTTTGCAGCGCCGCGTGCACCGGCTCCACGTCGCCCAGGCGATGCACCTGAAAGCGACCCACCTCCAAGGTGGGCATCTCCGCAAAGACGCGCATCTGCGCGCAGTAGCGCTCAATGAACTTCTCCACAGCGGCGCGCGCGGCCGCCTCTTTGTGACCGGAGCCGCGCCCGGCCAGCACCAGCGATGCGGCCATGCGCTTCAGATCCCATTCGAAGGGTCCGCGAATGGTCTCGTCGAAGTCGTTGATATCGAAGACCAGATGCCCGTCCGGCGCAGCATAAGCGCCCAGATTGCGCACGTGCGCGTCACCGCAGAGCTGAGCCAGAATGCCGGTATTAGGCAACATCGCCAGGTCGGCGGCCATCACCGGCACAGCCCCGCGAAAGTAGCCGAAGGGCGATTCGGCCATCAGGCTGTATTTCATCTTGATGAGCGCAGGCACGCGGCCCCGCATGGAGCGGTCGAGCAGCGCGGCTGCCGTGGTCTGTCGCGCCTTGGGTTTTACGTCGTTGTGCTGCTGGCGGCCCACCTGCTTGCGCCGCGCCTGACCGAGATTTCTGCGTTCTTCCGGGGTTGCCCAATGCATGACAGGCACAATACTGGATATGCGCGCGCGATGCAAGCCCAGATCGTTGACCAGTTCGCCACCCGGGAAGAAGAATGAGCGTGGTCAAGCCTGAGTCGAGGGTGCGATAACGCCATTCCGCTTTGCCGAACGTAGCGAGTTTTTCCGGCTTTTAATTGCGAAATTCGAGCAGAGTGGCGGCTTTTATCGACGCAATCTTATCGTAAAAGGGACAGGACGCTCATCGAAATCAGGTGAAGTCATGATGGAATCTTCACGAAAAGTCGAAATCCAGCGATTTACCGCGCGATGAAGAACATCACCCAACTCCACGCAAGCACCGAGCCAACGAAGAACACAAAGCAATAAATTCCGTAGCGAAGCATACGCTTTGGTGTTTCGCGCTGAGTGATGCCGAAGACCGTCGAGGCGAAGAGCGCAAAGAGCACTACCGCAGCAAAATGAGAGGGTTTGAACACCTAGGACTTCCTCCCCGTGCGCAGGTTGTGCGCATCCACGGCGGCAATCACGTTCAGCAGCCCGGCCACCACGATGAAGCGCGTACCGTAGTCAGCGGTGGTCTGCTGCACCGAGTCGGCACCCAGACCAGCCAGACGGCTAACGATGAAGAGCATTCCGTTGCCCAGGTCGCCCGCCAAGCCCAGAATATCCAGAACGTCGTGAACGCTGGAGTAGAGCTTGCCTTGCATGGCGATGCCCAACGCATACATACAGACGATGGAGACGGACAGCAGCGCCCCTCGGCCCCATTTGCGCAGCAGAAAATGCCCCGCTCCGGGCACCAGCCAGCCCGCGATCAGCGGCAGATAGACGGAAACTTGTTGCGCCTCGGCGCTCGATTTTTGCTCGGTAGCCATACCTACTTGACTATAACGTATTGGAGCGGGAAACAGTTCCATTGGCCAAGCGGTTTCCCCCCAGAATGCTGTTCAAATTCTGGCGGCATTTACTGATCTCTGTCGTCAGATCCTCTCCAGCTCTCGCTGTACGTTGCCCGTGACCCAGGCCCTGCCGGGGGCGGTCAGCATATCGATCTCGCTGCGCACACCAAACTCGGGCAGGTAGATTCCCGGCTCGACGGAAAAGCAGGTATTGGGCAGCAGGCGGCGCTCGTCGTGGGTCTCCAGGTTATCCAGATGCGCGCCCGCGCCATGCAGTTCCTGCGCAATATTGTGGCCGGTGCGGTGGGTGAAGAATTCGCTGAATCCGGCGGTACGAATCACAGCACGGGCCGCGTCGTCGGCCTCGAAGCCGCAAATCGTACGCCCCTCCGCGAAGGCCCGCTCGACGGCCAGGATGGCGGCGTCGCGCGCATTGACCACGGTCTCGAAGACCAGTTGCTCGCGGCTGGTAGGCTCGCGCCCGATCACGCCGGTCCAGGTAATATCGTAGAAAACGCTGCCCTGCTTCTCCCGCCGACCCCAAATATCGATGAGCAGAAAATCTCCTTCCCGGATGGGCGAGGATTTCTCGGCGGTCGGGTCGTAGTGCGAGTCGGAGCTGTTGGCGTTGGTGCTGACGTTGGGGCCGTTTTCCCAGACGATGCCCTCGCGCCGCATCGCTTCGCGCAGCCAAAGCACGTGATCGAACTCCGTATAAGTCGCAGCCTTGCCGGAAGCGGGGCGCAGGCAGCGCGCAATTTCGCGCCAGCCCTCGGCCAGAATCGCATCGATGGCTTGCTGTGCCGCGCCGTGGCTGGCAATCTGCTCGGCGCTCAGCACCGCCTCGAACTGACTGACCAGATCAGCGGAACTGACGATTTCTTTGCCCAGGCCGCGCAGAAACTCAACGGTTCCCGCATCGACCATGGAAATGTACATGATGGCGTTATTGGGCGAATACTGCATGGCCAGACGGTGCGCGCCACCGAGCATTGCCTCCAGGCCAGCGGCTAATTCCTGCCAGCTCGAATACGGCTGCTTGGAGCCAGGCAGAGCGTCCAAACGTCCTTGCTCAATGCGATGCACCAACTTCCGTGGTTCACCCGTGGCGGGCACAAAGTAGTACCAGCGGCGCGTGATGTGCGCCTGCGGGTCCAGGCCCAGGATGCGCCCTGCGATGGGGTCGCGGTGATGGTGATCGTAAAAAAGCCAGCCGTCCAGACCGGCCTCGCGCAGCGCTGATTGCATCGCATCGAGATTCATATCGGCATGATACTCGCTCGGGCGGCAGGGGGAAGCGGTAAGCGGAAAATGAAAAAGCTCGAGAGGAGCCTGACAATGTGATCGCGGCGGCTCTTGGGCTTGTGCGGGCACTGAAGCTATTGCCAAACGGAGACCCCCCGCTTTGCCGGGGTGGCAGTAGCAGTTTGACAACTCCTGGAGTCCATTCAGAAACTCCTCAACGTGAGCCGCCAAGCACATGAAGCGGAGAAACTGGATGGACGAATATCCTCACGTTTGTAACTGAACTCCGTCGTGTCATGCGCGACGAAAAACAGCTCTTCACCGTCAGCAATTCGTTCGCGAATTGCAAGAAAATGGCCTGCCAATATTCGCTCTTCGCTGACCCGACTGTTGGAGAAAAACCGATAGGCAGCCTTGATGGCAGCCTAATCCTGACAGGCAAGGGGAATGCTTCGTCCCACCCCTTTGGCCAACGGATCCACCAAATGACGTAGACGCTTATCCAATCGCGCATCCGGCAACTTCGAAGCAGACAACTCCTGCTCGACCCAGTTCTGGCTGCCACATGATTCAGAATCGATGCTCCGCTTCGCTGTTGCTTCCTGAATGGAAGTTCACCGCGAAACATGAACCGCTGAAAAGTACCTTACTTGAGGCCGAATCTCTGCTGACAATACGTCTCCAACAGAGCATACTTGTGGGTAATTAAAAGCACTGAAGCGCGGAGCGATTGGCAACTTTCAGCACGGAGCACTTGGCATAGAGCACTAGGCACAAGCCCCTTTGCAGGTTCTACTGCCGTTATCGATCCGGCTAGAAACGAGTGACATTGCATCCCACCCATTTCTCTTTGATCGGTTCCCCTACGGGAAGGCTGGACTTTTCCGGGAAAAATCCAGCCTTCTGCGTAGCTGCTCACCGCCGGAACCATCTAGAAATGCGGGATTTTCCGATAGGGTCTAAGTGGATTCAAAGCAGGACGGGCCGAGTGTGCGTTAAGCTTCGCGCGTCTGAGCAATCCACGGCGGGTGAATGCCTAGGGAGCGGCATTTTCAGAATCACCCGCACACCGGCCGCCTGAATGCCTTAACGGGTGACCAAAAGCGCGTCCCTACGCGATTTGGGGCACACAAGGCGGGGAAGGATTCCTCGGGAATGAACGTGGATGCCAGTTCGGAGACCGTACTCGCTCTCGAAACCTCCAGGCGTGAGCTGGGCGCGCTGGTGCGCGACTCGGAGATCGAGATTGTGGAGGTGGCCACCGGCTTCGAGGAGCTGGCTCGCCACGCCGACTCGATTCTCCAGCTTGCCGGTGCCGTTGCCGGCTGCGTCGAGGATGCGGATGTGCTCTCCGTGCTGCCCAGGGTGCAGAGCCTGGGCGCGGCCGCGCGCACCTTCATTCATGAGCGGATGGAGGCCACAGCAGGAATTCTGGAGACCGCTTCGACCGAGGCCAAGCTGCTGGACCGCCTCTCCGAGCTGACCCGCGGACAGCGCTCGATTGCGCGCGAGACTCAGACCCTGAGCGTTCTGACCAATATCGAGGTCGCACGGCTGGGCCAGTTGGGTGCAGGCTTTCAGTACCTAGCTCATGAACTGGACGAGTTCTCCCAATCGGTCACCAAGGGGACCAAAGAGCTGGCAACTCGCACCGATGAGCGCAAGACAGCGATCGAGGATACCCGCCGCTCACTGGCCGCCAGCCTGCCGCGTATGCGCCAGGAGTTCGCGCGCATCGAGTCCGATCTGGGCAGCGCCCTGGAGGAGATCGAGCAGAGTCAGAGTCAGCTCTCCCGCGCTCCAGCGCAGTTCCGCCTCTGCGTCGAGGAGATTGCAGGGCAGATCTCCGAAGTCGTCGCCGCCGTGCAGTCCCACGATATTACCCGCCAGCAACTGGAACATGTGCAGGAGGCGCTGGCGTTGATGGAAGACAAGATCCGCGCCATCGAGGAGAATGGGGCCACCGATGCCCATGAGCCGCCCCGCATTTCGGCCGGACTGGCCATTCAGATTTATCAGATGATGAGTACGCGGGAGACCGTCGGCCACTGGGTGACACAAATTGGAGGTTGCCTGGAAGGCATCCTGCGCATCAGCACCTCGGAGATCGCCGAGATCGGCCCGGTGGTCGTCGAGCAGGAGCGGGGACTCTCCGCGCAGTTGGCGCGCATCGAGCAACTGGAACAGGATTGCCAGGCAGGCAACGCCGAGGTGCAACAGGCCCTGAGCGGCCTCAGCAACCTCATGGGGCTGGTTGGCGAGCACGTCGAGCGCTCCCGCTCCGTACGCGACCGGATGCAATTGCTGACCTTCAACTCGATTGTCGAAGCCAGCCATCTTGGCTCCAAGGCCGATACCATCCTCGAGATTTCGCAGAGCATCAAGCGCATCTCCACCTCCTGGAGCGAGCTGACGGACCGCTCCGCCCAGGCCATGGACGAGATCCTGCTGCTGGTGGAGAAATCGGGAGCGGAGATGAAGGCCTTCTCCGACGAGGGCAACGAGGCGCTGCGCACCGCTCAGGCTGAGACCCGGGAAGGCTTGGAGCACCTGCGCAAGGCCGCGCAATTCGCCGCCCAGCAGGCCGACGAGATTGAAATCTCCACACATAAATTACAAGGCCGCATCGCCGCCGTCGGCGTCACCTCCGAGCGGCTCAGCGGTTGCTTCGACCGCATGGGCGCGGTGCTCGGCGAGATCGAACGGATCGGTCAGCAGTGGGAGAAAGAGTACCCTGGAGCGGCCCAGCGCTGCGATCACAACGAGATGGAAGTGCTCTTTGGCGCTTCCTATACCACCGAAATCGAGCGCGACGTTCTGCGCGCCGCGCTGACCGGAAGACCGGTGCCGGTAGCCGAACAGAATCTGGCGGGCAACGATGTGGAATTGTTTTAACGGCGGTACCAGTGCGCAGCAACGAATGAAACCCGGATTTTGGGTTGAAGAGGGGCAGCGATGAGAAAAATCTTAACCGTGGACGATTCAGCCAGCATCCGCCAGATGGTCAACTTCACGCTGACCAAGGCGGGTTACGAGGTGGCCGAGGCGGTCGATGGCAAAGATGGCCTGGACAAGATCGGTCAGCAGAAGTTCGACCTGGTGGTCACCGATCTGAATATGCCGGTCATGGACGGGATCGAGATGATCACGGCCGCGCGCAAGCTGCCGGGCTATGGCTTCACGCCCATCCTGATGCTCACCACGGAGTCCCAGGCCGAAAAGAAGGATGCCGGACGCAAGGCCGGTGCCACCGGCTGGATTGTGAAGCCGTTCAATGCGGATCAACTGATTGCCGTCGTGCAGAAGCTGGTGAAGTAGATGCGCCTAATATTCCCATTTCCGATTCGTCCTATTCTGAGAAATTTCCAATGCGCATCCACTCATTTTCCACCGACGAATTGCAGCGTTGCTATCGATGAACCTGGTTTGCGCCATGAATATGCTGGCGCTGTGCCCGTTGGCTGAAGGGCGTACATGCGACGGGGTACTGAACAGTCAAGCAGCAGCAGGAGGTATTTGTGGGCATCGCTCTGGAGCAAGGCAAGAAGTTCAGCACCATTCGTCTGGAGGGGGCCATTGACATCAGCAACGCCAGCGAGCTGAAGGCGATTCTGCTCTCCGCGCTGGGTGCGGGCAGGGAAGTGCGCGTGGCCCTGGATGGCGTCGAGGATTTGGATGTGACGGCCTACCAGTTGTTGTGGGCCGCCGAGCGTCAGGCGCGCGGCGCGGGCGTGAAGTTTTCCTTCACCGGTCAGGCACCGGAGCCGGTCTGGGCCAGCCTTGCCGAGGCGGGACTGGAGAGATTTCCGGTCGAAGCAAGCGCCGGTTGAGTACGCGGTGAAGTCAGCAAGGCAGTGAGCGGGGTGGAACGTTGTCGATAGCAGCCAATGCCGATCAGTTCAAGCACAACTTCCGCGAAGAGGCGCGCGAGATCCTGGTCGATCTCGAATCCGCGCTGCTGGAGTTGAATGGAAACCGTGGCGACCGGGAGCTGGTGGGCCGCATCTTCCGCGCCCTGCACACCATCAAGGGTTCCGGGGCGATGTTCGGCTTCGAGGATCTGGCCACCTTCACCCACAATTTGGAATCGGCCTTCGACGAAGTGCGCAACGGCCGCCTGCAGATTACCTCCGAGCTGATCGACCTGACCCTGAGCGCCCTCGATCAGATTCGCGCCATGCTCGAGGAGGGCACCGGCATCGCGCCCCCACCCGATCCGGTGGCCTGCGCGGAGATTCTGGCCAAAGCCCGTCACCTGACCGGCAAAACCGATACGCATAAGGCAAAGAAATCCTCCGAGGCAGCCCCTCCCGCCGCGACCGGTCCGCTCCACGAGTGGCTGATCCACTTTGCTCCCGGTGCCGACCTGATGCGCTGCGGTGCTAATCCCTTGCTGCTGTTGCGTGAACTGCGACAATTGGGCGGACTGTCGGTAAAAGCCTCACTGGGCGCGATTCCACCTCTGGCGGAACTCGATCCAGAGCGTTGCTACGTCAGTTGGGAGATGGTGCTGGCCACGGCCTCACCTAAAGAGGCTGTGCTCGACGTCTTCATCTTTGTCGAGGATACCTGCGAGTTGCAGATCGAGCCGATTGCCACGCCGGTTGCGCCGTTGGAGACGGCTGCAAGCGCATCGCCCGCAGCCGCTTCTGCGTCGAGTGCGACCGGGACTGCGCCGAGCGAGGCTTCCTGCACCGCCGACGCCATCGCCAAGGCTCTCGATGACAAACGCGCCCAGTCTGGAGGCCGTCGCGAGTACGACAAGGCGGATACAGCGTCGAGTCTGCGGGTTCCCGCCGCCAAGCTCGATCAATTTGTCGATCTGGTGGGCGAGATGGTCACCGTGCAGGCCCGGCTCAGTGAGTTGGCCGCGCGCCGCGACGATCCGGAGATTGCTTCGGTCTCCGAGGAGATCGAGCGGCTGACCTCGGCCTTGCGCGAGAACTCGATGACCATCCGCATGATGCCCATCCGCAATACCTTCGAGAAGTTTCGCCGCCTGGTCCACGATCTGGCTCGCGATCTGGGCAAAAACGTGGATCTGACCATCGAGGGCGCGGAGACCGAACTGGATAAGACGGTCATCGATCAGTTGAGCGATCCGCTGATGCACCTGATCCGCAACAGCATGGACCACGGCATCGAGTCGCCGGAGACGCGCATGGCGCACGGCAAGCCGCCGATTGCGACCATTCATTTGTCCGCGCGCCACTCCGGGGCCAGCGTGCTGATCGGCGTCTCGGACGACGGCGGCGGCATCAATGCCGAGGCGGTCCGCGCCCGGGCCATCGAGCGCGGCCTGACCACAGCCGAGGCACAGCTGAGCGAGCAGGAGATCTTCTCATTCATCTTCCAGGCTGGCTTCTCCACCGCCAAGCAGGTTACCGACGTTTCCGGACGCGGCGTGGGCATGGATGTGGTCCGGCAGCGGGTGGAAAGCCTGCGCGGCACCATCGACATCTCCAGCCAGCCCGGCCACGGAACCTGCGTAACCTTGCGCCTTCCCCTCACTCTGGCCATCATCGATGGGTTGCTGGTCACGGTCGGCGAAGCGTTCTATGTGTTGCCGCTGGCCACCACGCTGGAATGCATCGAGCTGACCCAGGCCGACATCGACCGGGCCAACGGCAAGCATGTCGCCAATGTGCGCGGCGAGGTCGTGCCCTATATCCGCCTGCGCGAGCACTTCAATATCCGCACCCGCCGTCCGGAGATCGAGCAGATCATGATCGTCGAAACCGACCAGGGACGCTATGGATTTGTGGTGGATCAGGTGTTGGGCGATTGCCAGACGGTGATCAAGAACCTGGGCCGCTTCTATCGCCATGTGCAGGTGGTCAGCGGGGCCACCATCCTGGGCAACGGCACTGTCGCGCTGATCGTCGATCCCGAACGGCTGGTGGCCGACGCCGTGCGCGCGCTCACCATTGGCGCGCGCACGCCCGCCCAGCAAGCCAATCACCGCCTCGCGCCCCCCCGGACCCGCGAGGCATCGGCCCCGGCCGGGAAAGAGATCGAAACACCACAAAGGAGTGAAAGATGCTGAACAATATCAGGATCGGGGCCAAATTGATTGGCGGATTCGTTCTGGTGGCGCTGATTTCGGTTGTGATTGGCGTGACCGGAATCGTCTGCCAACACTCGCTGGCCGACGCCAATGTGCAGTTGTACGAGAAGGCAACGGTCCCCGAGGGGCTGTTGATCAACATGACCGCGTCATTGCAGGGACTGCGTCTGGCCCAGCGCGATGCGATTCTCAGTCCCGACAAGCAGAAGTACGTGGCCAAGGTCAACAGCTTGAAGGAGGATCTGACCCGGCAGTCGCGCGAGTACGAGAAGACCATCGTCACTGCCGAGGGGCGCAGCCGCTACGAGGAGTTCACCGAGGATCGCCGCAAGTACGAGGGCTATCTGGATCGCATGATGGCGCTGGCCGAGGCCGGCAAGGAGAAGGAAGTTCTGGAGATCATGTACCAGGGCGACGCGCTGGCCGCCGTGGTCGCGGTGCAGGAGTCGTTCAACAAGATGCGCGACGATGCACTGGCCTCGGCTGAGACGCGCATGAAGGAGAGTTCAGCGCTGGCCGCGCGCTCCTCGACCATCATGATCGTGGCCACACTGGTCGGACTGGCGCTGGCGCTGCTGCTGGGCTGGACCCTGACCCGCCTGATTACCCGGCCCATCAATCGCGTCGCAGAAGTGCTGGAAGCGCTGGCCTCGGGTGACCTGACCCAGCAACTCGATACCAACTCCCACGACGAGATTGGCCAGATGGAACAGAGCCTCAGTTCAGTCACCGCCAACCTGACCCGCACCATCAACGAGATTCGCATCATCGCCGGCGAGGTTTCGGCGGCCTCGCAGTCCATCTCCACCGCTTCGATTCAGGTCTCGAAGGGCGCCAGCGCGCAGGCCGCAGCGGCCGAAGAGGCCTCTTCTTCGATGGAGGAGATGGTCAGCAACATCAAGCAGAATGCTGATAATGCGCAGCAGACCGACAAGATCGCCAACAAGAGCGCCAAGGATGGCCAACTGAGCGGCAAGTCGGTCGAGGAGGCGGTGACAGCAATGAAGGAGATTGCCAGCAAGATTTCCATTATCGAGGAGATCGCGCGGCAAACCAACCTGCTGGCGCTCAACGCGGCCATCGAAGCGGCCCGCGCCGGAGAGCACGGCAAGGGCTTCGCTGTGGTTGCCGCTGAGGTTCGCAAGCTGGCCGAACGCAGCCAGCGCGCGGCCGGCGAGATCAATCATCTTTCCGGCTCGACCGTCACCACCTCGGAGACGGCCGGTGAGATGCTGGGCCGCCTGGTTCCCGATATTCAGCGCACTGCGGAACTCGTTCAGGAGATTGCCGCCGCCAGTCGCGAGCAGGATACCGGCGCGGAGCAGATCAACAAGGCGCTGCAACAGCTCGAAAAGGTGATTCAGCAGAACGCCTCGGCGGCCGAGGAGATGGCCTCGACCACCGAGCAGTTGACCGGCCAATCCAACCAGTTGGTCAGCGCGCTGGCCTTCTTCCGCACCACGGACGATGGGAAGCAGCGGTCGCGCGAGACTTCCACAGCGCACCTCGCCCGCGCCGCACACAAGCCCGGCAACAGTCACGCCACCCACGACGAGATTCCCGTCGCCCAGCGCAAGGGCGTCAGCCTGTGGCTCAAGGACAAGGATGCCGAGCTGGACTCCGAGTTTGAACGCTATTGAGGACGGCAGTTGAGCTTTGCGGGAACGATTGAGGATTTGCGGAAAAGATGAGATCGCCGTGAAGGGGGGAGATTCGGGACGGATTCACAGAAGATCGGAAGAGATGGGAACAACTTCGTCGACGGCACGGGCCTGAATGCCAGCGCCAGTTCAACAACGATTAACCGGCTGAATCTCGGACTCTACGCTTTCCCGGCCTCTCAGGGCCGAACGATTAAGCGGGAAGGGATTCAAGCGAAAGGGAGGGGCGAATTTCATGCCAACGACCCTAGTAAGCGAGGGCCGCAAGCAGCATGGCCACGAAGTCAACCATGCGGTATTGGGCCATGATGAGGACGAGCCGCGCGGCCGCAGTCGCGCCAGCTCGAAAGCGCAACAGGTCGACGACGACGAATCCATGATGGTCTTGCAGGAGATCATGCGTCTGGTCGATGCCTCGAAGGAAGGCCGCCTCTCCGAGCGCGGTAAAGCCACCATCTTCAATGGCACCCACCGCGAGATGATTCAGGGCATCAACGAGATGCTCGACGCAATTCTGCTGCCTATCGGCGAGGGCAATCGGGTGCTGGCTCAGATCTCAGCCGGCAAGATCGACGAGCTGATCATCCAGACCTATCAGGGCGACCACGAAAAGATGAAGATCGCTGTCAACAATGTGGCCGTAGTCACCCAGGGCCTGCAAAAAGAAATGGCGCGACTGATCGAGGCCTCGAAAGAGGGGCAGCTCAGTGATCGCGGCAAGCCCGAGCAGTTCCAGGGCGCGTATGCCGAGATTGTGCGCGGCGTCAACACCATGCTTGATGCCATTCTGCTGCCCATCGGCGAAGGCAACCGCATTCTCACTCAGATCTCAAATGGCAAGATCGATGAGTTGATCGCGCAAACCTACAAAGGCGACCACGAAAAGATGAAGGTGGCCGTCAACAATGTCGCTGTAGTCACCCAGGGCCTGCAAAAGGAAATGGCGCGGTTGATCGAGGCCTCGAAAGAGGGGCAGCTCAGTGATCGCGGCAAGCCCGAGCAGTTCCAGGGCGCGTATGCCGAGATTGTGCGCGGCGTCAACACCATGCTCGACGCCATTCTGCTGCCCATTGGCGAAGGCAACCGCATTCTCACTCAGATCTCCGGCGGCAAGATCGATGAGTTGATTACCCAGAGCTACAAGGGCGATCACGAAAAGATGAAGGTGGCCGTCAACAACGTCGCCGAGGTCCTTCAGACTCTGACGCATATGTTCGAACGGCTTACCAACGCAGCGCGCGAAGGAAAACTGGTCGAGCGCGGCCATCCGGACCGGGTCAAGGGCGCGTACTCGGAGATCGTTGTCGGCGTGAACTCCATGCTCGACGCAGTGATCACGCCGCTCAACGTGGCGGCTGATTACGTGGACCGCATCAGCCGCGGCGATATTCCGCCGAAGATCACGGCCACCTACAATGGCGATTTCAACACCATCAAAAACAACCTCAACACCTGCATCGACGCGGTCAATGCGTTGGTTGCCGATGCCGGAGTGCTCTCGAAAGCCGCCGTCGAGGGCAAGCTGGCCACACGCGCCGACGCTTCCAAGCACCAGGGCGATTATCGCAAGATCGTGCAGGGAGTCAACGATACACTCGACGCGGTCATTGGCCCGCTCAACGTCTCGGCCAGCTACGTGGACCGCATCAGCCACGGCGACATTCCCGCCAAGATCACCGACACCTACAACGGCGACTTCAACACCATCAAAAACAACCTCAACACTTGCATTGATGCAGTCAACGCGCTGGTCTCCGATGCGGGAATGCTGGTGAAAGCCGCTGTTGATGGCAAACTGTCTACCCGCGCCGATGCTTCCAAGCACCAGGGCGACTATCGCAAGATTGTGCAAGGCGTCAACGATACGCTCGATGCGGTCATCGGCCCACTCAACGTCTCGGCTGGTTACGTGGATCGCATCAGCCGCGGCGATATTCCTGCCAAAATCACCGACACCTACAACGGCGATTTCAACACCATCAAGAACAACTTGAACACCTGCATCGATGCGGTCAACACGCTGGTTTCTGACGCCGGCATGCTGGTGAAGGCCGCGATCGACGGCAAGCTGGCCACCCGCGCCGACGCCAGCAAGCATCAGGGCGACTACCGCAAGATCGTGCAGGGAGTCAACGACACGCTGGACGCGGTGATCGGCCCGCTGAACGTGGCCGCGCGCTACGTGGACCTGATCTCCAAGGGCGATGTGCCCTCGCAGATCACCGATACGTATAACGGCGACTTCAACAACATCAAGAACAACCTCAACGTCTTGGTAGCGGCGATGAACGAGATTACCGCAGCGGCCGAAGAGATCTCCAACGGCAACCTCACGGTCGATATTCGCGAGCGTTCGGCGCAGGACAAACTGATGCAGGCGCTCTCGGCAATGGTGGCCGGTCTGACCCGCACGGTGTCAGATATTCGCGGCATCGCGGGCGAGGTTTCGGCGGCCTCGCAGTCCATCTCGACAGCGTCGATTCAGGTCTCGAAAGGCGCCAGCGCGCAGGCGGCGGCGGCTGAACAGGCTTCGTCGTCGATGGAAGAGATGGTCAGCAACATCAAGCAGAATGCCGACAACGCGCAGCAGACCGACAAGATTGCCAACAAGAGCGCCAAGGACGCGCAGGAGAGCGGCAAGAGCGTACTGGAAGCCGTGGCCGCAATGAAGGAGATCGCCAACAAGATCTCGATCATTGAGGAGATTGCACGCCAGACCAATCTGTTGGCGCTCAATGCGGCCATCGAGGCGGCCCGCGCCGGTGAGCATGGCAAGGGATTCGCCGTGGTTGCCGCCGAGGTTCGCAAACTGGCCGAACGCAGCCAGAAGGCAGCCGGAGAGATCAATCAGCTCTCCAGCTCGACGTTGAAGGTCTCAGAGAAATCCGGCGAGATGCTGGAGAAACTGGTGCCCGATATTCAGCGCACCGCCGAACTGGTGCAGGAGATCACCGCGGCCAGCAAGGAGCAGGATACCGGCGCGGAACAGATCAACAAGGCGCTGCAACAGCTCGAACAGGTGATTCAGCAGAACGCCTCGGCCTCTGAAGAGATGGCATCGACGACGGAAGAACTCACCGGCCAGTCCGATCAGTTGGTCAGCGCGCTCTCCTTCTTCCATGCCGGCGACGAAGGCATGAGTCGCAAGGGCGCGGGTTCCAAGGCGCGTCCTGCCCCGTCTGCGACGGCGCGTTCCATCAAGATGCCGCCGCATGTGGCCGCAGCCGGCGCAAAAGCGGGAGGCGGAGTCAATCTCCGTCTCAAGGACAAGCACGACGAACTTGACGGTGAATTCGAACGTTACTAGGTGCTGGCCGCACGGGCGGAGTTTTCTTGCAGGGACCAACTGTAGAGACATTGCCCGTACGGCAGTACCCACCCAGGAGTTGAAAAATGAGCGTTAGTGAAATCACGGAGACGCGGCAGTATCTCACCTTCAAGCTCGGCAACGAGATCTTTGCCACTGATGTGGCCAAGGTAAGAGAGGTGCTGGACCTGACCACCATCACACAAATCCCCCGCACACCGGAGTTCATGGCCGGCGTCATCAACCTGCGGGGCAGCGTTGTTCCGGTCGTCGATCTCCGGCTCTGCTTCGAGATGACCAAGACCGAGAGCACACGCAATACCTGTATCGTCGTCGTCGAGGTGCTTCTGGACAACGAATCGACCGTGATCGGCGCATTGGCCGACTCGGTCGAGGAGGTCATCGATCTGGAGCCGGATCAGATTCAACCGGCCCCCCGCATCGGCACCCAGATTCGCACCGACTTCATCAAAGGCATGGGCAAGCGCGATACCCAGTTCATCATGATTCTGGACATCGATCGCGTCTTCTCCGCCGAGGAACTGGCCGTCGTACGCGGTCAGGGCCTGGAAGCCAGTAAACAGCAACAGCAAGTCGCCGAACCGGTCGCCGCCTGAGGCCGGGCCAGTTTACATTGGCCCCTCCGCAGGCGCTTGGGTTCCCCAGGTCTCGATTCTGAGACCCGGGGAACTCGACACACAATCAGGGTGGGATGCCCCTCAACCAGCCTGTTCCCAGGGACGCAGCGTCGCAGCGAATGCTGCTCCACCGCAGGTGCTTTTGCATGAACCGCACTGCAAGTGCCAGGTGGTCATACCATGAGCGCTCACGACGAAAGCATCACCAGCCGCGACTACAAGCGGCTCTGCGACTTGATCTATCAGCAAGCCGGCATTCATCTGGG
>JGI12269J14319_10003136_pt1 | contig 15617 bp, 14 predicted proteins | sample PeaSoiSIISIP2007_FD_14319 | JGI IMG/M metagenome (IMG submission 14319) | reverse complement strand
CGCCGGGCCGGAAGATCATCAGGACGACCATGGCCAGCCCGTAGATCATCTGCTGGATCGAGCCGATCTCGGTGTGCGGCAGGAACGAGAGGTAGCTCAGCCCCGCGGGCAGGAGTAGGAGCAGCACCGTGCCGATGATGGGCCCGAGGACGGTCCCGGTACCCCCGATGATCACCATCGCCATCAAAAGGATGGAGGTGTCGAGCCCGAAGCTCTCGACGTTGATGAAGCTGAGATAGAAGGCGTAGAGCGCGCCCCCGAGGGCGCAAAGCGCCGAGGAGACCACGACCGCGAGCGTCTTGATGAGCGCCACGTTCTTGCCGTAGGCGGCGGCGGCCGACTCGCTGTCGCGGATCGCGGTCAAGCTGCGGCCGAAGCTCGAGCGCACGAGCGCATAGGTGACGGCGATGACGAGTGACAAGCACGCCAAGGCCAAGGCGAGGAAGGCGTAGGGATCGGAGATGGGGACGCCGAAGAGCTCGGCGGGCGGGATGCCGATCACGCCGCCGATGCCGCCCGTCACCGATTTCCACTCCGCGAACACGGTCGTGCCGAGCACCTGAAGGCCGAGCGAGGCGGCGACGAAATATACCTCGCGCACGCGGAGTGCCGGGAGGGCCAACGCCAGGGAGAGGAGCGAGGCCACGAGTGCCGCCGCGGACACGGTCAGGAAGAAATCGCCCGTGACGTGCATCGCGATCCACGCCGCCGTGTAGGCGCCGACGCCGAAGAAAAGCGCGTGTGCCAAGGAGAAGATGCCGGCGTATCCCATGATGAAGTTGAGCGTGATCGCCAGGATCGCGTTGATGGCGATCAGCGTCGCCAGATTCGTCGCATAGGCGATCATGGCTCTCGGCCGCTACTGGGTCGCGACCCGTCCGAAGAAGCCGGCCGGGCGGAAGACGATGAAGAGGAAGAGCACGACGAAGGTGACCGCCTCGCTCCATTGAGGATCGAGCTGCCAAAGCGCCAGATTCTCGGCGAGGCCGAGGAGGAGGCCGCCGCACGCGGCACCGCGCAGGCTGCCCACCCCGCCGACGATGGTGGCGGCCAGGCTGATAAGCATCACGTGGTTGCCGAGTGCCGGGCTCAGGCCCGCGGTAGCACCCGTGAGCAAGGCGCCCGGGACGACGAGAAGGGAGCCGAGCGCAAAGGCGTAGGACGAGAGCCGCCTAGGGTCGAGGCCGAATACGCGAACGAGATCGGGATTTTCGGAAAGTGCGCGCAACGCCATGCCGACGTGCGTGCGCGTGAGGAAGAAGTGCAGACCGACGAAGCAGACGACGGCAGCCAGCACCGAGATGGCCGCGGTCGGCGGCGCATAAAGCCCGGGTGCAAGCTCGACGCTGCGGCTGAGCGGGGAAGAGATCGAGACGAATCCGCGTCCGAACGCGGTGCCCACGAGGTTTTGCACCACGATGGTGATGCCGAAGGAGGCGACGAAGACCGTGAAGAACGAGCCCTCGTGGCGCTGGATCGGCGCATAGACGAAGCGGTCGACGAGCACGCCGAAAATGCCGGCGCCCGCCGTGGCGGCGGCAAGGGCTGCGATCCACGGCGCGCCGGCCACGCTGTAGAGCTCGTAGAACACGTAGCCGGCGAGCGTGAAGGTGGCACCGTGCGCTACGTGAAAGATGCGCGTCGAACCGAAGATCAGGGAGAAGCCGACCGCGGTGAGGGCGTAAAGCGCCCCCACCTGGATGCCGTTGACGAGGAGCTGCAGGAAGAGCATCGGCGGCGGCACCCTGCCTCGACGGTCAGCGCTTCTTCACTCAATGCACGATATGGCCGTCCTTGCCGTCGACCTCGTTGATCTGCATCGGCATGATCACGGAGCCGTTCGCCTGGAACTCCGTCTTGCCGCCGACGAGGTTGAAGGTTCCGACGGCCTTGCGCTCCTTGAGCAGGTTTTCACCGGTGATGGCCTCGCCTTTCTTCTCGAGCCCCTGCGCGAGTATGGCGAAGAGCATCACGGCGTTGTAGTAGTTGGCGGCGTAGTAGTTCGGGGCCTTGCCGTACTTTGCCTTGAATTCCGTGACGAAGCGCTTGGTCACGGGGTCGTTCGACTCCCAGTCCATCCGCTGCGAGGTGTAGAGCGCGCCCTTGGCCTCCGGCTCCTGTTTGATCGCCGGAATGTCGAATCCGGAGTAGCTGACGATCAGCTGCGAGACGCCGTTGTCGCGGAACTGCTTGATGATCTGCGACTGCTGCGCGCCGAAGGAGGCTATGTAGATCACCTCGGGCTTCGCCTCGCGCGCCCGCGCGGCGATGCCGGCGAACTGCTCCGCATCGCGCGGGATCTTGAGCGCGCCGGCGAGCTCGCCGCCCACCTTGGGCAGCTCCGTTTGGAGCTCCTTGAGGATGGCGTCGCCGAGCGGATCGTCGACGTAGACAAGGACGAAGCGCTTCAGCTTCCGCTCGCTGACGAGGTAGGGCACCATCGCGCGCACCTCGTAGTTGGCAAGCGGGATGACGTTCCAGAAATAATCGCCGAGCTCGGCCAAGTCCGGGCCCACGCCGCCGCCGTTGACCGCCACCGTCTTCGAGCGCTCGGCGACGGGTGCGATCGCCTTGGAGACGCTGGTAAAGGCCGAGAGCATGTAGGGCACGCGCACCACGCTCACGAGCTTGTTGGCGGCCACCACGCCCGGCTGCGGCAGCGCCTGGCTGTCCTCGTAGTCCATGACGAGCGTCTTGGACAGCATGTGATCGGCGTTGACGTCGGCAATCGCCAGGTTGGCGCCCTGCGAGAAGATATCGCCGTACTGGGCATTGGGCCCGCTCAAGGGCAGGTCGGCGCCGATCGTGATGTCGTCCGCCGAGGCGGCAGCCGCCGCAAAAGCCGCGATCGCTGCCGCGGCAAAGCCGGCGAGGGCTCGTGATCTTGTGAGCATGGAGGTCTCCCTAAGGCTTTTCTGTTCTCGCGTGTGCGCCACGCGATGCGCTTTATCCTGAGCGAGTATCGGCAGATTGGCCGGCCAAGGCAATATAAAGTCGAGCGGAGAGCCGTCGCAACCGCAAGGAAGTCGCTCTTCCTGGGCCCCTTGTCCGAGGTAGAATGGGCGCTGACGGTGATTGCGGCGACGCCGCTCGGCCCGGTCTCGACCGCCGACGGCCGATCAAAGCTGGAGGAGAGCGCCATGAAGGAGATAGCGAGCGGCATTTACACCTGGTCCAAATTCTCCGAGCCGCACGGCTACGATTTCAACGGCCACCTCGTCCGCCACGCGAGCGGCAATATCTGCATCGACCCGGTCGAGCCGAGTGCGGCGGACCTCGCGGAGATCAAGCGCTTAGGCGTCGCCCGCATCGTCCTTACCAACCGCAACCATTCGCGCGCCGCCAAGGTAGTGCGCACCGCGACGGGAGCGCCCGTCGCCATTCATCCGGCGGATGCGCCCCATGCCAAGAGCCAAGGGACCGTCATCGACGAGGAGCTCGCCGTGGGTCAGAAGATAGGCCCCCTCACCGTGGTGGCGGCGGCGGGAAAATCGCCCGGCGAGGTGGCGCTTCATTGGCCCGAGCGGCGCCTCCTGATCGTGGGAGACGCGGTCGTCGGCAATCCACCGGGGAAGTGCGGGCTCCTCCGCGAGCAAGTGATGGACGACCCCGCGGCGCTGCGCCGAAGCGTGGCCAAGCTGCTCAAGCTCGACTTCGACACCATGCTCATGGGCGACGGCGTCACGATCCTCGTGGGCGCCAAGGCGCGCCTCAAGGAGCTGGTGGCGAGCTTCACCCCCTGACGGCGGCGCCGTGCATTCCCTTGACGCGCCGCAGCGGCGGGGCGCAAGCTTGCGCGAGACAAGGAGGGCACCATGGCCCGCAGCTTCCGCGACTACACCCCCGAAGGCGTCATCCCTGCAGCACTTCTGCCGTTCGACGAGGATTTCGCCATCGACGTTGCCTCCTACCGCAAGCATCTCCATGACCTCGCCGCCGTGCGCGGCGTCTCGGCGATCACCGTCAACGCGCATGCCACCGAGGTGCACGCGTGCACATTCGAGGAGCAGCAGGCCGTGCTCGGCCACACCATGGACGCGATCGGCGACCGCGTGCCGGTCGTCAATGGCGTCTATGCCGACGGCAGCCATCTGGCGGCGCGCATCGCCAAGATGGCCGAACAAGGCGGAGCAGCGGCCCTTCTCGTTTTCCCGCCGCAAAGTATGGCGATGGGCGGCCAACTTCGCCCCGAGATGGCGCTCGCCCACTTCAAGACGATCGCGGCGGCAACCGATCTGCCGATCATCCTCTTCCAGTATCCGCTTGCGGGCGGCCTCAGCTATCCTTTCGAGACGCTTCTGCGCCTCTTCGAGGAGGTGCCGCAGATCGGAGCGATCAAGGATTGGTGCAACGATGCGATGCTGCACGAGCGCCACGTGCGCACCTTTCAGAGCCTGCGTCGTCCGGTCAACGTGCTCTCCACGCACAGCGCCTGGCTGTTGAGCTCGCTCGTCACCGGCTGCAGAGGCCTCCTCTCGGGGGCGGGAAGCGTCATCGCCGACCTCCAGGTGGCGCTCTTCGAGGCCGTGCGCGCGGGCGACCTCGCGCGCGCCCAAGGGATCAACGACCGCATCTATCCGTTAGCACAGGCCTTCTACGCGCCACCCTTCCTCGACATGCACAACCGCATGAAGGAGACGCTCGTCCTCCTCGGCCGGCTGCCCAAGGCGGTGGTGCGCCCGCCGCTCGCCAAGCTCGGCGCGGCCGAGATCGAGCGCCTCAAAGCGGCGATCGCCGCGGCGCGTCTGAGCCGCGAGGGTGCCCTCCCCGTCGCGGCGGAGTGAGGGGTGCGGGTCGCCCTCGTCCTCCCGCTCGATGACTGGCGCCAATGCGCGGCCGCGGCACAAGCCGCCGAGGCGCTCGGCGTCGACGTGGTGCAATGCAATGAGACCAAGCACGATCCCTTCGCTCCCCTCGCCATAGCCGGGCTCGCGACGGAGCGCATCGCGCTCGCGACCTCGGTCGCGATCGCGTTTCCGCGCAGCCCCATGATCGTCGCCAACCAGGCCTGGGACCTCGAGCGCCAGACGCGCGGGCGCTTCGTGCTCGGCCTCGGCAGCCAGGTCAAGGGACACAATGAGCGGCGCTTCAGCGTGCCCTGGGTGGCCCCCGCGGCGCGCATGGGCGAATATGTCGAATCGCTGCGCGCCATCTGGCGAAGCTGGGAGACGGGGGCCAAGCTCGACTACCAGGGCAAGCACTACCGCTTTAGCCTGATGAACGAGGAATTCTCGCCCGGCCCCAATCATCTGCCCATGGTGCCCGTCACCATCGCCGCGGTCGGTCCCCTCATGCTCAAGACCGCTGCGCGCCTTTGCGACGGCGTGCGCCTCCATCTCTTCGCCACGCGCAAGTACATCGAGGAGACGGCGGAACCCATCCTCGCCGCGGGACTCGACGGCCGCGGCATGGCGCGGGAGAATTTCGAGGTGAGCGGCGGCGGCTTCGTGGTGAGCGGTCCCGACAGTCGGGCGGTGGCGGCTTCGCTCGAGCGCACGCGCCATCGGGTGGCGTTCTATGCCTCGACGCCCGCCTATCGTCCGGTCCTCGACGCGCACGGCCTCGGCGAGCTCGGCCAGCGTCTATTCGAGATGTCGCGGCGCGGCGAGTTCAGCCGAATGGCGCCGCTCGTCTCCGACGAGGTGCTCGAGCTCTTCGTCGCCTCCGGCACCTATGACGAGCTTCCCGCGGCGATCGAGCGCCGCTTCGGCGGCATCGTCGACACGGTGACGCTCGACTTAGCCCCCGGCGGCGACCGCAAGACCGCACTCAAGCTCGTGGACGCGATACACCGCATCCCCAGCCGCTTCGAGCGCTTCAAGACGCAAGCATCGCAGCCCTGATGCGATGAAAAGACGCAGCGCTACGCCGTGGATTTTTCTCTCGCGACGGCGCAACATGGCGGCTGATTGACCAAGCGTTCCCCCGGATCGCGGGGCGGCCCCGTGATCCGCCGCTTTCGCATCCCCGGGAGAGCCCCATGTCCGATCGTTACGCCCACTACCAGCGTCTTGAGTTCGACCGGCCGCATCCCCGCGTGCTCCGCGTCACCATGTCGAGCCCGGGCCGGCTGAATGCCACCGACCAGAAGATGCACGGCGAGCTCAAGTCGGTGTGGCGCGACATCGACGCGGACGAGAGCGTGTCCGCGGCCGTGCTTCGAGGTGCCGGCAAGGCGTTCTCCGCCGGCGGCGATTTCGACATGATCGAGCGCATCATCGACGACTTCCACACGCGCGCAGGCAACTGGAAGGAGGCGCGGGACCTCGTCTACAACCTGATCAACTGCTCGAAACCGATCGTCAGCGCCATGCGCGGCCCGGCGGTCGGCGCCGGCCTCGTCTGCGGGCTGCTCGCCGACATCTCGATTGCGACCAAGGATGCCCGCATCGTGGACGGACACACGCGCCTCGGCGTCGCGGCGGGCGATCACGCCGCGATTATCTGGCCGCTCCTCTGCGGCATGGCCAAGGCAAAATACTATCTTCTGCTCTGCGAACCGATTTCAGGTGCGGAGGCCGAGAGGATCGGTCTCATCTCGCTTGCGGTCGAGGATGCCGAGCTCGACGACAAAGCGGTCGAGATCGCGACGCGGCTGGCGGAAGGCGCCCCCCATGCGCTACGCTGGACCAAGTATGCGCTCAACAATTGGCTGCGCATGGCGGGACCGACCTTCGACGCCTCCTTGGCACTCGAGTTCCTCGGCTTCAGCTCGCCCGACGTGCGCGAAGGGCTCGCCTCGCACCGCGAGAAGCGCCGTCCCCGCTTCGCGCCGGACTCGAAGCTTTAGCGTTCGATTTAGGGAGCAACGCCGCCCCAAGCTGCCGTAAGCGGCGGAAAAAGCCGGAGCCGCCGGCCATAGAGTGAGGAAACTTTGCCGCTCAAGACCGATCCGATCCTGCCCGAGGCTCGGCTCCGTGCCATGAAGCAAGCCGGCCATTGGCGCGACCGCACGATCATCGACTACCTCGACGACCGCATCGCCGGCTCGCCGGAGCGCGTCGCCATCATCGACGACAACAGCATGACGGGCGAGCGCACCGTCTTGACCTACGCCGAGCTCGGCCGGCGGGTCGAGCGGATCGCCCTCGGCCTTGCCCGGCTCGGCCTAGAACGCGGCGACGTGCTCTCCTACCAGCTGCCGAATTGGTGGCAGTTCACGGCCCTTCACCTTGCCGCCATGCGGCTTGGCGTCATCACCAACCCGCTGATGCCGATCTTCCGCGAGCGCGAGCTCGAGTTCATGCTGCGTCTGGCCGAGACGAAGCTCTTCATCGTACCCCGCCGCTTCCGGGACTTCGATTACGCCGCCATGGCCGAGGGGCTGCGCCCGAAGCTGCCGGCCTTGAGCCGCGTTCTGGTGCTGGGTGGGGTGGGCGAGGCCGCCTTCGAGAGCCTGCTCCAGGCCGGCTCTGGGGACGCGAGCGCGCTCTTCGCCGGACGCCGGCCGAAGGCCGACGACGTGATCGAGATCCTCTACACCTCGGGCACGACCGGCGAGGCCAAAGGGGTCATGCACACCTCGAATACGCTCTTCAGCAATCTCGAGCCCTATGCGGAGCGGCTCGGCCTGGGTGCCTCCGACGTCGTGCTGATGGCCTCGCCGCTGGCGCACCAGACGGGCTTCATGTACGGCCTGATGATGCCGATCCATCTCGGCGGCACGGCGGTGCTGCAGGACATCTGGAGTGCCGACCGCGCGGCCGATCTGATCGCGGGGGAAGGCGTCAGCTTCACCATGGCCGCGACCCCTTTCCTCTCCGATCTCACCAACGCGGCCGAGCGTCGGCCGGCTGACTTCCGCAGCCTGCGCGTCTTCCTCTCGGCGGGAGCGCCGATCCCGCGCGCCTTGGCGCGCCGCGCGGCCGAGCATCTCGGCGCCCACATCGTCTCCGCCTGGGGCATGACCGAGAACGGGGCGGTCACCACGACGCGGCTCGACGATCCGCCGGAGAAGGTCTTCGAGACGGACGGCTGCGCACAGCCGGGCATGGAAATCCGCACGGTCGGCGAGGACGGGAAGGCGCTCCCGCCCGACCGCGAGGGACGCCTCCAGTGCCGCGGCTGCAGCAACTTCGTCGGCTATCTCAAGCGCCCGGAGTGGCATGCGACGGACAAGGAGGGCTGGTTCGAGACCGGCGATCTCGCGCGCATCGACGCCGACGGCTATGTGCGCATCACCGGCCGCACCAAGGACGTCATCATCCGCGGCGGCGAGAACATCCCCGTCGTCGAGATCGAGGGCCTCATCTATCAGCATCCGGCCGTGCTCGAGACCGCGATCGTGGCGATGCCCGATCCGCGGCTCGGCGAGCGCGCATGCGCCTTCGTCGTGACGCGGCCGGAGAGCTCGCTTACGCTCGCCGAGCTGATCGCCTTCCTCGAGGCGCGCAAGGTCTCGCGCCACTACCTGCCGGAACGGCTCGAGCTGGTGTCGGCACTCCCCCGCACGCCGAGCGGCAAGATCCAGAAGTTCCGCCTGCGCGAGATCGCCAAGGCGTTCGGCACGGCCGGCTGAGGCGGAGCCGAACAACACCCGCAAACGGAGGACGCCCTTTGATACTGGCCGAGGAGCACGAATTGATCCGTGACACGGCGCGCGAGTTCGCGCGACGGGTGCTCGCCCCGCGCTCCGCCGAGTGGGAAGCGGCCGGGCGGCTCCCGCGCGAGGTCCTCGGCGAGATGGGGGCACTCGGCCTCCTGGGCATGACCGTGCCGCCGGAATGGGACGGTGCCGGCGCCGATTACATCGGCTATGCGCTGGCCCTCATGGAGGTCGCCGCGGGCGACGGCGCCATCGCCACCATCATGAGCGGCCACAACTCGGTCGGCTGCATGCCGGTCCTCGAGTACGGCAGCGACGCGCAACGCGAGCGCTTTCTCAAGCCGATGGCGCGCGGCGAGATGCTCTCCGCCTTCTGCCTGACCGAGCCGCAGGGCGGATCGGAGGCGAGCAACCTGCGCACGCGCGCGCAAGCTCACGGCAACGGCTGGCGCTTGAACGGGCGGAAGCAGTTCATCACCAGCGGGGCCACCGCCGATCTCGCGCTAGTACTGGCGGTGACGGACCCGGCGGCGGGAAAGCGCGGCATCAGCGCCTTCCTCGTTCCGACCGAGAGCCCCGGCTACCGCGTCGGCCGCATCGAGAAAAAGATGGGGCAGAACGCCTCGGACACCTGCGAGATCATCTTCGAGGACCTCGATCTGCCGGCGGATGCCTTGCTCGGCAAGGAAGGCCAAGGATACCGCATAGCCCTCGGCAACCTGGAGGGCGGACGCATCGGCGTCGGCGCGCAATGCGTCGGCATGGCGCGCGCGGCCCTCGAGCGCGCCGTCGCCTACGCGAAGGAGCGCGTGACCTTCGGCAAACCGATCGCGGCGCACCAGGGTGTCGCCTTCCGCCTCGCCGACATGGCGACTTCGGTTGCCGCCGCCGAGCAGCTCGTGCTGCATGCGGCGGCACTGCGCAGCGCCGGACAGCCTTGCCTGCGCGAAGCCTCGATGGCGAAGCTCTTCGCCTCCGAGGCGGCCGCGCGCGTATGCTCGGACGCCATTCAGACGCTCGGCGGCAATGGCTACATGGTCGACTACGAGGTCGAGCGTATCTACCGCGCCGTGCGCGGCGCCCAGATCTACGAGGGCACCAGCGATATCCAGCGCATCGTGATCAGCCGCGCGCTGACCGGCCATTGAGGGAGTTGGGCCTCGGCATGCGCGCGGTCTTCGTCGAGCGGTTCGGGCGGCCCGAGGAGCTGATGCTGAGGGAGGTGGCAAGCCGGCACCCCGGACCCGGCCAGGTGCTGGTCGAGGCGCACGCCATGGGGGTCAACTATCCCGACCTCATGGTGATCGCCGGCACCTACCATAATCTGCATCCCTTGCCCTTCGTGCCCGGCAAGGAGCTCGCCGGGATCGTGCGCGCGGTCGGGGACGGGGTGGCGGGGCTGCGGCCCGGCGACCGGGTGGCGGCCCAGCTCGAGGTGGGCGCCTTCGCCGAGGAGGTCCTGGTTCCCGCAGCACAGTGCTATCCCATCCCGCCCACGATCCCCATGGTGGTGGCCGCGGCGATGGGCCTTGCCTATTTGACCGCCTATTTTGCCTTGACCGATCGCGCGCGGCTTGCACCCGGGGAGTGGGTGCTGGTGAACGGTGCGGCGGGTGGGGTCGGCATCGCGGCGGTGGAGCTCGCCAAGGCGCTCGGCGGCCGCGCGATCGCGGGCCTCGCGACGATGACGAAGGCGGCCTTCGTGGAAGCGCACGGCGCCGATGCCGTGGTCGACCTCTCGGAAGCGGATCTCATGAACGCGCTCAGGGCGCGCGTCCGCGAGATCACCCGCGGACACGGCGCCGACGTGGTCATCGATCCCGTGGGCGGTGTCGTCTTCGAGGCGAGCCTGCGGACGCTCGCCTGGGGCGGAAGGATGATCGTCGTCGGCTTCACGTCCGGGGAGATGCCCTCCGTCCGCGCCAATTACATCCTGGTCAAGCACATCAGCGTCACGGGCCTCCACTGGAGCGACTATCGCGAGCGCGAGCCCAAGCGCGTCGCCGACGCGCAGGCGCTCTTGTTCCGCCTGGTCGCGGAGGGCAAGCTGCACCCGCCGGTGATGGAGACCTATCCGTTGGAGCGCATCGCGGAGGCGCTCGCGGTGATCGCGGAGCGGCGCGTCATGGGCAAGGTGGCGCTCGTCACCCGACACGCCAAGGAGGGCTAGCCATGTTCCGGCTCGAGGTTGCCAACCGTATCGCGACACTCGTGCTCGATCGGCCGCCGGCCAATGCCCTCAACGAGGAATGGACCAAGCTCTTCCATGGGCGGCTCGACGAGCTCGAGGCGCGCGACGATTGGAGCGTGCTGCATCTGCGCAGCGCCTTGCGCCTGTTCTCGGCGGGTGCGGATCTCAAGGACATGCGCGAGCGCTTCGCGGCAGCGGATGCCGCGGCTCAGCTCAGCCGATCGATCCGCGGCTACCAGCGCCTCTTCGCGCGCATCGAGGCGCTCCCGCGCGTGACGCTCGCCGAGATCGGGGGGGCGGCGATGGGGGGTGGGCTCGAGCTGGCGCTTGCCTGCGATTTGCGCATCGTCGCGCGCGAAGTGCGGGTCGGCTTGCCAGAGCTGGCACTCGGGCTCCTGCCCGCGGCCGGCGGCACGCAACGCCTGACGCGGCTCTGCGGGCGCGCGGTCGCCTCGCGCCTCATCCTCGGTGCCGAGACCGTCGACGGTAGTGAGGCGGAGCGGCTCGGGCTCGCGCAATGGAGCGTTCCGCTCGCCGAGCTCGCCGAGCGTGCCGCGGAGATCGCGAGGCGCTATGCCGAAGTACCGGCGCATGCGGTCGCGCGTGCGAAGCCCTGCATCGCGGCCGCTCGCGATTCCACCCTCGACGGCTTTGCGCTCGAGGTCAGCGGCAGTACGGCCTTGCTCGAGAGCAAGGAGACCCGCACACTCGTGGCGCGTTTTCTCGAGCGCAAGGCCAAATGAGCCGGCCCCCCAAAGAGGACGACATCCATGGACATGGCACAAAAGAGCGTCATCGTGACCGGTGCCGCTTCGGGCATCGGCAAGGCAACGGCCCTCCTCCTGGCGCGCGAAGGGGCCCGCGTCTTCATCGGCGACATCGATGAGGCGGGCGGGCGGCAGGCGGCGGCGGCGGCCGAGGCGGCAGGGCTCAAGGCCGAGTATGCGAGGCTCGACTTGACCGATCACCAATCCATCGATCGCTTCGCAGCAGGGGTGCAGGAGCGCGCCGGCGGCCGCTTGGATGGGCTCGTCAATTCGGCGGGATGGGACCAGATCCAGCCCTTCCTCGAGAACCCGCCGGAGATGTGGGAGAAGGTCGTCGCCATCAACCTCATGGGTGCCGTGCGTCTCACCCGCGCCGTGCTGCCGCCGATGGCGGCCGCGAGCCGCGGCAAGATCGTCAATGTCGCGAGCGACGCCGGCCGCGTCGGCAGCATGGGCGAGACCGTCTATGCCGCGGCCAAGGGCGGCCTCATCGCCTTCACCAAGTCGCTCGCCCGCGAGACGGCGCGCTATCGCATCAACGTGAACTGCGTCTCGCCGGGGCCGACCGACACTCCGCTCTTCCAGCGCCAGCCCGAGAAGATGAGGGAGGCCCTCACCCGCGCCATCCCCTTCCGCCGCATCGGCACGCCCGAGGAGGTGGCCGAGGCCATTCTCTTCTTCATGAGCGCCCGCTCCGACTACATCACGGGCCAGGTGCTGAGCGTCAGCGGCGGCCTCACCATGGTCGATTGAGCAAGGGGCAGTACTGCGCACACAACGGAGGTCGATGAGCCATGGCACTCAGTCACGACAGGAACCGGATCGATTTCGCAAGCTACCGGCCGAAGCACTTCCTGTGGTCGCTCGACGGCAAGGTTGCGAGAATCACGCTCAATCGCCCGGAGCGCAAGAACCCGTTGACCTTCGAATCCTACGCCGAGCTGCGCGATACCTTCCGCGAGCTCGTCTATAGCGAGATCGTCAAAGTGGTGATGATCACCGGTGCCGGCGGCAACTTCTGCTCCGGCGGCGACGTGCACGAGATCATCGGCCCGCTGGTGCGCATGCAGGAGGCGGGCGACATGCGCGGCCTCCTCGACTTCACGCGCATGACCGGCGATCTCGTCAAGGCGATGCGCGCCTGTCCGCAGGTCATCGTGGCCGCCGTCGACGGCATCTGCGCCGGTGCCGGCGCCATCCTCGCCATGGCCTCCGATCTCAGGCTCGGCACGGCCCAGAGCAAGCTCGCCTTCCTCTTCGTGCGCGTCGGCCTTGCCGGTGCGGACATGGGAGCCTGCAACATCCTGCCGCGGATCGTGGGCGCCGGCCGCGCAGCGGAGCTTCTCTACACCGGCCGCGCCATCGACGGCAGCGAGGCCGAGCGCTGGGGCTTCTACAACCGTCTTTGCGCTCCCGAGCGGCTCGACGCGGAGGCGCTCGAGCTCGCCCGCGCGCTCGCCGCCGGCCCGACCTTCGCGCACGCCATGACCAAACGCTGCATTCATCAGGAATGGAGCCTGTCGATCGACGACGCGATCGAGGCCGAGGCGCAGGCGCAGGCGATCTGCATGCAGACGAAGGACTACGGCCGCGCCTATCGCGCCTTCGTCGCCAAGCAGCGGCCGGTCTTCGAGGGAAATTGACGCAGGCAGGGCGGAAGCGCGCGCGGGGTGCCGGCGAGGCCGGGGCTCAGCTCTTTCCAGCCAGTTTTTTCATATAAGCGAGAAGCTCGGCCGTCGGACGGCCGTCGACCTTTTGTCCGGTATCGCCTTGGAAGAGCCGGATGGCGCGCGTCGTCTGCGCCCGCATCTGGCCGTCGGCCGGCCCGGGCTCGTATCCGAGCCGGTCGAGCAGGCGCTGGATTTGGGCGAGCTCCGAGGAAGCTTCGCCGCCGGCCTTCGCCTTCGTGGGTGCGGAGGTTTTTTCAGGCGCCACCGCCGCGGCCTTCTCCGGCGAGACGGCGGCCGCTGCGGCTTTGGCTTGCGGCTCGGCCGCCTTGGCAGGGGCTGCGGGCGGTGTCGCTGCAAGCTTGGCAGGAGGTGCGGCGGAGGGCGCCGGGGTGGCAGGCGCTGCGGGAGCTGCCGGCGTGGCAGTCGCCGCCGGCGCTGGGGCCGGCTGCGCCGCTTGCTCTGGTGTGGGTTGAGCAGCGGGTGCGGCAGTGCTTGGCGCTGCGCCCGCAGGGGCTTGCCCTTGCTGCGGAGCGCTCGCCGCAGGTGATGCCGGCGTGGCCGGCGCGCCGCTCGGGGCCGAGGCCTCGGCGGCGGCCTTCTTCTCGCCCTCGGCACCCCCCGTGGCGACTTCGGTTGCGTGGCGCGGGGTGAGCGTATACCAGGCGATGAGGCCCACGAGAATGAGGAGCCCCAGGACCCAGCTAAACTTGTGTGACCGCCTTCCGTTTGCCACTCGGAGTCCTTCCTCGTCCTTGGCCCGCGCCGCACCCGCGACAATGTCGCGCGCGCGCGCGCTTCCGCTTTAGCGCCGACAATGCCACGGTCTGGTGGAGTGGGGAAGAGTCATTTCGCGCGGCCTCCGGTGGGCGTGCGGCGCGTTGCCCACGCACGCTCAGTTTTGCGCGCGCTTGAAGCGCTCGATGCGGAAGGGCTGGATCGGAAGATTGGTGGCCCCGGTCGTCACCAGCTCGGCGATCACGGCACCCACGATCGGGCCCAGCTGGAATCCGTGCCCGCAGAATCCGAAGGCATGGAAGACGCCTTCCGCGGTCGAGCTCGGCCCGATCACGGGAATGTCGTCGGGCATGCGCGCCTCGATGCCGGCCCAGGCGCGGACGATCTCGGCCCCCCGCATCGCGGGAAAGAGCTCCCACACGGTCCTCGCACTCTCGGCGAGCCCGTTGAAATCGAGCTCCGTCTGGTTGCGGTCGCGCTCGGCCTTGCCCTTGTAGCCGCCGCCGATGAGCACCGTGCCGTTGGCGAACTGCTTGAAGGAAAGCGGCCGGCCTTGAGCCCCCACGACCGGCTTGATGAAGGGCGGCAGGCGCGCGCTGATCATCAGCATGAGCGCCCACACCTCGAGCGGCACCGGCTCGCCCAGCATGCTCGCGATGCGGTCGGCCCAGGCACCCGCGCAATTGACCACGACCGGGGCCGCGAAGCGCTCGCCCCGCTCCGTGCCAAGGCACCACGTCCTACCGTCGCGCGCGAGGTTCACGACACGGCAGCCCTCGACGATCACGGCACCCAGCCTCTCGGCCTTGCGCTTGAACGCCATCGTCGTGCGGTAGGGGTTGGCGGCACCGTCGGCCCGCGCCACGATCCCGCCCACGCAATGCTCGGAGATGGCGGGGAGGATCGCGCGCAGCTCGGCCCGGCCGACGAGCTCCTCGTGGCCGAAGCCGAGGGCCGCGACCTCGGCCGCGCGCCGGCGCAGCAGCTCGTATTCCGCCTCGCTTTCGGCGACCTTCACCTGGCCGTGGCACTCGAAGCCGCAATCGTCGTCGACGAGTGCCTCTATGCCGTGCCAAAGCTCCATCGACGCGACCGAGAGCGGAATCTCGGCGAGGTGGCGGCCGAGCCGGCGCACCCCACCGGCATTCACGCCCGAGGCATGGCGGGCGACATGGTCCTTCTCGAGCATGGTGACCTTAACACCGCGCCGTGCGAGATGGAGGGCCGTCGAGCAGCCGTGAAGGCCGCCGCCGATCACCAGCACGTCGGGCTGCCCCACGACCGCCTCAGCGCTCGACGGCCGCGACCGCGGCGGCCGTCTTGGGAAGGCCCGCAAGCTCCTCGAGCGTGATCGGCTTGATCGGCGGGCGCAGGCGGTAGTAGCCGACCTCGCCGGGGGCAATACCGCGCGCTTCGGCGATGAGCTCGGTGACCGTGAGCCCGCAGAGACGGCCCTGGCACGGGCCCATGCCGCAGCGAAGGAAGGCCTTCATCTGGTTCGGCCCCGTGCAACCGAGCTCGATACTCTCCCTCACCTGGCGCGCCGTCACCTCCTCGCAGCGGCAGACGACCACGTCGTCCTGCGGGATGCGGAACGCCTTGGCCGGCCGATAGAGCGCATCGAGGAAGGCGCGCCCGCGCTCGGCGCGCCTCAAATGCGCGCGATGCGGTGCCGCCTCGCGGTCGCGGCGGGCCCGGTCGATGCGGCC
>JGI12269J14319_10003135_pt1 | contig 15617 bp, 14 predicted proteins | sample PeaSoiSIISIP2007_FD_14319 | JGI IMG/M metagenome (IMG submission 14319) | reverse complement strand
GCGGAGCCGGGGCAACGGCTTCGGGCTCGGGTGGCGGAGGCTCGGGCGCCGCCTGCGGCGGGGGTGGCGGCACGTCCGCGGGCGGCGCAGTTGCCGCGGGTGCCGGTGCCGGTAGCTCGACGAGCTGGACCATGAGGGCAGGAGGCGGGGGCGGTCTTGCCGGCGCTCGCATGAGGAGGCCGAGAAACCCCATCAGCGCCAGGAGCGAGAGCAGGCTCCCGGCGGGGATGAGCCAAGGCAGCCGTTGCCAGGTGCCATCCGCGAAGCGCTCTGCCGACACCGCGGCCTTACTCGCGCTTGATCGCGAAGAGGAAGTGCTCGACACCCGCCTCGCGGCACCTCAGCATGGCCTCGACCACGGCCCCGTTGGGTGCCGAGCTGTCGGCATTTACCACCACCTTCGCATCGGCTCCCTGCGCCATGGTCTTGAGCGTCGGCACCAGCGTCTCGAGCGTCACCGGCGTCTCGTTCAAAAGAAGAACGCCCTCGCGCGTGACGGTAAGCGTCACGGCGGCGCTCGCCTGCAAGGGCACTGCCTTCCCGCGCGGCAGATCGACCGCGAGCGAATGGAGGTTCTGCAGCGAGAGCGAGGCCAGCATGAAGGTGGCGAGCAGGAAGAACATCACGTCGATCATCGGGATGATCTCGATGCGTCCCTTCCGCCGCGCGCGTGACTTACGGAGCTTCACGTCCAGCCTCCCGCTGGTCGAGCCGGATATGATCGATCATGCGCGTGCCCAGCCGCTCCATCTCGTCCATCACTTGCGCCTGCCGCTGCGAGAAGAAGTTGAAGGCGAAGAGCGCCACCAGCGCCACGAAGAGCCCGACCGCCGTCGCGATGAGCGCCTCGGCCACGCCGCCGGTGACGCCCGCGGGATCGACCAGACTCTCCTTGCCGAAGAGCCTGAAGGCACGGACCATGCCGGTGATCGTGCCGAGAAGGCCCAAGAGCGGTGCCGCAGTCACGATCGTCTCGAGAATCCAGAGCCAGCGTCCGAGCGCCTTCTCGATGAGACTCGCCTCGTCTGCCGCGCGCGATTCGACCCACCAGGCGGGCCGCGCGCGGTTCTCCAGAATGGTGCGGAGGAAGGCGCCGAAATAATTGCGGTCGCCCAGTTTGGCGGCGCTTGCCGCCAACGCGTCCCAGGCGAAGCCATAGGACTCGATGAGGGCAACCGTCGCCATCGGCAGGCGCGTCCGGACGGCGAAGATGAAGCCCTTCTCGAGGATGATGACCGCGGCGAGCACGGCGAGTGCAGCGAGCGGATAGATCATGGCGCCGCCGGCCTCGAGCGAGGCGCGGAAGCCTTGCAATTGGGACACCGGGATTCCCCTTTCCTATCCGTTTCTCGCCTAGAAGAACCTCTTCAGTCCGGCGTAGACGGCGCGGCGCGGTCCATATTGCGGAGCCCCCACGCCGACCCCGGTGCCGTTGCGAATCTGGTAGGTCTCGTCGAAAAGATTGATGACGTCGAATTGCGCCTCGAACTTGCCGAAGCTCGGGACCTCGAACTTGCGCGAGACGCCGAGATTGACCTGCCAATAGGCCGGGACGGTGCCGTCGTTCGGCGTGGTGACCGTTTCCCGCAGCCCCGTCCCGAAGATCACGTCGGAACTGAAGCGAAAGCCCTCCCAAAGATAGGCGACGCCGGCAGACGCGGTGATGAATTGGTCGTGGTCGAGCGGAATGAAGTGATTCGCGATATAGGCGAGCTCGTCGGGCGCGAAATTGAATTGGTTGGAGACGATGTCCTTGCCCACGGCATGGGAGAACGCGAGGTTGGCATAGGCGGAGAGGGCATCCTTCTCATAGGTCCCGCTGAGCTCGGCGCCATATTGGTAGCCGATGCGATAATTGAAGGGCGTCAGGATGATCGGCGCGCCGAACTGGCCCTCGTCGATCAGGTTCCTGGACATCTTGTAATATCCGTCGAGGCCGAATGTGAGGCCGGGCATCGGCTTTCGCGAGAAGCCGGCGTCGAAGTAATCGGCGCGCTCCGCGCGGACCCCCGAATTGAGCATGGTCGCCGACTGGGCCGTGGTGTCGACGAACTTGGAGATCGTCGTGGTCGAGATCAGCTCGAAGGGCGGCGGCGTGAAGTAGCGCGCGTAGCCGGCGTGCAATGTCGTCGTATCGGTCGCTTGGAGCACCAGATTGAGGCGCGGACTGAGCTGGTTCTCGTGCGTTACGGTATCGACCTGGTCGAAGCGGCCGCCGAAATTGATCGTCAAGTTCGGCAAGACGCGCCACTCGTCCTGCACATAAACGCTCTCCGTCCAGCCGGTCTTGCCGCCCTCGTCGAAGACGCTGAGGGGCACGTCGCTTGTCTGGTTGCCCGCACCGTCGGTCGGCAGCACCGCCGATATGGTCCGCGAGATCGTGCGCTCGCCCATCAGCGAGAAGCCGGCCCTGAGCGTATGATCGTCGAACGGCTTATAGCTCAGGTCGGTCTGGATGCCGCTGCCGAAGCTCTGGCGGAAGGCCTGCTGGGAGATGCCGTTGAAGATGAGATCGCCCAGCGGATCGGGGATGAAATTGAGCGTGCTGTAGCGGGTGAAGATGGCGGTCTGCAGGTCGACCTTGTCCCAGGACTTCTGGTAGGCGACCACGCCATAGTCCGTGATCTCGCGCTGGTACTCGTCGAGCGTCGCCGAATCGAAGCCCATGACGCCGTTGACGGTGAGGCCGAGCGACGGCATCAGGTTGGGGCTGTTGGGAATCTGGAATTGGCCGCGCTCGGCGCCGAGGATGACGCTAACGCGGCTCGTCTCGTCGATGATGCCCTCGAGATAAGCAAAGCCGTGGCCTTGCTGGTCGAAATCGTGCAGCGGATCGGCTGCCTTCGTGGGTGATTCGATGCCGAGATCATTGCGGATATAGTCGCCGGCCACGAAGTAATTGAACCGCCCGTAGGAGCCGCCGTACTCCCCACTCGGCTCGATCTCGCTGTGACTCCCGCCATAGAGTCCGAGACTGCCGCCCGGCGCGAAAGAGCCGCTCTTGGTCGCGATGTCGATGATGCCGGCGGTGCGGAGACCGTATTCGGCCGGCAGCGCGCCGGTGATGAGTTCGACGTGGTCGGCGAATCGCGGGCTCAACGCCTGGCCGAAGCCGCTGATGCCCTCGGGCAGGATGATGCCGTTGATGCGGTACTGCAGGCCGTTGTGCTCGCCGCGGATGTGGAGCCCGCCGAAGGAGTCCTGGGCCACCCCGGGCGCTTGCAGGATGACCTGGTTGAGCGGATTGTTCTCACCCGCAGGTTGCGCCGCGATGGCGTCGCTCGTGATGGTGTAGCTCGAAGCCCCCGTGCGCGGCTCGATGGCGCTGCGCGCCTCGTTGAGGCGCTTGGCGGTGACTTGCAGGTCGAGTGCCGTGCGCGCGGCAAGGACAAGGTCTTGCGTGCGCGCGACACCCGGCGTGACTGTCACGATGGCGCTGCCCTCCTCGAACCCTTCCTTGACCGCGACGACTGAATAGGTCCCGGGCGCCACGCCACGGAAGCGATAGGCGCCGGATTCGTCGCTTTCGGCACGGGCCACGATGTGGCCGTCGGCACCTTCGAGCCTGACCTGCGCCCTCTCGAGCGCGCGCTCGAGGGCATCGCGAACGACGCCCCTCAGCTCGCCCCCTGCGCTTTGGGCGAAGGCGTGCTCGAGACCCGCCCACAATCCCGCGCAAAGGATGAGCGCCAAAAGAGCTGTGCGCACCACGCTACCCTGCCCCATCTGCCTCCCCCTTTGGTACGAAATGTTATAACATACTATATTATATCGAGATGCTTTGATTTTCCAATAGGCGAGGCAGCCCCGCCTTTGGCATAAGGGCTGCCCATGCCCCATGAGCGCACGCGCCGGAGGACGGCGGCCTTGCATCTGCCGCAATTGACCGCCTTAATGCGTCGTTAATGAGGAGGTCGAGGTTCAACCGTGGAGCATCCATGAATTCTCGCATTGCAAAGCGCGCGCGGACTTTCGCCTGGCGGCGCGCTCTCTTCTTCGTCTTCGTCTTGATCCCGATTCTCTCGGCCGCCGCCTTCGTGCAAGCAGCGCTCGCCCAAGAGACCGGCGTCGTCCGCGCCACGCTGGAGAACGGGCTGAGGGTGGTCATCGTCCGCAACGCGCTTGCTCCCGTGGTCACCACCGCCGTCAACTACCTGGTGGGCGCCGACGAGACGCCGGCCGGTTTCCCCGGCACGGCGCACGCCCAGGAGCACATGATGTTCCGCGGCAGCCCCGGCCTTTCCGCCAACCAGCTCGCCAACATCGGCAGCATGATGGGCGGCAACTTCAATGCGGACACGCGCCAGACGGTCACGCAATATTATTTCACGGTGCCGGCCGAGGATCTCGAGGTGGCGCTCCACATCGAGGCGCTGCGCATGCGCGACGTGCTCGACCGGGAGGAGGATTGGGCGAAGGAGCGCGGCGCCATCGAGCAGGAGGTGGCGCAGGACCTCTCGAGCCCGACCTACGTGCTCTTCACCAAGCTGCGCGCCGCCCTCTTCAAGGGAACCACCTACGCCCACGACGCCCTCGGCACGCGCCCGTCATTCGACAAGACGACCGGGGCCATGCTGAAGTCCTTCCACGACAAATGGTACGCGCCCAATAACGCGGTGCTCATCGTGGTCGGCGATCTCGACCCGGCGGCGACGCTTGCCAAGGTCAAGGAGCTCTTCGGCGCCATTCCCGCCAAGAAGCTGCCGCCCCGCCCGCAGTTGACCCTCCAGCCGGTGAGCGCCCAGTCCTTCAGCCTCAAGACGGACCTGCCCTACGCGCTCAAGGTGCTCGCAATGCGCCTGCCGGGCCTCGATGATCCCGACTTTGCGGCCGCCGAGGTGCTGGTCGACATATTGACCAGCGAGCGCGGCGCGCTCTACCAGCTCGTACCCCAGGGCAAGGCGCTATACACGGATTTCTCGCTCGATCCGCTGCCCAAGGCAGGGCTCGGCTACGCGGTCGTCGCCTTCCCCGCGGGCGGCGATGCCAACGCGGCCGAGCGCGAGGCGCGCGCCATCCTCGGCAAGATCGCGCGGGAGGGCGTGAGTGCCGATCTCGTCGCCGCGGCCAAGCTGCAGGAGCGCCGCAGCGCGGAATTCCAGAAGAACTCGATCTCGGGCCTGGCCATGGTGTGGTCCGAGGCGGTCGCGGTCTATGGGCTCACGGCGCCGGATGACGACCTCGCCCGCATCGACAAGGTCACCGTCGAGGACGTGAACCGCGTGGCGCGGCACTATCTCGACCTCGACCATGCCGTCGCGGCCCTGCTGACGCCGCAGGGTGCCGGCAAGGCGTTCGCCTCCAAGGGTTTCGGCGGCCTCGAGTCCTTCGCTTTGGCCGAGGCCAAGCCGACGCCGCTGCCCGCCTGGGTCAACGCCGCTTTCGGCCGCCTCGCGGTGCCCGAGTCGACGGTCCACCCCGTCGTCGCGACGCTGCCTAACGGCATCACTCTCATCGTGCAGCCGGAGAACGTGAGCGACGCGGTGAGCGTCCACGGACGCGTCATGGACCGGCCCGAGCTCATGGTGCCCAAGGGCCAGGAGGGGACGTCGCAGGTGCTGGACCAGCTCTTCGGCTATGGCACGGAGCGGCTCGATCGCCTCGCCTTCCAGCGCGCGCTTGACGAGATCGGCGCGCAAGAGCAGGCGGGCAGCAATTTCGCGCTCGAGGTGCTCAAGGAGAATTTCGCTCGCGGCGTCGAGCTTCTTGCCGACAACATGCTGCATCCGGCCTTCCCCGCAAGCGCCTTCGACGTCGTCAAGAGTCAGGTCTCCCAGATTACGGCGGGCCGGCTCAAGAGCCCGAACTACCTTCTCGGCCACGCGCTGCACATCGCACTTTACCCCAAGGGCGACCCCGCCTTGCGCCAGGCGCTCCCCGCGACCGTCGACTCGCTCAGGCTGGAGGACGTGCGCAATTACTATGGCACCGCGTTCCGGCCGGATCTCACCACCATCGTGGTGATCGGCAATATCACGCCCGAGGCGGCCAAGGCGGCGATCGAGAAGGCCTTCGGGGCCTGGAGCGCCGCGGGGCCGAAGCCTGACACGCGGCTGCCCGCTGTCCCGCCGAGCAAGGCCAGCATCACGGCGGTACCCGATGCAAGCCGCGTCCAGGATCGCGTCTCGCTGGCGGAGACGGTGGACATCACGCGCTCGGATCCGGGTTATTACTCGCTCGAGCTCGGCAATGCGGTGCTCAGCGGCTCGCTCTATTCGTCGCGTTTCAGCCGCGATCTGCGCCAGGAGACCGGGCTCGTCTATTACGCCTCATCCTATTTCGACGCGGACAAGACGCGCGGGGCCTATTACGTCCAATACGCCTGCGACCCGCAGAACGTCTCGAAGGTGCAGGGCATCGTCGTGCGCGAGCTCAGGGCGATGCAGAGCGAGCCCGTCACGGCAGACGAGCTGCAGCGCGCGAAGGCGACACTGTTGCGCAAGATCCAGCTGCGAGAGGCGAGTACCGGCGCCATCGCGCGCGGCTTCCTCGACCGCTCGCAGCTCGATCTTCCGCTCGACGAGCCCACGCGGGCGGCGCGGCACTACCTCGAGCTCGGCGCCGGCGACATCAAGGCCGCTTTCGCCAAGTGGGTGCGCCCTGAGGCGCTGGCGCGCGTGAGCCAGGGCCCGAGCCCGCAATAGGAGCCTCCCCCGCCGCGGCTGGCGGGACGGCGCGGCGGCGTCGCGGCTCCTTGCGCGCGGGGCCCTTCACAAGCGCGGCGGCAGGTCTTAATTTTCCCGCAGTCAAGCTCCTGAGGGAGCCGCGGACCGCCTCAAGCGGCGGCAATGCCTGTCGGTGCGCCCCGCCGGCTCTTGTGATATAATCATACAATAAGAGCGGCGGAAATCAGAAGGGGAGTGGATCAACATGGCCGAGTTTCTCTCATCCCTGCAAAAAACGGTGATCGCCGGCTTCGTGCTGGCGCTCGTCTTCTTCCTGCTCTATCTCCTCCACGGCTACGACAATGCGACTTTCTGGCCCTTCTTCTTCCGCTGGCTGCATATCATCAGCGGCGTGATGTGGATCGGCTTGCTGTGGTACTTCAACTTCGTGCAGACGCCCGGCATGCCGAAGATTCCCGACGAGCAGAAGCCGGCCATCACCAAGGTGATCGCACCCTCCGCCCTCTTCTGGTTCCGCTGGGGGGCGATGTCGACGATCGTCATGGGGTGGATCTTGGCGATCTTGCACAACGAGCTCTGGCAGGGCTACACCCTCGGGGTCGTGGACCACAGCTGGCATTCGCTCGTGATCGGCATCGGCATGTGGCTCGGCACCATCATGTGGTTCAACGTGTGGTTCATCATCTGGCCGAACCAGAAGAAGATTCTCGGCATCGTCGAGGCCAGCGCCGACGAGAAGAAGGCCGCCGCGCGCATGGCCGGCATGGCCTCGCGCATCAATACTATGCTCTCCATCCCCATGCTCTTCGGCATGGCGGGCGCCATGCACCTGACTTGAGGGTGTGCCGAGGCAGCTCTCGGAACGGGGCCGCGCGGCCCCGTTTCTCTTTTCGGACCACCCGTCGCGGATCGATTTCGCCGGACGTGCGGCCTTAGCCGCGCACCAGGACCGCCGCGAGGAAGAGGAGACCGAATGCGGCGGGGAAGGCAAGTGCCAGGGCGAGCGCGGTTTTCGGCAATCGGCGCAGCAACGCAAAAACGAGAGCGGGCACGGCGGTCATGAGAAACAGCACCGTCACGATCATGCCGGCGGCAATGTCGAAACCCTTGGTCGCCGGATCGGAGCCGGAAAAGAAGTAGGTGCAGGCGAGGACGGCCCACGCCGCGGCGTCAAGAAGGCACAAAATGATGGTGGCAGGTCGCACGGCGCCCCCCACTCAAGCCGGCGGCGCTCTCTCGCCGGTAGAGCTCAAGATCGAGCGTCTCTAGACGAGCGGGCTCGCGAAGACAAGGGTGCGCCCTTCCTCTTTTCGTGGCACGCGCATGGCGTGAGGATTGTATCGCTTTGCCGCGATATGTGGCATGAACGCCGAGTCACCTCGCGCAGCCGGCTTGTGACGGCCGGCTCAATTCGAGCGCATCCGCGACCCGACCATAGCCCCGCCAATGACGGTATCTCCCCCAACCGCCTTCGACCACCGCCGCCGGGGGGGCGTGCTCATCCTTCTCCTGAGCGTGCTCACGGCTTTCGGTCCGCTCTCGATCGACATGTATCTGCCGGCGCTGCCGACGATCGCAGCCGACCTCGGCGTCGTGCCCGCGCGCGCGCAGCTCACCCTCAGCGCGTTCTTCCTCGGCTTCGGCGGCGGCCAGCTGATCTACGGCCCTCTCTCCGACCGCTTCGGCCGACGCGCGCCGCTGCTTGCCGCCCTCGTGCTCTTCGCGCTCGCGAGTCTCGGCTGCGCGCTCGCGCGGGATCTCAATACCCTGATCGCATGCCGCTTCGTCCAGGCCCTCGGCGGTTGCGCCGGCCCGGTCATCGCGCGCGCTGTCGTGCGCGACCTCTACGAGCGGGACCGTGCCGCGCGCGTCCTCTCGCTCATGGTGCTCGTCATGGGGGTCGCCCCCGTGCTGGCCCCGATCCTCGGCGCGCAGATCCTGCTCCACGCCGGCTGGCGCGCGATCTTCGCGGTGCTCGTCGGATTTGCAGGCCTCATCTTCGCCGCGACGCTCGCCCTCCTTCCCGAGACGCTGCCCTTCGAGCGGCGGGCGCGCGGCGGTGTCGCGACGCTCATCCTCGGCTACGGCGCGCCGCTCAAGCATCGGCGCTTTCTCGGCTATGCCCTCAGCAGCGCCTGCGTCTATGGCGGCTTGTTCGCCTACATCACGGGCTCGCCGCTCGTCCTCATCACGCTCTACGGCATCTCGCCGCAACGCTTCGCGCTGATATTCGCGACGAACGTGCTCGGCATCCTGGTGACGGCCGCCATCAACGGCCGAATCGTGATGCGCTTCGGCATCGATCGCCTGCTCGCCTTCGGCGTGCTCGCCGCCGCGATCTCCGGCACGCTCCTCGGCCTCTCGGCACTCTCCGGATGGGGCGGGCTCATCGCCCTCCTCGTCCCGCTCTTCTTTTTTCTCGCCACCATCGGCTTCGTGGGCGCCAATGCGGTCGCCGGCTGCCTCTCGCTTTTCCCGACCCGTGCGGGCAGCGCATCCGCCCTCGTCGGCACGCTTCAGTTCCTCACCGGAGCGCTCGCGAGCGCGCTTCTGGGTGCCATCAGCGGTACGAGCGCCTTGCCCATGGCGGGATCGATCGCGCTCGCCGGGATACTGAGCCTCGTCATCCAACGCACGCTTGCCCGTGCCTGAGCCCCGAGCGCGCTACGACTCGTTAGCCTACCGCGATCAGTGCCGCGGCCACGCGTCGCTCTTCCGCGAGCAGCACATTGTAGGTGCGGCAGGCAGCCCCCGTGTCCATCAGCTCGAGCACGATTCCCCGCACGCGCAAGCTCGCCTGCAGCTCGCTCTTGAGCGGTGCGGGCCTGCTGCCGCAGCCGAGCAGGAGGAGCTCCACTTTCGGCTCGGCCGCGAGCACGGATGCCAGGCTGGCGAGCGTCACGGCGGCAAGGGCGTCAACCGGCCAGGCGAGCGCCCGCTCGGGCAGCACGATGACCGAGCCCTGGTGGACGACGTTCGAGATGCGGAAGCGGCCCTCGCCATAGGCCTGGATCACTTGCCTGTTGGCCGGAATAAGCGGCGTAAGATCCATGACGGCAGCGCTCTTGCCCTGGGCCGGGAACGCGCGACGGACGGCTATGATGCCGGCCGCCCGGCACTCTACCGCGCCGAGGCTATTTCTTATGCTCCTCGGCCTTCTCCTTCTCGCCTTTTTCCTTTTCGGGGGCCGCTTCCGTCTTGCCGAGCACCGATTGGATGGTGCTGCGCAAGACGCGCACCCGGACACCCTCGGCAATCTCGACGACGGCCTCCTCATCGCCTTGCACCTTGGACACGGTGCCGATGATGCCCCCGCCGGTGACGACGCGGTCGCCTCGGCGCAAGGCCGAGAGCATCGTGCGGTGATCCTTCGCCTTCTTCTGCTGCGGCCGGATCAAGAGGAAATAGAAGACGACGAAAATGAGCACGAGCGGCGCCAACTGGACGAGGTCGAAGCCGCCCCCGGCCGTGCCGCTAGCCGCCTGGGCATAGGCAGTGGACATGAACATGAGCGCTTCCCCCTTTCACGTGCGACGACCCGGCTGCGCGCGGGGCGCAACCTTACCCGCTCGCACCGCCGAGCGCAAACGCCATTCGGACGCGCGGCGCCATAGGGCTCGTTCATTGTCCGGTTTCGACGGGTGAGTGGCGCAATTCGGGCAGTCTTCTGCCGGGAGCCTCGCTGCCCCGCTTTCCCGTTTGACGCGGGGCGGGCGGATGCTTAGGGTGCCGGCCGCCCAAGATTGCACGTGGACGACCATGGCCGACCCCGATCTCGAGACAATGCTCGCACGCATCGCGGCAGCGCTCGATCGCCTCGCCCCGCCGCCGTCAGCGGCACCCGACCTCGATCAAGCGGATGCCTTCGTCTGGCATGCCGAGGGGGACTGGCTCGACCCGATCGATGCGGTCAACCGCGTCGACCTCGATCTCCTCAAAGGCATCGCGCGCCAGCGCGACATCCTGCTCGACAACACGCGGCGCTTCGCCGACGCGCTCCCGGCCAACAATGCGCTGCTGTGGGGGGCTCGCGGCATGGGCAAGAGCTCGCTCGTCAAGGCGATCCATGCCCACATCAATCGCGAGCGGCCCAAGGCGCTGGCCCTCGTCGAGATCCACCGCGAGGACATCCCCTCCCTTCCCCGCCTGCTCGACAAGCTGCGCGACAGCAAGCGGCGCTTCGTGCTTTTCTGCGACGATCTCTCCTTCGACGGCGCCGACACCACCTACAAGTCCTTGAAGGCGGTGCTCGAAGGGGGAGTCGAGGGACGGCCGGCGAACGTCGTGCTCTACGCCACCTCGAACCGGCGCCACCTCATGCCGCGCGACATGATCGAGAACGAGCGCTCGACCGCCATCAATCCCTCCGAGGCCGTCGAGGAGAAGGTTTCGCTCTCCGACCGCTTCGGCCTCTGGCTCGGCTTCCACCACTGCGACCAGGACACCTATTTCGCCATGATCGAGGGCTATGCCGCCCGCCACGGCCTCGACATCCCGGTCGAGCAGCTTCAGCGCGAGGCGAACGAGTGGTCGATCACCCGTGGCTCCCGCTCGGGGCGCGTCGCCTGGCAGTACATCCAGGATCTGGCGGGGCGGCTGGGCAAGCGGCTGGAGTAGCGCTTATCCCCTCTCCCGCAAGCGGGAGAGGGTGAATCAGCTCGACAGTTCTGCGAGATATTTCATGGGATCGACCGCGTGCGAGCCGCGGCGGATCTCGAAGTGGAGCTGCGGCGAGGAGACGGTGCCGCTCGCGCCCGTTTTCGCGATGGCCTGGCCGCGGCGCACCTCCTCGCCGCGCCGGACGAGAAACTCCGCGTTGTGCGCGTAGGCGGTCATCCAGCCGTTCGCGTGCTTGACCAGCACGAGATTGCCGAAGCCGCGAATCTCGTTCCCGGCGTAGACGACGACCCCGTCGTCGGCGGCGACGACCGGCGTGCCCTCCTTGACCGCGATATTGATGCCGTCGTTGAAGAAGCCGCCCTCCTTGGGCCCATAGCCCGAGACGATCTTGCCGTGCACCGGCCAAAGGAAGCGGCCCCCGCTGGCACCCCCCGGTCCCGTGGCTTCGCTCGGCTCGGGCGGCAATGACGCGACCTTCGCACCGGGCGGTGCCGGCGGCGGCGGTGCCGCCACATCCTCCGCTGCCTCGCCTTTGCTCGCAGCTGCGTAGTCGCGCGCCGCCGAGGGCGCCGGTGACGGGACGACGACAACCGGAGCCGAAGGCTCGCTCGTGCCACTTGCGGTTTGCGGTACCGGAGGCGGAAGCGGCACCGCAGTGACCGTAGCGTCGCCTTGCGGCGTTGACGCGGCAATGCTGGCGCCCGCGGACGGCGGGGCCGGCGGCGATGCTTGCGGCGGCAGCAGCTCGACGTGCTGCGCCTCGGCCTCGACCGCGGCGGGCACTTGTGCGGGCGGGCTCGCGACCTTGCCGGGCAAGATCAAGACCTGGCCGACGGGCAAGTGGTAGGGCGGCTTTAAGTCGTTGATGCGCACCAGCTCGCTGGCGTCGACGCCGTTCAGCTGCGCCACCCCGTAAAGCGTATCCATCATGCGCACCGTGTAAGTCTGCGCTTGCGGCACGATGAGGTGCTGGCCGACGTGCAGCACATAGGGCGGTGCCAGGTGGTTGGCCTCGATAATGGCGCGAATCGGCGTATTGCTGCTCCGCGCGATGAGATAGACGCTGTCGCCGGGGCCGACGATGACGGTCCTCGGCGCTTCCGCTTGCGGGGTGGGCGGTGCGGGAGCCGGCGTTTCGACTTGCGGATGAGCGGGAACCGAGAGAAAGCCGCAGCCCGACAGCTCGCCAAGGAGTGCTGCACATGCGGTGGCGCGCAACAAGCGCATGACACTCCTCTCAGCCACCAGGCCGCCTCTCCGGCGCTGCCGGCGACGGCACGAGGGGAACGAAGCGCACCGGGCCCATGTCCTTGGTCTCTATGCCACCTGGGAGCCGCCTTGCCTGCAGCAGGCGCTGCTCGCCGTGCCGGCTGCCCACCGGCAGCACTATGATACCTCCAACCTTGAGCTGCCGCACCAGTCGCTCCGGCACCTCGCTCGCAGCGGCGGTCAAGAGGATGCCATCGAAGGGCGCCTGGGCGGGCCAGCCCGCACTGCCGTCGCCGAAGTTGCTCGTGATGTTGCGCAGCCGGAGCTCTTTGAAGCGCTTCTCGGCCTCGGCCAAAAGCGCCCTCTGGCGCTCGATCGTGTAGAGCCGCAAGCAGAGCTGGGCGAGGATCGCCGCCTGATAGCCCGAGCCCGTGCCGATCTCGAGGAGCTTCATGCGCGGGCCGATCTCGAGCGCCTGGGTCATGCGCGCCACCACGACGGGCTGGCTGAGCGTCTGGCCGTGGCCGATGGGAAGGGCGACGTTCTCGTAGGCCTGGTCGAGGAAGGTTGCCGGCACGAAGAGCTCGCGCGGGGTGCGCTCGATCGCAGCGAGCACGCGCGTGTCGGTGATGCCGGAGCTGCGCAGCTCCATGGTCATGCGGATCTTGCGCGCTTCGAGCATCACTCGAACACCGACGCGAGCGCGCGCATGGTGGGCTTGTGCGTGAGATCGAGGGAGAGTGGGGTTACCGAGATGGCGCCGCCATTGACCGCGGCGAGATCGCTGCCCTTGAGCGACGGCTCCTCGGTGCGCATGGTGCTGATCCAATAATAGGGCGCGCCGCGCGGATCGAGCCGGCGGTCGAGCTCGCCGCCGATCTTGCGGCGGCCCTGCCTCGTCACCGCGACGCCCGTGACGCGCTCCGCCGGCAGGTCCGGAAAATTGACGTTCATCATCACGCCTTTCGGCCAGCGCACCGAGACGAGCTTCTTGATCAGCCCGGGTGCTTGATGCTCGGCCGGCGTCCAGCGCGTCTTCTGGCCCGTCGTGTAGCATTGGCTGAGCGCGATCGACGGCACGCCGAGCAGCGTCCCCTCCATCGCCGCCGCGATGGTGCCGGAATAGGTCACGTCCTCGCCGAGATTGCCGCCGCGATTGACGCCCGAGAGCAGGATGTCGGGCCCCCGCCCGGCCATGATGTGCCGCACCGCGAGCAGCACCGCGTCGGTCGGCGTGCCGTTGACCGCGAAGCGGCGCGGGCTCAGCTCGCGGATGCGCAAGGGCACGCGCAGCGTGAGCGAATGGCTCGCGGCACTCTGCTCCATTTCGGGCGCCACCACCCACACGTCCTCGGAGAGCGTACGCGCGATGCGCTCGAGCACCTTGAGCCCGGTCGCCTCGATGCCGTCGTCGTTCGAGAGGAGGATGCGCGCGCGCGCGAGATCGAGGGGCGGCTCAAACATCGCCGGCCAAGCGCGCGAGGCCGCCCATGTAAGGCCGCAGCACCTCGGGGACGGCGATCGAGCCGTCCGCTTCCTGGAAGTTCTCGAGGATGGCGATAAGGGCGCGGCCCACCGCGATGCCCGAGCCGTTGAGCGTATGCACGAGCCGCGTGCCCTTCTCGCCCGCGCGCCTGAAGCGCGCCGCCATCCGCCGCGCCTGGAAATCTCCGCAATTGGAGCAGCTCGAAATCTCGCGGTAGCGCCCCTGGCCGGGAAGCCAGACCTCGATGTCGTAGGTCTTGCGCGAGCTGAAGCCCATGTCGCCCGTGCACAGCACCACCGTGCGATATGGCAAGCCCAGGCGCCGCAGCACCTCCTCCGCGCACGCCGTCATGCGCTCATGCTCGGCCCCGGACGCGTCGGGATGCGCGATCGAGACGAGCTCGACCTTGTAGAACTGGTGCTGGCGCAGCATGCCGCGCGTGTCCTTGCCCGCCGCCCCTGCCTCCGAGCGGAAGCAGGCGGTCAAGGCGGTGAAGCGCAGCGGCAACGCCGCTTCGTCGACGATCTTGTCCGCGACCAGGCTGGTGAGCGGCACCTCCGCCGTCGGGATGAGGCGGAGATCGACCTTCTCGAGCTTGAAGAGATCGTCGCCGAACTTCGGCAGATTGCCGGTGCCATAGAGCGTCTGGTCGCGCACTAAGAGCGGCGGGCTCACCTCGAGGTAGCCGAACTCGCCCGTGTGGAGGTCGAGCATGAACTGCGCGAGCGCGCGCTCGAGCCTTGCCAACGCTCCCTTGAGCACGACAAAGCGCGAGCCCGAGAGCTTGGCCGCCGCCTCGAAGTCCATGAGACCAAGGGCCTCGCCGAGCTGCCAGTGCTCCTTGGGCTTGAACGCGAAGTTGCGATGGGTGCCGTGGCGGCGGAGCTCCTTGTTGTGGCTCTCGTCGCCGCCTATGGGAACGTCGCCGTCGGGCAGATTCGGCAGCACGGCCAAGAGCCCGTCGAGCTCCTCGGCAGCAGCCTTCTCCTCCGCCTCGCGCGCGGTGAGCGCGTCCTTGAGACGCGCCACCTCGGCCATCAGCGCCTCAGTACCTTCCCCTTTGCGCTTCGCCTCGCCGACCTGGCGCGAAAGCTCGTTGCGCTTGGCCTTGAGCTCCTGAAAGGCGGTCTGCGCCGCGCGCCGCCGCGCATCGAGCTCGAGGACGGCCTTGGCCTGGGGTGCCATCCCGCGGCTCGCGAGGCCGCGGTCGTAGGCCTCCGGGTTCTCCCTGATCCATTTGAGGTCGTACATCGGCGACACATCCCTGCGATCGGAACGCCCTTATAAGCGCAAGGGCGCGCAAGCGCAAACGCTGCCAAGCGCCGCGCGGCCGCCCTTGTGGGCCGATCCGCCCTCGCCTAGAGTCGCGAGGCACAAGAGGCTCGCCCATCCTCGGGGCAGCGAGCGGCAAGGGAACGGCGCGACGCAAGAGCGCCGCGCAACGACAACGGGTAGGGAGATCACGCATGTTTCGACACCTCGCGAGAGTCATTTTAGCCTGCGCAGCACTCGCGGCCCTCTTCGCCGCCTCCGCAGCAAACGCGACCCAAGGGGTCACGGACGATACCATCCTCATCGGCGCATACGGCCCGATCACGGGTGCGGCCGCCTTCATCGGCTTGGGCGGGCGGGACGGCATGAACCTGGCGGTCAAGGAGATCAACGAGACGGGCGGA
>JGI12269J14319_10003130_pt1 | contig 15638 bp, 14 predicted proteins | sample PeaSoiSIISIP2007_FD_14319 | JGI IMG/M metagenome (IMG submission 14319) | reverse complement strand
TTTATAATCGAAGGCGCAAGCCGCTCTTGGGAGCTGGGCTATTCCGCCGAACTCGAAAAAATCGCCGGCGAAGTTCCCTGGTTGACCTATGTTCCCACTGTCAGCCGCCCATGGGAGGACGATGGATGGAGCGGCGAAACAGGCCGAGTGGATGACCTGATCCGCAAGTATTCCGACATGTGGAGTCTAACGCCGGGAAATTCGAAGGTCTATCTGTGCGGCCACCCGAACATGATTGAAAATGCGAGAGGCATCGTCAGGCGCCGGGGTTGGCAACAGAATGCCATCCAGGCGGAGGCATACTTTGTCCCTCCGCGCCAAGACTACGCGGAAGAGCCTGAAGACTGACAGGCAGCAGGATTCAACGGCTAAATCGCGGGTCGCGGATTACCAGCGTTCGTGCTTGAAGTAGATGACTCCCAGGGCCGGCATTCGTATTTGAATCGAATAGGGATGGTTGTTCCACGGAATTGCCTCGGCGTGCACGCCGCCCAGATTGCCCACGTTGGTCCCGCCGTATTTCTCCGCATCGGTATTCATGATTTCACGGTAAAAGCCCGGATCGGGCACACCCACGCGGTAGGTCTCTCGCTGAACCGGCGTAAAATTAGCGACCGCTACGATGAAATCGCCAGGATCCCTCGCTCGCCGCAGGAAGGACAAGACGCTCGAATCCGAGTCGGTGCAATCGATCCATTCAAATCCGTGCCAGTCAAAATCCACCTGGTGAAGGGAAGGCTCGTTCCGGTAGATCGCGTTCAAGTCCGCCGTGAGAGTCTGAAGGCCGAGGTGAGTATCGTAGTCGAGCAGGTGCCATTCGAGACTTGCTTCCGGGTTCCATTCTCCCCGCTGTCCGAATTCGCCGCCCATGAACATCAGTTTCTTGCCGGGATGCGCGATCAGGTAGCCGAAAAACAGGCGCATGTTCGCGAACTGCTGCCACAAGTCGCCTGGCATTTTGTTGATCAGCGAGGCCTTGCCGTGAACGACCTCATCATGGGAGAGCGGGAGCACAAAATTTTCCGTGAACGCATACAGCATCGAGAAGGTCATCCGGTTGTGGTGGTACTTCCGGTAGATCGGGTCGACGGAGAAATAGCTCAGCGTGTCGTTCATCCAGCCCATATTCCATTTCAAACTGAAACCTAATCCACCCAGGTAAGTGGGACGGGAAACCATCGGCCAGGAAGTGGACTCTTCCGCGATAGTCAGCACGCCGGGATGGCGCGCGTACACGACTTCGTTCAATCGTTTAATGAATGCGATGGCCGCGAGATTCTCGCGCCCGCCGAATTCATTCGGAATCCACTCGCCTTCGCGCCGCGAATAATCGAGATACAACATGGAAGCAACGGCGTCCACGCGCAAGCCGTCGATGTGATACTTGTCGATCCAGAAGAGCGCGTTGGAAATCAGGAAATTCTGAACTTCGTTGCGACCGTAATTGAAGACCAGCGTGCCCCAGTCGGGATGGCGGCCCTGGCGCGGGTCCGCGTGTTCGTACAAATGAGTGCCGTCAAATTCGCCGAGGCCGTGGCCATCACTCGGAAAGTGGGCAGGAGTCCAGTCCAGGAAGACGCCGATCCCCGCCTGATGAAACCGGTCGACAAATGTCATGAAGTCATCGGGCGATCCGAACCGGCTGGTCGCGGCGAAATATCCAAGCGTCTGGTATCCCCATGAGCCGTCGAACGGGTGCTCCATCACAGGCATGAGTTCCACGTGCGTATAGCCCATCCGCTTCAAATAAGGAATCAGCTGATCGGCCAGCTCGCCGTAGGATAGCCAGCGGCTATTCTCTTCGACTTTGCGCCGCCAGGAACCGAGATGGATCTCGTAAACGGAGATCGGCGAGGACAGCCAATCATTCCGCGATCGCCATTCGATCCACCCCGAATCGTTCCATATGTGGTGGTCCAGGCGGGCGACGATCGAGCCCGTGTTGGGACGCAGCTCCGAGCGGAATCCGTAGGGATCGCTCTTCAATAAGGGATGCCCGCCGGACAAGGGCCGAATCTCGTACTTGTAGACGGCGCCCTCCGCGAGTTCAGGAACGAACAATTCCCATACGCCCGACGGCCCGCGATTCCGCATCGCATGCGTGCGCCCGTCCCACTGATTGAAATCTCCCACAACGCTCACGCGCATCGCATTGGGAGCCCACACGCCGAACTGCACTCCCGCCACGCCGTCGACGACCACGGGATGCGCGCCCATCTTTTCGTATTTCTGGTAATGCGTCCCCTCGCCCATCAGATACAAATCGAAATCGGAAAGCAGCGGAGGAAATGCGTACGTGTCATGGACCTCTCGCGCCGGCTGGCCCTCTTCCGCGACTCTCCACCGATAGCTGTCCGCTGAAATCGGCAAGTGCGGATAGATCGGCAAGACAGCCTCGAATAATCCTTCAGGGGATATGCGCCTGGCGGCAATTGTGTCGGAGCGCTCTTTTAAAGTGACGGAGACTTGCGTCGCTCGCGGGAAAAAGCCACGCGCCACCAGGCGTTTTTCTTCGCCTTCCTCCACGATATGCGGCCCAAGCAAGCGAAATGGGTCGCGGTTCTCCGCACGCAACAGAAGCGCGATATCGCGCTCGAACTCGCTCACCGGCTCGGTTTCGGCCGGCAGCTCTCCGGATGATGGCCTTGCGACGCTCAATGCAGTTCCCCCCAGTAAGGGCCTGGCCCAACGAGGCATTCATTCTATCAGGGTACCGCCCTAGAGGAAGGGTTCATTGGCGAATCTGGCCCAGGGGACTGTCCTGGCCTCCAGGCGTGTTAAGTGTGAGCAAAATGCTTCCTTTCATGGGCATAGTTAGAAACTGTTGTTCACATTATTTCAGGCCCCATGCCTTGCAGTCAGCTAACCTGTGTAGAATCAGTGCGTTAATTGGTTACCTTTATGGCACATCGCTTGCATTGTTTTTGTATGAATGCGCTCCCGATTGCTTGCCGCAGACCTTCCGGAGGCCGCTCAACTTAAGGACCCGGGGTCAACTATGAGAAGCCACAACCGACTGCTCTACAGCTCAGCTAGAGTACTCATTATGTGCGCCACAGGTCTCTTCCTCAGTGGCACGCCGGCGCGGGCGCAGGAATCCCTTTCTGGAACTTATAAATGCGTAAGCGTTGAGATCGCTGGAAATACGCACCATTGCTCGGCCCCATCCATCGAGATGTATTCGGACGGGAGTTATCAGATCCTTGCCGAGCACGGTACATACGAAATTTTGAAAGGACACTGGCTGGTCCTTTCCGCCGCCAAGAATCACGGAAGGGCGCGCCTCGACGGCAACAAAATGATTATTTTCGAGTTTTTCTCCGGCGGCAAAAAAAGCAAGATCACCTATCGCCGAAAATATCAGCGGCCTCCAGCCTGGGTTTCCGGCTAGGACGAAGTATCCGCGAAACAATTGCTCACAGTGATGACTCGGCTTTGGTTTATGTAGCGGCCGTCCGCCGCGGCGGACGGGCATCGGCTTGATCCTTGCATGTCACGGCTCGACACAATAAACGATCAGTTGTTCGCCATCGAAACACTTCAGAGATATACCCCACGCTGTTCCAGAATGGCATTTCTTTAACCGATTCGCTTGTATGAGTTTACAAGCATCTGACTTGGGTCATCTTCTCGCCCATTGGAATCCCAGTTGCCTTTATCCAAAGCGTGTGGCCAACGAAATAGCAGGGAATCGTCGGGCCAAACGAGGGGAACAAGGGGGGAATATGTCAGTGACTATGTTGCAGAGCCGCGAAGTCGAAGAAAGCGCCGAACAGAAATTGTGGCGAGCCGTGATCGCCACCACCGTGGAAGAATGGGTGAGCGGCCCGCTGCGCCGAAAGCGTGAAGCGGAACAGTTCTTGTTCAGTGACAATCAAGATTTTCAAACTGTTTGCTTTTCCGCGGGAATCAATCCAGAAAATCTACGAGGCCGCCTGGAAAAAATTCGCGCGCGTCAAATAGCCGAAGCACAAGAACGCGCATCGCGAAACTAATTCTCGCCGCCGAAATTGTGCGCCTCGTTTGACGAACCACTCCCCTTCCGCTATCATGCAATCGCGGGGTGGAGCAGTCTGGTAGCTCGTCGGGCTCATAACCCGAAGGTCGTTGGTTCAAATCCAACCCCCGCAACCAATTCTTTGAAATCGAAGGCCGGGTCCAGACGCCCGGCCTTTTTGTTTTCGGGCCTTTTCAAATGGGGTACGATTGACAGCCTCATCCTCTCTGCGCAAAGATGCAAAACCCAGATGAAGCGATGAGTCAAGGATTGTTGAACGAATTATTTCCTCGCGTGAACCAGTTCAATTAGGGACCTTCTTTCGGCCCGTGTCGCCAGAGATGAGTGTGCCGTCTGAGGTTTGGAGGAGAAGGCAGACTGATCACGCCATGACGATCGACATCCACCCTCACGTGATCAGCAGCGATACGGAGCGCTATCCGAACGCTCCGCTCGGCGGTCACAAATCCGACTGGTCGCGCGAAAGACCCGTAAGCGTGGAACGGATGATTGCGGCGATGGATCAGGCGGGCATTGCGAAATCGGCTTTGGTACAGGCTTCTACTTGTTACGGTCACGATAATTCGTATATTGCTGACGCTGTCGCCGCCCACCCAAACCGTTTCACGGGTGTTTTTTCGGTAGATGTTCTCGCACGTGACGCTCCCGAAAAGATCCAACATTGGGTAGGCCGCAACCTGACCGGAATGCGTTTATTTACGGCGGGCAGCACGATGCCGAATCAGGCGGACTGGGTTGACGATTCGCGATCGTTTCCGGCTTGGGAGTGCGCGAGTGATTTCGGAATCCCCGTGTGCATGCAAATGACGGTGAAGGCGCTTCCGCAGCTCATCGGCATGCTGGAGCGCTTTCCGAAAGTTCGAGTGATTTTGGATCATTTGGCAAAGCCAGCTTTATCGGACGGACCTCCTTACGCGGGCGCGACCGGTGTCTTTCGACTGGCCGATTACAAGAACCTCTACTTGAAACTGACTCCGCGCACCGTCGCGGAAGCGCAAAACGGCAAGGCCACTCACGCGACTTTCTTTCCATTACTCGTATCGAAATTCGGGGCTTCGCGGATCGCCTGGGGATCGAACTATCCGGCATCGGAAGGAACGCTCCCGGAGTTACTCAAAGATACCCAAAAGGCATTGTCCGTGTTGTCGCATGAAGATCGCGATTGGATCTTCGCCGGGACTGCGCTAACTCTTTATCCCGCGCTGGCCGGGAAGTAGAGGAAAATCGATGACCGAAACACGGCTCCCGCTGACTCCGCGCGCGCGTTCCTCGTACAAACATCTCTCCTTCCAGATCTTGCTTGCGCTGCTGTTGGGCGCAATCGTCGGCCATGTGTGGCCCGAACGCGCCGATTCGTTTAAGCCTCTGGGTGACCTTTTCATCAAACTCGTGCGAATGCTCGTAGCGCCCATCATTTTCTGCACGGTCGTTCACGGCATCGCTAGTGTTGGCGAAGCCAAGAAGGTCGGCCGCATTGCGGTTAAATCGCTGATTTACTTTGAGGTAGTGACGACGATCGCTCTCATCCTTGCCTTGCTTCTCGTTAACTTCTGGGCGCCCGGCGCCGGTATGCATGTCGATTTGAAGGCTGTCGCCGATATCGGCGTGAAGGTCCCCGCCAAGCCGGTCAGCTTCGGCCAGTTTTTACTTAGCCTGGTGCCTGCAAGCGCCGTAGGAGCCTTCGCCGACGGCGAAGTTATTCCGGTGCTGTTCTTCTCCCTGATGTTCGCCTTCGGATTGCTCGCTCTGGGCTCGAAAGGGAAGCCGCTTGTCGACGGGATTCACTCGATCACGCAGGTGCTGTTCAAAATGATCGGGTTTGTAATGTACGTCGCTCCGATCGGCGCGTTCGGGGCGATCGCATATACAGTCGGCAAATTCGGATTGTCTTCGCTCCTGGCTCTGGGAAAACTGGTCTCGGAGTTCTATGTGTGCTGCTTGCTGTTTGTCGCGATTGTGTTGACGCCGATCGCATACGCTGCCGGCGTAAATATTCTGCGATTGATCCGCTATTTCGCGGCCGAACTGCTGATCGTCGTCGGAACGAGTTCCGGCGAATCCGTGTTTCCAAGCGTAATGGCCAAACTGCAGCGGCTCGGTGTGGAGGAATCCGTTGTCGCGCTGGTGCTGCCCACGGGTTACTCCTTCAACCACGACGGGACGTGCCTGTATTGGGCCACGGTCTCGGTGTTTCTCGCTCAGGCCGTCGGAATTCATTTGTCGATTGGCCAGCAGTTGGCGCTCCTCGCGATCATGCTGTTTACGTCAAAGGGCGGCGCCGGGGTCGCCGGTTCGGCGATCGTCATTCTGGCGACGACGCTTTCGGCCACGGACGTGATTCCTGTCGCCAGCGTCGGACTCATTCTCGGAGTTCATAGTCTCTTGTCGTCCGCCTTTGTGCCGGTGAACGTTTTGGGAAACTCGCTCGCGACTATCGTGATTGGCCGCATGGAGCAGGCGGTTGATTTGCATACTCTGCAATCAGAGCTGCAAAGCGGTCCGGAACAGACTGCGCAAGCATCTACCCTTTAGGATTCACGGCGCGGAGGTTGCAGGTTACGCTGAGCGCAGATAAAGTAGTTTCGAGAGTTGGAGCTGTACATGAAAAGGACCGTCCCGATGGAATCTGCCTCTGCATCAATCGACGAGAAGATCAAGGAACTTGCGGACTGGCGCGGGAAGACGCTCGCGAAAGTGCGGGAGATCATACACGAGGCAGACCCTGAGATGGTCGAAGAGTGGAAGTGGGCCAAGCTGTCATCGCCGGGGACTCCTGTCTTTTCCCACGGCGGCATCGTCTGCACGGGAGAGACGTACAAGAACGTCGTCAAGATGACATTTGCCAAGGGAGCGGCGTTGAAGGACCCTTCAGGTCTTTTCAACTCCAGCCTCGACGGCAATGTCAGGCGCGCCATCGACATCCACGAAGGCGACAAGGTTGACGAGGCGTCCTTGAAGGATCTCATCCGCGCTGCAGTGGCCCTCAATCTCAAGGACAAGAGCAAGCCGAAGCCCCGGCAAGCAGGCAGAAAGCGGGCTCACTAGCTTCATTGCAGTTCGCGGCCATATCTCTTCCTGACCTGTCCCCCAACTCTGTACACGTCAGAATTACCACCCTCGCATTGCGAAACGAAACCCCAGCCCTTGCTCGGCAAGGATGTTGCACGCGAAAGCTCAAACGCATCTCGCAGCCGGCGCCCCGGCATTTGAAATGAGCTCCCGTGATATAAGTAGAAACCCAATGGCACGGCGTTCTTCCACTCCGCGCACTTCTTATGAATACTTCCGCGATGTTCCTCTGCGACGCCTGACGTTTCTGCTGCTCGCTATTTTTTGCCTTTTCGGAATGTTGGGATTCCTTATCGATCTGATAGAACTCCGCCAAAAGTCTTTGGCGGAGGTTCTCGTCTGGACGATTTTCACTGGTGGAATGGCCGTCTTCTACTTGCTTACGATCATCAGATCTCCGCGCTGGTTGCTCTTCCCGATCGCGATACACGTTGCAGGTTCCCTGTTGATTCGAGTACTGATCGTCCCTTCCGTGGCGGACTCCGCAGGCAAACCGATTGATGTAATCGGAATCAGGATGGCAGCCGTCGCCAGCCTGGCATTGAGCGTGCTCGCAGGGGGACTTTTCCTCCAATTTATCCGGAGTGAAGGCCGCCGCGCCGTCCGGCTACAAACGGAATTGTCCGTGGCGCACGGGATTCAGAAAACACTTGTTCCCGTCATTGAAAAAACGGCAATCGGTTGCGAATTCTATGGCGTATCAGTTCCCAGCGACAAAGTTGGGGGCGACCTTGTTGATGTAGTGGAACTAAAAGAGGGACAGATCTTCGCCTACGTTGCGGATATTGCGGGGCACGGTCTGCCTGCCGGGATTCTGATGGCCATGTTTAAGACGGCGGCACGGACGCAGCTCATGGATTCCCCTCGACTCCCGGCATTCCTCGAACGTCTCAATGAAGTCTTGCCGCAGGTGAAAGAACCGGAAATGTTCGCCACGTGCGCGGCGATCCTCCTGAAACGGACGAATGCTCATTTCACCCTGGAATATTCGTCGGCAGGGCACCCACCAATTCTGATGGCAAGCCGTTCGTCTCAGTGCGTCGAGAGGTTGGCGGAACCCCAGTTCCCACTGGGCTTGGTTGCGTCTGTGAGCTATGCGAGCCGGGAATTGCAAGTGGAGCCTGGCGACCTCTTTTTGATTACCTCAGACGGAATCATTGAGACCCACGATTCTAAAGGCAGTGAATTCGGCATCGAACGTATTGAAGGTATCTTGTTGCAGGAAATTTCGTCGCCCTTGCCACAAATCGCCCGGAATCTCCTCTCGGCCGTGAGCGCCTTCGGAAACCAGGCTGACGACCAGACGATCCTCCTGTTTCGAGTTCTGTTGTGAGATCGGAACGGTTAAAGCCAGCCCATTGCAAGTGCGTCCATTTCAGTTTTTGAGGTTTTCCAGGAAATTACAGGTCGACAGGATTTAGCGAGCCACAGGCTCCTACTATCTCCAACCGAGGGCTATTTGACTCCGCCAGTTACAGGATTGGCAACCTCCTTCTTATATTCCTCCATCTCCTCCGGCGCACAGAGGATCTCCCCCATATCGAAATCGGCCGGCAGCAGGTGAAAAATCAACTTGTCCGCAGCCACCCAGGGTTTGGTGTAGAACTTCGGGTCGTCAATGGTTACGGTGAGCTCCAAAATCTCGCGGCTTGGCCGGTGAAACCGTTCCACCACCCGCAACTGGTCGCTGTGCGGACGGCCCGCATTATCCAGCCAGGTTTTGTCATTCAGCCCAATTGTTTCGACCACAAACGTGTAGTCGTCCTCCCAGTGGCCAACCGAATACCCGTAGTATCTGGGGACGGTATCCTTGGGGAGTTCCCGCCCATCCGTCCAGATGGTGCGGAACACGTTGTAAAATTGATTTAGCCAAAGCACGTAGTTCGGTGTCTGAACGATCGCCATCGTTTTTAAATTAAACAAATCCGAGCGCGGGAACCCGACCGGGTTGCAGGAGTGCACCGGGTCGTTCACCAGCCCAATTTCAGCTTGCTCTTCTCCCTCTCCCGCCTTGTTGGCCATGCGCGCTGCCTTGCCCAAAGGCGTGTAAGGCACATCCGGCAAATGCCGCGCGTCATCCGGGAATCCCTTTGCACCCTTTGCCTGGGTGCCCCCCTCTGAAGATCCATCCCATGTGCCGGATAGGTCGCGGCGCGGCGCAGGTTCTGACTTTCTGCCGGCGTATACGGACTTATTTTCCGGCAAGGGCGTATCCCACTTATCGCGGTGCAACCACCAGTCTTGCTTCTGAGCGTCTGTTGACTGCTTCGGAGGATCGGATTGAGCACGCGAAATGCGCGGGAACATCAGGATGATCAACGCTGCTACCAGCGGAATGGTCCAGATCACCGCATGTTTTTGCATTTTGGAAATCCCCCGCAGATTTTAGCTGGAGCCAGCCACGGACACCCACACTACGCTGCCGCACATTCCGGAGCAAACCTGTCGAGCTGTTCGCTCTTCCCTCTGGGCGTTTCGCCTAAATGGTATTTCTAGTGGTCGCTTTCAAAACCGTGCCATCGCTCAGCGTGACCTGCCTGATGCGACCGACGGGCGTGCCGTTCTTGCTTGGCATCAAGTCAATCGTGATTTCATCCCCGGTTTTCAATGCAGTGCTGCTCCAACCAATTCGGAGCATGTCCACCGGGCCGCTGGCTTCTGTAACCCAATGCTGCACTTCACCCTTGTCGTCTTTCACGTCGAACTTCAGGAGGCAATGGGGATTAGCCCAAAGCCATTGTGTAACGGTCCCCTTGAGAGTAATCGTTTTCTCGTAGTCGTACGACGCGTTTCCGTGGTGCGCAAACACCGGTGCGGAAACCGTGAAGACGCCAACCAGCAAAAACAATATTGAAAGAAACGTTTTTCTCACAGCATCCCTCCAGAACTTCCCTGGTTGATGGCAACTTAGCTTATGTCGCCTTCCGGTACAAGACGAAATGTAACACGATGTCCCGGGAACGAATAATCGGGAGATCTATCTGTATAGAGGCGCTAAATATTTTTTCAGCCGTATGGCTCCGTCGACGAAACCTGCTCAACCGGAATCCATTTCAGTCTTTGCGGTTTTCCTCCACATTGGCGACGTAGAATGAATTAGAGCAAACGACTCATGCGTATCCTCACGGTTGAAGACGATTCCCCAAATCTATCGCTTCCGAGATATTTTTTGGGTACACTCCCCTCCTATCCATCGCTATTAATCGTACGCTTATCTTGGATTCTGCATTCTAGGCTCGCAAAATTCTACTGAAGGTTGAGTGGCTGAAGACTAACCTGCGGATGGCTGGCACATGGCTTTCCCGATAAGCGTAGGCGTTGTTCCGGAATCGAGGAGGTGGTTTGTGAAAGGTAAATTCTTAACGGCTTTTGTTCTGGTCCTTGCTATTTCAATTGTTTCGGTCCCGGTATTCGCACACCACGGCACCGCGGCATATGACATGACGAAAACCGTCACTCTCAAGGCGACGATTACCCAATGGGTTTGGTCCAATCCCCACTGCGTGCTCATGTTCGACGTAACAGATGACCATGGCCAGACGGTGCAGTGGACCGCGGAGACCGAAAATCCATCCTCCATGATTCACCAGGGCTGGACCAGGCAGTCCCTGAAGACCGGGGACCAAATTACGATCAGTGTTTTCCAGGCCAAGAATGGCAAGCCCATCGGGCGCATCGTGGAGGTCCTGCTCTCCAATGGCCAAAAGTTGCCCGGACGTGGACTCCAAGGCCCCATCAAAGCGGAGGATTATCCCAAACAGTGAGGGATCGCTCAGGCCGATCTAATCTGATTGCCTCAGGGGTGCCTTCATCTCGATGTTGAATCCAAGCCTGAAATTTGGAGTATAGAAAGGGTTCCCGCTATGCGAAAGCGCCTTGTTGCTCTGGAGATCGTATTGACAGCGTTGGCATTCTCACCGATTGCGCGCTGCGAGCCCATGCCGCCGCAATCAGGAGCAGTGAAGGGTCAGGAGGCAGCCCCTGCTGCCCCGGCTCCTTCCGATTTCGACGGATGGGGACGGCCGGTAACCGGCCCCCCTAAGGGTCAGAAGTCAGCTCCTGCTCCACGGCATGACATTTCTGGAATTTGGGAACCAGGTGAAAATCCGCTCCATGTGCTCGGCGTACTCGGAGCGAGTGCAATGCCGGAAGACGGCAAGCCGGAACATCAGCCGCCCTACACTGCCTTGGGGCGGGAAATGTTGAACCGCACCAAGCCGAGTAGTGGAGCGAGAAGCGTTCTCCCAGCGGAAACAAACGATCCCGTATTTGCCTGTGAACCCCAGGGAATGCCCCGCGAAGACCTCTACGAATTCAGAACGACGCAAATCGTTCAGACGCCTGTCAGCGTGTTAATGCTGTACCAATTTAACCGGGTGTGGCGGGTCGTCTGGACGGACGGGCGAGAAGTCCCTCAAGATCCCGACCCGCGGTGGTACGGCTACTCGGTAGGGAAGTGGGTCGATGATTCCACGTTCGTCGTGCAAACCACGGGAACCGATGAGAGAACATGGGTCGATCGAGCCGGCCGGCCGCACAGCGGCGATCTGCGCGTGGAGGAGAGATTCCACCGCGTGGACCATGACCACCTGGAATTGACGGTAACGATCGACGACCCGAAAATGTATACCAAACCCTGGGTAGCCGTTGACAAGTTACCTTTCTATTTGCAGCCGCCCACTTTCGATATTCGCGAGATGATTTGTTCGCCCTCGGAAAACGCGGCATATAACAAATTAGTCGGCGATACCGCCAGCGACAAAGACAGCAAGTAGAGCCGGCAGCGAAGATCGCCCTCCATTGAACCATTCATTTGTTATTCGCCTACACCATCGATTCGATGCGTCGATCGGGGATGAACCAAATCATTGCAATCACAACGTAGAGCACGATTGCAATCCATGGGTGCACGAAGGCCAGCGGAATTGCCAACACGTAAATCAACAGAGACATCTTGCTTTTGGTGTCACTGCCGACGGCGCGAGCCAGTTTTGAATTTGGGCCATTGCATTTGATGATCGCCCGCTCGAGCAGAATGTACGATATGGAGCACAAAACCAACACGACGCCATAGGCGGCCGTCGGCGAAGGGGCGAAATGCGCTTCGTCCATCCAGCGGATCACGAATGGCACGAGCGACATCCAGAACAGAAAGAACAGATTGGCCCATAGCACCATGCCATTGACCCGTTCGGTCACGTGGAGCATGTGGTGATGGTTATTCCAAAAAATGCCGACGTTGGCGAAGCTGAGCGCATAGGCGAGGAACACCGGCAGCCCGGACCGGAGCGAGGCAAAATCGGCGCCCTGCGGCGCTTTTATGTCGAGGACCATGATGGTGATGATGACGGCAATCACTCCATCCGTGAAAGCCTCGAGCCGTTGTTTACTCAATTTCGGCCTCTATCTTTTTTCATTCGCCGCCGCTAGGGACACTTGTTCTGAATATTCGTCTTGGCGGCAATCTTGAAACATGCTTGGTCAAAGTAAACTTGCTTTGCTGTTTGTTGGTACATCAAGATGGTTTTCTTGCCGTTGGCGGCGCCCTCCGAAATAGCGGTGCGGCGCACGAACGAAATCGATGGCGGGCCGCCTGCTAGAGCTTCTTTCAAGATGCGTCCCTTCAGCTCGCCTTTGCTGGCAATATTAAATCCAAGAATTTGCGCGAACGTGGGCGCGATGTCCGCATTGCTGATTGGTGCTTGATCCACGAACTGCTTCTTGAAGTCCGGTCCAATCGCTGCCATGAAGTTGAAAGTATTCCCTCGTCCGAAACTGCCGTGCATCCCCTGGCCTTGCTGCAACACATAATCCGCGATCTCCACTTCACTCATGATCGGCTCCTTGGGATCAGTGGAAAAGGTTTTAAAAGTGACGGCGAGCGTTGGTGTTGGGGTTAGCGATGAACCGATCAGGCGAATGGTGCTGGAGGGCAGCGCCCCGGACACATTCTTGTATTCATCGTCGGCGAATATCCCGCCAACATAATCCTGCCGCGCCAGGAAGGCGACGATCCTTCTCACGAGGTCGGAATCATGAGCGGGAAGATAGATCAGATCGGAGCCTCCATTCGCGGCGACGACGACCTTCGCATCCGTTTCTTTCGCGATCCTGCCTGTGCCGCCGATCAATCCGTTGCCTCCAACCGGGTGCTGGCGCAGGTTCGGGAGCTGTTGAACAGCAGACGGGTCCACTGGCTCGAAGATTTTCTTGCCATCTGGACCGTCAATCTGGCTGTCGGGATCGAAGAGCGGGAGCCCCAATTCATGGGCGAGGTCAATCGAAACAAAGCCCACGGGCAGAAATCCAGTGTTGACCTCTTGCCGGCCCTGGGCGTCCTTGTAGATCCACTTCGCTGCATAGCTCGTCGTCACGTGCCCCGCGGCATCAATGTCATGCTTGCTGATCGTCGCGAAGCCGTGATCCGCGGTCAGAAAAATGTCGGTGTTAGCAGCAAGCTGGGGATCGCTGTTGATGTAATCCAGGATCTGCCTCAGGTTGTTATCCGCATTTTTGAGCGCCGCCTTTGAAGTCGGCCCGTTGATGCCTGGGATCAGCCGGTTCAAACTGTCGCCCTGAAAGTGCTGTGTTCCGTCCGGATCGCGCGACCAATAGAGCAGCGCGAATGGCTTTCCACTTTTAACGAACATCGGCAAGATCACTTTGGATGTGGCGTCAGCAAAATACGCTTGCTGAACGTAATTTGGGTCTTTTGTTCCAGGGGTCATGTTGTTTCCTGTGGGTTGGTTGCGGACCGGCGTGGTCGTGGGGAGTCCCGCGTTTACGAGAGCCGATGAGACTTCTGGTGCAAGCGGTACGCCATCTGGATTGCCCGTCCCATCATCGATGATGATCGTCTGAGGTATCGCGAATCCTCCATTCACAGGATTCAACTGGCTTACATCCTGGATCGCGGCGGGCCCCATTTTCCCCACGATCGCAGTGCTGAACCCATGCCTGCGCGCCGCGGCAAGCAATGTTTCTTCGTTCAAATAGTTTCCGCCGAATTGGGCGTCCAGATCGCCAAGGACTCGATTATTTTCGATGTAAGGCGCGTAGCTTCCGGGCGGCCGGCCGAAGTTTCCGTCGATGAACACCGGATGCCCAATATAGATCTGATTGCTGTAATCGCCGGTGTCGCCAAGGTAGTGCCCCGTGGCGATGGCGGAAGCATTGGCGGTAGTAAAGGTCGGAAAAAGAGAGTGGCTGTTTGCAAAGTTGACCCCATGATTGCGAATCCAAAACATCGTTGGCGAATCGTCAGCGTTGACGGAACCAGCTCGCAATCCATCAAAAACAAATATCACAATATTTCGGTCGCGAACGCCGGCAGGCTTCTCCTGCCCGGAGATAATTGCAGAACAAACAGGCCATACCGCGAGGGCCACGACGCACCATACCAATCTCTTTTTCATTCCGAGTCCTATCCAGCGTGAGCACATTTGTCACCGCTCGAAAATCGAAGGCGCTCCAAACTTTGTGTTCATGGAAGCTCGGACATTCTGCTGCGGCACGGAGTCGTCTGCAAGATTTGTTTAGGCATGGGCGTCTGGAGGGCGCTTTTATAAAGTGTTCGTAAAGCTGACCTGAGACAAAATCTTCAGAATCCATTGCCCTGGACTCATTCTGGACCTTAATATAAGTGCCTTGTGTTCAGTAATGTGCCTGGAATCTAGTATTTGGAACGGAATCCGAAATCACCATCCGTGTCGCGAAAAAATAATACATCAATGCCTGTATGTACTTTGGTCTCTGTATCCTATAGCTTCTTCCATGCGTTCTTCGGAGCCCAGCCATTCCTATACGCCTTCTAGTTGCGGACGACCACGAAATTGTGCGCATGGGTGTGCGCGTTCTGTTTTCCGGCAGCGATCAGTGGGAGATCTGTGGGGAGGCGCAAGACGGCGCCGAGGCGATTGCAAAGGTGAAGGAACTATCTCCCGACGTTGTGATTCTTGACCTGACGATGCCCGTTATGGGTGGCTTTGATACGGCTAAGCAAATCCGTCGACTTGCCCCCACGACCAGGATCATATTTTTCAGCATGCATGAAACGCCGACAACTGCCCGTCTGGTTGGCGCGGATGCTTTCGTATCGAAGGCCTCGGCCGCACTGGAACTGCCCCGGACGATTATTCAAGTCCTGGGACGTGACGAACCCCCGCAATCCCTCGCTTCGCATTACCTGGACTGATTCGCAATTTTGAGTTTTCCTGCATTCGGAGGCGCAGTCCAGGAATTGAGCTATAATCCCCGCCAGAATTTTGATCCGGTTTGGGACCGAAGGTTCTTTCGCGAAGACGTTTTCATCGGAGACGGCCTTGTGAGGATCCCATTCGGAAAATATTTTTGCGGGATTGTGCGTAAAGATCCGCACGAGCGGCAATTGAGCAGCAGGAATGTTCATAGTATGCACTCAGATTTCCAGCTCAATTCGGAAGGAGCGTTTCGATATGGCCGGCACGAATTGGATCCGTAGTTTGCAAATGTTGCTCTTGGGCGCGATGCTGGGTGGTCTTTTCTTTTCATCGTGGGGGCATCCAACTGCCGT
>JGI12269J14319_10003126_pt1 | contig 15646 bp, 14 predicted proteins | sample PeaSoiSIISIP2007_FD_14319 | JGI IMG/M metagenome (IMG submission 14319) | reverse complement strand
CGATGTGAGCGACTGCCTTCTCCCCTTGCGGGAGAAGGTGTCGACGTAATCGACGGATGAGGGGTCGCGCCGGCGCCTCACCCCTCATCCGACCCGCTCCGCGGGCCACCTTCTCCCGCAAGGGGAGAAGGGCAAGAAAAGGAGGAAGAGCATGACCAGGGTGGCCTTCGTCACGGGCGGCACGCGCGGGATCGGGCGGGCGATCAGCGCCAGACTGCGCGCCGCCGGCTACAAGGTGGCCGCGGGTTACGCCGGCAACGAGGTGGCGGCGCAGAGCTGCTCCGACGAGCTCGGCGTCTTCTGCGTGAAGGGCAACGTCTCGTCGTTCTCCGACTGTGTCGAGGCGGTGAAGAAGGTCGAGGCCGAGCTCGGCCCGATCGACACCCTGGTCAACAACGCCGGCATCACCCGCGACGCGGTGCTGCACCGCATGACCGAGGAGCAGTGGAGCGAGGTGATCCGCGTCAACCTCGCCTCGATCTTCAACATGACCCGCAACGTCATCGAGGGCATGCGCGAGCGCAACTTCGGCCGCATCGTCAACATCTCGTCGATCAACGGCCAGAAGGGCCAGATCGGCCAATCCAACTATTCGGCCGCCAAGGCCGGCATGATCGGCTTCACCAAGGCGCTGGCGCAGGAGAACGCCAAGAAGGGCATCACCGTGAACGCGATCGCGCCGGGTTACATCGACACCGAGATGGTCTCGGCGGTGCCGCAGAACGTGCTGGAGCAGATCATCGCCGCGATTCCGGTCGGGCGCCTCGGCATGGCCGACGAGATCGCCCGCTGCGTCGCCTTCCTGGCGGCGGAAGAAGCCGGTTATATTACCGGCTCGACGCTGACGGTAAACGGCGGTCAATACATTACCGGCTAGTAAGGCGTCCAAAAAGCGCCCCACTCGCGGGGCATTGACGTGGGGAATGGCGGCGCCGTTGACGGCATTCCGTATGGTTCTGACGTGCGCCGTCGGCCTATTGGCCGCGGCGTTTTCGTCGTTCGCGGCCGCTGCGCCGGTCTCGCTGCTGCGCGAAGCCTACACCGCCGCGCACATCGGCGGCGAGAAGGCCGGCCAGCCGCTGACCGCGCGTTACGAGATGGATGAAGGCGGCGCCTTCGTGCTCGACCGCTCGACCATCAAGCCGCTGTTGAAGTTCGACGACGACCCGGAGATCTGGGCGCTGCAGCCGGCCCCAGGTCCCCGGGGCGATGTGATCTACCGCAACGATGTCGGCGAGCCGATGGTGCGCGCGACCCGGCTGGGCGGCATGACCGTCTTCACCCCGAAGCGGCCGGATGGCTCGGCCGCCGCCTTCGACGGCGCTTCAGCGCCGCTGCGGGTGCCGTCGCTGAGCCCGGCGGCGCTGTTCCGCACCTTCTACCAGGCGAGCTTGCGCGCCAGCCGTGCGGCCGGCCACCAGATTGCCTTCGAGACGCTGCAGGACGCCGATCCGATCACCGCCGCGCCGGTGGCCGATGCGGCCACCGTCGCCAGCGAGGCGCTGGTCGATATCGCCGTGCTGCCCGGTGGCCGCGCGGTGCTGGGCCATGTCGTCGATGTCGCCGTCGCCCAGGGCTCAAAGCCGGCCGTGGTGCTGCAAAAGGGCGTGCTCACCGTCACCATCGTCGCCAACGAAGGCGTGTTCGGCCGCCCGTCGTCACGCCGGATCGAGCGCGTCGCCTGGACGCGGTAGGGGCGTCTCGCCGCTAGCGAAGGTCCCGCCAGCACGGCGCCTCAGTCCCCGGCCAGGCCGTCGCCTCGAACACCCCCCGCGCGATCGCCCGAGCCAGGCAGTCGGCCGCCAGGGCGCCCAGCCGCGCAACGTCGGCCAGCCGGCGCTCGCCGAGCGGTCGCTTGCCGGTGGCGAAGGCGAACACGATGTCGCCGTCGAACGGGGCGTGGGCCGGGCGGATGGCGCGGGCGAGGCCGTCCTGGGCCATGATCGCGAGCCGCTTGGCCTCGGCCGGCGTCAGCGCCGCGTCGGTGGCGACGCAGGCGATGGTGGTGTTGGTGCGCTCGCCGGCCAGCGCGCTCGTCGCCGGCCCCTTGGCCAGGCCCCAGTCGTCGGGGGCGGCCACGAGCCCCGTCGAACCCAGGCCGCCGAACTCGTCCGCGATCTCGTAGGGCGCCGCCCAGAAGGTGCGGCCGCCCGGCGCGATCACAGAGCCGAAGCTGTTCACCGCCACGATTGCGCCGACGGTGAAGCCGCCCTGGCTGACCGCCGAGACCGAGCCAACGCCGCCCTTCAGCCCGCCGGCCATGGCGCCGGCGCCGGCGCCCGCCGTGCCGAGCGCGAACCGCGTCCCCGCGGCCCGCAACGCCGCCGCCCCAAGCTCGCGATAGGGCGGCGCCTCGCCCCAATCCTTCGCGCCGCCGTTGCCGAGATCGTAGAGGATCGCCGCCGGCACGATCGGCGAGACGGGCGCGCCGATCGCCGCGGTCCGGTAGCCGCGCCCGGCCGCGCCCAGCACCGCCGTAACCCCGTCCGCCGCCGCCAGGCCGTAGACCGAGCCGCCGGACAGCACGACCGCGTCCGCTGCATCGACCAGGTTCTCCGGCGCCAGCACGTCGGTCTCGCGGGTCCCCGGGGCGCCGCCGCGGACGTCGACCGCGCAGACCGCGCGATCGTCGGCCACGATCACGGTGACGCCGCTGCGCGCCGCATCGTCCTGCGCCTGTCCGACGCGCAGGCCGGCCACGTCGGTGATCAGATTGAGGGGACCGGGGGCGGCGAGGTTCATCGCCGCTTGCTAGAAGCCGCCGGCTTTGTTGTCCACGACCGCATCGCGCCTATGTTGCGAGGCATAAACCAAGTAGGCCCGAGGGGATGAGCTTGATGAAGCGCCTGATCGCGGGGCTCGCCGCCCTGATGGCCCTGATCGGCGCGGCCGTGCAGGCCGATCCGGTCGCGCCGCGCGGCCCCCTGGCGCCGCACGCGATGGTCGCCGCGGCCAATCCGCTCGCCGCCAACGCCGGCCTCAAGGTGCTGCAGAACGGCGGCTCGGCGATGGACGCGGCCGTGGCGGTGCAGATGGTGCTGGCGCTGGTCGAGCCGCAGAGCTCCAGCCTCGCAGGCGGCGCCTTCATGGTCTACTTCGACGGCAAGACCCACAAGCTCACCGCCTACGACGGCCGCGAGGTCGCCCCGGCCGGCGCGACGCCGGCGCTGTTCCTGAAGGACGACGGCACGCCGCTCGGCTTCGGCCAGGCGATCGTCTCCGGCCACTCCGCCGGCGTGCCGGGCGCGATCGCCATGCTCTACGTGGCGCACAAGGAACACGGCCGGCAGCCCTGGGGCTCGCTGTTCGCCGACGCCGAGAAACTGGCCGACAACGGCTTCAACGTCAGCCCGCGCCTGGCCGGCATGATCGCCAGCCCGTTCCCGCCGCAGAACAAGCAGCCAGACACGATCCACTATTTCAGCAACGCCGACGGGACGCGGATGAAGGCCGGTGATCTGCTGGTCAACCACGCCTACGCCGCCACCCTGCGCAAGCTCGCCGCCGAAGGCCCGCGGGCCATCCTGACCGGACCGATCGCGGCCGACATCGTCAAACGCCTGCACGAAGACCCGCTGCCCAGTTCGATGACGCTGGCCGACCTCGCCGCCTACAAGCCGCACGAAGGCGCCGCGCTCTGCCGGCCCTACCGCGTCTACCTCGTCTGCTCCGATCAGGCGCCGTCGGGCGGCATGGCCGTGCTCGAGGCGCTGGGCCTGCTGGAACACACCGACATCGCCACCCGCGGCCCGAGCGACCCGCAGGCGTGGCTGGAGATCGCCGAGGCCGAGCAGTTGATGTACGCCGACCGCGACACCTACGAGGGCGACCCAGCCTTCGTCTCGGTGCCGGTCGCGGGCCTGCTCGATCCGGCCTATCTCGCCGAGCGCGCCAAGCTGATCGGCGATGCCGCCTTCGCCAAGCCGCCCGCGCCCGGCCAGCCCGCCGGGGCGCCGAAGGTGGGGCTCGACGCCACCGCCGAGCCGGGCGGCACCTCGCACTTCGTCATCGTCGATTCGGCCGGCGACGTGGTCTCGATGACCACGACGGTCGAAAGCATCTTCGGCGACGGCCGGATGGTCGACGGCTTCTTTCTCAACAATCAGCTCACGGACTTTTCCTTTAGTCCCAAGACGCCTGGCGGCCTGCCGATCGCCAACGCCGTCGCTTCCGGCAAGCGCCCGCGTTCGTCGATGGCCCCAATCGTCGTGCTCGACCACAAGGGTAACTTCGTCGCCGCCGTCGGCTCGCCCGGCGGCAACGCCATCCCGTCCTATGTGATCAAGACCCTCGTCGCCGTGCTGGACTGGCGCATGTCGATGCAGGACGCCTCGGCGCTGCCCAACCTGATCGCCCGCGGCGGCTCGATCCAGAGCGAGCCGAAGCGCTATGCGCCCGGCGTGGTCGACGCGCTGGCCGCCAAGGGCCTGAAGGTGAGCCCCGGCTTCGCCGCCGAGGGCTCCGGCATCCACGGGATCATCAAGCGGGACGGCGGCTACGAAGGCGGCGCCGATCCCCGCCGCGAGGGCGTGGCGGTGGGGTACTAGGACGGTAGCTCAGCGGCGCCAAACAGCGCTTCAGTTCTTCCAACTGTCCTGAAGCTCCACCGCCGGTCCCTGCCAGGTCCAGCGCATCGGGCTCTGAAATCCGTCGCACTTGGGCGGGCCATGTAGGTTGAACGTCTCTTTCGCCCGCTCTTCCCCGACGCACCGCCAAGGTCCGGCGGTGGAAGGCTTTGCACCGCAGTGGGCGATCGCGTCCGCGCTCGAGCGGGCGACCTCGCGATGTCCGGGGCACGGCTTGGGCCTCTCACCGCCCACCGCAGCGGTGGTCAGGCCGGCCGCTGCGGCCGCGACTGCGGCCGCCAGAACCATCGTCGCCATCCGCATTGACGCCCCCTTGTCACCGCATCGTCATCCGTACGGTAACACGGTTTCGCTCGCGCGGCCGCGACCCAGAGCGATCGATCGCCCTTGCACAGCCGAGCTTTTCGTTCGTTGGTTTGCGGTCGAGGTGGAGAGCGGAACCAATGGTGGCTTTGGAAGCGCGCGGCGACGCCGTGCAACGGGCGACGGCGCTCTATGACGTGATCAGCGCGCAGGCCGAGGCCGGGGAGCGTCTCGGGCGCCTCACCGACGTGGTGGCGACTTCGTTGCTGGACGCCAAGCTTCTGGCGATCCTCAATCCGGAGCGCCATGGCGGGCTGGGCGGGAGCTGGCGCGACTTCTATGGCGCCGTCGAAGCCGTCGCCCGCGCCGATGGATCGGCGGGCTGGTGCGTCTCGGTCTGCAACGCGATCAACCACACGCTCTTGCTCGGTCTGCCGGCCGAGGGGCGGGACGAGGTGTTCGGCGCCGGTCCGTCCTCATGCTGGGCCTCGCTGATTCCGAAGGCCGTTGCGACGCCGGAGGCGGGCGGCTTTCGCGTCTCCTGCCCCGGCACGTTCGGATCCGGCAGTTCGATCTCGAGCTGGGTGATGGTCGCCGCCAACACCGGCGATCCCGGCGAAGGACGCTACCGGGCCTTCGTGATCCCCAAGGCGGAGGTGGAGATCAAGCCGGGCAGCTGGGACGTCATGGGCCTGCGCGCCACCGCCAGCATCGACTACGCCATCACCGACCGGTTCGTGCCGGCGCGGCGGAGCTGGGAGTATGCCTGGTCGAGCGCCGAACCTGCCGGCCCGCTATCGGCGCTCGCCGCGGCTCGGCTCAACGCGATCGGCCTCACGGCGTTNGCNTCGGGGGNGGGGCAGCGAGCGCTGCACGAGCTAATCGCGTCCGCCACCAGGACCAGGCGCACGGTGGCCGAAGGCCTGCAGGCGGAAGACAGTGTGGTGCAGTCCGGCATAGGCGAACTCGACGGCCGCATGAAAGCCGGCAGAACGCACCTGCTGGGCCTGGTGTCAGCGGTGGAGGAACGGGCGGCCGAGGGTCGCGTCATGAGCCCTCAGGAGGGCCTGGAGCTGTCGCAGGCTTGCCTGACGCTGGCGAGGGCGGCGCGGGACATGGTGGTCTTCGCCTTCGACCACGTCGGCACGTCCGCGGTCTATGCCCGCCATCCGCTGCAACGCTGCCTGCGCGACATCTTCACCGGGCTCAAGCACGTCGCCTTCACGCCGGCGTTCATGGGCCTGGTCGGCCGGCAGCAGCTGGGCCTCCAGTCCTCCAGAACCGTGCTCTGAAAGCCGCCCTGGCGGCCTGACGGGCTCAACGCACTAGCCAGTCGTCCGGCCACCGTCGATAGTCGAGGTTGTCGATACCTCGGGCATGCAGCGAAGGTGCTCGGATGGGCCGTCGAGTGACAGCATGGCGAAACTTGCTTGCAGCGGTGGCCTGCGCCGCCGCCGTTGGGGCCTGCAGTCGAGCGGCCGATCCCGGAACGGTCATCGCTGAAGCCGATGCGCCTCATATGAAGCCAGGATTGTGGCGCCAGTCTTATAGTTTCGACGGCGCGCCAACCGCCACCCGGGTGCTATGCAGCTCCGGCGGTTCGCTCGCGCCCCCGAGACTGGGCGGCGTATGCAGCAAGTATGAGTTGCGACGCACGGCGGCCGGCGGCCTCATAGCCGACGCGGTCTGCACGCAGGACGGTTTGACCGCAACCATGCACTCGGAAGACACTGGCGACTTCAGCCGTCACTTCACGGAAGACAATTCGATCACCAACGGCTTTCCAGGTCAGCCGCCACAGACGTCCCGCGGCCATCTCGACACCGAGTACCTCGGCCCTTGTCCCTCCGGCGCGAAGCCCGCCCAGCCCGCCGGGTAGCGGCCACACAAGTGGCGCGTCGACGTCGGCGGCTCAGTACCGATAGTGGTCCGGCTTGAACGGGCCCTGGGTCGGGACGCCGATGTAGTCGGCCTGGTCCTTGGAGAGCTGGGTCAGTTTCGCGCCCAGCTTGGCCAGGTGCAGCATGGCGACCTTCTCGTCGAGGTGCTTGGGCAGCACGTGGACCGTGGTGCCGTAGCGGCCGCCGTTGGTCCACAGCTCGATCTGGGCCAGGGTCTGGTTGGTGAAGCTGGCGCTCATCACGAAGCTGGGGTGGCCGGTGGCGTTGCCGAGGTTCACCAGCCGCCCCTCGGAGAGCACGATGATCTTCTTGCCGTCCGGGAACTCGACGTGGTGGACCTGCGGCTTGATCTCGTCCCAGCGGTAGTTGCGCAGGGCGCTGATCTGAATCTCGCTGTCGAAGTGGCCGATGTTGCAGACGATGGCGTTGTGCTTCATCCGCCGCATGTCTTCGAGCTTGATCACGTCCTTGTTGCCAGTCGCGGTGACGAAGATGTCCGAGGTCTCGACCGCGTCGTCGAGGGTCTGCACCTCGTAGCCCTCCATCGCCGCCTGCAGCGCGCAGATCGGATCGATCTCGGTGACGATCACCCGCGCGCCGCCCTGGCGCAGTGACGCCGCCGAGCCCTTGCCGACGTCGCCGTAGCCGCAGACCACCGCCACCTTGCCGGCCAGCATCACGTCGGTGCCGCGGCGGATGGCGTCGACCAGGCTCTCGCGGCAGCCGTAGAGGTTGTCGAACTTCGACTTGGTGACGCTGTCGTTGACGTTGATGGCCGGGAACGGCAGCTCGCCGCGCTCGGCCATCTGGTAGAGCCGGTGCACGCCGGTGGTGGTCTCTTCGGACACGCCCTTAATGGACTCGCGGATCGCCGAATAGAAGCCGGGCTTCTCCTTCAGATAGCGCTTCATCACCGCATAGAGCGCCTCTTCCTCCTCGTTGTTCGGGTGGTCGAGGAGGGTGGGATCCTGCTCGGCCTTGGGGCCGAGCACGCACAGCAGGGTGGCGTCGCCGCCGTCGTCGAGGATCAGGTTCGGGTAGCCGCCGCCCGTCCACTCGAAGATCTTGTGGGCGTAGTCCCAGTACTCCGGCAACGTCTCGCCCTTCACCGCGAACACCGGCGTGCCGGTCACCGCGATGGCGGCGGCGGCGTGGTCCTGGGTGGAGAAGATGTTGCACGAGGCCCAGCGCACTTCCGCGCCGAGGGCCTGCAGCGTCTCGATCAGCACCGCGGTCTGGATGGTCATGTGCAGGGAGCCGGCGATCCGCGCGCCCTTCAGCGGCTGATCCTTGTGGAACTCGGCGCGCACCGCCATCAGGCCGGGCATCTCGGTCTCGGCGATCTCGATTTCCTTGCGGCCCCAAGCGGCGAGGGAGACGTCTTTGATGATGTAGTCGGCCACGGCGTCGGCTCCTTGTTGCGCGAGGCTCTATAGACGGCGCGGCGCGGCGCTGCAACGGGATATAAAGGAAGCTTTATGTGGTGCTCCTCCCAACGTCCTTCTCCCCCTGCGGGAGAAGGTGGCGGGCGCTTGCCCGCCGGATGAGGGGTCGCGCCGGCGTCGGCCGACTCTGCCACTGTGCAATTGGGCAAATTCAGCGTGACCCCTCATCCGTCGGCTTCGCCGACACCTTCTCCCGCAAGGGGAGAAGGACGGCCATCGCCTACTTCCAGAACGGCTTGGCGGCCCCGAACGCCGCAATCGCGGCTTCGGCGCGGTCGGTGAGGGGGCCGACGCGGGCTCTCTGGGCGCCGGTGATGCGGCCGGCGACGAAAGCGGAGTCGGTCTCGGCTCTGCCGGGACTGGCTGCGGCCTCATGCGCCAGACGCTCGCCGACGGCGATATCGTTGAGGTCGCCCAGCGCGTCCTGCACCTCCTTCAGCGCCTCGATGAAGGCCTTCGCACGCTTCGGCCGCTCGAACAGGCCGGCGAAGGCGTCGGCGGCGTAGCGCAGCTTCTTGGCCTCGATGCGCAGCTTGTGGCGCGCAGCCGGATCGAGTTGGCGCAACTTGCCGCCGTGCTTGGCGATCTTGCGGCGGCGACGTGAGAGCTCGTCGACGGCGAAGCGGCGGATCGGCCGCTCGCGCCGGGCGGCGGCCTTCTCGGCGATGGTCCAAGGCCCGGTCTCGATCCAGACCAGCAGGTCGAGCAACAGGCGGCGGAAACGCTCGCTCTCCACGGCGCCCGCCGCCCGGACGTAGGCCATGCGCCGGGCGCCGCGCAGCCTCACGCCCAGGCCCTTCAACCCCTCGGCGTCCTCCTTCTGCGCGACCGCGGCGCGGTAGTCGCCGTGCAGCAGCACATCGAGGTTGCGCGCCGCGTCGAGCTCGCCGGTCAGCCACTTCAGCTCGGCCTTGATCGCCGGCAGGCGGGCGTCGGCCACCACGTCCTTGAAGCTGGTGATCAGGCTGCGCAAACGGCGCAGCGCCACCCGCAGCTGGTGGATCACCTCGGGACTGGCGCGGTAGCGCAGCCGCTCGGCGTTGGTGGTGATCTGGCGCAGGCAGGCCCTGGCCACGGCCTGGAACGCCTGGCCAGCGTGGAGTTGCGCGCTCAGCGGCGGCGGCTCGAACTTGTGGGCGTAGGAGCGCGGCGGGCGGGCCAGCGCCGCGCCGCGGGCGGCCTTCGTGGTGAAGGACAGCGTCAGGTCGCCGGTCCCGGCGAGGCGTCTGGCCAGCGCGAACAGACCCCATTGCGGTCCGGCCTTCAGCTCCAGCTCCAGCTCGGCGAAGGCGGCTTCCTGACCCTTGGCCTTGGCCACCCCCTCGTCGAACGCGAGCTCGATTCGGGTCTCGCCCTCGACCACGTCGACGGTGCGGCGCTTCACCTCCACCACATAGACCGGCGCCAGCTTGGCCTTGGCGAGGAGGCGCGCGGCCGGGGTCGACTTCAGCGCGGCCAGATCCGGCGTCGCACCCTTGACCCTTGTCTCCCACTCGCCGCGCGTGAGCGCTCCGTCCCCGCCGTCCTTCAGCGTCTGGGTGTACTGGTCGCCGGAGCGCCGCACCCGAAGCGCCAACTTGGCCCGGCGCAGCGCGCCCTTCTCGGTGTCGAAATAGGTCGAGACCAGCTGGCGCGGCGCGGCGTCGGCGAGCGGCTCGATCCCGGGCGCGAGCGCCAGCATCGCAGCCACCTCGGCCGCCCGGTTCGCCGGGATGGCGAACTTCATTTCGATCTCGCGGGGCGTATCGGCCATGGTTCGAACCGCCGTTGGCGTTGGCGGGCCTCCTAGCACGCCGGCTACGCCGGACCGAACTGCGGAGACCTACGTAAGGTCCCGCGCATCGCCGCCGTCTAGCGATCTTCCTCGAAACGGTTGCTCACCAGCTCGGCCAGGGCGTCGACGGCGGCCTGCGCCTCGGCGCCCTCGGCGCGGATGGTGATGTGGCTGCCGGGGCCGGCCGCCAGCATCATCAGGCCCATGATCGAGCGGGCGTCGACGGTCGCCCCGTCCTTGGTGACGGTGACCTCGGCGTCGAAGGTGGCGGCGAGCTTGACGAATTTGGCGGACGCACGAGCGTGCAATCCGCGCTCGTTGGCGATCTCCACCGAGGTTTCGGCGGCCATGGGCCCTATTTCTCGCCCGACAGCACGTAGGAGGCGACGGAAATGTACTTGCGGCCGGCTTCTTGCGCCTGGGCCACGCAGGTCGGCAAGTCCTCGCGGTGGCGCACGCTGGCCAGCTTGATCAGCATCGGCAGGTTCAGGCCGGCGATCACCTCGGCCTTGGTCTGCTCCATCACCGAGATGGCGAGGTTGGACGGCGTGCCGCCGAACATGTCGGTGAGCAGGATCACCCCGCCGCCGTCGTTGACCCGCTGACAGGCCGCCAGGATGTCGCGCCGCCGCCGCTCCATGTCGTCGTCAGGCCCGATGCAGATCGAGCTCACCGCGGTTTGGGGTCCGACGACATGCTCCATGGCGTGCACGAACTCTTCCGCCAGGCGACCGTGAGTGACGATCACGAGCCCGATCATCGACGAGGCCTCAATGGGTGTCCCCGGTCCCAAGGCGGTCCCCACCGCCGGAAGAGCGCGCTTGATACGCCTGTTGGCGCGCGTGTCCAAGATGTTGCAGTGCGCGGCGTAGCTTCGCAGGTGCGGAAGCCTCGAACGGGTCAATCCGCAGCCGCGGAACCGCGACTTGGGCGACCTCGATCGTCTCTGGTTCGGGCATCCGCTCGATCGCTTCATCTTCGACGCAGGTGGCCACCAGCACGATCTCGGCCATCGCCAGCGGCGATTCACGAATGATGCCATGACCGCGGGACTCGATCAGTCCGGCGAGGGATTCGGGGGCGCGGCCAAACAGCACGGCGCCCGAGCGCCAGACCACCACCCGGTCGTCCGCCACCAGGCGAAAGCCGGCGTCGAGCGCCTTCAGCGCCAGGTCGCTCTTGCCCGATCCCGAGCCGCCGCAGATCAGGACGCCGCGCCAGAACCCCGCCAGCCGCAGCGCCACGAGACCGGCATGCAGGATCATCCCGAGGCCCTCGCCGCGGGAATCGCCACGACGAACCTCGCCCCCGTCACCTCGCCGGCGGCGTTGGTCCGGTTCTCGGCGTGGACCTTGCCGCCGTGCGCCTCGACGATCTGGCGGGCGATCGAGAGGCCGAGCCCGGAGTTGCCGCCGAACGCCGCGCCGCGTGGCCGGGCGGTGTAGAACCGCTCGAACACCGTCTCCAGGTTCTCCGGCGGCATGCCGGGGCCGTTGTCGTCGACCCGGACCACCGCCTGGCCGCGCTCGCGGCTCAGCGTCACCCAGACGTCGCCGCCGGCCGGCGAAAAGGAGCGGGCGTTGTCGATCAGGTTGCGGAACACCTGGCTGAGCGGCCCCTCGCGTCCGGGCGCCGTGACCACGTCGCCCTCGTCCTGCACGAGTCGCACATGCGGGTCGCCATCGCGGCGGGTGGTCTCGTAGAGGCCGACGATGTCCTTGAGCAGCCGTGACAGCACGACCGGCCGCGGCGATTCCCGCGACAGCTCCGCATCGAGCCGCGAGGCGTTGGAAATGTCGGTGATCAGCCGGTCAAGCCGGCCGACGTCCTGCTTCAGGATCGCCAGCAGCCGGTCGCGGCTGGGGCCCTCCTTGACCAGCTCCAGCGTCTCCACCGCCGAGCGGATCGAGGTCAGCGGATTGCGGATCTCGTGGGCGACGTCGGCGGCGAAGCGCTCGATCGCCTCCATCCGGTCGGACAGGGTGTGGGTCATGTCCTCGAGCGAGCGGGCCAGGTCGCCGAGTTCGTCCTTGCGCTCGGCGATGTCGGGCAGGGCGATGGCCCGGGACCGGTTGAGCCGCACGCTGTCCGCCGCGGCCGAGAGCCGGCGCACCGGCTGGGCGATCAGCTGGGTGAGGGCGAACGACGAGATCAGGCTGACGGCGACGGCGATGACGATGAAGGGGATCTGGGCCACGCGTTCGGCGGCGATGATCTGGTCGACGTCGCCGGCCTCCAGCGTCAGCACCCCCAGCACCTCGCGCACGCGCTCGATCGGGATCGCGACGGAGACCACCCGCCCGCCGTTTTCCGTCACCCTCGAGTGACTCACCACCACCACGCCGGTGAGGGCGGTCTGGATGTCCGCGTTCAGCGCCTGCTCGGCGGCGGCGTCATTGCGGGGCTTGGGTTCGAACCCTGGGATGGCGAAGGGCTTCTCGCCCGGCTTCAGCGCCGGCGGCAGGTCTGACTTTTCGACGCGATCGGTGGCCACCCAGGAATCCGAGATCGGGTGCCCCTCGGTGTCGAACAGTCGCACGCGCTCGGTCTTCGGGATCGAGAGCGAGTCGAGGATGTCGCTGGCGGTGTCGGCCTCGAGCAACGGCTGCGGGTCGCCCTGGGTGGCGTTCCGCTCGATCACATTGGCGATCAGCTGGCCCTCGGTCTCCAGCGAGTCGCTGCGCGCCTTGACCAGTCCCTGGCGCAATTCGTTCAGCAGCAGCGCGCCCCCGACCAGGATGGCCAGGCCGGTCAGATTGAGCACGATAATCAGCCGCCCGATGCGAGAGGGCGGCGTCGCGGCGCGAGGACGTCTCGCGCGTTCAGGCCTCGCGGTAGCGGTAACCGACGCCATAGAGGGTTTCGATGGCGTCGAACTCCTGATCGACCTGGCGGAACTTCTTGCGCATGCGTTTGATGTGGCTGTCGATCGTCCGGTCGTCGACGTAGACCTGGTCATCGTAGGCCGCGTCCATCAGGTTGTCGCGGCTCTTCACGAAGCCCGGACGCTGCGCCAGCGACTGCAGCAGCAGGAACTCGGTCACCGTCAGGCGCACCGGCCGGTTGTCCCAGAGGCAGTCGTGGCGGGCCGGGTCCAGCGTGAGCCGGCCGCGCTTGATCGCCTTGGTCCCGGCGGCCGCCGCCTGGGCGGCTTCCTCCTCCGGATCGTCGGCGCGGGCGCGGCGCAGCACCGCCTTCACCCGCTCGAGCAGCAGGCGCTGGCTGAACGGCTTGTGGATGTAGTCGTCGGCGCCGAGGTTGAAGCCAAGGATCTCGTCGATCTCCTCGTCTTTCGAGGTCAGCATGATCACCGGCAGGGAGGTGGATTGGCGCAAGCGTCGGAGCACCTCCATGCCGTCCATCCGCGGCATTTTCACGTCGAGGATGGCGAGGTCCGGCGGGTCGCTCTCCAGCGCCGCAAGGCCGGTTGCGCCGTCATAGCAGGCCTTCACGGTGTGCCCGTGGCTCTCCAGGGCCAGCGAGACCGATGCGACGATGTTCTCGTCGTCGTCCACAAGAGTTATTTTCGCCATTTGGGGGTCTTCTCAGCTGTCCTTCGCACGCCTTAACGCGCGGACCCCACAATCCGCACCGGATCGCAGGAGATCGATTGGGCGGCGGCGCCGCGGGGAACTCAGCATACCGCCGAAGGTTGGCAAGCCATGCCGTAACGCATCGCCGTGGTTCGTGGCGTCAATTGGGCCTGTCGGCGCGAAAAGCAAGACGCCCTTAAGCCTAATGCGCAACGCTGCGCCACGACTCAATGAGCGTCGGCGCCGGAGCGGATCACTTGCAGGTCCATTACGAGCTTTTCGTACGGCACACGCCGGGCGCGCCCTGGACGCTGGAAATGGCGAACGAGAGCCGCAGCCAGGTGGTCGAAGCCGCCGAGACGATGATGGGGGAGGGCCGCGTCGCCGCGGTCCGGGTCTGCAAGGAGTCGCTCGACCCCGACACCCGCGAATTCCAGTCGATCTCCATTCTGTCCAAGGGCCAGGTCGACGGCGCCAAGAAGAAGAAGGTGGTCGAGAACCTCGAACCGCTCTGCGTGACGCCCGAGGACCTGTACACGGGCCACGCTCGCGACCGCATCGGCCGCCTGCTCGACGGCTGGCTCACCCGCAACCACGCCACCGCCTTCGAGCTGCTGCACCGCCCGGACCTGGTCGAGCGCCTCGACGCGTCGGGCACCGAACTGCAGCACGCCGTGCAGAAGATCGCCGTGCCCGAGGCCCAGGCCCGCGGCGTCTCGGTGCACGAACTGATCCGCAGCTTCCAGCGCCTGATCGAGCGGTCGATCAACCGCATCATGGGCGACGCCAAGCGCGCGCGCTTTCCCACCGTCACCAAGGAGACCTTCGCCGCCGTGGCCGGGCGCCTGCTGTCGGAGCCGGAGCGCGGCTACCTGCTGGGCGGCGGCGTCGCGGCTTACCTGGCCGATGGCGTCACCTGGTCGGACAAGGTCATGCGCCTGCTCGATCTCGCCGACGCCGCTCCCTCGGAAGGCGTGGCGCGGGGCCTGGCGTTCGAGGTGATCGAGCAGCCGCTCTCCGAGATCCTGGAATCCCGCGCCGCCCTGGTCGACCTGCTGGGCGCCCATCTCGATCTTGGCGGCCAGCTCGCGGGCATGACGCGTCTGGTCGCCGCGGACTCGGTCGCAGCCCTGGCCCGCGTCGAGCCGCGGGTGGGCCGAGCCCTGCCGCCGCTCGAAGGCGCGGCCGCCAGGCTGGCGCACTGGATGTCGCTGCCGCCGTTCGTCGACGCCCGCGTGGCGGTCGGCCGCCGGATCCTGCGCGAGCTCAACGGTCCGCGGCGGCTGCGCCCCACCGATCCCGCGGACGAGATCGAACTGCTGCGCGCGCTCGGCATGGCGCTGACGGCGGCGGCGGGCCAGCTGCTGCCGCCCGACGACGTGCACGACGCCTTCATCGCCCGCTCGCGCATGCTGGTGACGTCCGAGTTCGTCGAGGGCCTGCTCGGCCGCGACGGCAGCGCCCGCGACGAGGCCGAGCAACTGATCTGGCTGTCCGAGAACGTGGTCGGCGCCGTCAACAAGCGCGCCGCCGCGCGTTATCTGGCCACCCACGCCGGCTCGCTGCGGTTCGAGACCGAACTGCGCTACGGCCCCGACACGCCGGCGCACCGCCTGGCGTCGCTCGCCTCGATGCAGAAGGGCAGCGCCCGCGCCGGGCTCGACCCGGCCGACCTGGCGCCGGTGATGGCCAAGTTCGGCGAAGTCGGCGGCCTGATCGAGGCCGACTCGAAGCTGATCTCGACCGTGGTTCACGCCGCCGCCCCCGCGTTGCATCGCCTCGGCCTGCTGCTGCGCCTGGCGATGGGCGACGCCGGGCCGTCGGGCCCCGCGGCTGACCGCGCCCGGGCCGCGGCGCTGAAGCTGCTGCGCGCCGACGCCACCCGCGCCGAGCTTGCCGCCGCGCCGGAGCACCTGGCCCAGGTGCGCGACATGATCCAGGCCGCTGGCCTGGCGGCCTGACGCGCTAGCGCTCCACCCTCGGTCATCCCCGGCCGTCAATGCCGGGGACCCATGAACACTGGCCTGTGGATAGCCGTGCTTGGCACGGCTACGGCGTGCAGCCGCGTGCATGGGTGGCCGGGACTTAGCCTGCCCCGGGCGGG